>Ga0182030_10014633_pt1 | contig 15463 bp, 13 predicted proteins | sample 812S3MmetaG_FD_121299 | JGI IMG/M metagenome (GOLD analysis project Ga0182030, IMG submission 121299) | Permafrost microbial communities from Stordalen Mire, Sweden - 812S3M metaG (Illumina Assembly) | ecosystem: Environmental > Terrestrial > Soil > Wetlands > Permafrost | place: Sweden... | reverse complement strand
CCCGGGGCGCAGGCTTCCCGGCTGCGGGAACGGGGTGTTCAAGTGGGGACGGTGAGCCTGGTCCGTCAAATTTCACTTGAGACACCGGATGTTGGGCTGGAACCCAATGAATGGTGTCGGAGGACCGACTGGCAACTTAGGTCCACGCCCTGTTGTGATGGAAAGTGGCTGGTCAGAGCTTCGGAACGTCGCATGACCGTGCCACCGATCAGTTCACATGTGGGGTTTGTTCGGCAACGGTTGATATCTGAAGCGGTCGAAATACAGGCACGATTACTTCTCAACAGTCACCTGCTGGCTACGCCCCCCGCCGATGCCTCTTGTCCCGGGCGCGATTGTTGCGTCTAGAACTGCGGCGAGAAGAAACCGCGTTGCGAGTCATATCTTTGATGTCAATGAGACCCATGGCCCTGCCAAGTTCGTCGAGTTTGGGATTCTCAGTTGGAGGCGAGTTCGAATACTGGATGGCGACGATTGTCGAATCTTCGTCTACGAGGACGCCGAGCGCTCGGTCAACTTGCATCTGATGAGACTTGGTCAGCATGTAGGTCGACATTCGTGAGCCTGCCTCTTCGATGCTGGCTCCGCGTGGGTGGGAACATACAAACAGCGCGGGAAATCCCCACGCCCCGGCATAGCAGGCCATCATTGAATGGGGTCCATGGTCAGCACGCGTCGAAGTGATGACGTGCTCGATTCCAGTCGCCAGGTGTTCCTGGGCTTCCGACGAGAGATTGAGCAGGTCGGCTGCAAATCGGAACCAACCGGGCTTTTTGCCATTTTGAAGGAAGTCGACGATTTCGAGGATCTTGGCGTTCGAAGGAAAGGTCGGTTTGTCGACCTCCGCCGTGCTTGACCCCTCCTGAAGGTAGATCCAGGCGTCGAGTGGATCTGTGTGGGTGTGAACTCGCGTCGTAGTGGCTTCGTCCCTATACCGCTTGCGAGCGGCGGCTGTGGGCTTGCCAGACGTCGGGTGGGCTTCGTAGACCCTGTCTGGATTGGGCTCGACGTAGAGCCCTCCCCTCAGGAAGTACATGAACAGGTCGAGTTCATCAACGGCCCTAAAGCGCATGGAAGCGTCAGGTTCCGTCCGCCGTCGTAGGTAGAGCAGGAACTCTGACGGTCGGTCAAGGATGGAGGCGACAACGGCAAGATCGTGCACCGAGATGATCCACGGAAACTTGTCGTCATTGAGTATGCCGCCGCGAACTAGTTCGTCGAGGGCTGTCGCGAGGGATCCCATGTCCTCGAGAGACACTGCGATCGAGCGAATCTCCCGAACCTGGTCAAGGTCCAGCCACGTTCGATCGGCTAGCCAAAGTCCTCGGTTCTGCTCAATCAAGGACTCCAGTCGCCGTGCCTGCGAAGTTGCGTCTCCGACGGTTGCTTCAAGATCCGAAGTGAGCTTCTGAACATGCCCGCGCTTGGCGCCGTCGGAGAGGCTGCGTCCCTTCACTTCGACACAGATGGCAACGTCCTCCACCAGGAAGAGCGCGTCGGCTTCGACTTCGTTGCCCAGAGAGGTAATGCCTGTAGCACCACGATCAAGAGCGGAGATGTCTACGTCCGCTCTTGGCGCGTAGTACCTGAGCTGCGTGAATGTCGCCTCAGTCTTCAGGACTTCCTCGACGTACCCGACGGAGAGCCCCTCGCTCACTCGAGTTCTGTGCCGATCGTATCGTGCCCAGTTCGCAGTCCCCTTCAGCGCCTCTTCAACGACCTGACGGAAGCAATCTGTACCGATCGGCACGCTCAGTGTTACGAAGTTGCCGTCGTCGTCTCGGATCAGGCTGCTACGAACAAACGGGCTTTCTCCCGCGAGAAGCCGCTCTACCGATTCGACTGGCTCGGTCTTGGCAAATCTTGCGCTGAAGAGATCAAGGATTGTGGTGACCGTTGGAATACCCAAGCCGGTCTCTCGGACGAGATCTTCAGCCGTGAACGAAGCTCGTACACCTGGGAGGACGAACAGATCCCGAAGGGCAGTCCTGCCTTGTTCAACAAGGACGTCGTCCTGGTCCTGTCGTCTGCTCGCCTCCCAGTCAGAGGCAACTTGCGCCACCGTGTCAAAAGCGGTTCTCATGCCATCGAGGTAAATCTCGCGGATGGCTTCTCGAACAGCGAGGAACTCTTCGTACCTGAACCCCATCACATCATTCATCAGGTTGCCAAGGGCAGGTTCCCCGAACAACTCAAGATTGATCCGATCGTGGATATGGGCGTACTGCTTGTACCGCACGTTCAGCTCACTGCATCGGAGTTCGGATGCGAGTTTGGTAAGTGGTCCGTACTTTTCACTCTGACCATCGGAGAGCATTGCGAGGGTACCGATCTGGAGGATCGCCGAGGCATGCTGATGCAGCTGTTCGATCACCTCATTGGGCGCCGGGATGTCAGTCACGGGACTCGGTGAGTGTCGCGATTCTCTGGCGAGCAGGACAAGGGCAACAATTTCAATGGCCGCTGCCAATCCATCGTGCTGGCTCTCGTTGTATTCCGTGAGAGTGAAGGGCGTCTCTCGCTGCCGCATCAGCTCAAGAATGTCGAAGGCATCAAATCCTGTGAGCAAATGGCCGATTCCCGACACGTGTTCGCCGATGATGTCATCCTGACGCGCGACATAGTCCTGCAGTGACTCCCCCGACGCTATCGCTTCAAATGCATGAGCAAAATGGCGTGCCAGAGACTCGGCCCCCTCCGGACCGTCGGCGACGATTCCATAGCTGGGCCGCTGGTTCGCCACTACATCGGATCCCAGGTAACCACCATTCTCTTGATTCTCCCACGCGCTTGTGACAGGAATAGGGGTGGGTGCCTCGCGATAGCACGTTGTCGATGCCCACTCCCTCGCTTTTGGCCGATCACGTGGTGGAGGCCACGAGGGGCTGAAGCTCTGGCGGAGTCGACATGGCCAGGCCCACGGTTCCCGTAAGGCCCGTTGAGCGAGGTCCTGCCACCCCGCTCCGGGCCTGGCATCAGCGGTAGGGCCGGCCCTCTTCGCTTGCCCGCTACCACCCCTCGTAGCTGGATCCGATACATCGACCTGGCATTGTGGTAGCCGTGGCGATCAGCGTGGTGGGCAAAGTTGGCGAATGGCAACGGAGGCGTGACCTCAGTGCCAGAGAGCGGGCTGGACGCTACTCACGTGGCCTCGGTTGGGACAGGATTCGAGATTTCGCTGCGCAGTGGTGGTGGATGCTCATACTGCTCCCTGCCGCATTCGTCCTCGCGGTCCTTGTCATCGCACTTCGAGCTCACGGCGTAGTCCGAGGAGCCGTACTCGGTGGTTCGGCAGTCTCGGGGCTGTGGTTCGACGTACTCATCGTCCTGGTGTGGACCGGCGCTGGATCCCAGTTCATGGGTGCATCGGGCGAAGCATCGACATCCGATGTGCTTCGAGGTCTCGGTCGAGACGGTTGGCGATTGGTCAACAACGTCAAGCTGACCAGTTGGAGCGATATCGATCACGTGATGGTCGGCCCGGGGGGTGTTCTGGTACTGGAAAGCAAGTGGAGCGCGGAGAGCTGGCCGGTCAACGGCTACGGGTCCCGATCGATGGAGAGCCGGAAGAAGAACTCCGCTAGTCAGGTTCAGCGAAATGCCAAGGATGTCGTCGACTGGCTTCGCGAATCCGGGATTGAAGCTCCGGTCATGTCGGTGGCGGTGCTCTGGACCGGCGCCAGAAGGAGTGGCTCTGGTTGGGAGCAATGGCGCAACAAGACCACGATCCTTGTGCACGGGCCCAGTTTGCGCGATTGGCTTCGCACTGAACTTCCGACCAAAGGCATGAACGCCGAGATGGTCGAGCGGATCTACTCGATGCTTGGTGAGAAGGTCGATGAACAGGATCAGGAAGCTATCGATGCTGGCCAGACGGTACCTCCGACGTTTCGAAGCCTAATGGTCGATTGGGCGATGAAGCCGATGGCCGGCCTCATCCTGGGTGGCTACTCCATTTGGTTGATGCACTTCGCGCATGATTGGCGCGTCGCCTTCGCGACCTCGGCTGCCGCGTCTGGATTGGGTCTGTGGGCGGTCCGGTTCAAACCGATTCGAGGTATTGCAATCGGATGGACTGTGCTCACGTTCATGTTCGTACTTGCCATGGTGTTCATCCTGATTCACGGGCTCGTACAGTGACCTCCAAGTCCCGCGGACATCTGAATGACATGAATAGCGCTTCACAGCACGAATTCCATTCCAAACGGCCCAGCGTCTATCTCGATCAGTGGGTCTGGGTGCGTCTCGCCAAGGCTGCGGCGGGAAATCCTCGAGAGATGGGTGACGACGCGGTACTCAGGGCTGTGGAGAGTGCCCGTGATGCCGGAGTTGCGTTCCCGCTGTCATCGACGCACTACATCGAGACTGCCAGGGTGAGAAGTCATCGACAGCGAACGGATTTGGCCACGATCATGGGATCGATCTCACACCTCCGTACGTTGCGATCCCGCAATGAGCTCCTGCGCCATCAACTCCTGACGGTGATGCACGAAGTGTTGGGCCGACCGACGTTTCGGCCAGAGTACGTCGAGCCGCTAGGGGTCGGTGTCTATTGGGCATTCGAGGGTGAGCATCGAAGGCTCACCGTGCATGGATCTCAAGGGATCCTCGATGCCGTCCAGGCGGCACTTGCCCCTGGTGCCCTCTGCCGTGCGACACAGTGGGCTGAGCTGCAATTCCTGGCTGGCCCAAGGGATGAAGACGTCGCGAAACTCAGAGAACGTTACGCATACCGGCCGGAAACTACCGAGCAGCTGGGGGCGAGCCGGCTCGAATGGGAACACGTGTATGTCGGACTCCTTGCAGACGATCCCGTGAGTCGGGCGGAATTGCGCGTTCGGGTTCAAGCGCGCGAGATCGCTCATGAGCACTTGGATCTGCTCAGCAGTCTGCTTCGCGAGTACAGACTCTCGCTTGATCGACTGACGGGTGGCCCGGGTGCCGAGCCCGGAAGCGCTCGGCCACGGATGACCGCCTTCTTCGACTCGATGCCCAGTGTCCGGGCGGCCGTCGACATGAAAGTCGAACTCTTCCGCAATCTGAGCAACACCTGGACCATCAATGACATCTATGACATCGACGCAGTGAGCCTGGCCATTCCGTATTGCCACGTGGTTGTGGCAGACAAGGCCAAAATCGACACGCTTGAGAGGACTGGCGCCGATGCATACAACGGAACCAAGCTCATTCGGCGCCTCATGGACCTTGTCGATGCCCTGCCTCCACTGGAGGAGGCTGCCGGCCGATTTGGCGGGGACCGAATCGGGTGGAACTGGTGCCATCCGGGAGTCAGATTCGATCCGCTCTCGCCAGAAGCATTGTTCAAGGTCGATTAGAGCAAACCAGTAGTTGACTGGTCGAGCTGGGTCGAGCGAACCCTCCGTCGATCTCTTGGGGATGCGCCTCGCATCACCGGCATTGCCAGTGCACTATGGGTACATGTCCAGTGAGGTGACCTCGTTCAGGCCGGAAGTCGCTGTGAAACTCTACGTCTACCGACTCATCGATCCTCGCAATGGAGAGACCTTCTGTGTCGGCAAGGGCCAAGGCAATCGGGTCTTCGCGCACATTCACGAACAGCTCGATGGAGACGATCCGAGCAATAAGCTCCGGCATATCCGCGACATTCACCTCGCCGGTTTCGAGGTTGCGCATGTCATTCATCGCCACGGCATGGAGGTTGGTGACGACACCGAGGCGGTCCGTTTCACCAGTGACACGGAGGGCCGAGACGATGGGCTCAGATAGCCTGTTGTGCCAGCATTGCCTCACAGAGGCCCGGTATAACGCGTCCCATCAGTAGGACCCGACACGTTCATTCCGTAACGTGTGGAGGATCGACGGTTACTGGCAACGCCGTGGCGTTTGGTTCCTGATCGGCAGACGAAATGGGCAACGCGGCAAGGATGTTCGAGATCGTGTGGAGCGTCGCTTCGAGTTGCAACGAGCGCGGAATGGACAGCCCGGGAAATGCGGCGGCGGAGTAGCTCTGTGCGGGTTCGTCCAGATGGTCGTTGGTGTAGGCGTAAATGCCCACCCCGTCGAGCAGTTGTGCCACGTTGTCAGAGGTCTTGATGCAGGCGAACAGATCCGCCGATCCCGTAACCCGCACGGCCATCAGAAAGTAGGTCTTCGGCTTGCTGTTCTTGCTCCACGTTGCGAGGTCGCCAGCCGGAGCGTCTTGATGGCCCCCCTGCTGGGAGATCATCAATCCAAAACCAGCTTTGAGATCAACGGCCTTGAAGGCGAGTTCCTTGGCCCTCTTCAACAGATCCGCGCTGGCACGGCGTCCGGCATCATCCTCTGCCGGACTCCCTGGATGTTTGGGCGTGCCGAGCATTTTGGCTTCAACCAGTACTTCGGCGATTCCCGAGGCTGGATAGGTCACGTCGAGGTTGTGCTTCGGGAAAATCATCCCAGCGACGAGCCCGCGGGTGGTCAGCAACTTGCCCGAGGCAGACTCCAAAACAATGGCCAGCAGGTCGTTGAAGTAGTCGCCCTTTCCGTTCTGCCTCTCACCCTCGGACACATTCCCGGCAGCAACGCTGGCATCGAATTCGGACATTGCAGCCAGGAATCCTTGTTCTACCTGGCTCCACGAGGTCGGTAGAGGCGTGGTGGCACGAACGGAGGTGAGGTGGTCCCGGAGCGGCGCACACGCCGCCCCAGTCAGAAGTGATTTGCCCGGCTTACGAGCCACTCATGACTCCACCGCCTTGGACCCCCTCGTCACCCGGCGCTGTGACAGGTGCGCCCGAGCCTCCCGAAGATCCAGAACCTTGTCGTGACTCATGGCGCTCTGGCGTTCGAGGATCACGGTATCGACCAGCCCAACGGCGTCGAGGAGCAGGCCATTGGCGATCAGTTTGCGCAGTGTCGGAATCATCGCAGTCAGCTCGCCGGATACTTCGCTGACTACCTCAGGACTGGGGAGCGGCAACTTCACCGCCTCACCGGGTTCCAACTTCAAGATGCCGCCCCCGTAGGCACGGCCAACGAGTTCGGCGCCGAGCAGGGTCGCGCTATTCAAACTGGCAACTGCCAATGCTGACTCCATGCCCCCGTACCCCTCGGCAAGGTAGAGGCCGTGTACCGAGTTGAGGTGATGCGCTTTCGCCTCGTTGACCGCCAGGCGAGGTGTGTCAGCGTTCATGCAGGTCACTAACAGATCGGCCACTGGTACCTGCGGCACTCTCCACCATGGCGTGCGCATTCGGCACTTGTAGGCGTCAGGCACTCCTAAGCGTTCGCCCTGCCTGATGTAGGCAGCCGCCGCCTTGGAGGGGCTGCTTGGAGGCCGGAACAAGAGCGACTGGGCACCGCTTCGGCCCAGGTTCGCCAGAGCAGACGCAGTGAAGCGAATGCCTCGTAGGTGGTGGCTTCCGGGCGGTGAGATACGGACAAGCTCGTCCATGCCGATTCCAAGCTCATTTGCTTGCTCAGGGGACATGGCGAAATAGCCGTTGTTGCCAGTTACTGTCCCGAGCGAGATGTGGCCCCACTCAGCCAGATCAGTGAATGACCCCTGGTCGTGCAGATCTGTAAGGAGAGACGGGCCTGCGAGTCCTGAGAGGAGTGCGCCGGTCCACTTGTCGGAGATGGAGGTCGGACGGTATTTGAGCGACTGAGCCGGATTGTCCAGTTCGGAGACCGAGCGCAGCTGTCGAACCGTGAAATGGTCAGTCCCACCGTTGCCTTCACAGAGCAGCAGCAGAGCCTCGGTGGACACACCGGGGAACACCTGTTCCTCAAACAAGATCAGGTTCACCGATCCGAACCGCTCCAAGAGAAACCTGCGAACGCTGCCGGCGTAGTTGGCAGCCAGCAGCTCGGCAGGCAGAACGAACGCCAATCGACCGCCCGGTTTGAGGTAGGCAGCGGAGTGGACGACGAACGCCGCCCAGGAGCTTGCCAGCTTGCTCAGTCGAACACCCTGAGCCAGAGCTGCTCCCATCGCAACAGAACGGGCAGCACCGGTGTAGTCGTGGAACCGAATGTAAGGAGGGTTCCCGATCACGGCGTCGTAATCAGCCTCAGGCCTCGAGGCCAGGAAGTCGTCGACCTTGACTCGGGCCTTCACGCCGTGCCTTTTGAGCAGGCCGCGGGCTGTGCGGGCCGAGGGTTCGTGGATGTCGGTCCCAGAGATATGCATCTCCGACGGACTTGCCCCGAGATCCGCCAACCGCCGCACCGACGCCTCCATGAAGGCCGCTTCGCCGCAGGCTGGTTCGAGTACCGAATCCTCCACGGACCGCACTGCCCAGTCAGCCATGAAATGGCACACTGGCTCAGGCGTGAAGAATGCTCCTCTCGCCTTGCGCAGGTCCGCCGTATCCATCGGTTCTGTTTCCCAGCTCTGGTTCACGTGATCTCCTGGAATCTACCGCCCTGGGGTGAGCCCAGAGGTGACCCCTCAATCAGGGTTCTACTCAGAGGGTGTGCCAACCAGGCCCTGCGAGGGTTGCCGGACACCCTCTGCCAGCGGCCAGGCCGGGATGGCCGGAACTGGGTCGACAGATCAACAGCAAGGCACAGGGCCAGTCACGCAATTGGGGTCAGGCCCAGTCCCGGTTCCAAAGACCTCACCAGTATGAGAGTCACACCTGCCATCTACGGTCGCCAGGGTGAATACTCGTGGAGTGCCGAACACCGGTCCCAGGTACAGCGGGCGCGCCGAACTGACGCAGATCGTAGGTCGCGCCCGTCTGTTCCTGTCCTCGTACGCACCTCTGTTCGGAATCCTGGCCATCAGCTTCGACGGTCTGGCGCTTCGCCTCGTCTGCCTCGGTCTCTTCGCCACTGGGATGGCCGATACCTGGCACATCACGAGATTGGCGAAGACCGAGACGCAAGACTACGAAATCACGGTGCAGTCGACCGAGGACACCGGCGCCGAAGTCAGCGGCTACCTCGCTTCGTATCTGCTTCCTTTCGTCACGGTGGCCAGTCCAGGCTGGCGCGAGCTGCTTGCATACTCGCTCTTTCTCCTCGTCGCCTTCGTGATCTACGTCAGATCGAACTTGGTGCGAGTCAACCCCACGCTCTATCTCTTTGGATATCGTGTCCTGAAGATCGTTTACGGCGAGGGCAAGCAGCAGTACCTCGTGACTCGGACTGAACCTGAAGGCGGGGAACCAATGAACGTGGTCGATGTGGCGGGAGTGATGCTCAGCACCGGAGGCACACGTGCGGACGGCTGATGAGTGGGAGCAGCTCGCTCTTGGCAGCCGGGCCGCACTGGTGCTGGGTTGGCGCAAGGGATCAACCATCGCGGCCGGCCGTCTCAACCTTGCTCGCGACATGCAGCAAGACCTGCGCCAGCGGGCACAAGCCTCACTCGCTCACATCGGGAGCCGTACCGTGCGAACCTACGATCCGGCGGCTCAGTTAGAGGACGATGAGGTCTTTCTGCTCACCATTGATCAGCTTCCGACTCGGCCAAAGCGCCGGTCCCCGGGTCGCCAGCCCAAGCCGCCACCAGACGAGCCGCCCGACGAACAGGAGGAGGCCAGCGCTCTCGTCGATCTGCTCAGCATCCCCGGAAACCTCGATCCGATCCCCGCCGACGACGTGCGCGGTCAAACCTTCCTCTTCTATGCGGTCGTCTTCAGCGACCCGTCTGGTTCGGTGGCATTTCTGAAGCGCCACAATCCAGGTTCAGTCCTGAAGACCGGCCGCGTTCTGGGAATGGTTGGGCAAGACATCACGCGTATCGAGGAACCGGTGCTGATCTTCGAGCCGGATTTCGACCTGATCATCGATGGCGATGAGCTGGCGGCACTCAAACCAACGGCTCTGGCGAGACTGTTTGTAGATCTCGACGTCGCAGCGGCTGCCGTGCCCAGCTACGTCGCCGAGCTGCGAACGACGAAGCTGAAGTTTTCAGCCGACACGTTGAACCTCCTGACGACAGTGTGCAGCCGGAGGCGTTTGCTGGCCGGCCGGCTTCAATCGCTTATCCAGACAAACCACATCGCCAGTCTGGAGATTGAAATGGTTCGTGCCTACGTTGTTGGGCTGAAGGAGGATCCGAGCCGCTTCATTCACGACGGCGCGCTCAACGTGTCTGAGGATGACGTAGCCGCTCTCATAGACGTCTTGGATCAGCGGCACTACCGCGGGGGATACGACCAGATGCTTCGTCGGGCGGATCGCACCTCAGTGATCACGTAAGTCGACTGGATACGGCATCCTCGGCCACCCATGCAATGCCAGGGATTGGACGGACCCCTGATTCGGCCTGATCGATGGACATGTCTCCAATCACGCTGGCATCTGATATCAGCAGCCTGGCTTCACGGGGCGTTCGTGGTGGGCCCGGAGGGTGTCAGCCGCGTCAAGGGTCACCTGGTACTTACGGGCGCCAGGGTACGAACGCCGGGCTCGACATGACCGGTGGCCCGGCAGGTAGAGCGTACGCGTAGGTGCCGTTCTGCGCTGTGGGCACGATCGCGATGGCCGTTGCTCTGGCGCGTTGTTCGGCGCCCGATCGGGTGCCTTCAGCGGCTACCGCAGCTCTGGCTTCCGAGCATGGCTCCGTATGCCCTGCAGTCGGGGCAGCCGGACTCCGTGCTCGCGACCGTTGCCGCACCCAGGCACTTTTGGGACACGCATCTGCAAGTCAGTTCTCAACGGTCCGTCGTTACCGTTCGATGTCGAATAGAGGTGCTACGGACGCTCGGATTCGGGCTGGTGCTCCACCCTCACCTCTTCCCCAATAACAAAGTATCTCCGCCAGACAGTACGAAGCTCATCGACGGTGAACGTCTTGTTTGGCGGCCATTGGCGCGCCCCAAATGCTGGCGGAAAGATAGTGACTGAATCGTCACCGATCGATGTTGGTTCGAAATGAATGCCCTGAACTGATGTCGGATTCAGGATGACCCACGCGACAAAGTCGCCCAATGTGATAGCTGTCGCCGAGATGTTGTCGAGTTGGGCGCCTGGGATTCGCTGAGCCTTAATGAATACCTGTTGCAAGCTGAACTCGTTTTGGTCGGAAGATGGCACCCGACCGAGAGGCACCACGGCGTAGCCCGGAGGGTGCTGGTGCTTCCACATCCGCTCGCGATCTTCAGCACTCGTCACGGCGCCCTCGGCAACCGATTCCCAAACCATTACTTTTAGACACGCCCACACAGCCAGTTCAACTTGGGCTGCGGGGTCTAACTGGATTGTGCTTCCCTCCATCATTGGCTGCAGGTACTTCTTTGCATCCTCCTCAATACGGCTCATCCATGTGTTGTTGCAGTTCTGGCACACTGCCTTGATCTTCAAGAAGGCCAGTGTCTGAGAAGGCCATTGATTCACGGTTTCACCGTGTGACGTGTACTTGACTGGCCCGGCAGTACCCGTCGGAACCAAATCCTGCCGGGTTAGCCAGGTCGGGATGATGTCCTCTCTCGAATCCGCCGGCAGGCCGCAGAACATGCAAGGTTGATTCTCTGAGAGATCGGCCCCGCGGTACTTACCCCTGTTGAACACGCCACCCTTACTCACCTGGCGTCACACACCCCCCTGTTTGAAACGAACGTTCCGGTGAGCGAGACTTCATCAACTGCCACCGTAACCGAACAGATGGGCAGGTCAGTACGGGCGCGGCCGCTCCCCGGGTCCAGGGAACAGCCGAGCCCGGCCAGTCAGGCCCAGAGTCCGAGATTTTGGCCTCGACGCAGAACTTCTCTGCCCGCTGCTACGAGTCCCAGGGCGCTCAGGATAAACATCACGATCTCCACGAACATGGCAGTCACCTCCTTTTCCAAGAACATCATCCACCCGCCCTGAGATGCCGGTGGGGCCTGAAGCGGTACGCGTACCGCTCTTGGGGCATGAGCGGGTGACCCTGGGTTTACGCTGGTCGCATGCGACGCACGGCAGCACCGGTGACTGCGATCCACCAGGCTCTTGGGGACCGGGGTCTCACCGTGACGGCCCGTCGAATCGAGGGATGGTCGGCAGTGGGCCTACTCCCGGCACCGACACAGTCCTTTGAACGGCAGATCGACCATTACGCGGCCCTCTCCGAGTACTCAGGCAGGGGTATCGACGCCGACGTCACCTCATTCCGCTTGGCGGCCCACGGGTTCGATTCTCTGCGACTTCGCCCCGCTTTACTGCGGCAATTCAACATCACCGAGCCCGCCCCTGTGCCTCAGCTTGAGTTTGGAACTAGCGAGGAAGCGAACGCCGCGTTTGAGCAGATCGAGGGAGTGGCCCGCGAAGTAGCGGCGGAATTCACCCGGGTAGCGCCGCCAGCGTTTGGGAAGATCTTCAAGGCCCTTCAGAGGAATGCCGAGAGATTCGCGTGGCGGGTCGGGCCTCCAAGTGAGGAGGAGAGTGGCGAATCCGTATTCCATTCCTTCCTTGCCAGTTCCGTCTGCTACTTCTTTGGCGGGGAAATGTACAACGCCAAGGCCATGGCGGCCGTGACGAACGTTGATCCCAGCACCGTTTCGGACGCCGACCTCGACTTCGTCAACTCTCTCACGCGATTCGAGTCCGAAGACATCGACCGCGCCTACCTCACCCTCCCAACCGAGTCGATTGTTGCCATGGCAAACCTCCTACGCGGAGGGGCACCCAGAGCCCTCAAATTCCTCGAACTCGATAGCCTCAGCGACTCGGAAGTGGACACGGTCTGCGCCGTCGTGGCCCCAATGCTTGTCCACGGGATCGGGCTAATTCGTGAGTACCTTTGCGAGCCCGGGTTACAGGTGCTTGCGCCCGTACTGTCGCTCATGGACTCAGGACGAGCACTCTCTGCATGAGATGACCGCATGTTGTCCCGGGTTGCGCGCCCAGAACGACAGCGATCGGGCCTGGCAATTGGATCCTCTGCGCACGCGGAACCGGCGTTCGGCGTGGCCCTTGGAGTCACGGATTGGCCACGCTGGTGCGCACCGTTCCGGCCACTGCGGCCTGCATCAGGATTCGATCAAGGCGGGCAGACATTGGCATTGCAGAGGCCACAGACCCAGTCAACGGTCCCGGCGTGTGCGTGGCCACACGCGGCGACTTTCGTAGCCACCAGTGGGGACCTCAACTGGCCATGCCCGTGAGCTTTCTCGTGGCCACGAACTCTTGCTCCGACACATCAATAGACCATTCATTGCCTTGCAAGGATGGTCAGCGTTCGAAGCCGTGATCCTGACTCAACCCGTGTCTCCCGCTGATTTCCGATTGGTGATCATCGAGATCGAGATCGAGAAGCGCCGAAGGGATCTGGTCCACGTGGATCGGCTCACCGGGAACCAGCTCCTGAGCCGCGGTCGTCGCGAAATGGTCATGGAGCTCGGCGAGCTCTTCCGACAGGCGGCCGCAGAGTGCTTTGGCCATCTCTGCTTCCCCTCGGGCGAGATGGGCATCACCGATGGCCCGTAGGGTCCGCCCCAGTTGGTCGACCAACGAGGCCCAGACCACCGGCGAGTTCTTGTCCACCGCTGATCGGGCTGCGATCGCCGCCACTCCCCGAAAGTCTCGGACCGCTGCTCGGTCCGGGACAGGATCGTCCGGCCGGTTCTGCGCCGATCGGGCCAAGACATCTGCAACCTCCGCCATCGGCCCGGGGCTGTCCCCTTCGAAACGTCTCGACCACGCAGCAAATACTCCGGCGGTCTCCCTCGCCACTCCCCGCCACGCAGCGAGGTCCGATGCCGGGACGGCCTTGAGCCTCTCGACCGACTGCTCGACGCCGGCCACCGCCCGCATCCAATCATTCGGGTCGCCGCGTATCGTTTCCCGGCCTGGGGCAACCGTATTGGCGCTCCCCCATTCGATGACCGCTGCCGTCCGATCCCCGGCTGGTTGCTCCCAGAGCTGCCGCAGGCTGGGCAGGGTCAGGTCCTTTGCCAGCTTCCCGCCGCCGAACCAGATCGGCGTCTCTCCGTCCTGGGTCCTCATCGCGACCGAGTAACCGACCACCACCTCTTGTCCCCCGGTCTCGAATCGGGGGCGCACGAGCAGCCCGGTCCCCCGGAGGTGTCGCACGAACTCGGCTTCGGCCTTCGAGGCGACCGATGCCTCCCGCACGGTGCGGGCAAGCGAGGTCCGTGGTGGTTCCGTTCGCTCCTCCCGTGCGGTCTGCTCCAGTTCTGCTCGGGACAGCCCGGGCATCCCCCGTCCCTCGCGGCCCTCGACGACGGTCAGGTCGTAGGTGGTCTCGATCTCGGCACAGATCCCAGACAGCACCTTCTTGGACTGCCAGGTGTTGACCCGGCTGCCGTCGATCCGGACCAGGGTTGCTGCGATGTGGACGTGCTGGTTGTCGTTGGCACTCGTCCCGTGCCCGACCGCCACCCAGGCGGCAGGTTGCAGGCCATCGGACTCAAAGGCGAGTGCCGTCATCGCCACAGTGGCGATCTCTCCCCACTGGTCGTCGCTCAAGTTGCGGTCATCGGGGGGAAGGGACAGCGACAGGTGGAGGATGTGCCCACCCTTGGGGTCGGTGCCGTAGATCTCGTGAGCCTCATCGAGGCAGGCACCGAGATCTGCGATCTGCTGCTTGGAAAGGTTGCCGCCGACCAACGCCTCGCCGCCCAGCACGAGCCCTGAGGTGATGACTCGCTGGTCGGTGTGCTCGTTCGCCTTGCCTGGACCGAACAGGTACCGGATGAGCCTCCGGCCCGACGATCCCGTAGTGATCTTCCCGATCATCGGGTAGGCACGAACTCGGCCTGGAGACGCTCGGTCGTCTCGGCCAGCACCGTCGTTGCCTGACGCACTTCGTCGAGGGCGTCGTTGAACCCGTCGGGGAGGACGTGGTTGGTGTTCGCCCACTTGGCCAACTGGTTGATGTTGTTGGCCACACCGGTGAGGACGATCCGTGCCCGCTGCGCATCTCCGGCCGCTTGGCGGCGTTGGGCCGACTGGGCCGCAGATCCCGACATGGCCGCTTCGAAGAGGAACCGCTGGAGAGATACGCACGCCCGTTCCGCTCGCACCTGGAGCTGGCCGAGCTCCCGGTCGGACAGCCGCACCTTCACGACGTTGTGGCGGCCACCGGTCACCGTGGCCATCCTCGACGTGCGTCTCAATGCTGGAGTCGTTGCCGTCCGGTCGGCCACAGGACGCTTCATGACGCCCAGCGCAGCGACCACGAGGTGACCTCGGGGACCGGGCCCGTCAGGGGCCAACGGCAACGCCGTCTCAAACAGGGGACCTGTTTGACCATCTTGCTCCCGCTCTTCCACCACCCCGTGAGCGAGTGCAGTCCGAGCGATGGAGCATTTGAGCGTGAGCCCTCCGGGCTCGCCGTTCTTCCTTCTCGTTCGACTTGGCGACGGATCGAGGACGCGACTGTCGAGACGCGACCGGAAGCCGGTGCTGGTGATGTCGGCGGCTCAATCGCGCTGTGACCAGGACGTATGTCGTCGTCGATCACGGTCTTGACGGAGACCGAGGCCTTCGCCAAGCGGTCGACTGAACGGGCCGGCGTCGGACAGGAGACGGAACAGAGCGAGATCGT
>Ga0182030_10014632_pt1 | contig 15467 bp, 17 predicted proteins | sample 812S3MmetaG_FD_121299 | JGI IMG/M metagenome (GOLD analysis project Ga0182030, IMG submission 121299) | Permafrost microbial communities from Stordalen Mire, Sweden - 812S3M metaG (Illumina Assembly) | ecosystem: Environmental > Terrestrial > Soil > Wetlands > Permafrost | place: Sweden... | reverse complement strand
CTCGTGGCTCATGTTGGCGAGCAGCCGGTCCTTCAATGTCCGCTCGAGTCGCGCCTCCTCGCGCGCCTCCTCGAGTTCCACCAGCGAGCGGCTGCGCCGGAACGCCGAGATCAGCCCGCCGCCGCTCGCCCTCCGGCCGCTCGTCGCCTCGATGAGTTCGTAGCCGTCCTTCGCGCCGTCCTTGCGCAGCCGCACCGTCGTCGTGCGCGCGCGTCCATCGCCGGCGACGGCGCCGAGTTGCGCCAGGAAGGCGCCGCGGTCGTCCTCATGCAGCCGGTCGAGCAGCCCATAGCCGACGAGATCGGCGCTATCGGCGGCCCAGTCCGCCCAACCCTCGCCGTCCACCGCCGTCACCCGGCCGTCGATGCGCTGACGCGCCACGAAATCGCCGGCAAGCGATAACATCGCGTCGTCGCGGCCGGACTCGGCGGCTTTGCGCGGCCGACGCGGCGAGAAGGCGAGGCCGAAAGCGGCGGCCAGCGACAGGCTCGAGGTCCATTTCGCCGGCGCCGCGCCGGGCGCCGCTGCGATGAAGCCGACCGCGCAGGCCAAGCCCACGGCGGCGACGGCTGCGCGTCCGCCTGACAAAGATTTCATTGTCGCCGCAACCACGATGGAACCCAACTCCGAGGCGCGAGGATTCGCCCCGCCGCCAATCATCGCCCCTCGGTCTTAAGCAGCGCCTAAATCCGACAATTTTTAAGCGCGCCTTCCGTCGCGTTATGTCGCCTATCGGCGCCGGTTAAGCCGCATGGTTTATTTGGCCCTAACGCATTTCCCCGGCAGGGTTGACGCTTCCTGAACAAGTTGCGCCGAATTCTAGTCTTCGCCACGACGCGGCCTTTAGGCGCGAAGTTTATGATCGCTCATCATGGACGCTAGGGGTCCCTAGAGATGGGCATGCTCCTCAAATCGGCTATCGGACTCGGTTCGGTCTATTTCGCAATGTTCGCCCCGGCGATCCCGACGGCCGACGTCGGCCCCGCGGCGAACCTCTGCGGCGCCGCCGTGCAGGCGCGCATCGCCGGCGACGAAAGTTTGCGCGCGCAATGGATCGCCGCCGGCTGCGCCGCCAAGGTCATCGCCGAGGCGCAGCGGGTCACGAGCGCGCCGCCGCCGAAGCTCGTCATTCTGTCGCAGAAGCCGGCCGCGCCGCCGCCGCCGGCCAAAGCGCTTTCCGGCACGTTGACCGAGGCCGATCTCGCCGAGCCCTGGTTCGGTCCGGGCCGCATCTCGCGAAAATCGGCGAATCGAGGATAGGCGCGAAGCTTGCAGCGCATTATGTCTTCGGCGCTCACCCCGGAGGCTCCGCTGCGCACGCTAGACGCCATTCGCGACGATTTCGCATTTCTCGACGATTGGGAAGACCGCTATCGCTACGTGATCGAACTCGGCCGCGAGCTGCCCGAGTTCCCCGAGAGCGCCCGCACCGACGCCAACAAGGTGCGCGGCTGCGTCAGCCAAGTCTGGATCGAGGACGGCGAAGCGGACGGCAAGATCTGGCTGCGCGGCGACAGCGATTCGCATCTCGTCAAGGGCCTCGTCGCCATCGCGACCGCGCTCTATTCCGGCAAGACGCCGCGCGATGCGCTCGACGTCGACGCAATGGCGATCTTCCGCGAACTCGGCCTTGAAGCGCATCTGACGCCGCAGCGCTCGAACGGCGTGCGCTCGATGATCGAGCGTATCCGCTCCGATGCGAAGGCGCTGGCGGGGGTTTAGCGCGGCGGGATCGCGGTAATCACAAACTCGACGCTCTTGCGCGCGCGGCCGAAAGCCGTGTGCGCCAGCGTCATCGGCTCGCGCCGCGCGTCCGGCGTCGCGAAACGCTCTGTAGCGTCGAGACAAACGTTGTCGTCTTTCAAACAAATCGTCAGCAGTCCCTGCGTCGCCAGCTTATCCGGACTGACCCAGCGATTGCCGAAATAGTCGAAGCCGACGAACACGCTCGGATGCGCGGGGCTATAGAACACCGCCGCGTTGTCGTAGCGGAATGAACCCGCAACGAAGGCGAGCGGCGCCGGCGTCGCCCGCCGCCAGATCTCCGTCGCCGCAAGCGCGGCCTCCCGGCGCGGCTCCCAATCCTCGGGATCGCGCCCGTACCACGCCTTGCCGACGGCGATGAGCGGCGATAGCGCCAGCGCGCCGAGCGCAACCGCCGCCGCGCCGCGCAAAGCCCAGAGCTTCAGCCGCGCCGGGTCGGGGGCGAGCCAATCGATGGCGAGCAACGGCGTCAGCGGAAACACTGATATCAGCATATTTGCTGAGAGCTTCGTGCGCAGCGCCAGCGCCGCGGCGACGCTGAGGACCAGCGGCGCCAGACCGAGAATCCACGCCAGCCGGCGATTCTCCGCGTCGAGCGCGCCCACGCCCCGCGGCCTCAGCCACGCCGCCGCCGCGACGAGGCCGACGGCCGCGATCTGCTGCAGAACCGACCCGAGCGCGGCGCTTGCGGCGAAAAAGCCGGTCTCCGCGAAGCTGCGCCCGGAAACACGCGCGAGATAGCGCAGCGGCGGCGCGCCGGCCTCAAGCAGCCACAACAGATGTGGCGCCCATAGGACCAACGCGACCGCCACGGAGACGTAGGGCGAGGCGGAGAGGAAATAGCGCCGCCGCTCGACGCTCGCGAGCGCGGCGAGGAGGCAGGTCGCCGCCAGCGTCAGCGCATAATATTTGGAGTCGAGCGCCAGGCCCATCAGAACGCCGAACGCCAGCGAGGCGAGCAGGCCCCGGCCACGCAGCGCGCCCAGGAAAGCATAGAGCGTCCACGGCCACAGCGACAGGAAGATCGAGTTGGCGTTATATTTGTAGGCGAGGAACGAATAGAACGGCGTCAACGCCAGCAGCGCCGTCGCCGCGACGCGGCGCTCGCCCTCGACCAAGCGTCCGATCAACGCCCAGGCCCCGAGAAGTCCGAGGCCGGCGTTGAGCATCGCCAGGATTGCGAAGGCCCAGTTGGCGCGAGGAAACACCAGAAACCACGCGCCGCAGATCCAGGCCCAGAACGGCGGATGCTGATTATAGCCGAGCTGGAACTCACGTCCCCAAGCGTAAGCCTCGGCCATGTCGTTGTGGATGGCGGCGGCATATTCGGTGACGGCGAAATAGAGCGCGAACAGACCCGCGAAAGCCGCGATCTTCAGAACCATTTGGCCGAGATCGCCGCGTAGGCTCCGTTCTCTCTAATCATATGCAGCCACTGGTCGAGAAAGCCGTCGAGGGGCAGATCGTAAGGCGCCCAGTAGGCTTTCTCGCCGAAGTCGAACGGCGCGTCAGGGTGAATGGCGCACAACGCGCCCGCGTGCAGCTTCTGCTGATATCGCGTCTCCGAGGCGTCGGTTATCATAAGATCGCCTTCGCCCTTGGCGAGCGCGTCGAAGATCGTCGTATTGTCGGGCTCCACCTTGATTTGAGCGGCGTGGAGATGCGCGCGGTCGAACTTTTCGTTGCCGCCGCCGGGATTGACGAGCACGGTCACTTCCGGCCGGTCGATCGCCTCCAACGTCGCGAATCTTTCCTTGTCGGCGCAGCGCGCGATCGGCGTCTTGCCCTCGCGCAGGTAGGGGGACGTAAAGAAGCCCAGCTTGGCGCGCTCCAGCGTGACCGATATTCCGCCCATGCCGACGTCGAATTTCCCGCTTGCGAAATCGGCGGCGAGCGTCGCCCAGCTCGTGGCGACGAATTCGACGCGCACGCCGAGAGCCTGACCGAGCGAGCGGGCGAGGTCGATGTCGAAGCCCTGATAGTCGCCAGCCGAATCGCGCTTGGTGAACGGGGGATAGTCGCCGGTCGTGCCGATTCGCACGACGCCGCGTTGCAAAATGTCGGAGAGCGCCGAGGCGTCGGCCGGCCCGAGCGCGGCGACGAGCAGCGCCGCGCCGACAAAAGCCCGCATGTCAGGCCGCTTTCAGCAGCCGCTGCACTTCGCTGACGAGTTCGCGCAGATGGAAGGGTTTGGACAGCACGCGCGCGTCCTTCGGCGTCTTGTTGTCGGGATTGAGCGCCACGGCGGCGAAGCCTGTTATGAACATCACCTTGATTTCGGGGTCTAATTCGGTCGCGCGGCGCGCCAGCTCGATGCCGTCCATCTCCGGCATCACGATGTCGGTGAGCAGCAACTCGAACGGCTCCTCGCGCAGCCGATTGTAGGCCGAGAGCCCGTTGTCGAACGAGGCGACGGAATAGCCGGCCGACTGCAGCGCCTTGACCAGGAAGCGACGCATGTCGTTGTCGTCTTCCGCCAGCAGGATCCTGGCGCTGGCCCCGGCCGGATTGGTCATAATCTGATTCCCTCGAAAACGTCCCCGCAAAGGCTTCAAATCATATCGTGAACAACGAGTGAAGCCGAATGTTTCGCATTCGTGACCGTGAGCGATTTACGCTTAATCGGTTTTCCGTCTATTATCGCCCCGCGGCTGAAGCGCCGCCGCCCGAGGAGGCCGGCCGGGAATGCGCGACGACTCGCTGGGTCTATCCGATTTCGATCCGGCTTTCGAGGTTTACCAGCCTGCCGGGGTCGAGCACCCTATCGTACTCAATTCGCCGCATTCGGGCGCGCATTACCCCGCCGCCTTCCTCGCCGCAGCCAAACTCGACGCGCTGACGCTGCGGCGCTCGGAGGACGCTTTCGTAGACGAACTGTTTACGCCCGCAACGGCGCACGGCGTGCCGATGCTGCGCGCGCGCTTCCCGCGCGCCTTCCTCGACCTCAATCGCGAACCCTACGAATTGGACCCGCAGATGTTTTCCGGCCGTCTGCCGGATTTCGCCAACACCCGCTCGTTGCGGGTCGCGGCGGGACTCGGCGTCATTCCGCGCGTGGTCGGCGATGCGCAGCCGATCTATCGCGAGCCGATTCCGGTCGAGGCGGCGCTTCGACGCATCGCGACCCTGCATCGGCCGTATCACGCCAAGCTCGGCGAGTTGATCGAGACGGCGCAGCGCCGATTTGGTTTCACGCTGCTGGTCGACTGCCATTCCATGCCCTCGACCTCGCCCGACGTCGGCGGCTGCGACATCGTGCTCGGCGACCGCTACGGGTCGAGCGCCGCGCGCTGGATCGTCGACGCCGTGGAAAACGCGCTGCGCGGCTGCGGTCTCATTGTGCGCCGCAACAAACCCTACGCCGGCGGCTACATCACCGAGCATTACGGCGCGCCCGCCGCGGGCCGGCACGCGCTGCAGATCGAGATCAACCGCGGTCTCTACATGGACGAGCGCGCTTTGACGCTCACCGAAGGCGCGGCTGCGCTCTCCCAGGCCCTGGCTGTGATGACGGGCGCGCTTTGCGCCAAGGTGCGGGAAACACTGGAGACGCGGTGGGCGGCGGAATGACTCCGCGCCGAGCCGCTGTAAATTCTGAGAAAAAAAGGAGGCCGCCCGAAGGCGGCCTGAGTCTAGGGAGGAAACGCCCTAAGGAGGGCATATGCGACGTATCGCACCGCAATAATATTGCATTGCACCGCAACAAAAGCAAGCGGTATTTTGCGGCTGGCTCCCGCGACGGGGAAAACGGGGACTTCCGTCGCGCTAGCGGCGCAAGGGCGCGCCGGTCCTATGCGCGGGGCCTAGAACAAAAAAGGAGGCCGCCCGTAGGCGGCCTGAGTCTAGGGAGGAAACGCCCAAGGAGGGCATGTGCGGCAAGCGCCGCACGAGGGCTAATGTGGCGCCAAACGCAGCAAAAGCAAGAACTCAATCGCAGGCCTTCGCATCGCGGACACTACTGCGATGTTTTTGCAACAGCCAAAAAGCCAACGATTTTGTGGCGCTACGGGATTTTGTAGCCGTTTCAACATCATGGCGATGTCAGCGAAACGTCGTGCGGCGCCGCCACAACAATGAGACATGCCTGTTATGCAAATAACGCTGAACTTGAATTGTCGCGCGAAGATTCTCCCGGGGTCGCCGTCGTGACCGCCGTCGATTTCGCCGCGTTCGTGGAGCGACTTGCGCAAGTCTCCGGCGACGTGATCCTTCCGTTCTTCCGCTCCGCCATCGGCGCGGAGGACAAGTCGCGCGGCGGCGTATTCGATCCCGTGACCGAGGCCGACCGCGCGGCGGAGGCGGCGATGCGCCGGCTCATCGCCCAGACATTCCCCGCCCACGGCGTCATCGGCGAGGAATATGGCCAGGACCGCCCCGACGCCGAATATGTCTGGGTGCTCGACCCGATCGACGGCACCAAGAGCTTCATTTCGGGACTGCCGACCTGGGGCACGCTGATCGGCCTCATGCACAACGGCCGGCCGGTCTATGGCATGATGTCGCAACCGTTCACGCGCGAGCGCTACTCCGGCGACGGCAAGCGCTCGCGCCTGCGCACATTGGCGCCGATGCGCGGCGAGCAGCCGCCGACGGAATGGGCGACGCGCACGCTGCGCACCCGTCCCTGCGCGGAACTGGCGCAGGCGACCGTGATGACCACGAGCCCCGCGCTCATCAAGGACGACGCCGACCGCGCCGCCTATTTCAAGGTCGAGCGGCAGGCGCGGCTGGTGCGCTACGGCGCCGACTGCTACGCCTATTGCGCGCTCGCCGCCGGCTTCGTCGATCTCGTCATCGAGACCAATCTCAAGCCGCACGACATCGTGGCGCTCGCTCCCATCGTCGAGGGCGCGGGCGGCGTCATCACGACCTGGGACGGAGACACCGCCGCGCTGGGCGGACGAATCATCGCCGCCGGGGATGCCCGCATCTACGAGGCGGCGCGCGCGATGCTGCTTTCCGCCGAACCGCTGGGTTCGCCGGGCAGCTCGACATAGGGATCGGCGAGGCGGGGCGTCGCCGCGACAGGCGGCGCCAGCGCGAAGGCCGCGAGTCCCGCCGCAAGCCCGACCATGCCCGCAGCCAAACCGCCGACCAGGAGACCGGGGCCGTAGCCGGGATCGCCGAAGCCGGCGAAGCGTCCGACGAACGCAGCGATCAGGCTCGCGACCAGCGCCGCGCTCGCCGGCGCCGCCCCGCGTCCGGGAAGCGCGGAAAGCACGAGCGAGGGCGTCGCGAAGGCGAGCCACAGCGCCAGCGCGAGATAAAGCGGCGCTGACGGATGCGGGCTCAGGCGCGCTATGGCGGCGGATGCGCCCGCGCCGATCAGCACGCCGCCGCGGGCGCTCGCCATGCGACGACTGCCCAGAACGAAAAGCCGCTTCGGCGCGCGCAGGAGGTCGAGGCCGAGCGCGCGCGAGGATGCATAAAGCCCCGCCCGCGCCAGCGCCAAAGCCGGCAGACAGGCGATCAGCGCGGCCAGCGACGAATCCCTCGGGTTCTTGGTGGCGAGATCGCCGAGCGCCGCCGCCAGCACGCCGCCGAGCCCCAGCACCCCCAGCGCCGTCGCGCCCGCGCGGCGCGCGGCGGCGGGCGTCGCCACGGCCAAAGCGGGGCTGACGAAGGCGAACAGGCTCGCGACCGCTGCGGCGGCGGCGATCTCCTGCACAAGCGGCGCGCCCGGCAGGCCGCCGAGCGCGCGGCTCGCCGCCTCCAGCCGCGCGGCGTTGTCGGCGCCGTCGCGGACGGAGAGCGCGACCAGCAAGCTGAGCGTCGCAAAACCCGCCCCGGCGCTCGCGGCGTCTGTCCACACAAGGCTGCGCAAGCCCCCCGGCGCGAGCGACGCCACCAGCGCCGCCGCCGCCAGCGCCAAAGCCGCATCCGCGCTCAAGCCCAGAGACGTGGACAGCGTCAGCGCGGCGTAGCCGAGGCCCGTCGCCGCCAGCGCCCAGCCGCAGACGCTCAGCATCAGCGCGAAAGCCGCGCGCGTGAAGACGGCGGGATACCGCGTCGCGAACACGTCGGCCAGGGCGCTCGCTTGCGCCGCGCGCCAGTGCGGCGCCGCCATGAGGACCGCGATGACAATCCCGGCCGTCACGCCGCGCCACGGCAGCCGCGTCGGGTCGGTCGTCGCGCCGGCGAAGGCGAGCGCGAAGCCGCCGATCGGCGCCGCGAGCGCGAGGCCGGCGTAGAACGGCGGCACGGACCGCCGCGCGACGAGAAATTCGAGCAGCGTCTTCGCCCGCGTCAGCACGCCGAGCGCCGCCACGCCGGCGACGCCCGCGAGCGGCCCGAGCGCCGCCACCAGCCGGTCCGGCGCGCCGACCCGCTCCAGCGCGAAAATCGCCGCCACGGCGAGGGCGAACACCGCGGCCGCGAAACTCGCTTTGGCGGCGACCGAGGGCGCGCCGTCCTCGCTCATGCGAGCAGGAAATCCCGCACCGGCGCGATCTGATCCTGCGTCGCGAGCCAAGGCGCATGGCCGACGCCCTCGAACTCGACCAGCCGCGCCTTCGGCCCGCGCCGCGTCATCTCCTCGGCGACTTCGCGCGAAAGGATATCGGAGACGCCGCCGCGCAGCACCAGCGTCGGGCAGGCGATGCGGTCCCAGAACGGGAACAGGTCGACGTCCTGCGGCGGCGTCGCCTTGAAGGCGTCGCCGATATGCGGATCGTAGGCGAGGCCATAGCGCCCGTCGGGCAGTCGGCGCGCCGCGCCTTCGGCGATCTCAAGGATCTGCGCACGGGGAACCCGCTCGGAGCCGACGAAATTGGCTGACATCGCGTCGGCGAGCGCGTCGAGCGAATCGAATTTCGGGTCGAGCCCGACGTAGGAGGCGATGCGCTCCAGCCCCGCCTTGGCGATCACAGCGCCGACGTCGTTGATAACCAGCCGGCGGATCGGGTTGCCCGGCGTCGCCGCCATCATCATGCCGATTATGCCACCCATCGAGGTTCCGAGCCAGTCGAGGCTCTCGACGTCGAGCCTGGCGACGAGCGCGGCGAGGTCGTTGAGATAGAGGCCGTAATTATAATGCGCGGAGTCGGCGAGATAGTCGCTGGCGCCCCGCCCGGGCATGTCGGGGCAGACGACGCGGTAATGTGCGCTGAGCGCGTCGGCTATCGTGTCGAAGTCGCGGCCGTTGCGGGTGAGGCCGTGGACGCAGACGAGCGTCGGCGCCCCGGCCGGTCCCGGCCATTCGCGATAGGCGAGCTTGTGAAAGCCGGAGGGGCCGAGGCAGGGGAGAGAAAGCTGGCGCATGGCGCTTAGGATAGCGAGCGGGCGGCGGGGCGCGCAAGGCGACTGCGCAAAATAGGCGCTGCGATTGCGGCCTATTCCGACCGTGCGCCGAGGGGTTGGCTGGCCTCGCATGTCCTCATAGGCGTTAGCTTTGGCGTTCTGAAGGGGTTGAGCACCGGCCTTGCCGTCATGGCACGGGCTTGTCCCGGCCATCCACGTCGGGGCGCGGTGCGACGGTTGGATAGGTCGCTATGCCGTTGCGGCTTCTGCAGTTCCAGTTATCAACTGGCGCTGAGGCGCGCCGACGTGGATGCCCGGGACGAGCCCGGGCATGACGGGGCGGACTATCTCCTGCTTTTATCGCTTGCAATATCGTCATATCGATATCTACGGCGATACCGTCGCGACCGACGACATTGTCAAAGCCGGTCAGGTTCGCCCACCGGCCTTGCCATTCATTACCCGCAATGCTGCGGCCGGGCTCACGATTTGGCGCTTAAGACAATGAAAAAACGCGATCTCGAAACGAGCTTTCCGCCAGGGCGCCGCCCTAAAATCCTTCACCGCGCCGTGCGCCGTTGACAGCCCCGCCGCCGCCCTCTATGGACCCGCTCGCCTGAACGTGCGTGGCTCGCCGCCGCGCGCGTTCTGCTTTGAGCGCCCCGGCGCCGCGAGGCTTAAGGCACAACCTGCATAAGAAGCCGGCCGCGGGGGCGATGCCCTTGTAGAGCCGGGACGAACACGGGACAGACAAGATGTTCGCAGTCATCAAGACCGGCGGCAAGCAGTACAAGGTCGCCGCCGAAGACAAGATTACCGTCATGTTGCTGGAAGGCGAGGCGGGCGCGCAGATCACCTTCTCCGAAGTGCTCGCGCTGTTCGACGGCGAGGCGCATCATGTCGGCGCGCCGCGCGTCGAGGGCGCCAGCGTTACGGCCGAGATCGTCGAGCAGGCGCGCGGCCCCAAGGTCTACGCGTTCAAGAAGCGCCGCCGCAAGAACTCCAAGCGCAAGCGCGGCCACAAGCAGGATCTGACGGTCGTGCGCATCGTCGAGATCGTCGGCGCGGACGGCAAAAGCTCCGCCAAGCCCGCCGAGGCGCCCGCCGCTTAATCCTTCCGTAGGGGGGATTTTTCTGATACAAGCGCGTCGACCAGCGGTTCGGCGCCCGGACCTTTTGGAGTTTCACGATGGCACACAAGAAAGCAGGCGGCTCGTCGCGCAACGGGCGCGATTCCGACGGCCGCCGCCTCGGCGTCAAGAAGTTCGGCGGCGAGCAGGTGATCCCCGGCAACATCCTCATTCGCCAGCGCGGCACGAAATTTCACGCCGGCCGCAACGTCGGCATGGGCGTGGACCATACGCTTTTTGCCACCTCTACCGGCACGGTGCTGTTCGAACAAAAATCGACGCGGCAATACGTATCGGTAGTCGCGCCTCAAGCGGCGGAATAGCGGCGGGTATGACGAGACCCGCCGCGGCGCTTGATCCCCGCGGACGGTCTCGGATTTGCCCGAGAACAACGGAAAGCCAGACTTTCCAAAACCGTCCGGCAGGCCTGCAGCCTGCGAAAAGGGGATGCGAGGCGCATCCCCTTTCTCGTTTCGGCCCGAAATTTGATTCGAGCCTGCCGAACGGAGCCAACATGTTTCCCGATATCGCCAAGGACGATGTTTTTCGGCTTGAGACCCGGCGGCTGTGGCTGCGCTGGCCGCGCCTCAAGGACGCGCCGGCGATAGAGGCCTACTGCTCGAAATGGGAAGTGGCGCGTTACACCGCCCGCATCCCGCATCCCTACCCCAAGGGCAGCGCCGAGCGTTTCGTCTATGCCGCGCGCGAGGCCAACAGCCTCGGCCGCGATCTGACCCTCGCGCTGACGCCTGTGGCGGCGCCGCGCAAGGCTGTCGGCGCGATCAGTCTGGAGTCGCGCGGCGCCGACCGGCTGACGCTGGGCTACGCGCTGAGCCCCGAGGTCTGGGGCCGCGGCTACGCCACGGAGGCAGTGCGGGCGGCTGTCAAGGCGGCTTTCCGGCTGACGCTGGCGGCGGAGATCGAGGCGAGCGTGCAGATCGAGAACGGCGCTTCCCGCCGGGTGCTCGAAAAGGCCGGCTTCGCTCATGTCGGGCGGGGCTTGCGCGGCGCGCCGGCGCGCGGGGCGATGATTGAGTGCGACGCCTTTGCGCTTAAGCGCGCAGATTGGGCGGCGCGCTCGGAAGCGGTTTCGCTGGAGGCGGCGTCATGAAATTTCTCGATCAGGCCCGCGTCTATATCCGCTCCGGCGACGGCGGGGCCGGCTCGGTCTCGTTTCGGCGCGAGAAGTTCATCGAGTTCGGCGGTCCGGACGGGGGCGACGGCGGGCGCGGCGGCGACGTCGTCGTCGAATGCGCAGATGGCCTCAACACGCTGATCGACTTTCGCTACCAGCAGCATTTCAAGGCCAAGACCGGCATGCACGGCATGGGCCGCAACCGCGCCGGAGGCCGCGGCGCCGACGCCGTGCTGAAAGTGCCCGAAGGCACGCAGGTGTTCGACGAGGAGACCGGCGACCTGCTCGCCGATCTCACTCAACCCGGCGAGCGCGTGGTGATCGCGAAAGGCGGCAACGGCGGCTTCGGCAACGCCTATTTCGCCACCTCGACCAATCGCGCCCCGCGCCGCGCCAACCCTGGCCAGACCGGGATCGAGCGCACCATCGTGCTGCGACTGAAGCTGATCGCCGACATCGGGCTCGTCGGCTTGCCCAACGCCGGCAAGTCGACCTTGCTCGCCGCCGTCTCCGCCGCCAAGCCGAAGATCGCCGACTATCCGTTCACGACGCTGCATCCCGGCCTCGGCGTGGTGATGATCGACGAGCGCGATTTCGTGCTCGCCGACATTCCCGGCCTGATTGAAGGCGCGCACGAGGGCCACGGCCTAGGCGACCGCTTCCTCGGCCATGTCGAGCGCTGCGGCGCGATCCTGCATCTGGTCGACGTGACGGGCGAGCATGCGGGGACCGCCTACAAGACGGTGCGCGGCGAGTTGGAGGCCTATGGCGAGGGGCTTGGCGAAAAAGCGGAGATCGTCGCGCTGTCGAAGATCGACGCCGTTGACGCCGAGACGCTGAAGCAGCAGCGCGAACGGCTGAAGCGGGCCATGCGCTCCTATGGGCCGCCGGTCGCGGAGGGCGCGCGCCGCCGTCCGCCGCTGGAAATCTCGGGCGTGTCCGGCGCGGGCGTTCGCGAGGCGCTGCGCGCCGCGCTGGCGGAAGTGGACCGAACGCGAGCGGCGGAGAGGAACGCACAGGCGCAACAGGCAGGCCGCCCCGCGCTGAGCGATATCGCCTAAAGGCTGAGGTTACATCGGCCCCGCCTGCCTCTACGCTCCGCCAAAAGGAGGGAGCGCGCTTTGGACCCGATCCTCGACGTCGTCAATATCGAGGTCGTCTACAACAGCGTCGCGCTGGTGCTAAAAGGCGTATCGCTCAAGCTGCGCGAGGGCGGCATCGTCGCGCTGCTGGGCGCCAACGGCGCCGGCAAGACGACGACCCTCAAGGCGATCTCCAACCTGCTGCGCGCCGAACGCGGCGAAGTGACCAAGGGCGAGATCCGTTTCAAGGGCGAGCGCGTCGACCGCTCGACGCCGAACGAACTCGTGCGGCGCGGCGCGATCCAGGTGATGGAGGGCCGCCATTGTTTCGGCCATCTCACCATCGAGGAGAACCTTCTCACAGGCGCCTTCACGCGCCGCGACGGGCGCGCGGCGATCGCGCGCGACCTGGAGGCGGTCTACGGCTATTTCCCGCGGCTCAAGCAGCGGCGCGGCTCGCTCGCCGGCTATGTCTCCGGCGGCGAGCAGCAGATGTGCGCCATCGGCCGCGCCATGATGGCCAGGCCTTCGCTGGTGCTGCTCGACGAGCCGTCGATGGGCCTCGCGCCGCAGGTCGTCGAGGAAATCTTCGAGATCGTGCGCGATCTCAACACGAAGGCCGGCGTGTCGTTTCTGCTGGCGGAGCAGAACACCAATCTGGCGCTGCGCTACGCCGAATTCGGCTATATCCTCGAAAACGGCCGCGTCGTGCTCGACGGCGAGGCGGCGGCCTTGCGCGACAACGAGGACGTGCGCGAGTTCTATCTCGGCGTCGCCGGGGCCGAGCGCCGCTCGTTCAAGGACGTAAAGAGCTACCGGCGCCGCAAGCGCTGGCTGGCCTGAGGGGGCTGCATGCTCGATTTCGCCGCCCTTCGCCAGCGCCTCGCCGAGCTGGCGCCCCGCTCGCCGCGTCTCGCGCAACAGCTCCAGGGCGTCGAGTTGCGCGAGGCCGCCGACTTGGCGCTGATCCCGTTGCTGCGCAAGGCCGACTTGTCGCGGTTGCAAGCCGAGGCGCCGCCCTTCGCGGGGGTCGCCGCCGCGGCGGCTGGGTTCAAGCGCCTGTTCATGTCGCCGGGGCCGATCTTCGAGGGCGAAGACCATGCGTCCGACCCCTACGGCGCCAAAGCCGCCTTCGCCGCGGCCGGGTTCGTCGGCGGCGACGTCGTGCTGAACTGCTTTTCCTACCACCTGACGCCGGGCGCCTTCATCATGGAGAGCGGCGCCCACGCACTCGGCTGCGCCGTCATTCCCGCGGGACCCGGCAACACCGAGCAGACGCTGGCGGCGCTGGCCCACCTCAAGCCGAACGCCTACGCCGGGCCGCCGGATTTCCTCAAAATCCTCGTCGACAAGGCCAGCGGCGAAACCTCGCTGCGCAAGGCGTTGGTGTCGGGCGGGGCGCTCACCGCAAGCCTGCGCGCCGAGATGGAGGCGCGCGGCGTGCGGGTGCGGCAGGCGTTTGCGACCGCGGAACTCGGCGTCATCGCCTACGAGGATGACGGGCCGGGCCTGAAGGTCGCCGACGACGTCGTTCTGGAGATCGTTCGCCCCGGCTCCGGCGATCCGCTGCCGCAAGGCGGCGTCGGCGAGATCGTCGTGACCGCGCTGCGTGGCGGCTTCCCGCTGCTGCGTTTCGCGACCGGCGATCTCTCGGCGTTTCTCGACGCCAAGCGCATTCGCGGCTGGATGGGGCGCGCCGACCAGATGACCAAGGTCAAGGGCCTGTTCGTGCACCCCTCCGCAATCGTCGAGGCGGCCAAGCGGCATCCCGAGCTTGGCGTCGTCCGGTTGGTCGTGCGGCGCGAGGGCGAGCAGGACGCGATGACGCTCAAGGCCGAGACGGCGCAACCCTCGCCCGCGTTGGCCGAGGCGGTCGCGGCGAGCCTGCAGGCGAGGACCAAGCTGCGCGGAACGGTGGAGCTGGTGGCGCCGGGCTCGCTGCCGAACGACGGCAAAACCATCGCCGACGAGCGGCCGGTCGGCTAACGCAGCGTCGCCAGGGTCGCGGCGGGCGTATAGCCTTCGCGCGCAAACAGCGCCGCCAGCCCGGCCGGGTCCGGCTCGCCGGCGACGAGCGTCTCGTCGCGGTGGATGCCGCCGGCGACGAACAGCACGTCGAGGCCCTGCGCGCGGGCGCCGTTGACGTCTGTGCGGAAGCCGTCGCCGATGGCGAGCACGCGGGCGGGCTGGCGGCCGAGCGCCTGCGCGCAAGCCGCGAGCGCCGCCTCGTAGATCGGCGCGTGCGGCTTGCCGGCGTAGGCGACCTCGCCGCCGAGCGCCTCGTAGGCCTGCGCCAGCGCGCCGGCGCAATAGACGAGTTCGGCGCCGCGATGGATGACGATGTCGGGATTGGCGCACAGGAACGGCAGCCGCCGCGCCGCCAGCCGCGCCAGACGGTCGTCATAGCTGGCGGGGATCTCGATGTGGTCGTGCTCCAGCCCGGTGCAGACGATATAGGCCGCTTCGTCCGGCGCGACCCGCTGCGGCCGTCGCCCGATGCGCGCCTCGACGGCGTCGAACAGGCTGAGGTCGCGCGCGGGGCCGATGTGATGCAGCGGCGCTTCGCCCCGCGCTGCGATCAGCGAAATCGTCACGTCGCCGGAGGTCACGACGGCGTCGAACGCGTCGCGGCTGACGCCGAGCCGCAGCAGTTGCGCTTCGACGGGCGGGCTCGGTCGCGGCGCGTTGGTGATGAGCGCCACCGCGCCGCCGCGTTGGCGGTAGCCGACGAGCGCGTCCGACGCGGCCGGGAATGCCGCCTTGCCGTCGTGCAGCACGCCCCAGACGTCGCATAGGATCGCGTCGTAGGCGTCGGAAATGTCGGCGAGCGAGGAGACGATGCGGGAGGACATGGGGCGGGGACTTGGCGGCGAAGGCCAAGCAAGTCAAGGCGAGGCGTGCTAGGCTGGCCGCATGCCGGCGTTCCCCGACACCTCTCCTGTGCTCCGCCTGCTCGACGTGCGCGCGTCGCGCGAGGATCTCGAAGCCGCGCTCGGCGTCGCACTGTCTCGTTATGAGCCCTACCGCAAGGGGCCGGGCACATATGCGCAGGTGAATTTTCCCGACGGCGCAGATTGGGATGGAGTCGTCGCCGAGATGCGGCGACTCGGGCCTGCG
>Ga0182030_10014631_pt1 | contig 15469 bp, 11 predicted proteins | sample 812S3MmetaG_FD_121299 | JGI IMG/M metagenome (GOLD analysis project Ga0182030, IMG submission 121299) | Permafrost microbial communities from Stordalen Mire, Sweden - 812S3M metaG (Illumina Assembly) | ecosystem: Environmental > Terrestrial > Soil > Wetlands > Permafrost | place: Sweden... | reverse complement strand
TTTACCAGCCACCCGAATTAGTCTAGGGCGCCACACTAGCAAAGCGCCTCCCACCGTCTATAAATACTTTCTTTGTACATAGACCTTTGCTCTCTAGCTTAGAATTCCATTAAGTACGCCCTTATTACTAGAGCCTCATGCTCTATAGGATTCGTGACTGTGACAATTTATATAATATAATATATATATATATATATATATATAAAATTATAATAATTATGATATATAATAATATATAATATAATTTTTTTTTATAATAAACGAAAATCTACAGTAGATTTTAAAAAGTATAGTATTAGTACTATAGTTTTGAAAACTACTATACTTTTTTTAGCTATTACATTTTTCAAAGATCTACTATAGATTTTAGAATATCTATAGTAGTTTAAATACAGTATTTGATAGTAAAATAGATATAATTGAGAATAGTTATTGATTTGAATTAGATACTCTAAACTAGACAAAAGAACTAAGAACAAATATTCTTTTATAATCTGCCTTATCTCTTTATATATTGTGATCTTTATATTTATATACTATAGAATAGATATTCTAAAAGCAAATCTAATAGTAATAATTCTAATAATATTGGTATTTTGCAAGTATTGTCTATTAATCTCTCTATATATATTACTTTGATATTCTTTTTATTTGCTATTTAAATTTAATAGTCCAAAAAGCTCTCTATTTTTATATAAAAAAATCTTACTTATCCAGTATTTAAAAAGACAATAATGACTTGGATTTGATAATTAGTATATATTTTTGTCTGCTTTTTTCAAAAGCATTTCCAATCCTTTATCTAGCTTATAAATAGTCTTTACTAAAGATCTCAATCACTACTAAACAAAGACATCTCTATTACTATCTTCATTACTATTACTATTTATTACAAATTGATTATATACCTACAGATAAGTACTTTGCAAATACATCCCAATAACATACCATTCAAGATTTCCTACATCTCATAATAGCCAAAATTTATGTACGATCATCTCTTCATATACTCCTAGCTTTGAAAAGGTTTCACAAAGAATTCTTCTCTCAATAATTGTTTTCGCTTCAGATTAAGATCAAAGACAAAGATTTTTGCTTGCAAGTACAATTAATTTACTTTGATCGCCTATACGAATTACATTGTCAATTCCATCATTAATAAGCCTTTCCAAGAACTAATCAAGAGCATAGTTCGTATAACACCTATATTTGCCGTCAGCAATATCCTTTTAAATATTTAACATTGTATAACATACACAATAATTATAGGCCCAAACTAAGCCTTTGATTTGTTCTCCAACAAAGCCTTGACTAGTGGAAGACCAATATACGACTTACCAGTCTCTAGTAAACCCCTAACATGAGCGAATTCATGTATAAGTACTGTAATGATAGCCTCACACTGGCCTTGATCAAAGAATATCCGCAATTCCAGCGACCGAACAATTGAGACATCACTTTATAACGATTCGGGCGAAGCTTGAAATCTTCAGCTCTGTTGATCAAAAGATTCCAAGAACTAAAGAAAAACCTGGTAACACGTGTACCTATATAAAGGCGACAGTAACTCATTTAGCGTCTCCGAGTAACTCTAAGGTACAATCCACTGCTGGAATAGTAGCCGGCTTTTACACTGCATATGTTAAAGATTCTTGAGGATAGATACAAAAGTAGGTAGCAGAACTCCCAGGAACTCTACAAGTATGCTTCAAATACCCTTTTACTGCTAAGTGAGTTGTAATAGATGGTCAACTCTCTTCTGACTCTTCTCTTCTGCAACTCTCGCCATCACAGTAATGTGCTGATGATCCAAGTAATGCCTGGGTATCTTTTAATCGCAACTATGGTGAAGAACATCACAGACCTCATCTTCGCATGAGTAGTTACCAAACATATCAAAGATCCTAGTTGGATAGATCTTCTCTCTTTGCCGCAGGATTTCTTCTCAGATCGGAATTGATTGCCAACCAGCTGAGGTTGTCTGAAATCTAATTGAGCCTCAAGTCCGCAACATTGGCTGAATAAAAGCTTTCGTACATAAACATTATCACGGACGGAGAAGCCTTATTTTTCAAATTTCAGATGTTCTAGACTTTTCAAATCGGCGTTTGAATCGTTCTATAATACTTTCAGTAGCCTACTAAGCTAATTCTCTACTGTTCCCAGGGAGGGTGCTAATGGTAATACCGACTGTTTTAGGGCCTTGCTGCATGAGCTCTAGACAAATTAAGAACTTGAAGGATTATGTAAACGCTTTGGATGTAATCGAGAGAAAATCCATTGGTGAGATCTGAACACAAAGCAATATCTGGATTTCTCATATCTCTGTACGTCGTTTTAGACACGTATAGGAAACAATTGTCCAGATGTATTGAGATCAAAGATCAATAAGTTAAGGCTAGAAAACCATGTGATTCATTGAAGAAATATGAAAGCCTACTTACTATAGTAGACTGTATATCTTTCTTTTAGCTTTTAACCCTAGAATTTAACCTTGAAGTATAATTAGACTCCCTGACGCCAATAAAAAACAATAACTTCCCATGGTTGTAATCACACTGCACTACAAATGAAGGTCTCATACCCCCACGATATTTCTCTCCCGATAAAACACTTCAATGCATAACAAATTCTTATTTTGGGTTTGTGTCCATCTGATCGGCCAGTTCATTTAAAGCATCTCTCGTTCCAGAACTGAGGGAGTCTGACTCTGGACCACCTGATCCACCTGCCTGATTTTCTTGAGTCCCATCGGCGTGTTCTCCAGTGCTATCCAAATCTGCTCGCCGGCCGCCGAGCGGCCCTTTGTATAAAGTATACGAAATACGATGGGCAGGACTCGTAATGAAGCAGGGTGAGGTGAATTTTGCTACTGTATTTGGAGCTCCGCAAGGTGGTTTGACACCCACTGTATCAGTTTTAGAAAACTTACCGTAGGTTACGGCTCGAGTATTAGCGGGGAAGTTGAAACTATTCATTCGACCTTCCCCCTTCTGCTGCTTCTTGACGACTTGAACGGCGGATCCAATGGCAGCTGCATCTTCTGCGTAAATGAATTTTTCCTTCTTGAAGCCTCCTGGAGGTGGCGTAACGAATGCGCCATGTTCGTCTACCATTTTACGAGTGCTGATGAACTCGATATAGTGCGGGTAATATTTCTTTCCAAACTTTTCCCCCAAAAGATATTCTACGTCGGCATCTTCTCGTGGCTTAGACCAAACACTTAGGCCAACTTTTGGCGTGTATTGTGCAGTGACTACGACAATGCCATTGAAATTATTTTGTATTCCGTGACCGATAAACTCGTAAGCATCTGCAGCGTACCGATCGAGGTCCTCCCATTCCATAGGATTGAGTTTGATAGGGAAGAGATTAGTTGTAGAAGCTTCGTGTTCTTTAGCGGAACCAGCTTTTGCAGCACCTCCTGCCGCACCTCCACCTTTATCTTTACTGGCAGCTTCTTCTGCGGCTTTAGCAGCAGCTTCATTTGCTTTGATGAATTCACTTTCATCAATAGTTCCGAAGTAAGTCTTGCAGTTGTAGATTTCGCTACTGAGCGGTGAAATATCGTGCATCCGAGGATAGCCAGGGGGAAGGGTGCTTGACATTCGCCGAAAACGCTTTTCAAGTATCTTGGGGTCTGCATTGCTTCGCGCGAAATGTACCTCACGTGAGGTGTGATATGAGTTTGGTACGGAGTGGCCAATATCTGCAAAGCCTAGAAGGGCTAATGCACAAAGTATGAAATTGAAAGACGGCATTTGAAGGGATGATATGGACAAACGAGGAGAGAGGGTTTAGGGCTCTTGAAGGGTAGGTGAGAAATTGATAATCGAAAAGCAACTAAAAATCAATCAACACAGCAGAACATCAAGCCTTTATATACGGAATACTAAACTCTCGTCTTGCAAATATTAGAAAGTTGTTCATGAATCCCATAATAGAATACATTCCTTCCATCATGGTCACTTAGCCATTTCTAAAAATCCTAATATACTGATCTTTTGCTTACAAGGAGGTATGGTTTTCTTGGCAACAGGAAGTCCCTTTCATCCATCATAGCTACTTAGCCATCCTATCTACTTGGCCGTCACAATTGCCCAATCCGTAGTGATCTCTTGCCCAGGAAGACGTATCGATTTATTTTCGGAACGAAAACAGGGATTCAGTGAGATACACAGCCGCTATCAGGAATCCTTCCATCATTGAAAGAACATACTAAATTCAATCATGTGGCCTTAGGTCTTCTTCTGGAGTGTTGCTCTGTAATCAAATTTTAAACAGTGGCATCCGGATAGGCATGAGTGTAGCTCAGCCTTCAACAGGATTAATTTTGATCAGGAATGTGGTGGCTATTTGCTGACTGAGATATGGCGATCTTTGCGTTATTAGTTGTGTACAGCCCATGCATAGCCTGTGCACAGCCCATGATAGCCCGCGCACAGCCCGTGCACATAGCCCTAGTATTTACGGCATCTACGAAAAGAACTCCGTGAATCGTGTCTATTCAGAGGAGTCTTATTGTGTATACCATTGTGCATGCCTATTGAAGAGTACTATGGGTCTTGCTTATATAGGTCTACTAGCGCCTGTCGCAGTCTATATCACGTGTTCTATCAGTTACCAATATTGGCTGGCTGACAATTGTCAGTGAGCCAGCTCGCTAAAAGCGCAGTGAACCGTTTCACTGCGCCTGATAGAATAAACATACGGTGAATAAATACACAAATCGGAGAATCGTGTATACCCTTCTGTCTATAACCTGGCCTTCGATGTCTAAGATTTCAGGCCTCCGATCCACTTTACTAGTAGTCCTTACTAAGCTCCAGAGTTACCAAATTTAGTATTAAACAGGATACTAACTTTACTATACGGGGCGCCTACGTGTTCTCAGCAATCAACATCTAACTACAGATGAGAAAATTGATGAATCGCATTCGAAACTTAAACCTTGGAGGGGTTCTATCACGCGTAGAGCTGGCACGTGACAGAGCCGAGCTTGCCTTACCTAACAAGATTGAACTCGCGTTCTATCGCCTCGTTTAAGCGCTTGCTATTTCGCATCTCTCGAATATCCAAGCACAAGTCCTTGCGCCAACAACTCTGATATGAACTTCGTGCTTTCGCTACAATGGTGCAACCAACGCTCGAACGATACTATCATCTCTCGCGGCCCCCGAGAGCAGCCCCCAAAGTCACGTTTCTTGACCTTCCATTCGCCCTCCGACGCCGGATTTATTTGAACGCAGGCCTTCCAACCCAGTCTGCAATCTATCTCAACTACGTCCCTTTGAGTAGCGGTCACTGTGATCTAGAATACAACTCTGATAACTTCGAACAATGGCCGGTAGAGGAAACGGTTTCATGTCGAAGCTCTAGTCTTGCTCATTTCCTTAATGACTACCTCCCCTGGCCTAAGATTCATCTTAATTATTATTGTGTTTGTCTGGAGAAGCAACGGGGCTCAATGTACCCCGAATGCAAATGCGATCTTTTGCCATATCAGCTTCTCTATACCTCAAACACTATTGCCGAGGAAGTCTCCACAATATTCTATTCAGAAAATGACTTCAGCATCTATCGGACTGGGATCGGAGGTCTGTCCAGCATTTCTCGTTTGCCGCCACAAGCTTTAGGCCGTATCAAGTCGTTATCGATCTGTCTTAATTTCTTTGATGAGAGGGGCTGTGAATTCGGCCCAGGCAGTGGAGGCAAATCGGAAAGACTGTTCTCGAATGCAAAAAGACACGATGAGCGCACAGCTTTGAAAGAATGGCAACTGCTATGTCAGCTCCTGGTGTCCCACCTGGAGATCCAGTCCAATTTCCTGAAACTGTTCATCACGTGCGATGTAGCTGATTTTGAAATCGCCGAAGAGTTTATGCGGCCCCTCTTGCATTTACCGATTTTAAAAGAATGCTCAGTTCGTTTGGGCTCACCTTTTATTAATCAATCCCAACTCCTCACCAAACTGGCAAGGCGGATAGTCGACAAAGTAACAAATCGTTCGGCGCAGTGCGATTTCCGGTATCAAGATCTTCCAAAGGAGCTCCAACTGCGAATTCTCGAATATACAGAGCTCGTCACGCCGTTTCATCTTGTATGGGCTTTCAACACAGATGTGGCGAGATACATCGAGTCACCTTATTACGAAAATCGTACCTTTCACTCCAGCCGTTCTATTGATTCTTCATGCTGCCGAAAATGCTCTCCCGAAAAGGAGCCATGTGCGTGCTGGTCAGGGCAAGCTGCATTTTCTACAACTTGCACCTGCTGGAAGTTTCCTCTTTCGTTATTCCTCGTCAATCGCGACATGAGGAAGGATGCTGAGTTTATCTTCTATTCGAAAAATCACTTTGTTCTACAACCCAGGAAGTGGAACTACAGCGAGCAATTAGAAATCTATAACTTCTTAACAAGTATTCCTGCCAATGGGAGACGATACCTTCAAAAGATTACGTGGTCGTTGTCGGATCTGACAGCAGGGGATCGATAGTATGTGTCTTCACTTAGGAAATTCTTTGAAATTCCAAGCGAGTTCTTTTTTGTTCATTTCCGCCATTGCTAACTCGAAGCTTTGTAGTCTTGAACCAGATCACGTCACATACTCGGAATGGCTAGCAGCGATAAACATCATGACGCAAGAAGTACTTCCTAGACAACTGAGCCTAATAATCGATCCAGGCTTTGATCTCCAAAGCGTTTTATGGTCGTACGGCAGTGAATACGAAGATGTACCTGAAGATTGTGGGACTGCGGAGGCCGAGTACACATGGACTGTTTGTGAGAGGCTAGCGCATTCTCTCTCTAGGAATAATAATCTGGAGAATCTGTTTATTTACTTTGTATGGCCTTTTGAGAAGCACAAAGATGGCCTTCCAAAGGACAGAGGAGCGATACTAGAAAAGAAAGTAATGGGTGAAGAATATGATAGTAGATCAAGAGGCAAACTTGAGCGAAGATGTTAATGGAGCCAATATTTTTTTCTATGAACGAAGAGGGCAATGGCGATGCTTGTAAGTCAAATTAGCATATAAAAGGGGTAGATACATTCAGAAGTTATGTTGTAGGCATGGAGAGATCCTTACTACAATATATGAGAATAAAGCAATAAGAAGAATGAGAGCAGCAGGTCTGCGAATAAGCTCATTGGCCAAATATTAAAGAAGTTGTAAAAATAAAATCATTTTTGCTAAGATCAGATAAGGTATTGCTGGATATAGTAGAAATTTTATCATATGGATCAGAAGGTGAGAGATCACGTGATATGGACCGCGACACGTACTAGCGGAGGGTATATATTCAGATGCTAGAGCACTCCTAGATAGACACGCACAATAAGACTCCTTTCAAGAGACACGACTCACGAACCCGACCTCTCTTCTGAAGGTTATGAGTCTAGAGACTTGTTTACAAAAAAATTGAAAAAAAAAAACCCCCCCCAAACTGAATGTTTTATATAGTGTTGATGATTTATATAAATTTTTCTCAGTGAAAAACATATACTTTTAGTAAATACTTTCATAAATCTGTGAATAATGTATAAAGACAACATTCTTTACATAAGTTACCACTGTAGGTTCTTATACCTCTCACACCTACAATTTGTGATTTCGAAGTCAACGATACAGAAGATGAATGGAACTATACTAAACATTCGACCTAATCCATGGTCGCGCCTTAGTAAACTGTTTTCAGGAACCCTTCACCATACTTGAGTTCATGACTCACTCCACAACATTTAAAGCCTTCGCCCAATATTATCAGATCAGTTGCTGATTCGATGTAAAAGTATGTGCCTCAAGGATTAGTCTTTACGACGTGCGCAGAACATGATTTATCCCCCGCACAATAAAACTTAGACCCAGGTGAATCCACAAGCTGCACATCACGCCGGGTATAGTACCCGACTGTAAGGTAACCGGTTTCCCCATTTTCAACCTGTCGGTACGCAGTACCGTACGGATATATCGTATAGGCATATTATAGTGAATGAGCGCGACTAGCCACATTGGGACTAGTCTATAGTCAGGCAGGACTATAAAGCTCCTAGACAGAGCCCTCTAAACTAGACAGAACAACTACGAATGAACCACGATTAAGTCTTATACTACTATAAGGAGTGATCACCCCTGTGATACCTACACAACCAATCATCTCTACAAAAGATCAGACGATTTTTCTGCTGAGACTTACGATGAACCCTGGTAAGCTTTGACAAATAGGGAGTAAAAAGTAAGCTTATTATTGCGAATATTTAGTAGGACGTCGAGGCTTACCTTTGACAAATCATTATCACGGACTACCTAATCGTGTTGCAATTCCGACTGCGGAATGAAGCCTTTAACATTCATGTAAAAAATATACGCTCGTACCCCGGTATCCCTGGTAAATACCGTTCTGGAAGCGCCATGCAGCAATTAGTAAGATAAGAACCTTACACCGCATCCCTCAAGACCAGGTTGTGTGATTACAGACTCACAGAGACTCTAATATGTTGTACATCTTGAATTCTCTTTCGTCAGGCGAGCTAGTGATTAAACAGGACCTGACCACCTCGGCTTAATTCCGAATATGCCGCAGTGAAGCAGCATCAAGCACATCAAAAGCACTGGTAGTAGTATTAGTAGTAGTAGTAGTATTTAACGTTGTGGAGGAGATCTATGGGCTCTAAGATCTGTAGATTTCTTGAATCTTTTAGGGAGTATTGGGATATGCTATAACTACTAATTTCTAAAACAATCCTAGCTCATTAGTCTCTGATATACTTTGGTAAAGTTTTTATACTATCAATATCAACATTATAAATTCAATTAATTTATAATTAAACGAATTAGCAGAAAATAGATCTGGGGCATTCCTTACCACACTTAAAAGCCTGTATTATAGTATACATATCTAAATAGTAACATAAACAGTAGATGATAACGCTGGCTCTAGTAGTGCTGACTCTAGTAGCACTAACATAACTCGTACTAGAACCCTCTATCCAATCACCGTTCATATTTTTAAGTGTTCAAAATTATAATCATTTAAATTGCTTGGCATCATTTACTTATATAAATATAATTTCAAATTGACTACCTTTTGTTAAACAGTTATTTTCAGTATCAATTCATTTTGGGCTAGTGGCTCTGGATAGAGGGTCCCGGCCCCCAAAGGCCCTTAAGGTAGAGCGGGAAGAATCAGTCACGTGTGGCTGTGGGAAGCCTGTGCTAAGACCTATTGTGTGCCGGGCAGAATTAGCAGAAATGAATGCCTGTGGCGGAGGGGCGGAGCATGCTCATCAGCGTGCATTGCACGTGTTCTAGTCCGCCTGCAGCCAACTTTGGTTCATTGGATACCAGCCTTTTCGACTTTCAAACCAGATGCAGCCCTCCCAATCTGCTCGCCCTACTTTCGGTACGCCTTAAAATCCGCCGCAGACGCCTGCCTTCGCAAAATAGTATGCCGATAAGACTGCCTCGTCTTGCAAAAAAACGGATCGACTGAACCGGAGCTATACACCCATCAGTACGCATGCCGCTGACTTTGAATAGATAAGGTGCTCAATCAGAGTTTTGGGAGATTCTTTGTTTCCACCCGGCGGCCAGCTTTCCCACCTGTGAATTGACCACAATGAATCCAACTACTCCAGGTCGAGTAGTCACAAACGTGACTGGCGCCGAAGAGCTCTTCTTGGAGGTAAAAGAAACATTTTTGCTGAGCATATCGGCTGAAGAGAGGGCCCAATTTTCTTCTTGCAGGTCACCCGCGGAACTCGTTGAGAGCATTGCGACATTTTCCTCTGGCTCCGAAAAAAGCGGGTTCAAGAGGACGACCGAGCAAATAGAATCATTTTCCAAGAAGCTTCAGCCTTACTTCGATATTCTCGGAATCTTTGTTTCATCTAACCCAGAATGGGCTGCCATAGCATGGGGGGCATTGCGACTAGTTCTCCAGGTATGTGAAGTTGTTTGACATATTGAAACTTCAAAGCCTGGTTCTCATTCTAATGAGATATACTTAAAGCTTGCAGTCAACTATTCCTCGTTTTTTGAGAAGCTAGTTGGCTTTTTAGACGAGATCAAGCAGAGCCTACCCCAGTTCGACGACCTCCTCAACTTCCTAGTCAACGACAGGGAACATAAAGCATCACGGCGGCTCCAACTATCGATCCAGTCCTTCTACGTCGACCTCTTCCACTTATTTCGGGCTATTGCAGGAGTTTTTACCAGAAAAAATAGCAGTAAGACATTTGACATTCCGCATGGGGAAGATGAGGTGCTGAGCAATACCCACTAGAAGTCAGAAAACCTCGCATTCTCCAGATTGCGCAAATCTGCTGGCAACCGTTTGACATCCAATTTGGTAGCATATTAGCTAGGTTGGAAGTTCACAAAAAAGTCGTCCGAGAGGAGATCGAAATATTTAACACCGCCAACCTGATCAAAGCCTGCCAGCGAGATCTAGAACAGCTTGACCTGACTCAACAAAACAGAGCCACCCTTGTCGAAATTCAATCAGAACAGCAAGATCTCCTGAAAAAGATTGAGTCGGCTATCAAAAAGTTGAAATTTGCAAGAGACACAGAGGATCAGAAACTGCAAGAGACTATCGACGAGCACCTCGTACAAGTAAAGGCTATGAGAGAGTTGCTGTCGGAAACGGATTTTGGTAACTCACCATCTATAGGCTTTGGGCTACCTTTAGTATTGCTGACACGCCATTTTGCTCACCTAGAAGCCAAACGCAGTCGAATCCTTGCATTCATCGATCCTGCGGAATTTATGGACGACCTTGAGCTGGCCCAAGCTCTGCGAGACGAGGGTACTGGACTATGGCTGTTGCAGCATCCTTCCTTACTGAAGTGGTTAAATGCGCCTGCTGAGAACGTATTCTGGATTAATGGTATGTAGAATCACCCAGAGGGGTCAATGCAACCCACTCATTCGTTGTATAGGAAATCCAGGCTGTGGTAAAACAGTCCTTGCTGGTGCGGCCGTTTCCGAATTACCAGCTAGAATCACATCCAGGGACATTGCTTTGGCATATTTCTTCTTCAATGAAAGCACAACGAACAAAAAGACGATAATCAACGCTTACCGGTCAATCCTAGCGCAAATTTCCCAGACGGCGTCGACAAATGAGACTCTCCTGAACGCACTAACGTATGCGATGCGAGGCTCGTCTCAGCGTGTTGCCTCGTTGGGTAACCTCCGAGATCTGCTATGTATAGCAGCTAACTGTATTCCTAACATCTACATTATTGTGGATGCAGTAGATGAGTGCGAGAGTCCAGATGGCTTCGTAGCGGATATCATCCGTCTATTTAGTGGCACGTCAACAAAACTATTGCTTTTCAGCCGTCCCAGTGTTAGGAACTTACAACGTGCAGTCCAGGAGGAATATTGTATCACGATAAATCAAGAATTAAACCGAGCCGACATTCACCTATACTGCAGCGGCCGGATCAGTGGACTGATTGAGGCCGACCTTCTCCCAGCTGACATTCCACCTGTTTCTGAGATGGCGGACTGGATGGTCAATGGCGCAGATGGGATGTTTCTCTGGGCCAGGCTCATGTTTATCTACCTGGAGTCTGAAGCTTTAGCCCCACCATGAAGAGCCCCGACAGTAAGACTTGATTCGATAACGAGACTCCGGTATCCGGATAGCCTCGATAATATGTACAGCCGCATTATCGGACTTATCTGGTCTTCCCAAACCTACGAGCGGGAGCTGGCTAGACAAGTATTTCACTGGCTTCTTTGCGCGAAGACCCAACTTGTTGCTGATCAACTCCATGACATACTCGAATGTTCTTATGACCATTCCAAGAAGGGCCAACAGATGGTGCGGCAAACGCAAAGTCATCCCGTCAAAGAAAACTTTTCTACCTTCAGCAACATGATTATCCTGGCATGCTCTAGTCTTGTAGAGATTCGTCATGCATCGAGAACTCTCGGGTCACATTACCGTTTTATTCATCTATCTGCAGTCGAATTCTTCTTAAATCGAATCCAGCACGTTCACCACTGTGGGGTAGACGCCATCGCCTACTTTTCATTTTGTAAACCAGAAGCGGAGATCAGATTTACGGTGGAATGTCTCAACTATTTGAAATTCTGGGTCCCTGCAGGGCCTTTGTCCGGAAACATGCTCCAGCCTGCGCAGAGGTTCTCTGTCCAACAAGCTTTACCTTTCTTCGAATATGCCAGTATCCATTGGAGTTCTCACTTGCGGTCTTGCTTTGACTGCCAGCACGAAACATATACTGACCATGTTCAGCGCCTTCTCAGTTCACTTTCTGGATTTCTTTCCGCCAGATTGGTCCTGATGACATGGGTTGAATCGTTGTACTTGTTCGGTACGGGTACGTTGATACGAGAACGTGTCGACAATTTGAAGCAGTGGCTGGCCTGGACCACCCAGCATAATCTCGAAGTACTTGCTGGCATACATACGACAGCTTCGCTACATGATCTTGGACTATTTCTAGACGACCTTGTTAAGATGGATGATCTCTGGGGGATCTCACTGCAGGTTGCTCCGGAGCAAATTTGGCAAGATATTACGGCATTTACACCAAGTCGGTTTTTTCTCCAAACTTCCGCTACGACGACACGACAACTCCCTTCTAATAATCTGTCGCACGATTCCTTGGCCAGAGTGTGCTTGTGCACAATCTCGGAAGATATACCGGATGGGAGTGCAATGGCGGTTTTAGGGATCTGGCCTTCAAGGTGCGTACTTAGACAAAGATATGATCATTGATAAGCTTCCCCCGCCCCGAAACACACACGTACTCATTACGGTTAGGTCCTTTCAAGAAGCGTGGAATCTGGTCTTAAGCCGGGACAATATCAGCCCTCTATATCAGGAATGCGCTGGCTGGGTAGCACGGTACCAAATTTGGGATGTTATGGCGGACGACCCAAAACTCAAAGAAGAGCATTTTATCCCTTTGGATAGCAACGAAGTGTGGTTACAGGTCCAGCATTTTTTGATGCGATCCCATTCCCGCGAGCGGCAAGCGCGATCGACGTCTGCAAATCAACTTATGCTTCACTTCCCTCTAACAATCAAGAGAAGTGATCTTAGCACCTTTTCTGTTCTCCGAACAGTATACACTATCACCACAGAGCACCAGTCAGCGCAAAGTCCTGCAATCTCACAGTATAAATTCTATTTGATGCCACTAGACTTCAACGACACTTTGAAGTCCATCTGGCTGCAGGGCGCTAGCCCCCTCGCAACGTTAAAATCGTCTGCCAAATACACTTACGGCGTTGAATTCAGCGACTGTGGCAATTATGTCCTCTACCAGGACATAATTGGAATGTCCCTTGTTCCAAAACTGAGTAAAATTGCGACAACTCTTGCGGTCTTCCATGTTCAAGATTCTGGTTCGTGGCAGGAGGCACAGCTAGCAAACTCTGTCCGTCTTCTCGGGCACTTGGAGCGCAGCACGACCAATCACTATTTCGCTGGGTGGAGCTTTCATACCACACTTCCGGTGCTGGTAGTGCAGACTTGCAATGCCGCCGAGAAACTGCCGAAACTAATGCTTTGGAACTTCGATTGCGGTAGGTCTTCTTTGCAAGGATGCTGCTGTCGCAACGGTCGCTAACATCGAGATGAACGGGTAGATGACTTTGAAACCTCTCTCGAGGATTTTGGAATCCTAAAGGGCGTCGCCGAGCAGATCAACTTCTCAGAGTGTGGAAGGCATGTCATTGTCAAGTACACAGGACATATGTGCCCCCAAATTAGATCCTTGGAAGGCTCGAGAGTTTTCAATGCCGCCATGAAAAAATCGTGGCCCATTGCCAACGCTTCGCAACAATTGGCGACAATCCCAGAGCAAATAGGGTCCATGGTCGCCCGGGGCTTGGGAACACAAAGCTCAGGAAAGATTCAGGCAATCCAGGACCGAGACGGCAAAATGGCATTTCAGAGAGTCGTTTTGTCTCGACACGGAGCCAGCTCAGTCGACTTGGTCCAAGTTGACGATGATATTGAAGAGACTCAACCTATTGTGTCGCTGCCTAGCACAATAGCGAGTAGTCACATAAAAGTAAGTGTCCACGCGCCGAAATCTCGAGAAGAGAAAACTACGGTTATTCTTCACGAAGCAGCGCAGCCGTGGTACAGCTTTTCAGCCGACAGTGGGACTGGTGGTCCAATCATTGTAAAAAAGGACCAAAGAGCGATCCGCCCAACGCGAAAAAGGAAGGTTTTGGAGGCGTCTAAGCTAGATAATACATCAAAGAATCAAAGACTCACCTAATGGGTAAGGGAACATGCAATGAACTCGAACATAGGGCGGAGTCCCAAGATTGGAAAGCGTACTAGAGAAGCCACGAATCAATTTGACCTATGAATCAGTTTGACCTGGCAGGCCGCGTCATATAATCGGTCCTGTATCACGCTACGCCGCTTCCGCTACACTTTCACCCGCACCTCATCTTGCTTCTTCTACCCCTTTTAACTAATTGAGTATTATGCTTCTAACTTCATAATTTAATAAAGGAGGTTTAAGTTTCTAACAACCCACCTCAAGTACAATATGAAGAAGGCACAATCCCGCTGCTAGATAAAGCCCTCCAAGAAAGAACAGAAACCGAGCAAATCATCCTAGGAGACTTCAATCTACACTATGAAATGTGGGCAGGAGAACATCTTACAAACCCGGACGTAGAGGCTATACACCTAATCACGCTCATCCAAGAAAACGGCCTAGACCGATGCCTCCCCCAAGGCACAATAACACGGGAAGACAGAGAATCATCAAGCTGCATAGACCTGGTATACGCTACCCCAGCAATTATCTCAAGGGTAATAGAATGCCGAGTAGACCGTGAACTCGACCATCATTCAGACCACCTCCCAATAAGCACACTCCTAGACCTCCAAACTATCGTAGCCAAAGGGAAAGAGAGATGGGACTGGAGCAAAACAGACGACAAGTTTCCATGACACGGAGGGAGCAATGAATATATGTCGCTGTGTGAAAGCAAAATTGACAGCCATTAGTGCGAATTATTGGAAGTATGTGCTCAATATTTACATACAACGAATCAGAACTGATTTTCACCTGTAGAGCGCCCGAGTTTCCCTATCTGATACCATTCAATGTGTGGGAATATACGATTTCTAGAACAAGACTATATTACTACTATCTATATTAAGTGCTATCTATAGACGTAATACTTAGTAAACGCCACGTACTACACTATTTACTAACTAGCTATTATAACAAGTTCCTCTTCTTAGTATACAAAAGCTACTTTAACAACAAAGAAATTACTTACTATTATAAAATCATATTATTCTATACTTTATTCTAATTAAAAACAAAATTTGTAAGATATAGACATAGTAGTACAAAGGAAATATACTATCCAATATATAAAAAAAAAAAAGTAAGTCAAATTTTTTTTTTTTTTTGTATATTACCATAACTATTAATATTAAAAAAGATAAG
>Ga0182030_10014630_pt1 | contig 15470 bp, 13 predicted proteins | sample 812S3MmetaG_FD_121299 | JGI IMG/M metagenome (GOLD analysis project Ga0182030, IMG submission 121299) | Permafrost microbial communities from Stordalen Mire, Sweden - 812S3M metaG (Illumina Assembly) | ecosystem: Environmental > Terrestrial > Soil > Wetlands > Permafrost | place: Sweden... | reverse complement strand
CTCGATGGTCTGGCCCGACATGGACTTGACGATATCGCCCGGACGCTGCGCCTCGCCGTCCGGCATGTTTTCAACCAGACCGAGAACGCCGATCACATTCGCCTTGGCCTTGCGCGACGCCAGAGCGTGCAGCAGGCCGGTCACGGCTGCGGCGCCAGCCATGTCGCCCTTCATGTCCTCCATGGAGGCGGCGGGCTTGATCGATATGCCGCCGGAATCGAAGACAACGCCCTTGCCGATGAAGGCCAGCGGCGCGGCGTCCGCCGGGCCGCCATTCCAGCGCAGAACGACGACCTGACTCTCCTGGCTTGAACCCTGACCGACGCCCAGAAGCGCCCGCATGCCAAGTTCCGCCAGCGCCTTCTCGTCGAGAATTTCCACTTCGACGCCAAGCGAGGCCAGCTTTGCGGCGCGGCGAGCGAATTCGACCGGGGTGAGCACATTGGCCGGCTCGTTGACCAGCGTGCGCGCCAGCAGAACGCCTTCCGCGACGCCCGCCGCTTCCGCCTGAGCGAGGCTTGCCCCCGCGACATCGGCCACGGCGAAGGCGATTTCGGCGCCGCCCTCGCGCTCTGCGTCGTCCTTCTTCTTTTTCGTCTTGTATTGTTCGAATTTATAGGCCCGCAGCCAGACTCCGAGGGCGAACTGGCCCGCCGCGCGTCCCGAATCAGCTGGGGGCTGGGGAGGATCGAACATCACGATAGCATTGGCTCCCGCGCCAAGCTTGGCCGCCGTCTGGCCGCCGAGCGCCAGAAAATCCTCGAAAGCCTTGGGCGGCTCGGCGTCGGAACCTTCGGCGGGAGCGGAGCCAACCCCCAGAATCAGGAGGCGGGAAGCGCCCGGGAGGCCGGCGGGCGCCAGAATCTCCAGCGCCGACCCAGACTTGCCGGTGAATTTGGCGAAAGCCGCCGCCCGCGCGATCTGCGCGCTGGCGTCATGGAGCAAGGCCTTTGTCGCCTCCGCAAAGGCCAGTTCGGCGCCGGAATAGACGACCAGCGTGCGCGGCTTGCCCGCATCCTCCGGCGTCGCGAGTCGGCTTTTGGCGTCTTCGAACGGCAGCAACTCGAACTTGGCATCAAGGGACATATTGGCCTCGCGGAGGGCTCTGGGGCCGGACTGGACGGCGCCGCAGCGCAATGGGAAGGCGCGCACTATTATCTTCGGACGGCGCCCGGTCAATTCGAATGAGCGAGGTTTTTTAAAAGCCGCGCCGCCGCCCGGTCGGACCTGCCAATCAAAAGCCGCGATGGAGGCGCAAAGCCACCCCAAGCGGGCGGCGCCCGGCTCCGCCTGACGCTTGCCTTGGCGAGCGCCAGCGTCTAGCCATTCGCCACCGGAATCCTCGCGGCGCATCCAAGATCAAAGGCAGATGGCGAATCAGACGCTCGTAACTACTCCATCACGAGGCGCCCAGGGAGCGCCTCGATGATCGGCGTTACGCTATCGCGCTATCTGGCCTGGCGTTTCCTGAAAACGATCCTCGCCATCTTCATCACTATTTTTTGTTTGATGTTCGTCATCGTCTTCGTCGAGCTGCTGCGCCGGGCAAGCGACAATCCCGACGCCGGCCCGGGAACCGTGGCGATGCTGGCCCTCATGCGCGTTCCCTATCAGACCGAGATGATACTGCCCTTCGCCGTATTGTTTGGCGCGATGGCGACTTTCGTGGACCTGACGCGAAAGCTGGAGCTTGTCGTCGCGCGCGCGTCTGGCGTATCGGTTTGGCAGTTTCTGGCGCCGCCGCTGCTCACGGCTTTCGCGCTCGGCCTGTTTTCCGTAACCGCCTACAACCCCGTGGCGGCGCTTCTGAAGCAGCGCTCGGACCAAATGGAGCTTGAGCTCTTCGGCGTGCAGGGAAGCGTGCGGGTCGATCATGGCGTGTGGCGGCGATATCACGGCGTGGATGGCCTTGCCGTGATTCATGCGACCAACTCGGCTAAGGGCGGAGCCGAACTGACGGGCGTCAGCGTGAACGTCTACGCGCCCGAAGGCGGCTTCATCGAGCGGGTGGAAGCGAGCCGCGCCACGCTGCAGCCGGGCGCCTGGCTGCTGGAGGAGGCCCAGGTCAGCGCTCCCGGCGAACCGCCAGCCCAGGTCGGCAACTACCTTCTGGCGACGGACGTGACGCCGGAGGAGCTGGCCGCCACCTCGGCCGCGCCCGCCGCTGTGCCATTTTGGGAATTGCCAAAAATGGCCCGGGACACCTCGGAAGCGGGCCTGGACGCGCAGGGTTACCGGCTGCAATTCCAGAAGCTGCTGGCGAGGCCGCTCCTTCTCGTGGCCATGGTTCTCGTCGCCGCTTCTTTTTCGTTAAGATTTTTTCGATTTGGCGGCGTGGCCCAGACGCTGACGGGTGGCGTCGTAGCCGGCTTCGTGCTTTATATCGTAACGGAAGTTTTTTCCGACCTCGGCGGCGCTGGAACGATAAGCCCGATCCTCGCCGCGTGGTCGCCTACGCTCGTCGGGAGCATGCTCGGTACCTTGTCGCTCTTGCATTCGGAGGATGGCTGATGAAGCGCCATCGCACCCTCCTTAGTATTGCGTTGCGCAACACGACGCGCCCGACGGGCTGGCGCGAAGGAATTGCTTTGGCTTTTTGGCGGATCGCCTTGCTGGCTTTCGCGCTGGTTTGCAATGTCGCCGATTCAACCCCGAGCCATGCGCAGTCGCAAAAGCCGGGAGCGCCCGCCGCCCGCATGGTGGTGGAAGCCCGCGAACTTGTCTACGACAAGGACAAGGACGTCGTGACCGCCCGTGGCGACGTGCAAATCTACTACAAGGGCCGGTTTCTCGAAGCCGACCACGTCGTCTATGACCGCAAGACCGCGCGGGTGTTCGCGGAGGGCAATGCGCGCCTCACCGAAAGAGACGGCGCGATCGTCCGCGCCGACCGCTTCGACTTCACGGATGATTTCAAGGACGGCTTCATCGAAAGCCTTCAAGTCGACTCAGCGGAAAACACCCATTTCAGCGCCCCGCATGGCGAGCGTTCCGGCGGTGAAACGACCGTTTTCGATCTCGGCACCTATACGGCCTGCGACGCCTGTAAAGAGGACGCCTCTCGCCCGCGCACATGGCAGTTGCGGGCGAAACGGATCATCCACGACAACACCGAAAAGATGATCTATTACGAAGACGCCAATCTCGAATTCCTCGACATACCCGTAGCCTATGTGCCCTTCTGGTCCTCGCCAGATCCTTCCAAGAAGAGGCAGTCGGGCGTGTTGATGCCGGTGGCCTATTATCAAAGCCAGCTTGGCTTTGGATTTGGCATTCCGATCTTTCTGGCGCTGGCGCCCGATTATGTTCTGACGATCACGCCGACGTATTTCACCAAGCAGGGGCCGTTCCTTACCGGAGAATTCCGGCAGCGTTTTGAGAACGGCTCCTATTCGATTAAGGCCGAGGGAACCCATGTCGGCGACCCCGGCGCTTTCGCGGTCGCGCCGCTAGGCGCGGGCGATCGAAAGTGGCGCGGCTCATTGCAGAGCAATGGCGAATTCGCATTGAATGACCAATGGCGGTTCGGCTGGGACGGCACGGCCTTGAGCGACCGCTACTTCTTGCAAGACTACAGGCAACACAACACCCTTTATCAAAACTATTTCTTCCGCGAAGCCTCCTCCACCGCCTATCTGACCGGCCAGGGCGATCGCAGCTATTTCGATTTGCGAAGCTATTACTTTCAGGTGCTGTCGCCGAGCGATGTGCAATCGCAGCAGGCGATCGCCCATCCTATTCTCGACTATAATCGCGCCTTCGACATCGACCCCGCAAAGACTTATGGCGTGGGCGGCCAACTCGACATAGACGCCAACTTCACCAGCAGTTCCGCTCAAACCGCGAATTACGAGTCGATTCAGCCGCGCACGCTGGACAGCATCTATGGCCTTTACAACGTGTGCCAGATCTACGCGCCGGCTATCGACCGCTCAAAGAGCGGCTGCCTGCTGCGCGGCATCGGCGGCGACTATGAGTCCGCAACGGTCGAAGGCTCCTGGAAACGCAAGATCATCGATCCGGTCGGCGGCGTCTGGACGCCCTTCGCCTTCACGCGCCTTTCCGGCTCCTATCTGAATTATGACAATCAAGGCGTTGCGCCAATTTACAATAGCCAATACCAGCCGTTGCCCAACGCGGCGCAGGGCCTGTTTGTCAACGGGGTCGATAACGCGTTCCGCGGGCAGGCGACGCCGGGCGTTGGCGCCGAGTGGCGCTACCCGCTGCTGGCCCGCAGCGGCCTTGGCGACATGGTGATCGAACCCATTGCCCAGTTGATCGCGCGCCCAAATCAATCGTCGATCCCGTCTCTGGTCAATATGGACGCTCAAAGCCTTGTGTTTGACGACACCAATCTCTTCGAGTGGAGCAAATATTCGGGCTATGACCGCTTCGAGACGGGAACGCGCGTCAACTACGGCGGCCAGGCGACAATGACGTTCGGCAACGGCGCCTATATCAACAGCCTCATCGGGCAATCGCGTCAGGTCGCGGGCGCCAATCCCTACTCCGTCGCCGACGCCGCCAATGTCGGCCTGCAATCGGGCCTCGACACGCGCACCTCCGATATCATCGGACGTCTGGCCTTCGCGCCGACAAGCTCCATGACCTTTGTCGCCAAGGGTCGCTTCGACAGCGACAGTCTGGCGGCGAGGCGCATCGACCTGTTCGCGTCCTACAAGCTCCAGCCCCTCACCCTGGAGGCGCACTACGCCAATTACACCGCCCAGCCACAGATCGGCTTCGACGTCCGACGCCAGGGCCTGGCGCTCAATGCCCGATACGAAGTGACGAAGAACTATTTCCTGAGCGGCAACGTCACCTTCGACATGAGCCGCTACCTCTATAACACTCTGACCACCAATCAGGCCGGCACCAGCTACCTGACTGGCGTCAACACATTAACGTTGACGGGCGTCAATGTGACCGGAACGGCGCCGGTCTTCTCGATCGCCGCGCTCGGGCTGGGCGCCGGCTACCACGACGAGTGCACCGAGCTTTCGATCAACTATACGTCCATCTATGCGCCACAGGCCTCGACGGGTCTGCCTGCGCGCAATCAAACGGTCATGCTGTCGCTAAAATTGCGCACGCTTGGCGAAGTAAGGACCGGCGTTGGCCTGGGCTCCGTCCTGGTCAACGACGGCGTCCGCGCGCAGCCATAATGGGCGGGCCGGACAAACATAAAGGAAAAATCATGCGTTTTGAAAAGCTAACCCTGACCGCCTGCGCCATCGTCGCGGCTGCCGCTTTTTCCATTTTGCAGCCAACGCCGCTGCGCGCCGCCGAGTTCACGAGCGACCAGAAAGCCGAGGTCGGCCAGATCGTCCACGACTACCTCATCGCCAATCCGGAAGTCATCAAGCTGGCCGTCGAGGAGCTGACGAAGCGAGAGAAAGTCGCCGAGGCCGCCGCGCGCGAAAAGACTCTGACGAAGGACAACGAGAAGCTGTTTAATTCGCAAAATCAGGCGGTCGTCGGCAATCCTTCCGGCGATGTCACGATTGTCGAGTTTTTTGATTACAACTGCGGCTACTGCAAGCAGTCGCTGACCAATGTCGCAAAGCTGATCGAAACCGACCCGAAGGTGAGAGTCGTCCTGAAAGACTTGGCCATTCTCGGACCGGACTCCACGGAGGCGGCGGAGGTCGCGACCGCCGTGCGCATCCAGCTCAAGGGCGGCCCGAAATTCTGGGACTTCCATCGCAAGCTGCTCGCCAGCCGGGGACACATCGGCAAGGCGCAGGCGCTGGCCGCCGCCAAGGAAGTGGGGGTAGACATTGACCAGGTCGAAAAGGATCTGAAGAGCCCCGCGATTCGCGAGAACCTGGAAGAGGCTGCGAATCTGGCCGAGAGTCTGCATTTCAACGGCACGCCTTCCTGGGTTGTCGGCAAGGAAGCGATCGTCGGAGGCGTTTCCTACGCCGAATTGAAAAGCAAGGTCGACAACGTTCGCAAATGCGGCAAAACAACCTGTTGAAGACGCTTACTGTTGAAGCGCCGCCGCGACCGATGCTTTCATTGCGGCGACAATAGGGTTATGAGTTTGGCGTCGGCGCAAGGCGCCAGCTTTTTGGTGCTGCAATGTTAGCCGTCCACGTTCTCAACGGCCCCAACCTCAATCTGCTCGGCGCGCGTGAACCGGAAATCTACGGCCACGCGACGCTGGAGGATATTCGCGCGACGCTGGCGGAGCGTTGCGCGGCCAGGGGCGTCGAGCTTGTTTTCAAGCAGTCGAACTTCGAAGGCGATCTGGTCACCTGGATTCAGGAAGCAGGCGCCTCGGGAGCCCCGGTCATTCTCAACGCTGGCGCGCTCACCCACACGTCCATCGCTCTCTACGATGCAATCAAAGGTTCGCAAGCGAGCGTTATCGAGGTTCATCTGTCCAACGTCCATGCGAGAGAGAGCTTCCGTCACCAGTCGTTCATCTCGCCCGCCGCGCGCGGCGTGATCGCGGGCTTCGGCCCGCTCTCCTACACGCTGGCCCTCGAAGCGCTCCTCACCAACGCCACAAGAAAGACCTGAGCATCCATGGCGCGCAAATCACAACCTTCCCGCACCGCCAACAAGCCTTCGAAAGCTACTCGTCACCCTGGCGCGGCAGCCGCGGAGACCGCTCCGCCCAGCAAGGGGGCGGCCCGGCAGATAGCGCAGCCGGATCATGACTTGCTGCGTCTCGTCGCTGGCCTGCTTGCCGACAGCGATCTGACCGAACTCGAAATCGAGCGCGGCGGCTTACGCATTCGCGCCGCGCGCCAGACGACGGCGGCTGTGCCGCTCCAACATTACCAGGCCCTTCCCGCGGCCGCTCTGCCGCCCGCCGCTCCGGTCGCTGCGCCAAAATCCGGGACGGCGTCCGCCGAGCAGCTCGCCGCGGCGGCGAATCTCGCGGATGCGGTGAAATCGCCGATGGTCGGGACCGCCTATCTGCGTCCCAATCCGGACGCGAAGGCCTTTATCGAAATCGGATCGCGAGTGTCCGCTGGCGACAAGCTGCTGCTGATCGAGGCGATGAAGACCTTCAACGATATAGTCGCGCCAAAAGCGGGCGTAGTGACCGCCATACTCGTCGAGGACGGCCAGCCGGTCGAATATGACGAGCCTTTGCTCGTGATCGAATAACGGCGCCGCATAATGATCGACAAAATTCTCATCGCCAATCGCGGGGAAATCGCACTTCGCATTTTGCGGGCCGCGAAGGAACTGGGAATCGCCACGGTGGCCGTGCATTCGACCGCTGACGCCAACGCGATGCATGTGAAGCTCGCGGATGAGTCGGTCTGCATCGGGCCGCCGGCGGCGCGCGATTCATACCTCAACATACCCGCGCTGCTGTCCGCCTGCGAAATCACGGGCGCCGACGCGGTCCATCCGGGCTACGGCTTTCTCTCCGAGAATGCCCGCTTCGCTGAAATACTCGAGGAGCATGGGATCACGTTCATCGGCCCCAAAGCCGAACACATCCGGCTGATGGGCGACAAGATCGAGGCCAAGGCGACAGCAAGGCGCCTCGGGATTCCGTGCGTGCCTGGGTCCGAGGGGGCGATCTCGACCGAACGCGAAGCGCTGGCCGCAGCGGAAAAGATTGGCTACCCGGTTCTCGTGAAAGCCGCATCCGGCGGCGGCGGGCGCGGCATGAAAGTCGCGCTCAACAAGCAGGAGCTGATTCAGGCTGTTGTCTCCGCCCGCACCGAGGCGAAGGCGGCCTTTGGCGACGACACCGTCTATCTCGAAAAATATCTCCAAAAGCCGCGGCACATCGAAATCCAGATTTTCGGCGACGGCAAGGGCGAGGCGATTCATCTCGGCGAGCGCGACTGTTCGCTGCAAAGGCGCCACCAGAAGGTCTGGGAGGAGAGCCCCTCCCCCGCGCTCAACGACACGCAGCGCCGCGACATTGGCGCGATCTGCGCGAAGGCCATGCGCGAGATGCAATATTCCGGCGCCGGCACGATCGAGTTTCTCTACGAGAATGGCGCGTTCTATTTCATTGAGATGAACACCCGCATCCAGGTCGAGCATCCCGTGACGGAGTCGATCACCGGCGTCGATCTCGTCGCCGAACAGATCCGCGTCGCCGCCGGCTCGCCTCTATCCATGAAGCAAGAGGACATCACCTTTCATGGGCACGCCATCGAGTGCCGCGTCAACGCGGAGCACCACTCGACCTTCCGGCCTTCGCCCGGACGCATCGCCTATTACCATCCGCCAGGCGGCGTCGGCGTCCGCGTCGATTCTGCGGCCTATCAGGGCTATACGATCCCTTCCAATTACGACTCGCTGATCGGCAAGTTGATCGTGCATGGCCGCAACCGCACCGAAGCTCTGATGCGCCTGCGCCGGTCGCTCGATGAATATATCGTCGACGGCGTCGACACGACCTTGCCCCTGTTTCGCACGCTGGTGCGCAACGCCGACGTGCAGAACGGCGTCTATGACATCCACTGGCTGGAGCATTTTCTGGCGACAGGCGGAATCGAGCCGAGTTTCTAGCTTGAATCGCCGCATGGGAGTCACCTGCGGAAACGCCGGCTTTGCGAGAGCAGATCGCGCCCGCAAAGCCGATAGCAACAATTAACCTCAGCCCATCAATACCAGGGGCGCGGACCCCAGCCATAGCCGTAGGGACGCGGATAGGCGTAGACCACTGGCGCCGGCTGGACGACGACGGGCCCCGGTCCCGGTCCGGGCCCGCCAGGACCGCCCACAACATTGCCCTTCGCCGACATGCATTGCGCGTAAACCGTATCGTAGCGCCCCTGAATGGAGCCGCCAGCCGCGCGGGCGTTGCCGGCGCCGACGGCGCTGCCGACGAGAAGGCCTGATCCCCCGCCGATCGCCGCGCCCGCTCCGGCGTTATGCGTCGCCGCGCCGATGACGGCGCCTGTCGCCGCGCCCAGCGCCGTTCCAACCACCGCGCCGCCGATCGCCGCGTCATTGGCCGCCTGGCCCGGAGACTGCCCGCCGATCGCTGCTTGCGCGGAGTCTTGACAATATGCGTCGTCCCGCTGGAACGATTCATAGGACTTGCCCTTGCCCGGCATGACCGGAACCTGCGGCACGGCTGGACCGGTGCTGGCGCAAGCGCCGAGCGTCAGGCAAAGCGCTCCGACGGAGATCATTATGGTTGCCGATTTTACATTCATAGAAGGAAACCTCTATTGGAACGACGTCCTGGGAGGGGACGTATTCTTCCTGCCTGGAGCGCCTTCTGGCGGAGAGGCCCGGCTGCGGAGAGCGCGACTATCGGAAAGGATAGTTACGGCTCCGTGAATCGACTCGCCGGGATTCGAGCGCTTGCACGGGCTTTGAGCCGCAAATCATGTCGATTTTGCGAAAAATTTTAACCATCGCGCCAATCATTCTTTAACGCTGACCCAAAGAGCTCTCCTTTCGCACGACGCCTATCGCCAAACGAGGGCGATCGGGTAGACTTGCCCCTCATGTCCCGCCCCGACGTCAATTTCGAAATCACGCCGCAAATATTGTTGCGAGCTTATTCCCTCGGCTTGTTTCCCATGGCCGAAAGCGCCGAGGACGAGCAATTGTTCTGGGTCGATCCGGAAGAGCGCGCCGTGTTTCCGCTCGATGAGTTCATCGTCTCCCGCTCTCTCGCAAAGACCGTGCGCTCGGATCATTTCGATCTGCGGATTGATCATGACTTCGACGCGGTCATCGACGCCTGCGCCGCCCCGGCGCCGGATCGGGAAAATACATGGATAAATGGCGAAATCAGGCGGCTCTATCGCGCCCTTTTCGATCTCGGCGCCGTTCACACCGTGGAGTGCTGGCGCGAAGAGCGGCTGGTCGGGGGCCTCTATGGCGTCGCCCTGGGCGCGGCCTTCTTTGGCGAAAGCATGTTCCATCGGGAAACCGACGCGTCGAAAGTGGCGCTTACGCATCTCGTCGCGCGCTTGCGGGCCGGCGGCTTTCGTCTGCTGGACACCCAATTCATGACGCGGCACCTCGCTTCATTGGGCGCGAAGGAAGTTTCGCGCGAAACCTATCGCCTGCTTCTGGACGATGCGATGGCGCCGCCGCCGGGCGATTTCTCTGTCTGGCCGAAAGCAGGCGTCTCAGGCGCAATGGCGCTGGCGGCGCTCAGCGAATAGCGCAAGTGGATTCAGGTCGCCGTCGCCAGTGAGAATTCTGGCAGAGCTTGCCCCAGATAGCGCCTTGCGGCGCCGGTGCGCGCCTCTGTGAGCCGAGCGAAACCGTAGGAGAGGGCCATTATTGTCGTCATCACCACGGCCAGCAGAACCCAATGCGCCGGCGTCGCGTTTTGCTTCGCCCATTCTGGACCCATCACGGAATCCGTGGTCGCGCGGAACAGGATCAGCAACGGCATGTGAATGCTGTAGAGCGAAAAGGAAAAGTCCGACAGCGTGTGATGAAATTTCGGACGCAATAACGCCCAGCCCTGCTCCGAGGAATAACGCACGGTCAGCATGAGATTGGCCAGCAGGACCGTGCTCAGCAGGTCGGCTGCGTCCTGCAGCCAGGGATGCGCCGCCAGCAACGGACCGCGCACGATCAGCCTGATCGGAATCAGCGCGGCGAAATAGATCGCCAGCGAGGCCCATCGCGACGCGATCAGCGGCCGTCGCGGCAAAGTCGCCGCCGCCCCAATCACCCATAGCAAAAAGCCGAAGCGGAACCACGGCGACGCCGAAGCGAACAGCAGAAAGATCGCGAGCCCGAGCGCGAAGCCCCCATAGCGAAGGACTTTTGAGTAATTCCGCGCCAGCGGCAGCATCAGCAACGGAAAGCTGACGTAATACCAGAATTCGCAGGCGAGCGACCAGAGCGGGCTGTTGGTGCCGTAAACGGGGCTGAATATCTCCTGTAGATTGAAAATATTGGCGACGAAGACCTCGGCGCCGAAGCGGCCCTGGAACATCGGCAGTTCGTAAAAATCGGCGTTGGGCAGCACGTTGCGGCCGATGCTGTCGGCGAAGAAGGTCAGGACAAGCGCGGGAACGACCACGATATAAATGCGCGCGAAGCGGTGGATCACATATTCGCGCAGAAAATCCTTCCCCTTGCCGATGCTGTTGAGCACCGAGCCCCCGACGAGATAGCCCGACATGACGAAAAAGCCGAGCACGGCCTGATGCCCCAGCTCGAAGCTGGCCGCGAACCACCAGGCGTAGACCGGCGCGGAGTGAGGCGCGGTCATGATGTCGTGAAGGCTGAGAAAGACATTGGTGGAATGGGCGGAGAGAACCAGCAGCGCGCCGATCCAGCGATAGGCCTCCAGCATTTGCGACAAGATTACGGGCATTCGATCCTCTGCAGGCGTGGGGCGCAGCTTTATAGCCGCAACGGGGCGGTGGGGCCAGATCGGCCAAAGGCCCATTTTCAGCCGAGCTTGAGTTAAAGCTAGTCGCAAAAATATCGCCAGAACCCGACCCATCCTATATAAGGCCGCCCAGGAGGCCGCCCGCGACGCCCTTGCGCGGCGCGATCAGTGGAGTTGAGAACAGTGGAACGTTGGAGCCCGAGCAGCTGGAGAAACAAGCCGATCGAACAGACGCCGGTCTATCGCGACCCGGCGGCCCTGGCCGATGTCGAACGTCAGCTTGCCGGCTTTCCGCCTCTGGTTTTCGCCGGAGAGGCGCGCAACCTCACCCGCGCTCTCGCGGACGTCTCGGCCGGCAAGGCTTTCCTGCTGCAGGGCGGCGATTGCGCGGAGGCTTTTTCGGAGCATAGCGCCGACAATATCCGCGACTTCTTCCGCGTCTTCCTGCAAATGGCCGTGGTCCTGAGCTTTGCCGCCGCCTCGCCGGTGGTCAAGGTCGGGCGCATCGCCGGGCAGTTCGCCAAGCCGCGCTCCTCGCCGACGGAAAAGCAAGACGGCCAGGAGCTGCCCAGCTATCGCGGCGACATCATCAACGACATCGACTTCACCGAAACCGCGCGCGTCCCCAATCCCGAGCGCCAATTGCTGGCCTATCGCCAGTCGGCGGCGACGCTCAACCTAATCCGCGCCTTTGCTGTCGGCGGCTTCGCCAGCCTCGAAAACGCGCATCGCTGGATGCTCGGCTTCGTCAAGAACAGCCCGCAATCCGAGCGTTATCAGAAGCTGGCCGACCACATCACGGAGACGCTCGGCTTCATGCGCGCCATCGGTCTCGATCCGGAGCACCATCCCGAGCTGCGCCAGACCGACTTCTATACCTCGCATGAGGCGCTGCTGCTCGGCTATGAGCAGGCGCTGACCCGCGTCGACTCCACGACCGGCGACTACTACGCCACCTCGGGCCATATGCTGTGGGCGGGCGACCGCACCCGCCAGCCGGATGGCGCGCATATCGACTACCTGCGGGGCGTCAAGAACCCGCTCGGCCTCAAATGCGGCCCCAGCCTGTCGCCGGACGGGCTGTTGCAGCTGATCGACATTTTGAACCCCGAGAATGCGCCGGGACGTCTGACGCTGATCTGCCGCTTCGGCGCGGACAAGGTCGAGGACAAGCTGCCCGCGCTGATCCGAGCCGTGGCGCGCGAAGGCAAGAGCGTGATCTGGTCCTGCGACCCGATGCACGGCAACACCATCAGCGCGAGCGGCTACAAGACCCGGCCCTTTGACCGCATCATGTCGGAAATCCGCAATTTCTTCGCCGTGCACCAGGCGGAAGGCACTTACGCGGGCGGCATTCATCTGGAAATGACCGGCAAGGACGTCACCGAATGCACCGGCGGCGCACGCGCGATCTCGGAGAACGACCTGCGCGACCGCTACCACACTTATTGCGATCCGCGCCTCAACGCCGAGCAGGCGATAGAGGTAGCCTTTCTCGTGGCGGAACTGCTTAAGTCAGAGCGCCTCGCACGAGACGCTAAGCAGCCCGCGGCAGCGGAGTAATAGGTTGCGCATGCTCGCGCGCAGACGCTGGCTGCGCGCTTAGCCTGTTCGGGATCGTTCCGTTCGAATGATTGTATTCGAACGAAAGACTCTAGTGACGACAGACTCGCACCGTGCGCCAGTAGCGCTGATGATGGTGCATGATCGAACGCGTCACATTATGGCAGTGCGAGGAATAGCGCGCCCGGCGGGCGTAATAGACTCCTTGATTGCCGTAGGGCGCGCTGTACACGGGCTGGCCGTAGTAGTATTGAGGATAATAGTCGTAGGGGTAGTCATAATAGCCATAGTTATAGTACGGCCAGTAACCACCCCAGCCGCCATAACCCCATCCTCTACCCCACCCTCCATGTCCCCACCCTCCATGTCCCCAGCCGCCGTGAAAGCCGCCTCCTCCATGGAAACCGCCGCGCGCATCCGCTACCGTCGGAGCAGCCAGCGTGACGCCAAAAGCCAATACAATCATTAGTTTGCGCAACATAACCCGCCTCCATGCCACTGACGACGGCGCTGCGGAGCCCCTGGAGGCTATTTTTCCGCAGCGTCGCCGCCATTAGACAAACTAGGTTGCCAACGTCCGCTGTTTAAGGGCTTTGGCGGGTATTTTTGCGTTGATCATGAATCCTGAGCGGAGGCTATGTTCAAGCTTGCGGATCCTTGCCGCTCACCCCGCCGTCGTAGTCTCTTCTTCCTCGCGAACGGTCATGGCGTTGCCGTGCCAGACGAAATCGTCGAACAGGCAGGCGTCGACGAACATGGCTGGCAGCATGACGTCGCGGGCGAGCAGCGCGAATGGCAGGCGCCAGTTGAGCTCCCAGCCGCAGATGCGCGCCAGAAGGATTTCGGCGCCGTAAAGAGAGCCCAGTATGGCGCCCGCGGTCAGGGCGACGTCTCCCTCGAACAACAGCGCCGCATAGGCCCCGAGAAACACCGGGGCGAAACTGCCGTTCTGGAACTCCGGGGCGAAATAGCCCGGAAAGGTCACGCGCCGCAGCCGAGCCCAGCGCACATGACGCGAATAGACCTCGCGCGCCGTGCGCGAGCCCAGCGGCTGCTCGAAGGGCATGTCCACGAGCCGCACCTTCAGACCCTGCGCGCGGATGATCTTGGTCGAGGCGGCGTCCTCGGCGATCTCGCCGGCGAGCGCCCTGATGCCGCCCGCGCGCTCAAGCACCTCGCGACGCCACATCATGTTCTTGCCCTGGGCGAAGCCGATGCCGATCGCCTCCGCGCCGTACTGCCAGCGCGCCTGGAACGTGTTCAGGATCGCGCATTCGACATTGGCCCAGAAGCCCTCGGGGCGCGAACCAATCGGCATGGAAATTACTAGTCCGGTGTCGTCGCGAAAGGCCGCAAGCATGGTCTGGAGGTAATCGCGCGGCGGCAGGGCGTTGGAGTCGGCCAGCACCACATAGCCGAATTTGGCGGCCTCCCAGCCCTTGACGCAATTGTTGAGCTTTGGATTGACGCTCACATAGTCGTCACCGATCAGCAGCCGGCTGGGAACGGATGGATATTCCGCTATCAGCCTCTCGACCACGGGAATGATCGGATCGTGCAGTCCCTGCACGCAGAACAGCAGTTCATAGGCCGGATAATCCAGCTCGAAGGAGGCGCGCAAGGTCTCTTCGCTGAAGGTCTCCAGCCCGCGCAGTGGCCGAACCACGGAAACCGGCGGCGCGTCTGGAGGAGCGGGAAGGTTGCGCGCTCGCGCCCGGCACTTGCGCGCGGTCACGAAGATCGCGGAAAAATTCAGGGCCAGCAGCGCCAGGCACCAGGCGGCGCAGATATAAGCGACAATCGTCATATGGGGGTCTCGTGGAGCTTTGTGTCAGGCTTGGCGGCGCTGGGCTTCGAAGGGCGACTGCGAAAGCCGCGCGTCCAGCATCGCGAGCCGAAGCCGAACCAGGCCCGGCGGGATCGCGCGCATCTCGCCGGCGTCATCGTCGGGCCGGCGGCGACAGGCGCCTTTCTGCGTCTTGAGGGCGTTTCCAGGCGCGGCTCGCGCGCTTGTGCGCAGCCCCGGACGCGGGAGGTTCAATATTCCGCCTGACATTTGCGCTCCGTCTTGGCAAAAGGATGACAGTGAAAGATTTGCCTCCCGCCGGGAGCGCCTCGAAAACCTTTGTTGAAGCTTGCTCATGACAACTCTAATCGTAAGATTTGCGCCTTCGCCGACCGGCCGCATCCATATCGGCAACGCGCGTGTGGCGCTGTTCAACTATCTCTTCGCCGCGACGCACAATGGTAGATTCGTGCTTCGTTTCGATGACACCGATTTCGCCCGCTCCACGGCGGCTTTCGCGCAAGGCATAGAGGTCGATCTGGCGTGGCTCGGCATTGCGCCGCAACTGACCCTGCGCCAGTCCGACCGCGCGGCGCTTTATGAGGCGGCGGCCGATAAGCTGCGCGCGGCGGGGCGGCTCTATCCCTGCTACGAGACGCAGGAAGAACTGGAAAAGCGCCGCAAGATTCAACAGGCGCGCGGACTGCCGCCGGTGTACGACCGGGCCGCCTTGCACGCCTCCCCCGAGGAGCGCGCACGATGGGAAGCCGAGGGGCGGCGCCCGCACTGGCGCTTTCTGCTGGAATCAAAGACGAT
>Ga0182030_10014629_pt1 | contig 15470 bp, 11 predicted proteins | sample 812S3MmetaG_FD_121299 | JGI IMG/M metagenome (GOLD analysis project Ga0182030, IMG submission 121299) | Permafrost microbial communities from Stordalen Mire, Sweden - 812S3M metaG (Illumina Assembly) | ecosystem: Environmental > Terrestrial > Soil > Wetlands > Permafrost | place: Sweden... | reverse complement strand
CGCGATCGTGGTGATCGACTCGGGCGCCACCACCCGGGCACAGCTGCGCGAGGCGGCGCGGACGCTGGAGCGGCTGGATGTGGGAGCGGTGGGCTTTGTGCTCAATCGCATTGGACTGGCCAAGGCCGATCCCGCCTTCCGCAACTCGGTGGAAGCGGTGGAGAGGCATCTGCTGGCGCAAGGCAACAGCGGGGCACGGCGTAAAGAAGTGCGCACAGACTCGCAGGCAGACCGGCAGACCCAGCGGCGCGCTACGGACCGGCGGGCCACGAAGCTGCGCAGCGCAGCTTTCGATGAGAAGCTGGACGCGCAGGCGGAGAGCCCCAAGAGCGGATTTTCCCGCTCGCACTTTGAGCCCGAGGTTGCCGCAGCGGCGGCGGCGGTAGCGCGGTTTGCGGCGCATTCTTCTCCCGATCAGGCGGTGTGCCAGACGGCGCCCATGGTGGCGGCGCCGGCTGCCGATGCGGCGCGCCGGTTCAGGGTGCCGCTGTCGGCGGAGATTCCGGCGGCTGTCCCGACGGCCGATGCGGCCAAGACCTTTGAGCCGGCGACAGTCGCCTTGAAGAGCGAGCCGGCGAAGATTGACCTAGCGAAGAGCGAGCCAGCCGTGACCGTGCCGGCCGAGAGCGAGCCGGCGCAGACCGAGCCTGTCAAGAGTGAGCCGGCGGAGGTTGAACCGGTTGCGGCCGCCGTGGCTACGGTTGAGACGGCAGCCGTGAGCGTCGTGCCTCCCTTGCCGGAAGAGCAGCCGGAAGCCATCGTGCCTGTTGCTGTGCCCGTGGCAGAGGAGCCTGCGGTTGCCGCGTCCACGCCGTCGTCCGATCTGCCCTGGTGGTTGAGCGAGGCTCCGCATCTGCCCGCGCAGCCGCAGCGGCCGGCGGTGATTTGGGAGCCGGCGCGGATGGGCTCGTCGCGGGAAAAAGAGCCGGCGCTGTTTGCTCCGGTTGCCGCCGAGCCGCAAGCTGAACCCGCGGCTGCGACGCCGACGTGGGTGCCTGCACCGGCCGTAACCGGGGCCGCTGAGCCGAGCCCGGCCAGCCAGGCCGAGGAGCCGCAGGAGAATCTGGCTTCGCGGCTGAGCGGGCTGAGGAGCCTGCTGTTTGTGCTGGGCGTGAAGGAATCGAAGACCGAAGACGAGGCACGCGACCGAGCCGGCACAGACCGCGCTGCCTCTGAAAGCTCCGGATTCGAAAGGCTGGGCTATGAGCGGACCGTTTCGCCGCCGGCGGCTGCTGCGGCAGACTGGGCCGCGGGCGGCGCGCAGGGAGCGTCACCGCGCCTGGTGACGGCGGCGCCGGAGGTGCTTCCACCCCGGCCGATCGTGATCGATGTCGCCAAGCTGGACGAGACCAAGGGCGAGTCGTCGACGCGGCAGGACCGGCGGGCCTCGTTCGATGGGATCGAGATTCTGCCCTCGAAGCGCGGCCAGTACAAGAAGGTTTAAGCTTATGCCCCAGACGCACCCGCACCCTGAGCCGATTCTCACCTCGGTGGCCGCACACCTGTACGTTCGTGACATCAACGCGTCCACCGATTTCTTCACCACCAGGCTCGGCTTCAGCATTGATTTTGTCTATGGCGATCCGCCGTTCTACGGACAGGTGAGCCGCGACAACGCGCGGCTTGCGCTGCGTCATATGGATGAGCCTTTCTTCGCCGAAGACATCCGCCAACGGGAGGGCCTGCTCTCCGCCTCCATCACGCTGGGCAGCGCGGACGAGATCGAGCAGCTGTTTCTCACCTATCAGGACAAGGACGTGCCGATGGCTCAGCCTCTGAGGAACGAGCCGTGGGGAGCGAAGACGTTCATCGTGAACGACCCGGACGGGAACCTCATTCTCTTTGCCGGCCCTGCCGATTAAGCAGACCGTGTTGTTTGGGCCAGCGCGCACTGGCGGTGTGCCGGAAGCGGGAAACACCGGCCCTGCGGCGGTGACCGATCTGGTGCTATCGCTGAAATTCGTCATGCGTTAACATGCAATGATGCACAATCGTTAGATAAGGGAGAATCCGCGGTGCCGCGTATCCATTTTCAACTGCAACTGGCCGAACTGAAGGACAAGCTGCTGGCCATGGCGGCGCTGGCGCAGCTGGCGGTCGAGTCGGCCGTGGACGCGTATCTGCAGCGGGACAAGGGCCTGTGCCAGTATGTGAAGCAGAACGAGACGGCCATCAACTCGGCGCAGCACGCGCTGGATGAAATGGCCTATGAGTTGCTGGCCAAGGAACAGCCCATGGCCATCGATCTGCGCTTCATTCTGGCGGTGATCAAGATCAACGGGGACCTGGAGCGGATTGGCGACCAGTCGATGGGGATTGCGCGGCGGACCAAGGAGATTCTCAAGCACGGCGAGGTGGACCTGCCGGTGGATTTTGCGGCGATGGGCGAGTTTGCCGGGCGCATGATCCGGTCGGCGGTGCAGGCGCTGCTCGAGGGTGATGCGCGGCTGGCTGACTCGGTGCGGGAGATGGACGACGAGATCGACCGCATGAACCGGCGGGCGCATCTCGACCTGCTGGAACTGATCCAGGAGAAGCCGCAGTTTACGCAGCAGGCCATGAACGGCATTCTGGTCTCGCGCAATCTTGAACGGATTGCGGACCACGCGTCAAACATTGCCACGGATGTGATCTTCTGGATTCGCGGCGCGGATGTGCGCCATCAGTTGAGCATGTCAATGGATTGATGGGAAATGGATTGCGGACTGATGAGGGATTGACTGCGCGGCGTCCCGCTGTTTCCCAAAGCCAAATCAAGCGGATAAGATGGAGAGACCCCATGTCTTGAGGCGCTGATGACCTCCCGATTCCTCTCCCTGCTTGTTGTTTTGAGTTTTGCCCCAATCCTGCACGCCCAGCCGGAGGCTCCGCCCAAGTACCAGATCTACGGCGGCTATAGCTTCTTCTCGAACTCGCTCAACGGCGTGCCCGGATCGCACCATCCCCTCAATGGATGGGATGCCGGGGTGGGCTTTCCTTCCTGGCACAACCTGCGTTTCAAGATCGATGTTTCCGGCTACACCGGGACCAACCTGGGCGGGCAGCAGAAGCCCTACTTCATTCTGGGCGGCGGCGAATACAGCCGCCGGCTGGGCCGCGAGACGATCTTTGCCGAGGGGCTGGGCGGCGTGGGCGGCGCGAACCGCAACTGGGGTGCGAATGCGTCGGCGGGCGAGACGGCTTCGTTCTCCGGGTTGCTGGGCGGCGGGCTGGACACACGGCTCACGCGGCGCCTGGCGTTCCGCGTCGAAGGGGATTTTCAGTATGCATACTTCGCGCTGGGCAGCGGAAAGTACTATACGCCTTATCGGATTCCAGGGCTTCCGACGAACTTTGGCCGGGTGACCAGCGGGGTGGTCTTCAACTTCTAGGTCGCTGACCGTGTGAACAAGCACTTATGGGTCGTGGTTTCCCACCCTTTCGCCAGTCTTTCGAAACGCAGGTTCTTCGACTCCGCTACGCTCCGCTCAGAATGACATCAAGGATGGGGCACGGACCTGGTACAGAACCAAGCGATCGGAGACCCAGGAGCTTGTTGACGGCGCACTGCGCCTGGACTCATCGAGCGTCGCAAGCCCTGCGCGGCAAGAGCACTTCAACAAGCCCCTGAGCGGTCAGCTGGCGGCGGAGACGGCGTTGCGTGCGGCCGGCAGCCACTGCTGCTCAAACTGATCAAGGGGCTCCGGGCGGCCGAACAGGTAGCCCTGGAAGGCATGGCAGCCGAGTCGGGTGAGAAACTCGCGCTGCTGCTCGGTCTCGACACCCTCGGCGATGACCGGGAGGCCCATGGCGCGGCTCAGCGAGATGATGGTCTGGGCGATTGCGGCGCTGCTCTCTTCGTTCAAAATATCGCGGATGAAGGAGCGATCGATCTTGAGCTGGTCAAGGGGCATGCGTTTGAGATAAGCCAGCGACGAGTAGCCGGTGCCGAAGTCGTCGAGCGAGAAGCGGATGCCGTGCGATCGCAGCTCGGTCATCTTGCCGATCACGTCTTCAATGTTCTCCACCAGCATGCTTTCGGTGAGTTCGAGCTTGAGATTCCGTGGGTCGGCGCCGGTGCTCTCCAGCGCGGCCAGGACCTGCTCCACAAAATCCGGTTGGCGGAACTGGAGGGCGCTGATGTTGACGGCGATCGACAGGCGCGCGGCCGCCCGAATCCCGGACCAGGCGGCGATCTGCGCGCAGGCGGCCTCAAGAACCCATTTGCCCAGGGGAAGAATCAGTCCGGTCTCCTCGGCCAGGGGGATGAACTCGCCCGGCGGCAGAATGTTGCGCCGGGGATGCTTCCAGCGCAGCAGGACCTCTGCGCCGGTAAGGCGGTTGTGCTCGATCTGGGGCTGGAAGTAGAGCACGAACTGGCCGGTCTGGATGGCCTGGCGCAGGTCTTCTTCCATGGCGGCGCGGGCATTGACGGCGGCCTGCAGGGCAGGCGCGAAGAAGCGCATGGTGTTGCGGCCAACGGATTTGGCCTGATACATGGCGATATCGGCCTGCTGGAGCAGGTCGCTGGCGCTGTCCTGCTTGTCGCCGAAGACGGAGATGCCGATGCTGGCGCTGGAGCGGCACTCGCGGCCTTGCAGCAGGTAGGGCTGGGAGATATTGGCCAGGATCTTCTCGCCGACCGCCTTGGCCTGGGCGGCGGCGGCTTCAGGAAGATCGCTGAGGTCGGTGAGCATGAGAACAAATTCATCGCCGCCCAGGCGGCCCACGGTGTCGGCTTCGCGGACGCAGGTGGTCAGCCGGTGCGCGGCCTCCTGCAAGAGCAGGTCGCCGGTCTGGTGGCCAAGCGTGTCGTTGAGGGTCTTGAAGTTGTCCAGATCGACAAACAGCAGCGCGCACATGCGGGCGGTGCGGCGGCTGGAGACCATGGCCTGGTGCAGCCGCTCCAGCAGCAGGCGGCGATTGGGCAGGCCGGTGAGCGTGTCATAGAAGGCGAGGTTGCGGATCTCGTCCTCGGCCGCCTTGGCGCGGGTGATGTCGCGGGAGATGGTGAGGGCGCAGGGGATGCCGTCGATCTCGATCAGCGACGCCGACATGAGCCCCCACACCGTCTCGCCGGTCCTGCGCGTGAACTCGATTTCCAGATCGCGGCACTCGCCATCCCTGCCGAGCAGCGCGGCCAGGTTCTGCAAGTCGCTGGGATGGGTCCAGATGCCTAGATCGGTGGGCAGCTTGCCGATCACTTCTTCGCGGGTGAATCCCATGGCCTTGAGGAAGGCCTCATTCACATCGAGGTACTCTTTGGTGTCGATGCGGTTGATGGTGATCGGGTCGAGGCTGGTGTGGAAGACCTTGCGGTAGCGCTCTTCGCTGAGGCGGAGCGACTCGGCGGCGCGGGCCAGCCGCTGCTCGGTGGCTTTGGCTTCGGTGATGTCGCGGGTAATGGACAGGGCGCAGGCGACCTCATCGATCTCGATGAGCGAGACCGACATGAGGCCCCAGAGGGGCTCACCGCTCCGAGTGCGGAACTGCGCCTCAAGATTGTGGCAGCTGCCATCGCGGAGAACGGCGGCGGCCATCTTCCCTCGGTCGAGGCGATCGGCCCAGACGCAGAGATCGAGCGAGGTTTTGCCGATCACCTCGTCGCGGGAGTAGCCGACCATGGCCAGAAAGGCCTGGTTGCAATCGATGTAGGTTCCATCGTCAAGACGAGTGATGTTGATGGCGTCCAGGCTGGTCTGGAAGGCGGTGCGGTAGCGCTCTTCGCTCAGGCGCAGCTCCTCCTGCGCGGCTAGCAGCAGCTGCTCGCTGGCCTTGGCGACGGAGATGTCGCGCACGACGCTGAGAATGCATTTGATGCCACCAACTTCGATCTGCGAGGACGAGATCTGCAGCCAGATCCGCGTGCCGTCCCTGCGCCGGAACTCGGTCTCCCGGTTGCGCAAACTGAGCTCGCGCTCCAGGGTGTCGAGCATTCTGCGGCGATCGTCCGGATCGGCCCAGAAGTTGAGATCGAGCGAGGTGCTGCAGATCAGGCTTTCCCACTCATGGCCCACCATGTCAAGGAATGCCCGGTTGGCGTCGATGTAGCGGCCGTCTTCAAGCCGGCAGATGCAGATGCCGTCCAGACTGGTTTGGAAGACCGTGCGGTAGTGGGCCTCGCTGGTGCGCAGCGCGCCCTGCACGCTGGCCAGCTGCTGCTCGGCCGATTTGAGCGAGTCGATGTCTTCAACCAGGGCAAGATAGTGGACCAGGTTGCCATGGTCGTCCCTTTGCGCCGAGGCGGTGACGCGCACCCAGACCAGGGAACCGTCTTGGCGGATGCAGCGCTTTTCCCAGCTGCGATGCGTGTGGTGCGCCTCCGTGTTGGCGAGCTTCTTGAGACTGTCGGCGCGGTCTTCGGGCGCGGTGATATCGAGCACGCTCATGCCCGGAACCTCGCCTTGCGGGTAGCCGATAATCTCCGCGAAGCGCGCGTTGCAGCGCAGGAAGAAGCCCTCGGGCGAGGTGTGGACAATGCCCACCGGCGCCTGCTCGAAGGTGCAGCGGTAGCGCTCTTCGCTCAGGCTGAGCCGGTCAGCGGTCTCGCGCAACAGGGCCTCGCTCTGCTTCATGGCGGTGATGTTGATGTGTTCGATGACCACGCGCACCGGGCCGCTGACCTCAAAGCGGGTGACCCGGCCCACGAACCAGCGCTTCTGCTGCGGCGAGTGGCAGGCGTACTCCATGGAGAACTGCTCGGAGCTGCCGCCGAGCACGGCGCGGATACCGGCGGCAAAGGCGGCGGCGTCCACGGCCTCAGGGCCGGTAGCTGCGTCGCAGACCGCAAGGTAGTTTGCGCCCTCGTCAAAGTGCGGGAAAGCGCCCGCAGCGGAGTCACCGCGCGCCTGGCGGTTCTCCTCGGCGAACTGTTTCCAGGTGCGGTTGACGGCGATGATGGCGCCCGTGCCATCGAGCACGCAGATGGTGGTGGACAGGGCGTCGATGGTGGACTGGGTGAACTCGCGGGAGTCGAGGATGGCCTTCTCGGCCAGTTTGCGGGCGGTGATGTCCTTGATGACGCCGCGCATCTTGAGAGGGAGTCCGCCGGCATCAAACTCCAGCCGGCCGATGCCGTGGACCCAGCGCTCGGTCTGATCGCTGATGCGGAGGATGCGGTATTCCTTGTCGAACTCCTGCCGCTTGCTCACCACTTCGGCGGTGAAGTATTCGAGCATCATGGCGCGGTCATCGGGATGCACGATGGCGGCCCAGGCCTCCGTGGTGCGGTCAAAGGCGGCGTCGATGCCGAACAGTTCATCGAGGACATCGGAGCTGGTCCAGCGCCCTGCGGAAATGTCGTGGACGTAGGAGCCCAGGACGCCGATTCGCTGCGTCTGCTCAAGGAACTCAGCCGTCTCGCGCAACTCCCGCTCCACCCCAGCACGCTCGGCAACTTCCTTTCCGAAGAGCGCGACTCCGGTGACATGGCCGGCGGTGACGATGGGGTGCAGCGACATCTCGATGTTGCGGTCGCCGTGGAAGGGGATCTCGGCGCGAAAGGCGCCCGAGGCCAGTGCACGCTCCAGCAGCGGCGGCCACAGAGCGGCGCGTTCGGGCGGCAGCAGATCCGCGAGGCCCTTGCCGATGTCGGCCCGCACGCCGAAATGCCGGGCCAGATAGCGCTCGAATGCGGAGTTGAAGGCCAGCAGGCGGTAGTCGCGGTCGACCGACCAGATCAGGTCCTCGGTACTCCCGATCAGGGCATGGAGATCGGCTGCCGCCTGCGGGCGGGGAGTGGAGCTTGCGGAATTCTGGGTTGACTCGTTCGGCATGCCGGGATCTCTGTGGCTGGCGATGGTTCGGGAGACGCAGCCGTACGGCTGGCCGCAATCCCCGGGGTTGAACGCAGGTGTTCCTTTCAAGTCTCCATTCTTCCTTCATCGGAACAAACAGAGCGAGCTTTAATAACGGGCCAGGAATCAGGGAGAAGCGCCTTTGAGTCTACGCCCGGCGGGTGGGATATGCAGCAATCTTGATGCAAAAAGGGCCGACAAACACTACAACGCCACGGTCTCTTGGATTGAGACCGTGGCGTGGGCTGGGCATGCGCATCCATCGTTTTGCTGCCGATTCAGGGCGCCGGCGGCCGGCCGATAGCGGGAAGCGGCGTATGTCCGGCAGCATGCGGCTGCCGGAGCAGGTTTGCGGGTGGGGATTACCGGGTGGCCTCAAACAGGAACCAGGCGCGCCGCTCGGCCTCGTCGATCCACACCTCGATCAGGCTGGTGGTGGCATATTCATTGGCCTTGCTGGTCACTTCGTGGGCTGCGCGCAGGCTCTCGACGAACGCCTTGTTGTCGCCGTGGAGCTCAAGCAGCATATCCCGCGCCGGCACAAACTCCTGGTCGTTGTCCGCGATGCGCTGCAAGCGGGCGATATGGCCGATGGAGCGGATGGTGGTGCCGCCTACCTTGCGCACGCGCTCGGCGATGGGGTCGGTGATCTCGAAGATTTGGCTTGCCTGTTCGTCCAGAAGCAGGTGATAGTCGCGGAAATGCTGTCCGCTCATGTGCCAGTGGAAGTTCTTGGTCTTGAGGTAAAGGACAAAGGCATCGGCCAGCAGGGCGTTGAGAACGCTGGAGAGATTTTTAACCTGTTCGGTATCAAAGCCGTCTGGAACGTTGGTTTTGGCTGCTTTTGAATCTTCATGGGTATGGGTCGACATCGTGAGCTCCTTGGCCGGAGAAGGTCACAGGAGCGCGCCCAAAAGGGAGCGTCTGTGCCTGTGCACCGCGCAAACGGTTGGATGCGAGGCGCGCGGGAGGGTTTCCCGCGCAGCGGCCTGCACGGCCAGATCGATGCTCGACGGCCTGGTATTCCAGCGAATTCTAAGCTGGTAGCGCGGCAGGAATACTGCCTGGGTTGCATTCGGGCTGAGGAGGCGAGACGAGCGCCGGCACCACCGCCGGCGTGGCGGCAAACCCATCGGCCTGCGCGCACTCCTCAGCCGGGCCGTAACCCCACCCGGCGGCCAGGCTGCGGACGTGATTGGCCCGCGCGGCCTCGATGTCGTAGATGCGGTCCCCGATCATGCAGGCTGCGCCGGGATCGACGGCCTGTTCCGCGAGCAGGCGCGCCAGCAGATCGGCCTTGGCATGGCTCGCATACTCGGCCTTGTCTCCGTAGATGGCGGTGAAGAAGCCGGACAGCTCAAACAGATCGAGGATGCGCACCGCGAAGTGCTGCTGCTTGGAGGTGCAGACGAACAGCGGGAAGCCCTGGCTGCGGAGCTCGGTGAGCATTGCGGGGACGCCGGCATAGACAGAGTTGTTGCTCCAGCCCTCGCGATCGTAGCAAGCGCGGTAGTCGCGGGCGAGCTCGATACGGGCTTCTTCGGATGCATTGGGAAGCAGTTCGGCGGTCCACTCTTCGACGGGCGGGCCGACGAAGCGCCCGAGCGGTCCCTGGTCGCCCAGGTTGTGGGCGTCGAGCACCTTGCGCAGGCAGCCGAGGATGCCGGGCTTGGAGTCGGTGAGGGTTCCGTCTAGGTCGAAGATGAGGGCGGGCTTGGTTGGAGGCACGAATTTAGTTTCGCAGAGTCGGGGCGACGGGCTGGGCTTTTGCGGTGAGCGATGGATTGGCTGATCGGGCTTTGAGGTTTCCCAAGTATCAAAATCGAGACCTGGGGCACCCGGCACCCAGCGGACGAGACCCGGGTCACCAGCTGGTGCACCCGGCGAGAACTCTCACTGACGGAGCGCAACAGGAGGGAAGCCTCTCGCAAGCGAGAGGCTCTCAATTTGCGGAAAAGATAGGGAAGGGTCCTGTGTGCAGGTGTGTGAGCAGAGAAATGACGTTACGCGGCTTCCATTCGCAAAGATGTTCAGTTTTGACCAATTAGCGAGATTTTTTGGCAATTCGTGTGCTCTATCCCGAATTCAAGTCCGTTGCAGGTTGCAGAGGCTTGCTGCAACAGCCGAGGATGCTGTTGGCGGGAGAAGATGGTGGATGTTGGTTGGGGGAGGCGGGGTGGCGGCGGTCTTCTATTTCACTTTCGATCCTCCAGCTTTCTGATGGCTTTCAGAATTGCTTCGAGGCAATCCTCGATGGCGTCCATTTGGCCGTTGATGTTGGGTGTATCGACCATCGTCACGCCCATCACGGGGCCCGCAGGCGTGATTAAGGCGCCGGGTAGCACGGTCAGGGGCAGTTTTGCAGCAATCATGGCTTTCGCCTTGTGATATTTGTTTTCGACATCTTGTGCTATGAGTCCCATCGAATTCCTCTCCGTTTCTGTTTGGACTGCGTGTTGTTCTTCTTGATGCCGCGGGGGATCGGCGGCGGGGGGCCGTTGCAGGTGGTCTGGATATTGAATCATCCGGACGGCGGGTTGTCCAGTCAAAATTCCGGAGCTGGGAACACTGGTGCGGTTGTACGTGTCGGCCAAGGCGGGCGGGTGCAGCCTGGAGTTGATGCACCTGGGGAAGCGGGTGAAAGAGCTATTGGGGGTGACGCATCTGCTGGGGGTATTTACGGTGATTGGAGAGCACAGCGGGACGATTCAGTATTGAGGGGTGGGAGAGCAGGTTAGCGCGTGAGCAAGTTAGTGAGGTGACGAGTTAGCAAGTCAGCGGGTCAGGGAAGCAGCGAGCTACTCGCGCCGACTTGCTTCCCCACTGACTTTGTTGCTGGCTCCTTAGACCTTGACTTGCGGGTGCGTCGCGTAGTGCAGCAGCACGGCTACGGCGCAGCTGGTGAGCCGGGTCTCGGCTGAATCGGCGCGGCTGGTGAGGATGGTGGGCACGCGGGCGCCGAGCACGATGCCGGCCAGCTGCGCGCCGCCCAGGTATTCAAGCTGCTTGGCCAGCATGTTGCCGCTTTCCAGGTCGGGCACCACCAGGATGTCGGCCTGGCCGGTGACGGGCGAGACCAGCTTCTTGATCTTGGCGGCCTTGACGCTGACGGCGGTGTCGAAGGCCAGCGGCCCATCGAGGATGCCGCCGGTGATCTGGCCGCGATCGGCCATCTTGCACAGGGCCGCGGCGTCGAGCGTGGACTTGATTTTGGGGTTCACCGTTTCCACAGCGGAGAGCAGCGCGACTTTCGGCTCGGGAATGCCCAGGGCGTGGGCCAGGTCGATGGCGTTCTGCACAATGTGGACCTTGTCCTCAAGCTCCGGGGTGATGTTGATCGCCGCATCGGTGATGAGCAGGGTACGGGCGTAGGCGGGCGTGTCCATGATGAAGACGTGGGAGATGCGGCGGGCGGTGCGCAGGCCGGTGTCACGGGCCATGGCGGCTTTCATCAGCTCGTCGGTGTGCAGGCTGCCCTTCATCATGGCCAGGGCGTTGCCGGAGCGGCACATGGCTACGCCCAGCTCGGCGGCCTTCTCTTCGTCGTCGGCCTGGAGAATGGGATAAGGCGTGATGTCCACGCCGATTTTCGCGGCCAGGGCCTTCATCTGCGCTTCGTCGCCAATGAGCGTGGGCTCGATGAGGCCTTCGAGCGCGGCCTCGACGGTGCCTTTGAGGGCTACGTCAGAGAGCGGCCAGACCACCGCGGTCGACAGTGCAGGCAAGTCTTTGCAGCGCTCAATGAACTTGTGAAAGACGTGGTAGTCGGCAGGATGGCCGACGAGTGGATCAACGGCAACGGCCTCAGCCAGCGGGGCAAGATCGCTCATGGGTGGTGTTCTCCTTGGGCCGGCCGCAGGGAGGGCTGGCCTTACGAAACCATTCTCGCCCGGTTTGGGGTGCGGGCCTGTGCGGCAGATCACACTACGGGTTTACGTCTCATATTAAGGGATCACCGTCACCGATTGGGACCGAAGTGCCGTCCGGCTGGAATTGGAAACCGAGGCGACGGGTTTCGCCGTCAGCTATGATCGCAGCGAGCCGGACGCAGCCTGAGCAGCAGAAGTGCCGGTCTGATCTCCAGTCTATTTGACTGGCTGAGGGCGCGATGGCACAACCCGAAGTTCGATTCACCCTATTGCCCGACACCGGCGACCTGCGCGGCTCAAGTTTCCAAACCGGCACGGCGTGGCTCGCGTTTCTCTCCGGCGTGGACGACGCGCACATTGCCATCATCCTGCCCGGATGCGTGCGCGGCAACCACTTTCACGCGCGGCGGCGGGAGGTGATCGCGGTGCTCCATGCGGATGCGTGGCAGGCGGCCTGGGACCGCGGCGCGGAGACGCCGGTGACGGTGCGGGAGTTCTCCGGGGCCGGTGCGGTGCTGCTGGAGGTTGATCCCGGGGCGGCGCACGCCATTGCCAATACGGGCCAGGCGCCGCTGTGGATTGTCGGGCTGTCGCATGGCGCCTGGGACCCGGATGCTGCGGACTCGTATCCGCGCGTGCTGCTGCCGCGAAAGCCGGAGTGAGGCGCCGCGGCGACTACTTGACCAGCTCGGCAACTACGGCGACTTCCTGCCTGTGTGCGGTGCCGGGCAGTTCAACCGAGCCCAGCACCTGCGGCTTGTCAAGCACCAGGTTCAACGTGGCGTCAAGCACGGTCTGATTGACGACCGGGTCCTGCGGACTGACGGCTGATTTCTGGTCGGCGACGCTCGCCTGCTCAACCTTGGAAGACAGGTGAAGGCCATCGGCGTAGGCGTTCGGAGATGCCTGGATGGACAGGCCCACGTCCTGATACTGAAACTGGGTGTTCGCGGTCGAGCTGGCAGTATCGTAGCTTCCGGTCAGGATGGGCACGCGGCTGCCTTGCTTCAGAGTGCCTCGCTCACCGGAGCTGACCACCAGTGAGATGCTCTGCGTACTGCCGCGCTTGCCACCTTCTATGTCAGTAAGGGTGTAAGTCAGCCGGTAAGCTTTCCTGGCCCGGTCAAGATCGGCGACGATCTTTTGGGCTAACTGGATTTCCTCAGCGGAGCCGCGGATGGAGATAGCGTCCTGCGACATGTTTGTGTATATCCTGGCGTGCGGAAGCATGTTGCGCAGAGCGGTCGATATCTCGGTTAGTTCGGATTGCTCCCTGACATTGCTGAGATAGATGGTCTGATAGATTTCTGTGTCGATCTTGGCCTGGTCAGGCTTGGAATCCTGAGCCGGAGCGGGCGCACAAGTTAGAAGCAAGCCAAGTGCCAGCGTGAGGGTAGAGAACATCCGGATCGAAGGCATAACTCGGATTTCTGTTGAGTTGCAAATCAGTTTCATCGATTGCCTCGCAAAGGTGAACTTGAAAGAAAAGACGGCTCGAACCCCCGGATGGATCTGGCGATCGAGGCCATGGGTCTTCTATTCCCACAGACGCCGCGCAATAGTTTCCGCTCGAAAAATCTTGAATGGATTACTTTCTCGACTAATGCGGCCGGTCAGCGCGAGTTATACGCAAAATCCATTCATGGTTTCACAGGTAAGAATGCTCAGGGGCGGCACGGTGGGCATGACTGTCTTCGCGGCGGGCGCAGGTGATATGCTCACTTGCGCCGGGAAAAGCGATTTACGTGAAAAGGGAGAACGCGCATGTGGTTCCTTGGGATAGATGTGGGCACGGGCGGGACGCGGGCCGTGGTGGTGGATGGAGACGGCAGGCTGATTGCCGGCGCCGAGAGCGAGCACGCTCCGTTCAAGACCGCTCATCCGGGCTGGGCGGAACAGGATTCGGCAGACTGGTGGCGCGCGGCGCAGGAGGCGATTCGCGGTGCGCTCGCCGCTGCGTCGGAGCCGCGGCAGCCGATTGCGGCGGTCGGTCTCACCGGGCAGATGCACGGCGCGGTGATGCTGGACGAAAACGGCGCGGTGCTGCGGCCATCGTTGATCTGGTGCGACACGCGCACCCAGCCCGAGTGCGATTGGCTCACGGCGAAGATCGGCTACGACCGGCTCATCGAGCTGACCTGCAATCCGGCGCTGCCCAACTTTACGCTGACCAAATTGCTGTGGGTGAAAGAACATGAGCCAGAGATCTTCGCGAGGATTCGCCACATTCTGTGCCCCAAGGACTATGTGCGCTATCGGCTCACGGGTGAGTTTGCGATTGATGTGCAGGAGGCCAGTGGCACGCTGCTGCTGGACGTGACGCACCGGCGCTGGTCGCGCGAAGTGGCCGAGGCTGGGGGGATTCCCGAGAGCTGGCTGCCGCGGGTGTACGAGTCGCCCGAGGTGTGCGCGCGCATCAGTGAGACGGCCGCGGGGTTGACGGGGCTCAAGGCCGGCACGCCGGTGGTGGCCGGCGCGGGCGACCAGGGCGCGGGCGCGGTGGGCATGGGCATTCTTGAGCCCGGGTCGGTGTCGGCCACCATCGGCACGTCCGGCGTGGTGTTTGCGGCCACGGCTGCACCGACCAAAGACCCGAAGGGCCGGCTGCACACCTTCTGCCATGCGGTGCCGGGGCTGTGGCATGTGATGGGCGTGACGCAGTCGGCGGGGCTGAGCTTGCGCTGGCTCAAGGAGACGTTTTTTGCCGGCCGCAACTACGACGAGCTGTCAGAGCTGGCGGAGAACATTCCAGCCGGCAGCGAGGGCCTGGAGTGGGCTCCGTATCTGCTGGGCGAGCGGACGCCGCATCTTGACCCAGCGGTGCGCGCGGCGTTTGCCGGCATCGCGAGCGTGCACACGGGGGCGCACTTTGTGCGCGCGGTGCTGGAGGGTGTGGCCTACTCACTCCAGGACACGTTCACGCTGTTTGCCGAGCTGGGCATTCCGGTGAGCGCTATCCGGCTGGGCGGAGGAGGAGCGCGCGGCCCGCTGTGGCGGTGGATTCAGGCGGGAATCTACGGCCAGCCGGTAGAGGTGCTTGTGGCCGAGGAGGGCGGGGCCTTCGGTTGCGCGCTGATGGCCGGCGTGGGCGCAGGGCACTGGAAGGATCTGAACGAGGCCTGCGGGCAGGGAATCGAGGTTGCCCAGCGCATTGAGCCGGACGCAGAGGACGTGGAGGCATACCGGGCCGGCTATGTCGCGTGGAGGAAGCTCTACCCGGCGCTGAAGAGCCTGGAATAGGGCGGAGCGATAGATTTCATGCGAATTGCAGCAGGCGCGGTTTGACAGATGCGGCTCGCATGAACTCGGCAGCGGCTAAAGCCCATAATTCATCTTTGGCTTTATGCGGCACGACTGAAGTCGTGCCCTGTTACAAAGCTTTTTGAGAATTGCGCTCGCGAGTGATTTTAGCGCAGATTGGACAGCTACGCCCCTTCGGGCAAACAGCGTTCTTCATGGCCTTGCTCAGGCCTGGTCGCGCCACAGGTAGACGCCGCCCAGCAGGCCCTGCTCATTGGAGACGATGCTGACGTTCTTCGGCGGCAGGAAGTCGAGCTTCTTGTTGTTGCCGCCGCCCAGGTAGAGATGGTCCCAGTTGAACAGCAATTCGGTGGACTTGATGGCCGCCTGGACCAGCTTGTTCCACTCCTTTTTGCCGAACCGGTCCAGGCCGCGACGGCCGATGTAGTCCTCGTAGGTCATGCCGCGCTTGCGCCAGATGTGGTGGCCGATCTCGAGACCCGGGCAGAGATGGCCGTTGGTGAACAGCGCCCCGCCCAGGCCGGTGCCTAGCGTCAGCACCAGTTCCACACCTTTGCCCTTGATG
>Ga0182030_10014627_pt1 | contig 15471 bp, 17 predicted proteins | sample 812S3MmetaG_FD_121299 | JGI IMG/M metagenome (GOLD analysis project Ga0182030, IMG submission 121299) | Permafrost microbial communities from Stordalen Mire, Sweden - 812S3M metaG (Illumina Assembly) | ecosystem: Environmental > Terrestrial > Soil > Wetlands > Permafrost | place: Sweden... | reverse complement strand
TCATAGTCCATAACTGTGGATACTCAACTTATACGGCAGTACCGAGAAGGCATTGAAAACGTGTAACGGCGTAAAATTGGTTTTTCCAGCGCCCACACCGGAGTAGCACTATACAACACGTCCCGTGCCCTCGTTGGATTAGACAATCCTCGAGAGATCCGCAACAAAACTTTCCAAGTCTCTTACTAGTTCTCCTCTTAGCATCAAAGCTGAAAGCTATCGAGAATCATCCATCATCAAAATCGTAGATTCAAAATGTGGAATGCCCATTCCCGTCATCGCGAAGTCGCGAATCGTTGATGCCCACCTAGCCATACGCATTCCATGAGGAATATTCGAAGGGCTAACAATGCTCTGGAATTTGCCACCTAAGAGTGTGGGAAGATAGAAGCCGCGGAATCCGTCGATACCGGTGATTGACCGTGCTAGAGATCGTTCTTATAGTCACGGCTTTTCTGTTCCGTACCAAAGTTAGGTAAGCTAAGGTTATTTTCAAATCGCCTTGACCTCTTCTGGTGATGTTTGTACCTTATATGGTCACTGGCAAGCCGTGAAAATCCAAATATCCTCAAGTCGTTGAAAAGGTCTCCCTTTAATGTTGCCCGTACTTTGATAGTAGGACATTTTCCATTCATTAATGCCAAACTCCCCAAGTCGATGGCAATAGAAATCTCATATCCCAAGTCTGCAATGGAATTCCGGGAATCAACAAGCAGGCTGCGTTTACTGAATGAAGTGGAACGACTTGGGCTACAATTAGATGGTGATTACATTTACTGGGATGAAGGTGCAAAGGCTCATCCCCGTCAATGGGATCGAATGACACTTTATTATAATATCGCTGTGATCATCTTCTGGGATTTTTTCTCGTGAGTCTCTGAGAACATGATGGATTACACATAATGACTAGAATCTCTCTATAGGGCTGCAATGAGCACCGTTGGAACATCGACCTCAACGGCAGCCCTCAAAGAATACGGTCTCAGTTCTGAAGTAGGTTATCTGGTTTTTACCACAAGGTATCTGGTGCTCCATGACACGGGTCTATTTCTTGCTAAACCAATGATAGTAATATTCTTGGCGAAGGACTAGGTGGCATTATTTTTCCTCCGATAACCGAGTCTTTCGGCCGCAAGAGAGCTTACATTTTGTCCACTCTTGTCTTTTTTGTGTTTACAGGCTTGACAGCCGTTCCTTCTCTTCCCCTTCTGATCATCGCCCGAACGATAACAGGATTCATGGCTAGCATACCTGCCACAATTGCACCTGGAAGCCTCGAAGATATGCTTGATGCCCACTCTCGCATTTGGGGAATATTTGCGTGGACGTCGGCATCAAATACAGGACTTGTACTAGGACCGATCGCATCATCATATATCGTACACAGTTTAGGATGGTGAGTGGCTCGAATTTTCATGGGTGTTTATTGACATAAAGTCAGGCGTTGGGTGTTTTACATTGCCGCAATCATCTCCACTGGGTTCTTTTTCCTTTCATTTGGCTTGAAAGAGAGTCGAGCAACCTACATTTTGCAAAAGCAAGTGACTAAGCTTCGCTTGAAGACTGGTCATACCACGCTCAAAATCTATAACCCGGATTCGTACCCAACCGTTAGAGAGTTTGTGAGAGGGGCTCTTGGCCGTCCACTGTATTTTCTCGCAACTGAGCCGATTGTCCTCCTGTGCTCTGTGCTCAACGCCATAGCATTTGGTCTAATCTATGGCCTGACCGAAGTCATCCCCATAGTCTATATGGCCTTTGGTTTCTCTGCACGGGACTCAAGCCTTGCCTTCATTCCTGTCCTCATTGGAGTCTGGATTTCTGGTCTCCCTCGACTCTATGATCACCTGAGAATAGCACGCCTTCAGTCACAAAATAGACCAATTGCCCCAGAAACAAAAATCCATTCATTCGCTATTGCGGTGCCTGCTCTTGCAATAGGCCTCTGGTGGTTTGCATGGTCGATACCTCCAAAAGTATCTCACATTTCCTGGATTGTCTCCATGATCGGTCTTGTCCCCATTGGCTTCGCTGCCAACGACATCGATGCAGTGCTGGGTGGCTATCTTGTCGACAGTTATGAAACCTATGCTGCTTCAGCATTCTCTGCATTAGCACTGACTAGATCGGTTATATCGGCATTATTCTCTCTGATTTCAGCATTGATGTTTCAGCGTTTGGATAACAATATTGCGGGCACGGTATTAGCGGGCATTGCGACGGCGTTTTGTGTCAGTCCACTGATTTTGTTAAAGTTTGGAAAAAAGCTTCGGGAGAAAAGTAATTTTGCGAGTTCTTCTAAGGGATTGGAATTGGGTTCCAGAAGTGTCAGTACGGAGAGCAGTGGATTTAGCAGTGCTGAGACTGCTGCAGAGGAAGAAGTGTGTTAAGTCGAGATATCAAGAGTACATTTCCAAAAGTACGAGAAGCAATTTATGAAATATGTTAAGTGGCACAAAGTTTGATTTGTTGAATGATACTGGGGAAAGGGGGTGATTGAATCATCGGCTCTCACTGCCATCAACCCCCCCGGCCCTCCAGTGATGGAAAAGGCGGTTTCCGTAACCCCTATTTCTCGCTGTCATTTGGGCTCCCGTAATGGGAGAACTTCCAACCTCAAATCGAACATCTTTCCTTCCAAGCACAAAATAATGGAACGTGAAAAATATGGCGACGCTATAAGCTACCTCCCAACTCCCATAATCGCTATCAAACAAGCAGTCTGCTTCTATTGCTTTCAAAATTCGTCTTCCCTGAGCAAATGCACAGCATGTAAACGCGTCGCGTACTGCTCTTCAGCGTGTCAAAAGAAGGATTGGAACGAGGACCATAAAAAGACTTGCAAAATATTAGTGTTTTCGAATAAGGGCAAGGTTAAAACTTCTCCGGAAGGAAGAACATGGCAGACTTATCGTGAAGAGAAGGTACGTGCTTTAGCTTCCCATATCACGTGCAGACTAGATTTTCTGATCATGAAGCAGTGGAAGGATGTGAAGCAGTTTAGAGCACAAAACCCAGGATATCATGAGAATCAGCATAGGTTGATGATGTCAGTAGCTTTTTTCGTTAATATTGTTAGAGCCTGATTACGGAAAGGGATCCTGCTGCCGTTTAATCCAAGAACCCCACATATGGTCTCCAATGTCTGCAGAGAAGAAGCTCACCAGGGTTTTGAATATCACTGACACTTTAGCAGGTATGAACCGCACTGCCGTCACTGCTATAGAAACATTACTCAACTTCAAGGCGGCGAAAAGCTTAAACCATGCGAGACCTGTCTCATCGTGTCGTTCTGCTCTGCCTGTCCTCCAGAGCATCGAGCAAGTGAATGCCAGACTCTCCAGGAAATTTCAAACGATGACGAGTGGCTCATAAAACGTTATGCAGAAACAAGGAAGAGCTATGAAATCCTTTGCACTGAAACACCAAAGAAGGAATACGTGGCCCTCTCCACGGCCGCAAACTGGTACGAATACTATTTCAACATTTCCGACAAGACTGATTTCAAACCGATGGTGACTCGAGAACTCAGACTGGTACCAAATGCTCCACCGGACGCAGCAGAGCTTCTAGGCGTGCTTCGATGCGGTTCTGGGACTGGGACAATGGCATTGACTGTGATAGCAGCGCTGGAGAAAGCGTTCCCTGACATCAGCACACGAAGCTCCATCACGCTTCACTTTATAGGTGCTGCCTCATGGGAGCTTTCCAGACTTATCGTTTTCGAGGAACTCTTACATTTGTTACCCGCTCTGAAAGAATTAAAGCTTACCTTCGTCGGATTTGAGATACCCAAACAGACAGTCGCAGAGATGGGCATCAACAGGACGTTTTCCGCGCAATGTTGTCCAGATTGCACGACTAGGGGACGCACAAGGATTCTCAGTCTTTGGCAGGGTGCGTATCATGACTTTTTGAGGAGTAACATGTTCGAGAAGCCTGATCTTGCTGTGGCTTTCCAAACCGGCTTTTCCCAGGAGTCGCGGGCAGAGTGGTTGCCCACCATCGAGTACCTTTCACATGCTCACCATCCCACATTGCTGACTTGCTACAATGAGATCGAAATGCGGGAAGAGACGAGTATGCTGAGGGCGTTAGGGGCAAATTTCATACAGACGGGAGAGCTTAATAAGTGGAAGGGGATATGTCCTATACTTGAAGCTCTAGAGAAGAAGGAGAATGTGTTGTATTACCTAAATCAGTATTGGTATATTATTGGACCCGCGAAGAAATAGGAATCATTCGCTTTCGTTCGGCAAAGTGTCCCACATCCTACCCCATCCCAACCAAGGGATCCCAATTACTAAGATATATAGTCGTGTCTAGATCACGTATCATGAAATGAATAACCAAACAAGCTCCTCTTTCTCTTGCGCGTCAAAACCATCCTCCTCCGCGTCTCAGGTCTCTGCATTCTCAATATTATCCGATTGCAAGTTACGACTATGGTGCCAAATAATAACAACTAGAAACATCATCTGTGCAGTTCGTTGGCAGTGGGACAATTTTGAGTAGGTTTCCTGATAGGGGGTTGGATTTAGAGGACCGTGCGAAGGTTTGGGGGAAAGGGGTGGTGGAGGAGGCTCTCGAGCGGAGAATACAATGCTGGGTGATAGTGGAGATCGTGGTTTGGGAGGGAAGGCGATGGAATGGTGGAACTTATGATAACGTGATGCCGGGGCATCTTGCGGAGCTATTGTGTTCTTTAAAGGATGAAGGCTGTATCAATCGCTCGCTCGCAGAGGTATCAATGATGGCTGTCAATGGTAATTATAGACTGCATTTTCACAATGCGGATAATCTATATTCCGTTTTGTCTGGTTGCCTGCCTATTCCTACTCGATATCGGTCCCTGTTTCGTAGTCGATCTTGACTCTACAATCTAGTCCCCCTAGAATTATCACTCTTCCGGCTGCTCCTCTTTGATTGACTCAGATCTTAGCTTTGGACTCCCTATCTCCCACATTGGAGGTACGCGCTTTTCCATCCCGTAGTAGAGAGACTCTCCCTGGGCCACTTCCCAGATCTTGTCCTCAATTAAACTTTGTGCAAGCTCCAGCTCATACTTTTGGGTCAAACCTAGCGCTTCGACTCGATTCCGAGGATCTACCGGCATGGAAATATCTGTTGTACTCGGAATCTTCACGTCAGTGTCACCCCGATTTAGAAAAACAATGTTCAATGAAAAGAGACGTACCGAGTATTGGGTCTGGGTTATTCTCCGTATATGGTCCCTTCAGTTTCTGTTGTCTACGGAAATGCCATACGGACCATCGTTTCTCTTCAACTTTGTACTGGACTTCGAATTTTTCAATAATATTGTCCATCACACGAGCCGTGCCTACCTGGCATTGTGTTAGTTACCCCTTTCTTTTGACACAATGATGGATGGCAAGCGACGTATGCAAGCACGTTGTTTTCCAGTCTTGTCTACTTACAGTAACAAAGCATCCTTTCCGAACCATCCACCATCTCGTTCTTGTGCTGGGAATTCTAGTGACACCCTCAGCCATGATTTCTTTTGCTAGCGGTATCTCCAGATGAAAGTAGAATGGTGAGTCTTCGTGCATGAAATGACGAAGCATATGTTCGCAACGTAACAAAAGGACACTTATAATTAGGTCAACCAGTGATATGCCACCTAGGTTGCTGTTCGAAGTAATGCCATTGAGGTCAAGCAGATGAGGATACTCGTTATTGTCTGATGGTTCCATTGTAATTCGAGGAAGAGGTGGAAGATCGAGGAGAATGCGTCGGGACGGAGGAGGCGGGAAAATCGAACCATTCTCTTGAACAAGATACGATGGAACAAAAAGTGGAAGAGCTGAAGGAGTGTCATCAAACGAATTAAGATCAAGTGAAGGAGTCCTTGAGGGAGCGTTGTTTAGTTGCCCAGTCAAACTCATCACATCACCCTCACTCGTAGCACGACTCCGTAGCACCCCGTACCTGTCTTGGGACTCAGCCGAAGAGATAGAAGTTGTAGGTGTAAGATTGCCCGTCCCTGACGCCGGGAGAGTATTACTTGATGGAGGACGAGTTGGCAGCATAAGATCTGGAATGGAATCAAACGGTGAAGAACTTCCTGCTGGAGAAGTGATGGGTGCAACTCCAGCTTCAGCCCTGGCCATTCCACCACCCCTATTCATTATACTTTTGTGACCGTTTTGATTCCGGTCGCTTCCAGAAGCACCATCTAAAGGAGTAAAACCACGCCTCCGAGCTCTTGACGGAGCATAATTTCGTAAAGCAGGACCTGCTGAAAATTCTCCTCTTCCGACATGCTTACTGCCTCGTCTATTGCCCCTATATCCTCGACCACCACCAGCTCCGCGATGATCAAAAGTACGTGGTGCAGCACTACCTGGAAGAGCAGAACGACGCCAGGGATTTCTTAAGTGAGCCGGATATGGTGAATGACGACCAGAAGCGCCGCGATCGGCTCTATATCCCGGCTCTCGATTGCCACCAAAGCGTCGCGAACTAGAGCTAGATTGCCCATTTCTCTCTGCAAGGCGGCGGTCATTGTGAAGCTGGTCCTGTGTATAATCTTGAGGAGGGCGATGACCACCTCGTTTGGTAACCATGCTGTTCTTGAGATATCGCTGAGGCAGGAAACCCGATGAGTAAGAACTATCAATACAAAACGTGAAATGAAACTACGCTCACGACAGCACTTGAACGATGGAAATTGATAGTTGCGTTGCAACGGAAGCAGATGAATGAGATCAAAACATTTGAAACGAAAATTCACGCAGTTGGAAGGAAAGTCTCATCGAAGACTAAGGTAATCTGCTCCTTCCGTCTTTACCACCGAACTCCATCAGGACATCCTGGATATACTCTGCAGCGGTCGCAACTGTTTTCGGGTCAGCATCTGTATTGAATTTCTTCTTTTCAAGGGTACATAGCTGCATCGAGTCTAAATTTACCAGACGAAACTTTCTGGCCCGTGGAGTGAGTGGAGAGTAATGAGTAGTTTCGCCTTAACCTTTCCCTTTCACTATGTCACTTCAAATCATAATCTGAGTATAGGCAGAGGTTGCACTTGCATTCGAATCTGAATCATTGATGAAGGGCCTTTTGCTTCTCGTCTGTAGTCATCCACATGTCTTCCGGTCAAAACGAAATGAGGATCTCGGTACCGCTTGGGATGTTCATAATTGCCGTGACTTTATTAGACGGGGAGGTTTGATCCAAAACTATTGGGCATTGGGAAGGCACGAGTGATTGAAGATAACTCCGGGGTCTAGTTGCGATATGATCTTGGGACGTGTCGACTCGACTGACATATCGTTCTGCACAGCTATACTTGATCCTCTTGTTTCGACCGTCGGAGATACCTGTTTCTGCAGGATGCAAGTACCTCTTGAAATGAATCGACTTGCCAATTGGCCATGGCCACTGCCCTTACCTGCGGAATACAGAACGAAATTCGGCTCTCAGGTTGTGGAGAGGGCATTTTGGGGGAGGTAAGAATAAAAGGCTTGGGTCCATTTGGTCCATGAGGACTGATCTGGGCTCTTTCAGGCCATAGGGCATAGGGCATAACACAAATCAAACCTACTACCTTTTGTCAAGATACAAGCCAAATAGCCCACCCCATGAGAAACCTGACTAGATTCGAGAATAGTAGTCCAGTATAACGACATAATCAATCAGAAAGATCAACTTCATGTCCCCACCCCAGTGCAACGAGCATCGTCCTGCGATGGAACAGAAGAAAGATGTGTAGATTTCAGGAGGATTCATGGGTGGGAGGTGGACTTCGTCAATCACAAACTGAAACTCGCTGAAAGTAGTCATTTTCAAGACAAGCTTTTTGGCATTTGCCGAGGTGCCTTTGTCATGGTCCTCGTCGTGGTCCCTGGGCCTTAGCTCTTTAGTCGACATTTGAGATCGTGATGAGTTATTTCGAGCTATGTAGTAGATGGTTTATCAGAAGACCTGTGGCAACATACCGTGCTACTAGTAGCTCAATTAGCTCCATGATGCCGGGTTTCGCAATTCTTCCTCGTCTACCGCAAGCTATTAATCAATTAATCAGAGTTGGTCCTCCAAAACTTCCGGCACCCCATGGGCCGTTCAATACCGTCAATAGCAATGTAGTTGTGGTGACAACAGTCAAGATATTCAAGATATTTGCGTCTGCAAGCTTGACGCGTCGAACCTGGAGTCGAAGAACGCGCCGAGTGATTGGCTGTTCGCCTTCTCAGCGTACTTTTGAGTATCGCTCACCTCGTCTGCCTTACCATTCGCCAGCCTTTCTGCAGTTCACGTATGTATCTATAAAGCAAAAGAGCTGTTCAAAGTTATTCTACAGATATGTTTCTTCAAAGTCGAAGAAAGAAGGGCAAAACGCATGCTCTACTGCCTGATCGCATTCTTCACATGAACTACCGAAATGCTTATAGAGAGCTGGCTGAATCGACCTGGTTTCTACTTGATCCGAAACATTCCATGCAGCCTCGCCATTCTACATCTACAGTATTCTGAGGAAGTGGTCCTATGATTCATTGGCACCCTCATTGTCGTCAAGTTCAATGTCTTCGCATCCAGAGGGTTGGCTTGCAAGCAACCAGTACGGCCAACCCATCTCAAGTCATCTTGCAGATCATGGTAAGGACGTTGACGTTTCTAGGTTTTCGGTGGACTTGTGGGAACAGGCTATTACGAAACTGAGCCCCGATAAAAGATCGTTCCTCCAAATTACAGTCACAGACCGGCGCAAGGTGCTTCAGGAAGTTCTTGGGATGGTGCAAGGAGCGGAGCAAACTTGCCAACAGAAGAGGTGGAAAAGGAAGAATCGAAAAGGCAAACTCGTCATTCTTCGAGATGTGTTTGCTAAGATGGTGGTTTGGATTGAGAAGTTCAAAAGCATTGGTGACTCGATCGTACAATATGATCCTAGCCATGCGGCATTGCCTTGGGCTGCAGCAAGATTCGTGCTTCAGGTAAGGTCACCTCACAAGATAGATTCCTCATTGACAGTGTTCAGGCAGCGATCAGTGACATACAGACCAACGGTGCAATTTTAGATGGTCTAGAGTTTGTCTTCAACCTCCTTGCCCGGTATGAGATTATAGAACAGCTCTACCTTCAACGACCATCTGACGTCCAGAAACCCTTGAGTTCTGCTATCATACTGCTTTACACTGCGGTGCTCGAGTTTCTATTGGAAGGCGAGCGCTACTACAATTCCAACACACTTACTCGAGTAGCTAAAAGCATATTTCTGCCAGAAGAAAGAGTGAAAGAACACATATCGAAATTGAGAAAGAAGCAACAAACTGTTGATGAATATTTATAGCTTTTTTCGGGAATCCTCTAGGGAAGTATCGAAAACTCGCTGGAAAAAATAGATGGGCGAATGGCCCTTCTCAGAGACATAGATTCTCGAACGAATTCCCTTCAAGAAACTGTTGCCAGTCGAACCACTGATCTCGAAGTCATTCTCAAAAGCCTCTCTGATCCTATCAACCGAATGGCCTGTCAATTATCAGCGATAGAAGATGAATTGAGAGAAGGAGATCGTCTGAAATTTTTTGATTGGCTATCGACAGTACAATACATGAGCCATCATCGCAGCAAAGCCAAAGCTTTGTTACCTGTATCTGGTGAGTGGGTTCTGAGAAGCCCAAAATTTGTGGAATGGCTAGGTTCAAGCACTTCGTCCATCTTGTGGCTTCACGGTATTCCGGGATCTGGGAAGAGTATGCTGGTTGCACGAGTTATCGATTACCTTCAAAGGCGGAACGAGTCAGATTCGAATCCAGCCCCAATTGCATATTTCTACTGTGCGAGGAATACGAATGAGCGAGAGCGCTCAGATCCGAGGTAGTCCTAAGGGCTATTGTGGAGCAATTGTCATCCTCTAGCGAAGAGCTACCCATTCGACAACCCGTCGTGAAAGCCTACCTGGCAAGGAAAAGGGAAGCCAGGGGACGAATTCTAGAAAAGCTGACGCTTGATGAAGCTGTGGGGATCATCTTGGCATTGTTAGAGAGCAATCCGGCGACAATCATCATAGACGGCCTGGACGAATGTGACCCAACAAAAAGGCAAGACCTCCTCAACAGCCTCGGGAAAATCATCCAGGAGTCACACAATGTCATAAAGGTATTTCTTAGTAGCCGTGATGACCACGATCTCGTTCGTCACCTGAAACGGCTGCCGAACCTCTACATTCATGCTAAGGACAATGAAGAAGATATTCGCAGATTTGTTCAATCTCGAGTGGAAGAGGCCATTCGGAAAGGAAGGCTGCTTTGTGGCGAAGTTCCAGGCTCGCTCAAGTCAACAATTGTGCAAACCTTGATCCAAAAGGCTGAAGGCATGTTTCGTCTTGTCTCTCTGCACATTGACAGTCTTTGTGATCCAATCCGCATCAAGACAAAATCGAATGTGCTAGATGCGCTCTCCAAATTACCTCGGGATCTCAAGAGGTCTTATGATACTGTGATGACCCAGATCTCTAATTCCCAAGACCCGAATCCAATGCTAGCAGCTCGAGCTATGAAATGGCTTTTGTGTGCTCAAGAGTCGCTTGGGTCCAAGGATTTCATTCTGGCAATATGTGCTCATATCTCTACCATATTATCTCATTCGGAGATCCTGGGCATTTGTTGCAATATGGTTGTTTATGACGAGTTCACTGATAAATTTCGTTTTTCGCATCTGTCCGTGCCAGAGTATCTAGCTGATCTCGACGAATACTCTCAGGCGAGAGCTAATGCATTTGTTGCAGAACAGTGCCTGTACTGGATCTGCTCTATCCGACCGTGGGATGTCACCGCATCTTTGGCTGGTGGAGAAACAAGGATTGAGACGCACGCCCCAAATTCCATCTCAATCAACAAGTACGTCGATTATTACTGAGCCGTACATTCTGAATTGGCTGGCCATCTAGGGAAAATGATTCAAAACTTCCTCCTCGCGCCGCAAGCATCGTATTCGTCTAGCAGTGATTTTGCTGAGTGGGCGAGCCGTTTGGAGCGGTCAATACGAGTCGAAGCAAAAAGCCCCCGTCCCAGTATGAGGCGCTTGTTTAAAATCGTCTCCTCAGTTAGTATACCTTCTAACCCGATCTTTGTGGCTTCAGCGTTTGGGTTTTCCGAAGTCGTCACAATCATTCTGCAGAGGCAAGGGTCATTGTCACCCTTTACAATCAAGAATGTGCTGAATTGCAACTGTGCTCAGATTGCTTCTCAATTTAATTGCGACAGAATCATTCGAGTACTAATACAAGAAAGCCGAAAACATGATTTGCCTGAGGATTACTGGAACATAGCGATTTCTGACGCCGCTGCAAACCTCAGCTTCAAAGCCTTGTACACAATTATAGAAGGTGAAGGAGATTTCTCGGTGGATAAATATGATATAGAGAACATCGTGGGCCTCATTCAAGATCGCATCGGTCAGGATCAGGTCTCCAAAATATTCCACGAAGACTACAGGAGCGACGCCGGTGGGGATTTCTTTGAACAACTTTTAGGGCTAAGAGAGACGTTATATGCCACCACACTCCTACCTTCTTTGAAGAAGAGGAGCGCCAGTTCGCGAGCATTACAAGATTTATTGCAGACGAGTAATTTGCTTACAAAATCAGCAATCGCCGCGGAAACTTCATCCCAAATCCGCTCGTCTGATGAAAGTTCTCCGCTTCTTGTCCTTGGTCTTAGTTTCTTAGAGTCAGCTATATTCTCCATTCACGAAGATCTAAGAGGTCACCAATCGGAGCCGAAACAAAAACTTTGGATGAAATTTTATCTTCTTGGAACCTGGATGAGATCGCAAAACCTTCAGAGGTGCCCCGAACTTGCATACAGTCTTTTGCTACCCGGATTTACGACAGACTTTGAACTCACATGGAAGGATTTGGACCTCGCTAACCTTTATAAAGAAGGAATCTCCTGCCTGAGACTGATCCTTCAATTGAAACCAAGAGTTTCTTGGCCGGCGGTAACAATGCTTCTTTCCCAATGGGACGACGATACTGTTGCACTTCTTCTTGCTTTCAAGAAAGTCAAGGTTACCAACGACGTCATTCGATTGGCAGCTGGTAATTTGACATGGGGAGAGAAGATCATGAAATTATTACTGGAGAAGGAATTAGAGGAGCTCAGCGATCTCGAATCCAGCCTGCCAATGAGCCCAACGGACGTCGATATGCCACAGGATCGTCATGTTGGTATGGAGGACGGCTTAGCGAACCTTGAAAGCAGACAAGCTCCCGCATTGTTGGTCGATTCAAACCGCGAATATACGACAGGTCTGAATGTGAGGCTAATGTCGAACAAATCTCCTCGTGAAGTTCCTCAAAACCAGCTCATCGAACACACCTACGCGCAGATTCCACATTAAGCCAAAGCAAAGTCACCGCATCAGGAAGAACAGGGCCTTGTGCATGGTGAGACGGATCAGCGGAAGCTTCCAAATCAAATAAAGCCATCCTAGACCAGATTACAAAACGGATTACCTTTGCTTAAATGCAGTACTATCCTACTGATTCTCGGTCCAAGAACCGAGCCGCGGCTAATGACCACAGATGCCCGACATAATATGGTTTCAAAGTTGAAGTCTAGGGATTTCCCGGCTCTTTCCAGCATGAGCAGATAGAGCCGGGCTGCCAGGCGATATATACCTACTTTGAGGTTTGAGCATAGAATCTCATCTATTCAATTATTAGTCATCTAGGATAGTCCGATAATAAAAAGGCATTTACCTTGGAAACCCACATCTGATTGGGAGGGAAATCGACATTTCCTTCCTTCTGCGGTCAACTAGATGAGTTGTTTACTACTGTTAGACTTATAGTACCTACCGAGCGAGGCATTACATTCAGACTTCTTATTTCTTTTCATTTGTAATGCTTTTATCATTGCCCTTTGCTCATTAAATGAGTCTTATTTTACAACACGGGTATCGCGGATTGAACACGCCGTCCAACCACCCAAATGCCGCAAATGAACGCCATGCTATTTTCCCATCCCATATCCATCCCATTTCCATGCATCATAAACACCCCCCAATCAGAACATCTGAATAGTGACATTATCAGAATAGTAATCCTTCGTAGCCTCCCTCGTCTCAGCATCATCAATAATCTCCTCCTCAACCTTTGTAAGCTTATCCAATTCATCCCGGAGAAGCTTAGCCTGGTACATGAAATCTTGATTATGAAGCTCGCGCCATGTGAGATGCTTGCACTTCTTTCGGTTCTTAAGACAGATATTATTAAGTGCGTCGGGGACGGTGGGTGCTTCGGGGATGACTTGGCCGGGAAAGGGGATGTGAGCGTTGATATCCTTGACTTCGTCGGTGCGGGGACCTAGAACGCCGGTTTCGAGAGCGGTTTTTCCTTCGATGGATTGGCACCAGCGGGCGAATTGGGCTTCGTTCATGGCGAGCCGGTTGTCGTAGCCGCAAATGTCTTTTACTTCTAAGTTGGGCTGTTGAGCTGCGATCTTGGCACGCTGGATCATCATCTTAAGGACTCTTAATTGGTCTTGGTAGAGCTTGATTCGGTCTTGAAGGACGGCTTTCTTCTTTTTGATCTCCTCGATCTCTTGCTCCTCTTCTGGAGTGAGGTAGTCAAGTCCAACTGGACGGTCTGTAAAAGTTAGCTTTGCGTAGTTGTCCATTATGGGAGTTGGACTTACTAGGATCGGCGCCTTCCTTCTTGGGAAGTCGAGGCTTTTGTCCGAGAGCGTGGATTTGAGCAATGTTCTTGTCCTTGATAAGGAAGGAAACCTCTGCTCGATTTAAAGCACCTCCCATTGATGGTTTGTCATCATCACGAACCTTGTTCAGGAGATATTGCATGAACTTGATTTTGCACTCCTCACTGCAGTACTTGCTTGGAGGTCCCTCACTGGGCTTTTCGTCGTCTCCAACACGAGCAGGATTTCGGCACGTAACAATGCCCAATTCCTTTCCGACATTGCTGTATCTGCACACTCGTCTCCAGGTTGTGAATAGTTTATCAGTCTTACACTTCGGGCAGATGAACCGATCGAGAAGTCTATTAACGTCGTCCTCATCCATACCCAAGCAGGAACAATGGTACCATTCATCACAATCCTCTGCCTCGCATTCAACCATGAGCCGGTGATCGTCGCGTCCTTTGCAAATGCAGTATCTTTGATCATCTGAGCTACTACCAGTAGACTCATTGCCACGGGACGCTGGGCGGCGAGGACCTGCAGAAGACGGTGTACCAGATTTACCTATAAAATAGATTAGTAATCCTGAGCTAATAGAGGGTGCAGGATGGAACTTACCACCACGGTTCTTGGGCTTAGGACCTGGCTTCTTGACAGTAGTCGCCGTTCCCCTCTTCTTCGGAGCAGGTTTCTCCATCTTGGCAGGAGGGGGTGCAGGACTACTCATCTTCGGAGCTGATGAGGGTCCAGGGGTGCCATGGTCGGATGGCGCAACAGAAGAAGTCTTCCTAGCACGTCCCTCACTCTTGATCTTCTCAGCAATTCCCATGGTCATCTTATCTCCCCCTGGGGATGCGTCACGAGAGGCAGTGGATGTTTCCTTCTTAATAGTAGCCGGAAAATCAGACTTCTTGGCGGTGGCGGGAGCCTTAGCCTTCTGAGTGGACTTCGGGGTAGATAAACCACCCTCCGCAACCTTTTTGGCCTTCTCTCGCTTTTCCTCGAGCATCTTCAGCGCAAGTTGATAGGTCTCGCCTCGTTCGCGGTATTTCTTGGATTCGATAGCACTCTTGTGGTGTCTATTGTAGTTGCGAGAGTCGGCTGCAGTATAAATCTTGTTCCACTCTGTATCATCTACACCTGGAGGCGTTGGCGCAGCTTGGGGATATTTGTACTTGAATCCAGGTACGTTGTTTGAGACAGCAGGAACTGGGGACGCGAGGTTGTTGTCCTGCTCAGGAATTGTCGCAGAAGACGAAGCACCGGCAGCCTGCAAAGATTGTCAGTAATTTAGCAGCTTGCTTTGAAAGTATGGCAAATAAATAAGGAAGGGTCTTGGTCCCGGATCTGGTTTGAGGGCCAGTGTGAATCGCAAGATTCGATCTCGAGGTTAATTGTACAAAGGATTCGACGGCGTACCTCATCTTGTAGATTTAGACTCTCCATCTCCCTCAGGCCAGCCTCGCCTCCGCTAGCGCACTCTTGTTGTTCCATTGCCGGGCGGTGAAGTCGATAAGGAAGAGATGAAAGCCGCGAATAGCTTCATAAACTCAGATGTGACTAGTGCAACTTTTCTAGACCACGTTTAGACTAGCTCCCGCTCCTAGGCTAGCTCCTCACAGCCTTGCGGGGCAAGGCTGGGTCTGGGGAATACAAGATAATTTGCAGGTTCTTATAATAATTGGGCCATGACAATGCAATGAGTTTTGATAAAAGCAGAATATAAAATTCTGTGCTAAGGAACTACGTAGTTCAATATTAGAGCCTTTTTTTTTTTTTTTTATTTTTTTGTTGTGAATTTAATTCT
>Ga0182030_10014626_pt1 | contig 15471 bp, 9 predicted proteins | sample 812S3MmetaG_FD_121299 | JGI IMG/M metagenome (GOLD analysis project Ga0182030, IMG submission 121299) | Permafrost microbial communities from Stordalen Mire, Sweden - 812S3M metaG (Illumina Assembly) | ecosystem: Environmental > Terrestrial > Soil > Wetlands > Permafrost | place: Sweden... | reverse complement strand
GCCGCGTTCTTTCCGGCCCGGACGGGACAGATCTCAATGCAATGCCCGACGATTCGGAACCGTCGGTTTCTTCATTTTCACACTTCACCACCTCAGGCACATTTGTCCCTGACTTGTTTCGCCGTTGGACTGGCCAAAAAAAATGCGCACGTGGCGTGCCAATGGGTTTGCGAACGTCCCGCGGTTGGATGATTGTTGAGGCAAACAAGTGACAAAATGCAACTACGATAAATCGCCCTTTGTGCCGGTGTCCAACGCCGTCCACGGGTGCCGCCTCGGCTGGTCCGCGATTGGCGACGAATTGCAGCAGGCTCTCGCCAAGGGTCGGAGCGAAAAACCCATCCTCGTCGTCGAATGTTATCCGGGCGTGGACGAACCGACGATAATAAAGGAATTGAAGGCGCGGCTGTCCCCTGCCCTCACCATCCACGCCGCCGAAGCGCTGCTGCCGGCTCCGAAAATTAATGCGCTGGTCGCCCCGTTTCTCGGCGGGGATCACCCCCTGTCCGGTCGCCTTTCCAATCTTTCGCTGGTGAATTTCTTCTCGGCCGAACCGCTGTGGCACTTTCGACGAATCATCGACGAATGGAAGACCGGCCTCATCCTCATTGTGGGCTGCGGCGCCTCGCTGATTGCTTGGGGCCACCTCCTCATCTACGCCGACCTCACCCGGTGCGAGGCGACCCTGCGCTTTGGCCGCAACGAAGCCGCCAATCTGGGCGTTCAAAATCACGCCGCTCCCGCCAGCCAGCGGTGCCAGCGCGCCTTCTTCGTTGACTGGCGCGTGGCCGATCGCTGGAAACGTCCGCTGATCAACCGCTGGGACTTCGTGCTCGACACCAACCATCCGGAGGAGCCGAAACTGGCTGACGGCGAAGACGTGCGCCGGGGCCTGAGAGAAGCGACCAGGCGTCCCTTCCGTCTGGTGCCGTCCTTCGATCCGGCGGCTTGGGCCGGCCAGTCGCCCAAGAACCTTTGCGACCTCGACGGCGCCGGGATCAATTTAAGCCGGTGTTTCGATTGTGTGCCGGAAGAAAACAGCCTTGCGCTGGGCCTCGGCGAAACCCGCTTCGAGCTTCCGGCGCTTGACTTGATATTTCACCAACCGGACGCGCTGCTCGGCCACCACGTTCGCGTTTCGTTCGGCGGTGAGTTTCCAATTCGCTTTGATCTGGTCAACACGATGGACGGCGGCGATTTATCACTTCAAATCCACGCGGTGGCCAACGGCCGGTGGAAACGCGATACCCGCTGGGTAAAACAGGATTTGGCCAGCCGTTTTGAGCCGGTTTCCGCCGGCGACGGGTGGCGGGAAGAAAGAACCGGCCCGTCGGGAGACCATGTCATCGAAACGCGCCGGCACTGGTTCCGCAAACGAGTCCCTCACCACACGCACGGCAGCGTGAACGTGCTGAATCTCGTCGAGGGCGAAGCGGTTGTTGTCGAGAGTCCGGCCGGCGCCTTTGCTCCCTTCATCGTGCATCACGCCGAAACGTTTATCGTGCCTGCGGACGTTGGCGAATACACGATCCGCCCCCACGGCCCAGCCACCGACCACGAGTGCGCCACCATCAAGGCCTTCGTCCGAACTTGATCCTGCCGGCAGGCCTTCGATCCCTGTCTTCGTCTACATTGAATGATTGAGCGTCAATGCAAGGGCATTTTCCAAGGCCCGGATATTGACCGGCTTGATAAGGTGTGTCACAAAGCCTGACGCCAGGCATCGATCAATGTCTTCCTCCATTCCATAACCGGTCAGGGCTATTCCTTTCAAGCCGAAGCTGGTGCTCAGGTGTTTCATCAACTCGGTTCCGCTCTCGTCAGGCAGGCCAATATCTGAAATGACTAAATCGATTTTTACGGTCGTGGAAGCATTTCGGGCTTCCGCGGCATTTCCGGCGGCAATAACTTTATAGCCCCGGCGCGATAGCAAGTTGGAGAGCGCCACCCGGGTGGCCTCATGATCCTCCACGAGTAGAACGGTGGCTGATCCAGCCCCAAGCACCATTACGCCCTGTTTCGGCGGGGTTGCCGCTGGTAACGTAGTTGGGCTTTCAGGCTCGACCGCTGGCAATTCAATGGTAAAGGTCGAACCCTTGTTCGCGCCGCCGCTCGCCGCGGTTATCCGCCCCTCATGCATTTCAATGAGCTTGCGGGCAATGGCCAGTCCCAATCCCAGTCCGCCAAAGCGATGGGTGACGTTCTTGGTTTGATCGCCTTGCGAGAACGCCTCAAAAATCCGTTCGATTTCACCGCTAGACAAGCCGATTCCCGTATCGGCGACAGAAATCTGCACGCAGTTTTCAACGCTAGTCACGGATATGGTAATGCGGCCTCCCGGTGGCGTGAATTTCACGGCATTTTTCAACACGTTCCAAAACACCTGTTGCAGGCGCACATCATCCCCATAGACGTGCCGGCGTGGCGTTTTGAAATCAAATTGAAAGCTGATGTGTTTTTCACTCATCTCCGGTTGAACGTTGCGGATGGTTTCCGCCAGTATGATTTTGAGGTCAAGCACCCGAAGGTGAAGCGACAGCTTCCCATGGCTGATGCGGGTGACATCCAGCAAATCGTCAATTAGTCTGGCTTCCAACTCGATATTCTTGCGGATGGTCTCAAAATGAGCTTTCACTTCCGGGGCTAGCGCCGCATTCTCGGACGCATCGCTCGCAATCAGTAGGATCGGGTTCAGTGGGGTGCGTAATTCGTGGGACAGTGAGGCCAGAAACTCATCTTTGGCGCGGTTCGCCGACTCGGCCTTTTCCCGGGCCAGCCGCAATTCCTTATTCGTATTCTCCTTGTCGACGGCCGTGGCCAGGTATTGCGCTATGGTCGTCAGCAAGTCCACCTCCTCCCCGGCAATGTGCTCGCGACTCCAGCTGCCAAAACAAAGCGTGCCCAGACTCTTCTCTTCCAGCCGAAGGGGAATCGCAATCGCCGAGCAAATTTTGGCCTCCTTCAAAAGGGCATATCGCGGTTCCGGGCGGTCTTTTACCGCGTTGAAAATAACCGTCTGCGGGTCGCCGGCCACATTTGCCAGCAACTCATATTCGAGGAAACTCTTTTGCAACTCGTCGGTAATGCCCCCGGCCGCATACAGTTTAATCACGCCCGATTCAACCTCCTGCAGATAGAGAAAAAAAGTGTCAAAATCCAGAAGCTCCGCGATCTTGAAAAAAAGCTGGCGGGCCGTCTTGCGCGGCTCATCGGATTTCAAAAGATGCACCAGCGCCCACGAGAGGATTTCGTCCCGACGATGCTGCCGGCCCAGGCTTTCGGCCTGCATTTCCCGTTGTGTCACATCTTCTATCACCACGATGACGCCGCAAACTTGGCCGTCTGAAAGCAACGGAGCAACCCGGGCCGTCTGCCGCATCGGGCCGCTTTCATGGCTGCTTAAAGGCGACTTGAGCGGCAAAAGATAATGGTGCAGCGCGGTGGACAGCACGGAGGATTCCCCATCCAAAGCCCGGTGAAATGGCACGGTCAGTTTGCGCTTGTCGAGTTCGGGGAAAATTTCAAAAAGCTGCCGGCCGATGACTTCTGCGCCTGGCAACAAACTGTGCGACGCCATCCACTGGTTCCAGCTTTGCACCCGCAGCGATTTATCCAAAGTGAAGACCCCGTAGGGTGCAAACTGCTGGATCCAGGAAAGGAGCGCCGCTTCCCGTTTTTCTTTTGGATTCATCACAACTTCGCGTCACTTAAGTTCACGTTCCTCCCATTTCTTCAATTCCGCAAGCAAGGTTGCCAGCGAAGTCACCCCGAGAATAATGACGAGGTACCCCCGCACGTCACTGGCCCGCAGATGAAAACAGGTGTGAATGATCAAGGCATACTCCAACGGCTGGTCCTCGATGACCAGCGTATGCAGCACGTTTTGTACGGATTCGATTTGGAGCGCGGGCACGGTAAACGAAACCTTCACTTTCAGCAGGTTTCCAAACGCGCCGAGGCATGCGTTTAAGACGATGTTGCCCACCTCCGTAATGACTTCCCGCGCCGCGCCATCAAAGCCGGACATCACCGGCCGGTCGGTGAGCAACCGGTTGAGGAGCAAGGCCGCCTCGCGATCAAGCACCAGAATGGCGTTGCCCCGGATCGGCCCGGAAAATACTTGGTTGACACTGGCCACTTCGCCCGAAATCACCTTCAATAGCCTTTGCGTGATCTCCGGAATCGTGTGGACGGCCACTTCGGGAACTTCCAGGGAAATTCGATGGCCCGTGAGCTCGGATAGGGCGGCCGCCGCGCGGGCATAGCCGATATTGATGAGCTCGGTCAGGGCATCCTTCTGGCTCGGATTCAGTTCCATGCGGTTGCTCCTTTCCAGACGAGGTCCAACACCTCCGCCAGCTCTTCCGCATTAACTGGCTTGTTTATCATGGCCGCAGCGCCCGCGTTCTGTACGAGCTCGCGCGTTGATCTCTGTATGTCCGCCGTCGCCACCACCACCGGCAGTGCAGGGTTTAGCTCCTTGAGTTTTTGCAGAACCTCCAGCCCATACATGCCGCTCATCAGCATGTCCAAGACAACCGCGTCATGGTGGCCAAGGGCGTATTTTTCCAATGCTTCGGGTCCGTCAGATGCCTCTTCCACTTCGTGCCCCAACTCCTCTATCATTTTTCGCGTCAAGCGGCGCGCCAGGCCGGAATCATCCACTATCAATATTCTTCGTTTCATAGTCGGTTATTGATCTCCCTAGCCATGGACGTGAGCGGAATTGCCCCATCGCTAAGGCCGGACTCAACCACGCACCGGGGCATCCCATAAATGATACAACTCTCCTCAGACTCGGTCAAAATCATTCCTCCCTGGGCCTTGATCCACGCGGCACCTTCGGTACCGTCGTTTCCCATGCCAGTCATCACCACCCCCAACACCCGCTTTCCATAAGTCTGGGCGGCGGATTGAAACATGACATCCACCGAGGGTTTATGCGGCTTGCCCGGCGGTTGATGGGAAAGCCGCACCTTGACCAACCCAGCCGATTCGCGTTGAAAACTAAGGTGCCGTCCCCCTGGCGCGAGCAATGCCTGCCGCGGCAGTAAAGCACACCCCTCAAATGCCTCCTTCACCGGGAGTTGTGAAATTTCCGCCAGTCTTTCCGCGAAGGGATTCGTGTAACCCGCCGGCATATGCAAAACCACGACCAGTGGCACGGGAAAATCCTTGGTGAATTGGGGCAGCAGATAGCGCAAGGCCTGGGGGCCCCCGGTGGAAATTCCCAAGACTACAATATCAAAATTCCCAGCCGGCGCCACGGTCAAGGCTGGAACCGGCCCGCGGCGAACCAGCGGAGCCGTGGGGCAGGTCACATTGGCCGCAGCTTTGACTTTCTCGACTAGTTCTTCACGGATTAGTCGCAACGCCTCCGTGGCCAGGGTGGAGGGTTTTTGGACGAAGTCGACGGCCCCTGCCTCCAGCGCTTCAACGACCTGCTCCGTATCCTGGGGTGAGGCGGTCAAAATGATTATCGGTATGGGCCGGCGCGCCATTTGCTCTTTTACGAAACCAACCCCGTTGAGCTCCGGCATGTTGAGATCACAGGTGATCACATCCGGCTTCAGCGTTTCAGCCATCGCCAAGGCGTTTTCTCCATTTCTCGCGATGCCGACCACCTCGATATGGGGATTGCTGGAAAGGATCTCGCGGATGACCTTCCGGACAAACGCAGAATCGTCCACAATGAGTGTTTTAATCAAGCGCATGTTCACCTGACCCGCACGTAGGCAAATGCGTTGCCAACTTCCCGCAAGTCAAAATCCGCGGTCATTCGCAAAAGCGACTCGGTCGCGCCGACAAATAAGTGGCCGCCCGCGGGCATTTTGGCGGCCATGTTTGCCACCGTCTGCCGGATGGCATGCGGCGAAAAGTAAATAAAAACGTTCCGGCAAAAAATGGCCTGTACGCGCGCCAGCGCAGCCACATCACCCGACTCGGACAAATTGGCCTGCCGGAACTTTACTTGTGACCTGATGGTCGCCTTTAGCTGAAATGCGCCCGCGAGGGGCTCAAAGTATTTCAGCCGCAAGGCCGGTGGCAGGCACCGGAACGACCGTTCCCGATAAATACCCGCTTCCGCTTTTTTAAGTGCCTGCGAACTCGCGTCAGTTGCGACAATTTCAATCGGGCGAGACGACCAACCCGCTTCCGCCAAAGCCATGGCGATTGAATAAGGCTCCTCCCCAGAGGCACTAGCCGCACACCAGATTCGATACGGCGTGGCATGCTTTTGGAACCAGTCTGGAATGATGCTGCTAATCAACGCGTCAATCTGGGGCATTTCCCGCCAGAAATAAGTTTCCTGCACCGAAAGCGCGTCCCACGCTCCCTCCCATTCAGCTGCGTGGTTGTCTTTGAGCGCATAATAATAATCCAGAAAAGACTGGTGCCCGCGCGCGCGGGCCAGCGGTTCCAATTTCTCCAGCAACGTATCCAGCCGGGAATTTTCAAAATAAATCCCGGTCTTGTCATGAATCAAATCGCGCAGCAATTCGGGCACCCCGTCCGGAACCCGCACGGATTTGACTTCAACCTTGCTGGAAAAACTGCTGAATTTCAGGGGGCCACCTTCTTATTTTGGAACCTCGGCTAATTTCCGCCGTTTCGATTTTTGACTGCGGCGCGCGGTCGCTTTTTGGAGAGGAGTCCCCGGACGTTCTTGGCCTCCTCGGCATTGGTTTTAGAGATCTCCTGAATCTCCCTGATCTTATGCAGGATGGCCTCGGCGGACCCGGAATTTTCCACATTCGCGTCGGTGATCAATTTTATTTGTTTGGTAATGCTGGCCGTGGCGCCGCGGATGTCCTTCAAAGCTTTCACCTGTTCTTTCATGGCTCCGCCTGCCTCGCGCGCCTGTTTTTGAAAGTCGTTTGCCGCCACTGTGATTTCCTGGCCGCTCTTGGCCTGCGCGCCCATGGATTTGGCCAGGCCGCCGAATTGCCCCATCAGTCTCTCGGTTTCCCTCGAGATTTGTTCAATGGCCGTGGATTGTTCAGCAACGGCCCGGGTCGTGGAGGCCGCACCTTTGCGCATGGACTCGACTGCCTGGATGATTTGACCCGCGCCCGCCGCCTGTTCGGTCATCGCCTTGCGAATCTGCGCCGCCGCGTTGGTCGTCATTTGCGCCGCTTTCACCACTTCCCGCGCCGCCTTGGCCTGTTCCGCATTGGCCTGGGGATCCTCCTTGGCGCCTTTTCGCATTTGCAGCGCCGCCTGCACGATTTGCGCCGCTCCCTTGGCTTGTTCGGCAGTGCTCAGGGCGATTTCCCGTGCCTGGAGCGTGGTGGTGCCCGCGGCATCCGTCACTTTTCGGACCGCTATGATTTGTTCATCTGCGGCCCGGCTGATCTGGGCCACCAGTGACGAACTTTCATTGATGCCAGCCAGGATGGTTTTCAAGCCCCCCAAGCCGGCCTCCGAAAGCCGGTTGCTTTCTTCCGCAACCTGGAACGCCGAATTCGCGGTGTCTGTCGCTTCCCGGGTCGCGTCTTCCAGCGCACGCACAATTTCCGCAATCTCCCCGGTCGCCTTGGCGCAACGGTCCGCCAGATTCCGCACTTCCTCCGCCACCACCGCAAAGCCGCGCCCCGCTTCCCCGGCCCGCGCCGCTTCTATGGACGCATTGAGCGAAAGCAGGTTGGTCCGCTCAGCGATGACGTTGATGGTATCGACGATGCCCGTGATGTCGCGCGTCCGCTTGTTGAGCTCTCGCATGACCGTCGCGGACTGGGTCATCGTGGTCGAAACCTTCGCAATTCCCAGGATGGATTTCTGGATGGTCTGCCCGCCTTCCTCCGCCTGCCGGGAAACGCGCTGGATGATTTCTTCGCTGCGTTTGATCAGTCCGTTGACCGAGCGGCTGGATTGATCCAATTGGCTGGCGCTGGTTGCCGCCTCGGCGGCTGCCTGTTTGATGTTGTCCCCGTTTTTGGCCACCGCTTGGATGGACTTCGCCATCTGTTCAATGGAGGCGCTGGTTTCTTCCACGGCGGCGGACAGGCTTTCGCTCATGCCCCCCACTTCCTCGATGGAAGACGCCATTTCATTGATGGCCGAGGAGGTCTCCTCCGCAGCCACCGTGAGGTCGTCACTGTTCCGGGAAACGTTCTTGATGGACTGGCCCATCTCTTCGATCGCGGCGGCGTTTTCCGTGATGCTGGTTGCCAGATCTTCCGTGTCATGCTTGACTGATTTGGAGGAAGCGGCGATTTCTTCCATCGCCGTCTTGATTTCCAGCCCGGAAGTCGCCATCTCTTGGGCCGCGGACGTGACACTCTGAATCGAGCCGGCGAGATGTTTCGCCGCCGCCGCCGTTTGCGTCGCGCTGGTGGCGACCTGCGCAATGTTGGCCGCCACCTGTTCGGTGGAGGCCGCAATTTCGTTTACCGTCGAAGCGGTTTCCTCCGCGGAAGCGGTGACTGAGGCGGCCTGTCCAGCCGTTGTTTTCAGCGATTTCGCAAGGGCGTCCGTCTCTGCCGTGCTCGCTTTCAAGCCTGAATTTTGCTTCTCGAAGCCGCCGGTCAGGCGGAGGGTGATTTCGCCAATTTCCACGAGCGAACCATCCTGAAAATCAGGGTGCAAACGGGTTGAAACTTCTGGAGCGGCACTTTTCTTTGGCATAATTCAGGAGTTATGAAGTTGTTGCGCTTTCTGAGGCAACGGGCTGCTGGGTTTGCGGTAGTTGCACATCGTCCACATTCAAAACGGCCTCCAAGTCGAGGATCAATACCAGCTTTTCACCCCAGTGGGTCACCGCCGTAAGATACTTGTCGTTGATCCCGGTAAGCGATTCTTCAATCGGCCTGAGGCTGTCGCTGGAAAAATTCTTGAATTCGCGTGCCGCATCCACAATCAATCCCACGGTCCGGTCATGTAGCGTGGCAAAAACGATGCGCGTGCGAATCGTATTGCTGGTTCGCGGAAATCCAAAACGCACCCGCAAGTTCAATGCGGGCACTACCTGGCCGCGGGAAAACACCACCCCGTCGATGGCCGGATTGGCATTCGGCACCACCGTGACGTGCTCAACCATGTCAATATGTCGCACGCTGCGGCTCGGCAGGCCGTAAACATTCCCCGCCAGCTCGAACAGCACATAGGATTCTGCGCTCGCATTCATTTTATTGGCACACGGTCAGCCAGTGGGTTTAGGCCGTAAGGTTCAAACTGCTGGCCGGGCGGACATTCCCGGAGGTTAGCCCCACGCCGTCCAAAATTAATACCGGCTTGCCGTCCCCCAATTCTGTGGCCCCGGATATGCCATGGACCTGAATCAATGGGTCACGAATAGTCCGGACGACCACCTCCCGCTGCCCCAGCACCTTTTCCACCAGCAGTCCCACAGCTCCCCTTTCCGACGTGATTACCAGTGTGCACCATAATACTGGATCGTTGCTTTTCAAGTTAAAAAGGGCCGCCAGGCGGGTTATGGGCAATACTCCGCCGCGATAGGAAACTATTTCAACCCCATCCGCCTTCCGGATGTCTCCTTCCCTGGCGTGAAAAATCTCGCGGACCGCACTCTGCGGCACGGCACACGTCTGCCCGGCGGAGTAAACCAGCAGCGTTTCCGCAATCACCACCGTCAATGGGATGCGCAAGGTAAATTGCGTGCCCTTCCCTTCCTCGCTCTCGAGGGCGAGTTTGCCGCCTAATTCATTGACGGTGCTTTGCACCACCGACATTCCCACGCCCCGGCCTGAGGTCCGATCCGCCCCCTCCCGGGTCGAGAATCCCGGGGAACAGAGAATGTCCAGAACCGCGTCATTTTCCGCCGCCATGGGGGTTTTAAAGCCCAGCTGTTTGGCCCGTTCAAGAATCGCCTTCGCATTGATGCCCTTCCCATCATCGCGCACTTTGATGACGACAGAATCTCCGGCCGTCACGGCGCTCAGTTCAATGGTTGCTTCCTCGGGCTTTGACCTCACCGCCCGTTCGGCGGCGGTTTCGATTCCGTGGCTCAATGCGTTCCGCACCATGTGCAGCAGCGGGTCCTTGAGTTTTTCGATCAGGTATTTGTCAATGGCGGTGTCCTGGCCCTCCAGTTTCAGCCGGACCTTTTTTGACGTCTGGCGCGAGAGGTCGCGAACGACGAAGGGCAGCCGGGAAAAAATTTCCCCAATCGGGATGAGCCGGATGCGCATGATGTCTTCCCGCATCTGCCGCAACGACCGGCCGAGCATGCGGTTGACGTCTTGCACGCCGCTCAAATCGACGGTCCCGCCTCTCACTCCCAGCCGTCCGATTTCGATATCCAATCGCGAGCGATGGATCACCATTTCACCCACGATTCGTAACAGGTTATCCAGCCGCTTGAGATCAACGCGAACGACATGCGAGGGCGCCAGAAAAGGATTGTGCGCGCCCTCGTCAGCGCCCTGGGCACCGCCGGGCAAAAGCGGTTGTGGGGTGGTCCGTTCTTTCAGCGCTTCAATGGCCACGCCTTTGGCCGCCCAGGTTTTGCCGTCTTGGGGTGGCTGCTCGCTGGCGATCAGAAATTCAAACGTGATGATTCCCTTGCCTTTAACGACTGGGCTGGAGCTGAGAATTTCGCCGACCTGAGAGAGCTCCTCCCGGATGGTGTTGATGTTTATTTTTTGTGCATTCAGTGCCGCGGACGGGGAAAAGGTGTATTTCCACACGCTCAATCCACGCAGCCTTGCCTTTTCCACCTTGTCCGCAGGCACTACGGCAGCGCCCGGGTCCGGCGCCGGGTGGGCGCCAGAAACGGGTTGACTGGGGCACTCACTCTTTATTTCGGCCAGCAATGACTCGTAGCCCGGCAGCGGATCATGAATGCGAAATGCTGAGACAAGCTGCTCCAGCTTGCGGGTTGCCGAACTGAGCAGATTCAACGTTTTCGCCCCCGCCTCAAGTTGCCCGTCCCGAATCAAGCGCAGCAAATCTTCCGCCGCATGCGTCAAGGCTTCCGCCGGTTCCAAGCCGGCGATGGCGGAAATTCCCTTGAACGAATGAAAATGATGAAAAAGTTCTCCGATTATTTTCGGATCGCCCGACTCGCCTCCAACCGTTTCCAGACTGAGCAACCCACGCCGAATATTGAGCAAATGTTCATCCGCTTCGGTAAAAAAGTCATCCAGCAGCTCCTGACTTAAACCTGAAGCATTCATTTCGCTCAAAGCGATGCTCCGGATCTGGCACGTTTACGTCCCACCGGCAGAGGCAGCTTTAACGGCCCCACTCCCGATCGTTCAAAAGTCCGTCGAAAGCGGATTGCATCCTGTCTATACGGCGGCATGATTGGCTTATCCTATAAATGACCTCATCTCAAAAATCTCACTTTGAATGACTTTTGAATCATCCGTTGGTATTTTCGGTCGAAATCCTTCTTTTGTCAAGATTGGCAGGCTCGCGACAGGGCAGCCACCGGGATGCTGATTCTCTGCCTTAGCACCAGCGTTGGCCGCAACCTCCGGCAAAGTCGGCCCGGTCGGAGGGCTCCTATTAATATTGGACTAATGCCAATTGTGATGATTTTAAAGGATTGTTCTCATCTGGTCATCCTGATAAAATAGCCTCATTCATGAAGGTCAACATACGGCGGCATCAATCGTTGTGGCTCACAGGTTCCGAATTTTCGTGGTTTATCGTTAAGACTCTGTGCGTTCTTCACATTTGCGGAATGACCATAAACATTCGTGGCGGACCGTTATTTTTGCCGACCACGTCTGAGATTGGTCAGCCAGCAGGTGCTTTTACAACCAAACAGGAAGCCGCCAAGCGAGCCCGTTTCGCATGTTTGTCTGAGGGATCCACGGCGCAGTCCCCCAACGATCAGAACTGGTCGGAACATCCTATTTTCAACCTCTTCGACGATGTGACCGTGACCGGCGTGTTGGAATCGGCGATCTCGCCTGGCCCAGGCAGGAAGGTTTACCGCGGCCAAATTGAAGGTCAAGCTGGGGGCTATTTTCTGCTCGCGTGCGAAAGCAACGTGATGGCAGGCACGGTGTCTTTGCCAAAGCAGGGCTATTTCAAAATACAGTATGCCGGCGGGGGCATCCACCGTATCAGCCAAACGGACCCTGGTCAGATCCCTTCCTGCGGTGTGGGCGAGGATGTCATTGGAGAGGCTTTGCCACCGCCAGCAAAAATGGCAGTCACTAGTTCAGACCCTACCATGCTGACAGTGGTCGAGGTGCTGGTATTATACACTGACCAGGCCCGGGATGGGGCCGGTGGTGCGGCGGGGATAGAAACGTTAATCGACTTGGCGGTCGCGGAAGCCAATACAATTTACCAGAACAGTCAGGTAAATCTGCTCCTGCATCTGGCGGCGGAAAGAAAGGTTTCATACCACGATTCGGGAAATATCACTTTGGATCTGGACCGGTTGGTGAATCCAGCTGCTGGTTATCTGGACGAAGTGCCGGGGATGCGAAAAGCGTGCAACGCAGATTTGGTCTGCTTGCTGGTTGAGAACTCCGATGGGCCTTCGGGAATTGCCGTGCAAACAGCCAATGCCGCGAACGCCTTCAGCGTCGTCCAGCGTCCCTATGCCGTCGGAAACTACGTGTTTGCCCATGAACTGGCGCATAATTTTGGGTGCCAACACGACCGAGCCGACGCAAACACTCCTGGCGTTTACCCGTACTCATATGGCTGGGTGTTTCAGGCGGATTACGAATTGTACGGAACGGTAATGAGTTATCCAGGACAGCGAATTCCTTATTTTTCCAACCCGTCGGTAAAATATTTGGGTGTGCCAACCGGAGTCGCCAGCGGCAATAATGCGGCCAACAACGCGCAAACTCTTAATCTGAGAATGGTAACTGTTTCCGCGTTTAGCGGCAGCGCCTCGACAACCCAAATGCCAACCGTCGTGCTCACTTCGCCCAAAAATAACGCCGTGGCATTCGCGGGCACCAATGTGGAGTTGATTGCAAACGCTATTGACGTTCGAGGGCAGTTGAGCCGGGTGGACTTTTATGAAAATGGGGCGCTGGTGGGATCTAGCAGCGGACCGGTGTTTTCCTGCATTTTGACCAACGTCACCTATGGCGATCTCACTCTAACCGCCGAGGCCTTCAACAGTCTGGGAATCATGGCCACTTCGCCATCGGTAACGTTGCATGTGAGGATTGCCAACGACAGCTTTGCCTTCCGCCAATTGCTCGTCGGGACGAACCTCTCCGTCGCCGTTTGCAACGACGGAGCCTCGCTGGAGCCAGGCGAGCCGGGCGTCTATTCGTCGGCTGATGCGACGGTTTGGTACACGTGGACCGCCCCGATGAGCGGCCCGGTACAATTCAGTCTTCCGGGCCATGATTTTGACGCATTTGTGGCTGTCTACACTGGAAATAAGTTGACCAATTTGAATTTCATTGCCGGATCACCCGCTGGTTTCCCTGCCAGCTTTACTGCCGAACTGGGAGTTGCCTACCAGATTTCGGTGGGCGGTTATGACAACTCGCAAACAACCGGAAATGCCACGATGCTATGGCAAGTTTTTCCGCAGTTTACAAACGATGATTTTGTAAACGCGACCGTGATCTCGGGCTCGAACTACATGGTATGGGCCAACAATGTCACTGCCACCGCCGAACCAGGAGAAAGTGGAGCGGTACATTCCGTTTGGTGGCAATGGACCGCCGCCACGAACGGGTCAATCCAAATATCGGCCAATGGTGCTCCCATGACCGTGTCTGTCTACCTCGGAAGTTCTGTTTCCAACTTGTGCAGTGTGACCGGCAGCGGTTCTTCGGTGGCATTCAACGCTGCCGCCGGCGTCACGTATAATATCGCGGTGGACAGCGCAGACGGTGATGCATTTGATTTTAATTTGGAATTCTCGCCGGGTCCGCAACCACCCGCCAACGATAACTTCGCAAACCGCATCCCTTTGGCTGGCACCTCCCTGACGTTTAGCGGCACGACAGTGGGAGCCACGCGCGAATTTGGAGAACCAGGCGATCCTGGCAGCTTTTACTCAGGGTCTGGCAGCAGTGTTTGGTGGTCTTGGACTGCCCCCACCACCGGACAATTGAGCCTCAATGCCGACCATACGTACGCGTGGATTGGAGTGTTTACCGGATCAGCCGTGGATCAGTTGACCGGCGTCGGTTCATCGTTCAGCGCAATTGGAGTCGCAGTCACGGCCGGCACGACGTACCAAATATTGGTCGACACTGCGGACGGAACTTATCCCTTCAATGTAACCTTGAATTTTTTGCCATCGATCGTCGGCGTGCCAAATGATAATTTCACGAACGCCGCACTTTTGACCGGTGCGTCACCGTCAGTCTTCGAATCCAACATGGGCGCGACCAAAGAGCCTGGCGAACCCAACCATGGCAACAACCCGGGCGGCCAGTCGGTGTGGTTTTCTTGGACGTCGCCGTCCAGCGGCGTGGCGCAGATTGAAGTTTCTGCCGGCGCTAATTTCTATGCGCTATTGGGAGTGTATCAAGGAACCGCTCTGACAAATCTGGCGACGCTCGGTGAGTCTGCATACGCCTATCCCACTTATTCAAACCCGCAAGTTTCAGTGCCCGTAACGAATGGCATGACTCTCCAAATCGCCGTGGACGGATACAATGGTTTCTACGATGAATTTGGAGCCATTGGCGACTTCACACTGGAAGTGCAACTCATTCCCACTCCAGCCAATGATATGTTTGCCAACCGGGCTCAAATTGTCGGCACCAATGCCACCGTCAGCGCCTCGAATATTGCTGCGACTTCCGAGCCAAATGAACCAGCCTTGGGCATCTCGTCCAGCGGCCATACGGTTTGGTGGACTTGGACAGCGCCCGCAACCGGAACTGCGGATATCACGTCTGCCGGAACGAGCTTCGGTTATCCCATGATTGGAGTTTACACCGGCAATGCGCTGGCCAATTTGGTTCAGGTGGCTGAAGGCGGAAATGTGCAATTCGCCGTTCAGGCTGGCAACGTTTACCAAATTCAAGCAGATGGACAAGGCGGCGACTCGGGGCGGATTGTATTGAATCTGTCCCTGCTGTCACCGGTGCCCAATGACGCCTTTTCCAATCGCATCACGCTCACGGGCTACTCCGGCTCGATAGCGGGCTCAAACTTTGGCGCCACGACGGAACCTGGGGAGCCTTCGTTGGGCATGTACAGTCCGGCCCAGAGCTCCGTGTGGTGGACTTGGACCGCGCTTAATTCCAGCACGGTGAATTTCAGTGTAACGTGGGGTTTTAGCTATTCTGCCTGGGTGCTGGGCGTTTTTACCGGAACCAATGTTGCCGATCTGACGCCGGTCGATCCCGCGACGTACTATGCCAATTCCAGCACTTCTTTTCGCGCCACGGCCGGGGAAACTTATCAAATCGTAGTGGATAGCCAATATGGCAGCCAGGGCAACTTCACCCTCAACTACTCATCAAGCCCCCCTCCGCCCAATGATGATTTTTCCAATCGAATAATTTTGACCGGGTCCGACGCTACGGGAACCGCTTCCAACGACGGCGCCACACG
>Ga0182030_10014625_pt1 | contig 15471 bp, 18 predicted proteins | sample 812S3MmetaG_FD_121299 | JGI IMG/M metagenome (GOLD analysis project Ga0182030, IMG submission 121299) | Permafrost microbial communities from Stordalen Mire, Sweden - 812S3M metaG (Illumina Assembly) | ecosystem: Environmental > Terrestrial > Soil > Wetlands > Permafrost | place: Sweden... | reverse complement strand
TTGGGCACACCTGTTTCGCGAAGTGCTCTCCAGAACAGCCGAGCCATCAAACATTACGCCTTGCCCCTCGCTGACTGGCTGCACCAGGCAAGGCAGCAGATAATAAGAATCATCAATCTCAGAAGGTCGTCCAATACCTCCGCAATCCTTATCGCAGATTTCGACAAGCCCCGCCCTTTCTCAGCCTAATCTAGAACGCAAGCCGATATTGAATTAAGATCATAAAAGCAGAGCAGACTACTAAGGTATAGCAATATTATCTCATATCATTCAACAAACTAATAGAGAAGTTCGTGCACATTGGAGACGAGCAAGAAATACTCAACCACGACAGTACAGACATTTCCACATTGTTTTACTTCGTTATATAACTAATATTATTCAATTGTAGCTTCTATATTCCACGAGCAGAGAAAGCCTAAACCACTTCACGATCGTTAGTTGAGCGGTGCCGACCTTTAAACACGACTGAAATCGAATCCCCGAACCACAAATCTTGCCGTCTAGCGCATCACTTATCAACCTGAACTCGAAATAGAGAATTGGATTATTTCTTCCACGGACCAGAAGGCCTATATTGTGCTAGCCTGTATTACTTACAAGAACGTCGTTGTATTCACGGCAGAAGCCGAGATTATGCAAAAGAAGAGAAAAACTATAGACCTCTTCCTACCTATGGTCTGCATATCATACAAAGGGGATGAAAGAAGGAAGATACTTCCCTTCGTAAAGAGTGCCACAGCTATATGGACATCGCTCTCGATAAGTTATGGTATAATTCGGATGTGGCAGCCTTTCTTGGCAATAAACGCTTTCCTGGAAGGGGAGCTGTCTGTGCCAACGACGAAGGTCAAACTGGTACAACGCAATAAAGTTAGAGACATGGTTGGGTCTGATTATATAGTCCAAAGCGTACTATTGGATCGTAAGATAGGGCACCCAGAAGTACAGAAATATCTCTACACCAGATTCTTCTAGCTAAAGAGTTATTGGAATAGGATAATACAAATATATAGGTCCTCACTCAGCGTGCTAGCCTTGCCTACTACTTGTGATTTGTATCTAGTAGCCTGACGGATGATTGAGAATAAGTTAACATATCAAAGGCTTTCAATTTTATAGCTATAAGTAGCATGCAAATCCACCATTATAAGGCAACACAGAAATTCCCAGCTATTGTCTGCTTCATTGTCATCTTCTAGAAAAAGATTTAATCTCATCGAACAAGATCATTAACTTATGTATTATCCAAGCCTTCTCCCAACGTCTCTATCTATGGATACGTCTTTCGAAACTAGGAAATGAGCAAACGTAAGGAAAGATGTCAAGACCTCAGCACCCCTCAAACGAGTTATAAAAACGTACTAGCAAGCCTTAGCAATGATTCGAATATGAGTTGGGGATACTTACATCCGAAAGCTCGTCTAGGATTGTAAAGGAAGTAGCTTCTACAAAATTGCGGCCTCGGCAGACCAGTCCAGCGCCGTGGACTTTAGTGTCTATAGTGTCTAAAGCACTAGGGGATGCAAAATGTCAAAGCTACCTAAAATGCGAGTGGGCATTTCTACTAGTCTTGAACTAGGGAAGAGGGAATGGGGAGAGGGAACGGGGTCGTAGATTTCTACTGGTCTCGGAAACGACTCTAGTTCAAGTTTGTTCAGTCAGGTTCGCCCGACCTCAATGCCACTTCGTTTAAATCCAACCAGCCTCGTCGATTTTTCCTTTGATGGCGGCACGGTTCGTGCCCTTTTCTCTGCAATGGGAGCCGCACTCACCGAGTAGGCGTAGATCACGCTAACTAACCTGTCGTAATGGCCTTGGCACTGACCACCTGGTACTATCTTGCATATCATCTATAATGCGCCGCCCAAAATAGGTGGAGGCACTAAAGTCTGGAGGTTGGCCATGACATCCTCTTAAAAGAAGCGGCGAAATTGTTCTGCCGAGCATTACTATATGTCTTGGTCGATTTCATCTTTGGCTCGATAGGTTTTCGCCAAAGACTGCGCTGCTCATGTACATCGAAAGAGCCTCATCCCCTCAATTTCAGACCAGAAGATCCCAAAACACAACCACGACAGTCTACTAGCTCTATCACTCTACTTCCATCGACTTTGCTGCCGGTCTTCTGCGGTTCCCCTCGTCTGGTGCGTTACCTTCAGAAGCTATTTAAATCCGTCATGACTTACAAAAGGAAGAAAGTCTAAAATGTGCTTTACCTTCACTAAGCACTACGGTTGTGGTTGCGATGTTCCAGGTCGAGAGGAGAGCAATGCCTGTGGCGGAAACTGCACTGGGGACAACATAACATACAATGACGCCATGGATGAAACCACTCTGGATTACTGTCCCGACCATAAACCTCAAGCCGCCACTCCAATAACAAGCAGTGAATCCGAAGGTTCGGCGGAGTCCTAGTCAGTCGGGGTCTAGTCAGAGTAGCTTGGTGCAGCAGAATTTAGTGAGGAGATGTTAGCGTGCGACGGTTGGCATGTGACCGCTGAGTCACATGATTGAGTCATTTGGAGTGAGTGGCATTTCTACCTGATTTGAGGTACCTGTAGTTTACTACTACCTGTCGATGTTCTACATAAGCATCAATAACTGTAGTCTCAATACGATAACTCAAAACCTATTTATGAATCGTTATATGTCCACGGAGCCCTTACCTCAGGCACTCAGGTCATTATCCAAGAGGAGTTTAGCCTCGCTAGGATAAACGTACCTCCGCTCCGAGATAGATCACGTTACAATACCATCATGTGATTTACTGATTAGGTTTAGCTCTTAGGCATTAAGTCATCGATGGCCTGATAGCCCTTGCTTAGATCACATGACCTTTTAGCCTGAGGTGGCGACCTCCAACTTCAGCTTTTAATACATAAATGTATCTAGTTACCACTGCAACCAAAAATTACATCCTCTGCTATGGAAGAATCTACTGTTCCATCAAACTTACACGATAAAGCCCGGTTCCTCATCATCTACTCTGCACAAAAATATCCTATCGATCCGAACAAAAGCATCAAGGATATCGCTGACCAGGCGAACGATATCGTGAAAGAAGTTATCAGCTATGTAAAGGCCGATTACAATAAAGCCACTCTTCTAGGACTCTTCTTGTCTGCCAAGGACTCGTATATTGTCGTTGATTACGACAATCCAACGCACGGCGATTGCAGGGTATTGACATTTAGAATCAAACAGCACATTAAGCCTAGATCTGTTCCTGCAACATGGGTTCATGAGAACGTGAACACATGGAAGAAGTATCCTCATATAGTATGGCTATTGTCACTCTTGAAGATTATTTACTAAGTCATGTATAGGAAATTCATCCGAGCTATTCCCCTTCTACCACGCCAAATCGACCTGCCGCGATTTCTAATGGACATGTCAATACCGTGGGTGATTGACAATCATCTCCTACAAATGTACTTGAAATCAAATATACAACATCAGAGGGAAGGCGAGGCGATTTATTGTCGGTCAAGAGGCGTTATCAAGGAGAGGTAGTTCATGAAGGAGATTTCATCAAAACCGCAGCGTGACGGTCCGAGGAAGCTATTATAGCTACGGTAGGGGTCTGTTTTGCTTGTCCATGTATAGGTGGCTTACTCCCCGGTAGGGCAGCGCCGCTCACCCGGCTCAGGCGACTGGAGAGCGCTAGGGCGGAGAGGGAGGGAAGATCGCAAATTTGTGATATCTTGGCGCAAAAAGCTGGACAACTAGTCCTTGCTATCAAGTCTAGATGGCGCACAATCGTCAACTGCTCCAAATGTGGGGGACTTGAAAATACATGATAAGGAACAAACCACACTTATACTCTCTTCAACACCGTCAATTGCTGATGAGATAGGAAATGATGAACAAGGTCACAAAACACTACATCAACCACAACCGCAACCGCAACCACGACCACAACTACAACCACCATGCAACAGACAGAAACGCCGCCAAGCTGCTCATGACGCCGATGCACTATGCAACGGTTACCGGTCCGGTCCTGCGGGAAGCCCATCGCCGTGTCGGATGGTATCTGGCGGCCGAATTCTTGGCGGAAATGATTGGAGTGGAGGAATATCCAATTCCGCATGTATAGGGCCATCAGACCAGCGGCTATCGAGTTTGCCACGAGAAGATGACATCGATTGCGGCGCTGGCGCGCGGCGGGGAAGCCATGGCTCTCGGCGTCAATGACGCCTTCCCGTGCGCGATGTTCGTCCACGCCAAAAGCCCCGAGGACATCGAGCCCCATCATCTGCTGCAACAGCGCACCGTCGTGCTGGTCGATTCGGTGGTGAACAGCGGCAAGAAGGTAGCAAACTTTGTGCAACACGTCTGCAGTCTACATGCCACTATTCGTATTGTGGTACTTGCCGGCGTCGTCCAGGCCCAGTCAGTTTCTGAAGGCAGCCTCGCCCAGACACTCGCCCATCATGCAAATTTCAGTCTTGTTGCACTCTGCCTCTCTGACAACAGGTTCACCGGCAGAGGCACCACGGATACTGGCAACCGTCTCTTCAACACGACGCATCTGCCCTGACTGTATTTCTTAGCTGCAAGTATAGGCTCTCATGAAAAGAAATCATCTAGATGATTTCAGAGGCAGAATTAAATCGATAAATCGATCTTCAAATCCAGATGAAGACTCTTCTCTCCTCCCGACAACACTACCGATTACGACCGAGATCCTACTTCGTCATGTTAAAGTCAACGCCATTGCACTAAAAGCCAAAAGCATCTCCAATATCTCAAGTTTGGGGAGAGTCCTTCGGGAAACCGGGGGAATGGCTAGCAATATCGGGTGAGACAGGATGAATGAATATTGGTCCAGTGGCTCAGGGGAATGTGAGACGTGTTACGTACAAAATTCAGGAGATCGTGATAACTCTCTTTATTATGTCAGGAAAATGTATAGCTAGCACACCCCATTTTGGCGTTTGGGCAACTGGTCATTTAGTATCACACTCGTTAAGCCTTCATAGATCTACTTCACAAGTCTTCTTTGACCCGCGTCGCATCATTCCACCTCCCCTTGATAATTTAGCAGCAGCGGTCTCTCCGTCTTCAATGCAGAGGAGCGTCACTGTGGCGTTCAGCTCAGACAACCGTCGGTACGCATTTCACATTGACCAACTCTAGCGCGGAATCCGCTTATAGTGTTTTCTGTGGTTTTGGTGCCACCTCACAAGAAGCCGAATCTCTGCTTATAACTAAAGATTGTTTTTCCTATCATGTTGGTCTCAAGCTCTTGGACTTTAGAAGTAGTTATCTCGCTGTTATTTTCCACTTTGATTGTTGCTTGGTTCTGTACAATCACTTACTGTATACCAGTCCGACTTTATCTCGATCACAAGGCTGTAATTGCAGAACAACGCTCAAGAGATCCTAATCTCATCGGTAAGCAAGATCGATAGCATCATAAGACGTTTCTAACCACCACTCTCTGCAAGCAGATAAAGATGCCAGATCGTCTCCAGCCCCCTCCAAACTCAAGTTTGGGCAAACGGAAAAGTGACGAAGATTTAAGCAAGGAGATTGCCGGGGAACGTCAAACTTCTAAGGAAGCAGCAGTTCAAAAAAAGACAAATTGGGTGCACAGAGCTATTCGACAAAGGAGCAGGCTGCATTGTTGTCAATGTGAGAAGGAGGAAGGTCTGGGGAAAGGGGGTGCTTGTTTTATCTGTGGGCACAAGCCTGTGGCGTGCTTGGATTGCCTAGCTGTACGTTCAAAGTGAATGGTTATTTGTGAGTGGAGGATATATTAAGTGAGAGAGAATACAGTTTTGCGCGCCTCAGATTTGGCCTTGATTGTGTTGAGCGCTGTGATCATGGACCACGAGCCTGCCACGCTAGACGCTGGCGGCTGGAGAGGGAAGGAAGGAAGGAGAGGTGGGGTTCTTCATCTCCTTGCTACGCCCACCAGCCTTTCTAGACGCGGGCTTCGTCGATTCTCCAAGCTGTCAAATTTTTGATGCCTGTAGCATGTCTATTTTAAGCACGTAGCCAATTTGAAATCAAATTTTGGATACGATCTATTTTAAGGCTGGGCCATTTAAAGCCCTATTGTGCACAAAGTAGCTGTTAGTCGCTGAATTTTCAGCATGCCAACTATTAAATTTCAGGCTATTGACCGCTAAAAGATACACACTACGAATTAATCATGCAGTTGATCAACGAGTGACCTTGCAAATACTTCAAGTGCCTCTCCCAGTAGTAAATGAAACCGTAATCATCTAAGAATATTACCCAGAACCCAAAACAAGACCCAAAGGCAAGAACCCAAAGCCACCAACCTAAAGTAGTACCCGGAAGCAGGACCTAAAAGCAAGAACCTAAAGCAGTAAACACAGCCTTGATATAATCAAGTGATGTCTTACTAACTTACAACCGGCGTTGTCATTTTTCCTATCTAGAATACTGGGCTAGGGCTAGGGCTCATTATTCGATCTCTGTAGGCTTCATCCAGGTTGAGTAAGCCTCGGCGAACTTTTTTTCAGCTTTAACCAGCTCCAGGTCAACAATGCCTCTTACTGTCTTCCAAGATACACAAATATTTCTAGCTATATCGATATCGGCTTTAATAGCTTCTGCTTCTGCTACGCGCACGGAATCAACCTCAAAAATTCGTACCCAACTGTAACTAAAGTTAGTACAAACAATAAGAGGTGCGAAGGCCTTACAGATTGGCGTCTTTCATCGTAGGATTCTTTGTTTCCCAGTTAAAGCTCCTTGTTGCATCGTCGAATGGTACCTGTACCATTATCTTGCATCCATCCCCTAGCCTCTTGCACTTCAACAACATATCCCGGATGCGTTCTTTAAGTTGGTGCTCGAAACAATTCCCATTACTTTCTGTGATTTCTTGGGTTCCGGTAATGAATCGTAACGGATCATATTCCAAGGTGGACATTCGGCATTCGCTACATTCAAGCAAAATGTGGAACTTGAACAGCTAAGTGAAGAGTAGTTAGCAGCTGCCTTAAACATAAAATCGGAAGGGAATCACTTGGTTGTTGCTTTGTTCCGTCATGCTCCCCAGTCGCATAGAGAAAAGGCTTTTGAGTCTTAAAGATTTTGACACGTAGTCTTCAAAATGGCGGGATCAAACTGATAATTATATTAGACGAACAGATTTAGAAGACTCAATCAAGTACGAATAGAAACAGTTAGGTGGGGGGCGAGGGGTAATCCGTTGGCAAACCAATCTCTATTCGATGAATACGTATGTGCAGCGTCACTTACGTCCTTTCCCCAACGTATGCAGTCAACACACACCATATTCGTTATGGCCGATTCAAATCCAAGGGCTTGGTCGCGGCGCAGTGCCCTGTCAGACATCCTTTCGCATTGGTTGCCATACTTTGCTTACCAGAAGGTCTATCTCCGGCGAGATTGAGGACTATGATATGAAAATCTCGATAGCCACAAGTAATGAAGGTTTCTCCTGTGCCGTTCCGAATCTATTAATCTGAAAGCTCGCGATGGCACAGCTGATGGCCAGCCACGGGCCTTTGTGCATATGCTATCCCGGTCGAAAACAAGGATACGAGCCGCATCTTACCAAATACGTCAGCACCACGGTGTCAACGCAATAGGTTTAGCGTGATGGCCGACATCAGCCTAGCCTTCCGAACCCAATCGGGGTCTTTGTGCAGAGCCTTGCATTGCACGTAATGGGAAACGGCCTCAGCGTGAGCTCTATCGTTGATCATCTGCATGCTCTGCAGCCTGCTGAGAGGCCAGGAGCTCTCGACAATTTGTACGAGCAGGTATGCCACAGGGTTTGAATTCCTCTTACGATTTCGCTAAAGCTTCTACTGTAGCATGACGAGATCAGAGAATATCTGAAATCCAAGTACCACTGGGATTTGGAGCCTCCCCAGCGACAACAATCAGGGCAATCAAAGCCAAGGCAACTACATTTGCAAGCCATACATATCAAAAAAATTGTACCTGAGGAGCAGAGATTGACCGAAAAAGAATATTCCTCCTGGAGCAGAGATCCCTCTCTCTTTTGGACATCTTCCTCTTATACCTTCCTACCATCCGAGACTTGCTGCGAGCCCCTCCGTTTTGTATACGATGCGACCACTCAGATCGAGCCACGGAGCCATGAAGATTGTCTGCGAAGAAGGTATCTCGCTTTATTCTGGTTTGATTATTTCAATGCGACATATCCAGAGCAGGAAACAGCATTCGACCATGAATATGTGCAGCTTGCCCGATATGTTTTGGGCCCTGCCGTTGTGGACAGTGATGCGACTGTCTCCGCACTGCGGGAGCAGGTGAAGGCAGGACGAAAATATGATATGCTAACGAGGAGATTTGGGGACAGTATCCTGCTGACCCTCCCTTCGAGTATTGGCAGGTCAACGTAAGCAAGGTACTCTTTTATCCCCCATACTTAGCTAACAACTTAAAGGCTCGAAAGGAAACTGCCACTCGATCAGGAGGCCTTCGATACCTTCATAGCACCTGTCGTCGGCAGCATCTGGGAGGAACAAGCAGAGACAGACGACATCCGCGACCTTGGTCAACGCATTCGACAAATCATTCTGCAGAGATGCCTCGCAAACAGTTTGGCCCGACCGCCGGAGAAACGGAAAACGAATAGTACGGTTATCGCGGTACATGGGACTGTGTGGACAGTTCCTTCAATTACCGCTGGATCACCAGCGGCGCCAATTGCCGCATCTGCATTGCCGCGGGCGCACCGTATTCATAGCTGTCTGAGCAGTGGAGCGGTTTCGGGAAGCCCTAGATATGACGCGAACTATCCAGCTAGTCAAGGCCAAAACGTACAAGAGATCCCTCAGGATGTGGAGGACATTCACAGAAGGATATTCTCGACAAGTCCAGCGGGTGGTGTATCGCCAAGGACATTCATACCGCCGCTATTCTATGCCATGGGCAGTCACATCCCGAAAATTATGCTTGATCGTGCACTATCTCCGCAAGCACGATGGAGTGAGTATGGTGAGTTTGTTGAAGTTACACCGCAGGATGCTGGCCTTCACAGGGATCTAGTGGATCTTCTCTCAGACGAAACGAAACTTAAGCAGGATGTTGAAGAACTTATCTCGCAGTCGATAATTCACAAAGAAGTATCGGCAGATAGTCTTCAAACCTACACCTGTCAACACGAACCAGCTCGAATTTTGTATAATCAAAATAAAGTGTACTGGATTCATCGGGCTTTTGAGCTATGCTGTTATGTTTTCCCTCGGAACCAGATCCTCGAATCTTCGTAAGCCTGAAACGACGCTCCTTTCGTTCATCCCATCCCTTACCTCTTTTAGATTCGGATCTGTTGGGAAACAGTTGCTTCACGTCCTCCAACATCTTCTGCGGCTTTACGCAGAAATAGACCTTGAGATCCCTTCAAGAAAAGACACCGTGGAAACCCTGGTAGCAGCCTCCAAGTTCGGGGAAATGAGCATTCGGAAATATTTGCTTAAGGCTGCTGCCGAGTTGCACAAAGATCCGGAGCAGACCGATACGCAGGCCATGATTGTCCACAGGGAGAGTGTTCTGCTACGTCTTTGCAGGAAAGTATCTGATTCTCAACGCGTAATACAACGATTCCTTGACCGTCCATTTACCGAGGCAAATCCCAGATTGCACTCTCTCCTTGGACTTCTACACCTGTCTCAAGCCGAGAATTGGGCCTACCACTTCAACCACCAAAAGGTGTACGAGGAGGCACAAAAGTGGGGGCCGGGCGACCATCCATCAACCATGCAGATATACGTGCTTCGGACCAAACTCAAAGTCCTTGGCCAGTCATACAAAGGTAATGGACTCTTTGAAGACGCAAAGTCCGCTTTTGAAGGTTGTCTTGCAGCAATGAAACCTCATGACTCTGAGCGATTTCTTATCAAATCTCACCTCGCCGATGTATACTGCGAAGTGGACTACTTGAAGCGCAAAGAATTCGCAATCCCGGATGTCGCATACCTAGAAGAGGCAGAAAAGGTAGTGAGTCCTGAAATTGAACACCTGCGAACCCGTGGCCGGGACACGAGGCATTTCCGACGCTTGCTTCTTTCCTTGGTCGAAATCGAAATCATACGTGGTCGACACAGCGTCGCGGAATGTTTGATCCAAGAACTCTTGACCATTTACAAAAAGCTTACTGAACATGACATAAACGACCAAGTTGGGCATGTGCGGACTCTCATTGCTTGGGCGCGCATCTCCGAGCCGTCGCAAGCAGTTGTACGGTGGTACACCGCGTTTCACTGGAATAAAATATACAACCCTTCTGAAGAAGACGTCTTTACCTGTGGTGTGATTTACCTTTTTATTTCCTTGGCATATTTCAAACTCGGGAATGCGGATGAGAGCTGGGCAAGTTTCAATCGTGCAGCGGAAATTATTAGTAGAAAGAAACCGCAGTTTTTGATACCCGGTGTTGGTACATATTTGTACGATTTTGCTTGGCGAGAGCTATGGTCAGTGGCAGGGTGGCTACTGCCGGGAAAGACTCCATAACTTTTAGAGTTGACTGGAGGTTTAATGAAAGCCACAAGAGATTAACAAAATCGAGCAAAAGCCGTAGCTGATATTTCTAGACGTTCTTTTTGTGCGGATCCATACGAACGCGGCAGAAATATGGCCAGAGATGTGCAAACAATGCAAACATCCATTTCTGACTAAGCGACAGCTAAGCCTCACCACCCCTCGCCCCGCATTTTGAAATGATTCAACTTCGTATGCCCCCGCAAATCCTTTTCATTTTCCCAAATACAACTCGAAGGTTAGTACCGTCTGGAATTAATCAACTATAGGTTGAGGAGACACAACCCGTGCAGACTAACTCCCTTTTAATTTCTTAGCTTTGATGAAGGCATCTCAATCGAGACCACGTCCAAAAGCGGTCCAGTTCTGCGAACGGCCTGATGTACTATACCTCGAGCCATCTCCTCCTCAGCGCAACAGCAGACCTCAAAGAAGCCGCTTGAAAATGGAGGAGCAAGTTTTTAAGAAGTATGATGGAGGACAAGTCACAGAGAGCATGCTGCAAGAAGCTGCGGTACTCTTTAGTGAGAACTATGGTGTTTGGGGCGAGCAAGCAGCTAGCAAATTCCCAAAACCAGGTAAGCTACCTCAAATTCACCTTGCGTTTGTCCGCTAACCAAGAGCAGGCAGCCGTGTACGCCTCAGTAAAGACCGGCTTCGATCTCAATACTTACCTGACAATGCCACATGCGTTTATGTCAGGGTTACTGTCGATGGCCAGCTTGCTGGTAACGCATTCGCCTGCCATTGGGCGATCAAGGACAAAACCGTGTGTTGGGTGACTCAGTTGGTAGTCGATCGCAACTATCGAGAGCGTGGACTTGCAAAGGGCCTCTTGAATCAACTCAAGCAAAACGACGTCGATATATACGGTCTTATGAGCTCTCACCCTGCTGCCTGTCTCGCGGCTGCGAAAGCATTTGGAGGTAAGTACAGCGAGGTTCTACATTACGAAATCAACTCTAAGAAACTGCAGACTCTATCAGCACACTCCAACTTGGCTTTATCGGGAAATATGCGGAAGAGATTATGGAAGCCTCTCCCATCAGTTATATCAAGGATGCCAAACTCCGCGGTAGCGTCTTTACCCCTCGTGACACCAGCGGCCTGGTTTCATCTGTTGATTCGGGATTTTTCGTCGATCACAATGAACCACTCGAAGCTTTGGCATGGGTGCGAGAGGAGATGAAATGGCCCCTTGGCGAATTATTTGATGGACATGAATTCCTCCTTATCCTTGAAGGCAGACGTCGTTCCCGATCTAGGTCTACGTCTAGGCCTAAGTCTGGCTCCTAGCAGGTCGCCATTGACTGCAACGAACCTCTCTTATACTATTAACCTGTTCGTCGGCCTATGTTAATGGGGCGTGAGGCGTTCGCTCTTTCCTTTGTGGCGCAGGGTATGGAGAAAAACTCAAATATCTGGTCTGGAAAGATGTCATTCAATTGTCTACCCCACGAATCCCAGTGTCCCTAGCAACTTTAAAATTAACATTGGTTAAATTCTGCTCTTGCTGTAGCTATGCCTGATACCGGAAATGTGCTGAAGAAATCATCCCATGCATGAGAAATAGAAAGTACAGCTCCAGGAGCATCGGCATGTCCATATTAACAGACTAAGACCATTACGATAAAGGAACCCTCGTCTGAGCACACCAGCGAATCCTCATCACCAACCACCATCCTGATTTCTTTGAAGACTAGCTTCGCTAACGTCTTGGCGGAGGAATGTAACGCGAGGACCCATTTCCATCGTTGAAGTATATACTTCCGTCCAAATTATGATACCAGAATCCTGCATCCCTGCAAACAGCAATCTCGTCAATACCCTTCAACGAAAACCACCAGAAAGCAAAGGAGACTCGCCTTTTGGAGGTATATGTGTTACCCTATTGGTCACCTTGCTATTAGCTCTCTACGTGTTTCAGATTGCATCGAACCACCGTAGTAGACTTTACCTTATTATTTGTTCCACAACGGGTGTTGGGATGGGGAGTGTGGGTTCTTCCGCCGCTCAGATCCGCAGTGCTGGAGAACGTGATGATCGCTCTCCTCATCTTAGAAGCTACTTCTCTGAACCACATGTTGTACCGGTTTATTGGGGATGTTGTTATGCTCGAACGATGAATATTCACAAAAGACTCCGGAAGACTTGGAGTCATACCCGGTAACTATTGCTGCTCTTATACAGTTCGAGTCCGAATATTAATGCCAATGGTTGTGTCTATTGTCATGGAATTATATAAACCAGTGGCTGGGCCAATCGTCTCTGGGTAGAGCCTTATAACCAATCTATTCATAGGCATTAAGACAGAGTCGTCTGGTACAGCCTTTCAATAACCAACAAAGCAGTAAAGAGGAGATAAGGCTGCGACGGGACATTTCAGTTAAAGCATGTACGGGGTCTGTACACTTGGGGCCAGGTCCCATCATGGTCAAGCCTATGCGGATGGATTGGCTGCTCGCCTTCCCTTTTTCGTACCCCTGTACTTCGCCCCCTTCAACATGCCCAACTGTCACGAATACGCATTCAGCTTAGCTAGCTTTGTATCCGGCTCAGGGCTAAGTTCAATCTAATAGAGGTAGAAAAAACATATTCTCAGATACCAATTCAAGCTGATCCACCTCACCACACTTTATGTCGCCTACACTCATTGTAGGTCAGCAACGAAAAGGGCACTACTGATGGAGCAGATGAAAGAGGTGGATATTAGGCTTCTGTTGGAAACCCTCAAGGAAACTGGGTGCGGGGGCCAAGTCGACAGACGAGAGATGAGGGGGAAATGATGGAACGTCGGCGTTCATCGATGTCCCCTAAGATACCTCAAATGACGAGCATCCTTGTATCTGCATATTGGAAAGGATGTTCACCGACCGGGCAGTGTTTATTGAAGAAGCATGCATTGGGCTCTACTGTTAGATAAAAGGTAGACCATAGCTAAATAAGTGTATAAAGTCAAATCAATTGCCTCAGTGAAATTACCATGTACTGACTTGCCAGCACCCATGTCACATAAATTCACGCTCCACAACGTTCTCGTGTTCTTCCCCGTTTCCATCACTCTCGTGTACACCATTGACCATGTTTGTCGGCTCCACAGGTCCGATCGAGTCAGACCGTCCAAAGGTGTTGTTGACCGCATCTTCTAAGAACGATCCGATAAGTAGCTTGTTTTCCTGGTCCTCTTGTAACATTGTTGCTATAGCCTCTCTCTCTTTCCTATCAAGTTCTGCACGCTGCTCAGAAATGGCATGAAGCTGTTCATCGAGCCTATTCTCTAAGAAGTTCTTGTTAAGTTCCATATCTCTGATCCAACTTCCGATCTCGAGGTGTAGGTTTTCCAACTCGGCAGCTCTTGAGTGATCGCCGAGAGTCTGTACAAGCCGCGATGCAGACTGGATCATCTTGTGTATCCCCCGTGCGGTCGTTGGAAGCCGATGTACAGCCGTGTGTCGAAGCACATTTGTGGCAAAGAAGACTTCCTTTAGCGGCGCTTCGGAGCCATTGTCTATTGCAGAAGCGGGCACTTTGTCGCAGCGCTTAGCCAGAGTCCTTGTCCACTTTGTTAACTCAACCGCCTCAGCACAGTCCCATTTATGCTCTTCCAACAGCGACGGCAACCATTTGGTTGCGAAGTCGAAACAGCACTCTTCAAGCTGGCATTGGGCTATTGTAAGTATGAGATGTTGGATCTTGTACGGGAGGTAGGAGGGATATAGAGACGGGGCTATCTTTGTAGCGGGTTCAGATGCTGGTTTCGATAGTCAGGATTCTCTCTAGTTGTGATGTGCAGCATCTAGGTGAACTTGCCCTCTGGAATGTTATCATCCTTGTGATCATCGCCAAGTCCTCCACATTCACTCGCAGACGTCAGTTCTTCTAGAGCTTCTGCTACGGACCGCGCAGCATCGTTTTCTGACTCGTTTCGTTGAACATCGCGTGCTGGTGAGGTTTGGAAGAGCTCCGGGAATGCAATCTTTGCTTTCAATTCAGACTCAAAGACGCGCTGGTCTAAGAGGGTCTTCACAATATCGGCGACCTTATCAAATCCGAAGTCCCTGATTAACGGCTTGAACGACCCTTTGTGCTGCTCGATGACCTCTCGGACCTTTTTAGATTTCCGAATTTGAGCGTGGGGACCAGTAAATACAGTACGGTAGGCGAGAAAGATCCGCCGCCCGTCCACCGACGAATAGACCATTTGCAGAAACTAGAGGATATTTGAAACGATACCATATATATTATCCTCGAATATATACGCTTCAGTTGCCTGTAGAGCTGCGAATCGACGTGATCATTCAGGTTGTTGGAAGTCGCGGCTTCTAGGTTTCTCCAAATGCTGGGGAACACAGGTTCACAGCCCCACTGGCGAACTCCATGTGGCAAAGTAGAGATATGTCAGATTCGGGTGATACGGCGCGCTGAGCTGGAGTAGGAGGGACGCTCGCGTGGTGAAGGAGCTACAATCGGGTCCTCTTAACGCTGGCGTTTCTACTGCGCCACTGTGTCATAGACGCTGGCGCTGGATGGGCACTGGCGCTAGGGAGGGAGGAAAATTGGTATCCCTGACGCTGGCGTAAAGAAAGGGAGCAAAATGGGTCCCGGGCGATGGCGCATCTATGGCGCTGGCGCTTGATGTCCGCCCAAGTGCGGCTCAAAATCGCGGGGTAAGACGTGGTTCTTTGAGTAGAGAGCCGCTTAGCCATTTCTGAATTAGTTCGGCTTGCATTGTTTCAACCAACCACCTACTACAATTCTCGGCGATCGAGATCAACGCCCATACAACCGGCATCCTCCGCAGCGCCTCGGCTTCTTTCTCTTTCCACTGTCTTCCCTACCCTGCTTCACAACTAATTCTCATACGCTCTCTTAAGATAACATCCTGCTTATCTGACCCATGTGCATTCCTCGACTCACACACTGCATGCGAGCAAACAAAGTGAT
>Ga0182030_10014624_pt1 | contig 15473 bp, 15 predicted proteins | sample 812S3MmetaG_FD_121299 | JGI IMG/M metagenome (GOLD analysis project Ga0182030, IMG submission 121299) | Permafrost microbial communities from Stordalen Mire, Sweden - 812S3M metaG (Illumina Assembly) | ecosystem: Environmental > Terrestrial > Soil > Wetlands > Permafrost | place: Sweden... | reverse complement strand
GCCTTTCGCGTGCAGGCTGTCATCCGCAACGAAGTGGATGTAACTGAGGCGCAATTGTCGCGCAATGGCATTGACGTGGTGCATGGCATCGCGCACTTTGTCGATCCGCATACGATACAAGTGGAGGGTCCGCAAAGCAGTTCAACCATCGATGCGGAAAGCATCATCATCGCCGTCGGCACGCACCCGGCCTCCTCGCCTACAGTTCCCATCAACGGGCGCACCATCGTAAACAGCGACCAGATTCTTGACCTGCCCAAGCTGCCGCGTTCGCTGATCGTCGTCGGCGGCGGCGTAGTGGGCGTGGAATACGCATGTATGTTTGCGATTCTTGGCGTACGCGTTACGCTGATTGAAAAACGCGACCGTCTGCTGGAGTTTGCCGACCGCGAGATCATTGAGGCTCTCAGCTATCATCTTCGCGATTGCCGCGTGACCTTCCGGCTGGGCGAAGAGGTGCAGAGTGTGGAGGAGCTGCCCAACGGATCGGTTGTAGCAAATCTTGCCAGCAACAAGAAGGTCTCAGGCGATGCGCTGCTCTACGCAATTGGCCGTCAAGGCGCGGTGGACGAGCTCCATCTTTCAATAGCGGGGCTTGAAGCTGACAAGCGCGGACGCATTCCGGTGGACGAGCACTATCGCACCAAGGTCGAACATATCTTTGCCGTCGGCGATGTGATTGGCTTTCCTTCTCTGGCTTCGGTCTCAATGGAACAGGGGCGCATCGCCGCTGCCAGAGCATTCAACGACAGCGGGGCTACATCCAATCCCAGCTTTTATCCATACGGGATTTATACAATTCCAGAGATCAGCTTCATCGGCAAAACAGAGGAACAGTTGACGGCCGAAGACGTGCCTTACGAGGTTGGCATGGCCTACTATCGCGAGACTGCACGTGGTCAGATTCGTGGCGATACCACAGGCAGGCTCAAGCTGATCTTCCATCGTGACACGCGCAAAATCCTGGGGGTTCACATCATCGGCGACAGCGCCAGTGAACTGGTGCATATCGGTCAGGCAGTGATGACGCTGGACGCCACGATTGATTACTTCATTGGGACTGTCTTCAACTATCCGACACTGGCCGAGTGCTACAAAGTGGCCGCATTCAATGGACTGGGGCGACTGCATCGCTATCAGGAGTAGCTTGCGCTCATCGGGTTTGCTGCGTCCAGTTTTCGAATTTGAGTCCGGATACACGTCCAAACTCGCGCACGTTGTTGGTGGCCAGTGTGAGTTCCAGGTGGCGGGCGTGAGCCGCGATCAGCAGGTCATTGGCACCGATCATAGCCCCCCGCAACTTCAGGTCGGCTCGAATCTGTGCATAATCGAGAGCCGCCTCGGTGGGAAAGTCCAGAATCTTGACATGGCGCAGATATTCATCGAGAGCGATCTGGTCCTTCTGCCGTCGCGGCGATACCTCGACCCCATACAGCAACTCGACCTTGGTAATTGCGGAGATGCACACATCGCTGATGGGAACCGTTTGCAGCCTGCGCAACACCGCCTCATCTGCGCGCTTCATGATGTAAGAAGAGATGTCGGTGTCCAGCATATAGACGAGCATCAGAGCGAACGCTCCTGCACCGGCAGATCCTCAACCCCTTCCATGAATTCCTGTGAGGCTACGGGTCCGTTAGCCAGGTAAGCAGACCAGTCCGCAGGTCGCGCGGAGAGAATCACCTCGTCGCCTTGCCAGCGAATGTATACCTCTGGCGTGGAGAACTGAAACTCCTTGGGCAGTCGGACGGCCTGACTCCGATTATTCATGAATATCTTGGCTGTACGCTGCATGGCACGCTCCCGGAGTAGTGACATATACACAAGTATATGCCAAAAACGACTTTCGTCAATATGCGGGTGGCAAGCTGGGGTCGCGGAAGACGGAATTGGAACGGCGAATGTCGCCGACGGAGCCGAAGTTGGCCAGCGTAAAGCTGTATAAGTACTGTGTTTCATCGCGGACAGAACCCAATTTGAAGCGCCTGTAACCGACGCTGAGGCCACAGCAGTTCCAGTTGTATGTGGTCTGCACGCCTTCGTACTGTAACTGGCCCAGAACAAAATCGTATCCGGCATTGGCCGCCAGATTGAAGCCGTCGCCGGCGGGTTTGCCGATGGAGAAGAAGGGCTGAACCTGCTGGCTCTGGATGGTGGATGCCTTGCTGCCATTCTCATCTACAGCATTGAGCAGAGCATGACCGATGCCGACTGTTGTGCTGCCCCGACTGTAACCGGCGTAGATGTTGTCTGCATTCAGCCGTCCGCCGATCGAGTCGTAATCAAGATCCCACTCGATACGCAGATTATTGATTGCCTCAAAACGCAGGCGCGAGGTGATCGGCGAGAGGTTGCGTGGCGAAGTGATAAAGGCAATGCCGCTCAGATCGAGCGTTGAATCGAAGACGTTGCGACGATTGGGAATGATCGCCCCGCCAAAGTTGCGATCAAGATAGTACTTTTGCGCAATCTGCCAACTAGCCCACTCGCGCGGCACTTGCCGTGGGCAACTTTCTTTCTCGGTTGAGCCTTCTTCCGCATCGCACGCCTGCACGCCAGCGGGACGAAGATAAAAACGCTGCGACAGTGAAAAGCCTACCTCGTTGGTGTTGGTGGCAATGTCAGTGGTGTCGATCAGCAGCACGTTGCGAGCCAGCGAACCGATGCCGCCGACATAACGGTATGTGAACTCCGGTTCGATGACGTGGCGCAGAATATGCCCGCCCAGCGAAAAGTCCCGCTCAAGAACTGGCGCACGCAGGTCCACGGTCGCCTCCAGATCGCGACGATGGAGTGCATCGTGACTGATGGTGGGAGTTCCGTCGCGCACGCCCAAAAGATCAGGTGTTTGACTGATGCTGTATGAGGTAACGCGCATGGCAACTTCGGGCACCAGACTCCAACCGCCTGCGGAGATCGGCATGGATAGGTGCGGATAAAGATCGAAACGGCCGACGTTGCGTGCGTGAAACGCTGGCTCGGAGCGGTTCATCAAACTGAGCGACGATCCTATTCCCCAATAGAGTGGCGACGATCCCAATGGCCGGTCGATCACGTCGTAGCGCAGGCGGGGAAGATGCAGAATCTTCGCCTCATCGCCGTTGGTGGCGCTGGCAAAGTTCTCAAAGCGATCCAACTCAACAGAAGGAACAAAGCCGTTGTGCGCATGGGTAAGCGAGACAGTGCTGGCCACTTGCGAACTGGTGGCCTGCGAGTAATTGTCATTGAAAACGAGACGATAGACGTAGCAAGAGAGATACTCAACGTTTCCCGCAAGGCGCGTATTTGGCGAAATGTCTTTGCGCCCCAGCACTGCAATATCAACGCCGCCCTGATTGATGAGTCCCTGACTGCTAGGATGTGAAAGGCAGTCGGCGGGGTTGGGATCAGCGGGATTCGGCAGGATGCCACGGTCCAGCAGAGCATTCCAACGCATAGTCGCGTGATCCAGGCCTGGGCCTTTGTAGCGGAAATCGCCATTGGGTGCCCAGCCGCGCTTGCTGTAGTACTCGGAACCGACGGTCATATCCATGCTGCGGTTGATGACCCAATAAACCTGCTCACCGAATGTGTCTCCCTTGATGGATGACCCTGTGCTCACCAGAGGAATCATCAACCCGCTCTCGCGTCCGGTCTCATCGACAGGATGCCGCAGATAGGGCAGGTAAAACAACGGAACCCCGCGAACCTTCAAGAGTGTGTTGGTGGTTGAAGCCTTGTCGTTGACCACATCAATGGAGTGCGAAATCAACTGCCAATCGGGCTTGGGCAGACGACAGTTGGTAAAGGAACCATCCACGATTCGATATTGGCGTTCGCCAGTCTGAAGCAAAACACGGCCAGAGAAGAGAAATGGATTTGTTGTTGAATAGACCTCGGAGCGCCCAGCCCTGCGCACGCCCATGGAGCCGGTTACGTTGTAAAAGCGCGCGGTGTGCATATTCAAACGCATATCGCCACGATCGGACTTGATAAGCACATCCTCCGGTCCGCCGGTCACCTGCAGATGCCCCTCGGCTTCAATCTCAGTTGTAGAAGGGTGATAAACGACCTTGTCCGCACTCAAAACGTAATCGCGATAGTGGATCACTACATCGCCAGAGAGCGTCCAATCGTCGCCCACACGGGTTTGCCGCTGAGCCTCGATTTGCACTGGAATGCCGCTCGCGGGAACTGGCTCTGGCTCGACCACGGGCAGTATCTCCTGGCCGGGATCGTCGGGTAAATCGGCGACCGACGAGGCTCCAGCGTCAGCCTGCAGCGCAGGGGGTAACCCATTAGTCAACGTCTGCCCCGCAAGTTGCGCGTGACAGAGAGTCAGCATCGTGATAAACACTAAAAGAGGAGCACGCATCCAAGGTCCAAGCTCAGCATAGCAAAAGCAGCTCCCTTGTATGGAATGTGTGCCCTGCGCTCTGGTAATTAGGTCAATTCGGATTGGTCGTTCTGAGTTTGGATATCAACACCGAACCAGTCCTGTGATTCTCCCCGATGCTCCTTTCTTTTTTGGTTGCAACGTCCAAGAACCCAAGTCATACGGGATGGCGGACCTGAACTACGTCACCTGAGAATCGTTGGCACAAGCCGACTCAGAAGGGATTTTGGAGCTTTGAGCAAATCGTCCAGTCAGCCAGCAAATACAATCTCCTGGAAGCAGGAGATCAATCAGCGCCTTGCCGAGCACAAAGACCGCCGAGGTCTGTCGGTTGCCTTGCCAGAGACGACGCACTTGTCTCGCTATGGTGCTGACAGCCCCGCTGCCCAGGCCGCCGCGCGCGTGGCTGAGCGTTACGCCAAGGCTCCCAGCTATAACGAGATGCTGGCCGAAGAGGCGCGAGCCTCAGTACGAGCCGCCGAGGCTGCTTCACAGGCCGCGTTGAAGGCCCAGAATGCTGCCGAATCTCTGCTGGCCGGCATAGAGGCAGCGAATGAACAATTACTTTGGGAACCCGCGCCGGTTCTTACCGCTGCCATTGAACCTCCTATTGCACCAGAATCAAAGACTGTTGCAAAGATGGTTCAGCCCACCACACAGCCCGCGACTGAAAGCAAAGAAAAGCCTGCACTGGGAACTCTGCGGGAGATCGAAGCAACTGAGCAAGAAGAGCCGGAACGGCAGGAGATCGCAGTCGTCGAACCGGACCGCCCGATTCACGCCAACCTGATCGAGTTTCCGCGTCAACTGGTAGCTACGCGCAAGGTTCGTCCGCGTCTGGCCGAGGAGTCGCGCAGCTTGACCAGTTCGGCAACAAGACAGTTGAGCATCTTTGAGGTTGATCCAGAGACCATCTCAATAGAGCCAGTTCTCGCCATTGCAATGGAACAGCCTTCCGCTCCGATCTGGTCTGATCTGCAACTCGAGGCTCAACCGGTCGTCGAATCGCAATCGGAAGCCGAACCGATGCCCGAACTGCATCTGGCAAGGATGAATCGACGCTCATTGGCCGCCTTGGTGGATGGGGCGTTGATTGTCGGAACCACTCTCTCTATTGCGCTGATGGCTGCAAGCCATGTTCATACGCAGATGTCGGCCAAACAATTTGAGTTGTCCGGCTTTCTCATGCTGGCTGTCATCGGAGTGCTCTATCAGGTGCTGAGCTTCACGCTCTCCAATGCGACTCCGGGCATGAAGTACGCGCGCATCAGCCTCTGCACATTCACCGACGAGATGCCTACTCCAGTGCATCTGCGCAGCAGACTTATTGCGCTGCTTCTCTCGGTTGCTCCGGTAGGTCTGGGAGTAGTCTGGATTCTCTTTGATGACGATCACCTAAGTTGGCATGACCGCATCTCGCGTACTTATCAGCGGGAGTGCTGATCGGTCACACGAATGTTTGGTAGTTATCAATGCATTTGTAATTGATAACTACCAAAGATTGTCTTTGCAGTCTACTGAATATCTCCGCAATACAAAGTTCCTATCTTGGTTATCAATCGCCAACAGACTGAATCGCGCTATAATCTAAGGCACCTTACAAAGACTCCTTATGATCGAGAACGATTCAATGATGATCGCCGAAGGACTACCTGCAACTCCTGTGACAGAGCGTAGTGAGCGTGGCTTCTGGGCACTGATTGTTACGCAGTTTCAAGGTGCTTACAGCGATAACATCCTGCGCAATCTACTGCTGGCAATGGTTGTAGGCATGGGCCTGGTGGGCAAAGATCAGCGCGATGGCTTTGTCTCCATGGTTACATTCCTTTTCTCCATGCCCTTTGTGCTCTTCAGCATGACGGGCGGATGGCTTGCTGACCGCTTTAGCAAGCGCCAGGTAACCATCTGGACAAAGGTGATGGAGATCGGAGCGATGATTGTGGCCACGGCGGGACTGGCGTATCATTCGCAAGTTACTTGCCTGATTGCACTGGGACTGGTTGCAACCCAGGCAGCGCTCTTCGGTCCGTCCAAGTACGGCTTGTTGCCAGAGTTACTACCCAGCAAGCGCCTCTCCTGGGGAAACGGAGTTATCGAGCTAGGAACCTTTCTCGCGATCATTGTGGGAACAATCACTGGAGCTTCGCTGGCGGAGCATTTCCAGGGACGCGAAGTCTATGCGGGCTATGTTCTGCTAGCTCTTGCAGTAACAGGATTTTTCACAAGCCTCGGCGTTGACAAGGTTCCGCCTGCCGCGCCGGACAAGAAATTCCGCGTCAATTTTCTTGGCGACTTATGGCATCAGATTGGCCTGATGCGTCGCGATCAGCCGCTGTTTCTAGCTGTCCTGGGCAATGCTTATTTCTGGTTTCTCGGTTCACTGTTATTTGCCACCGTGGTGGTGTATGGACCGGATATTCTGCACGTTGGACCAACAAAGACGGGCTACCTGAACGCTGCGCTGGCGGTGGGCATCGGCATCGGCAGCATGGTTGCCGGCATGTTGAGCGGCAACAAGATTGAGTACGGACTTATACCGCTGGGTTCGATCGGAATGACTTCGACTGGCCTGCTGCTGGGCGGAATGAACTTCGGAATTATCGGCACGGCCGTGTTGCTCGCAGTGCTGGGGTTCTGGGCAGGTTTCTTTGCGGTTCCGGTCAATGCGCTTATCCAACATAGACCAGCAGAGAAAGACAAAGGCGGCATTATCGCCGCTGCGAACCTGCTGTCCTTTGTGGGAATCGCAATCTCATCGGGCACCTACTACGTCTTTACCAAGCTCATCCATCTCAATCCGCGCGGAGTGATCGTTGCCGCATCCCTGATTACTGCATTCAGTACCGCGTATGTGCTGATGCTGTTGCCGGAGTGGTTCGGACGCTTGCTGCTGTTCTTGTTTACACACTCTGTTTATCGCGTAAAGGTCCTGGGGCGCGATAACTTCCCCGATAAGTCTGGTGCGTTGCTGGTATGCAATCATATGTCGTTTGTGGATGCATTGTTATTGATAGCATCGACAGACAGGCCCATCCGTTTTCTTATGTACAAGGGCATCTATGACAATAAGCTGATCAGGCCTTTTGCCCGGGCGATGAAGGCCATTCCTATCTCCAGCGAACAGCGGCCACGCGATATGATTCGCTCGTTGCGCACGGCCAGCGAAGCTCTGCGTCAGAACGACATCGTCTGCATCTTTGCCGAGGGGCAGATCACGCGCACCGGGCAGTTACTTCCCTTCCGCCGTGGACTCGAACGAATTATGAAGGGCGTTGAAGTTCCGATCATTCCAGTTAATCTTGACGGTGTGTGGGGCAGTATCTTCAGCTTTGAGCGTGGACGATTTCTGTGGAAGATGCCACGCAAGATTCCTTACCCTGTTACAGTCAGTTTTGGCCAACCTATGCCACCAGCGTCTACCGCAATCGCAGTAAGACGCTCAGTGCAGGAGTTACAGGCAGATGCATTCCAACAGCGCAAGCGGCGCATGCAGACGCTCGATCGCGCCTTTGTACAGACAGCGAGGCGCTTTCCATTGCGCTTCATGATGGCCGATGGGAAAACTCCCAAGGTAACTTTCGGCTCGGCACTTACCAAGACCATTTATATTGCCCGCAGACTGCGCCCGCAGATAGGCGAGAAAAAGATGGTCGGGTTGCTGCTGCCGCCTTCAGTAGGCGGAGCACTTACTAACTATGCATTGATGCTGCTGGGTCGAATTGCGGTCAATTTGAACTATACCGCTTCGAGTGAAGTGATTGGTTCCTGCGCCCACCAATGCGATGTGGATGTAGTTATCACCTCCAAGGCATTTGTCGAACGTTTTCCAAAGTTGGAGATACCGGGACGAACACTCTTTCTTGAAGACGCTTTGCAGGCTCCGCGCGTAACTGAGAAGATAGCGTCACTCGCGCTGGCATGGCTCTTTCCGCAAGGTCTTCTGCGTATCGCAATCGGTGCAAGACCCTCTGAATCGAAGAACTCTGTGGACGATTTGGCTACCGTAATTTTTTCCAGCGGCAGCACCGGCGATCCCAAGGGAGTTATGCTGACGCACTATAACATCGCGTCAAATATTCAGCAGGTTTCGCAGGTGTTCATGCTCGACGGACGCGACAAGATACTGGGTATTCTTCCCTTCTTTCACTCGTTCGGATTTATGGCTGCGTTGTGGATGCCAGCAGTCAACGGTGTGGGCGTTGTCTATCATCCCAATCCGCTGGACTCGAAGGTTATTAGTGAGTTAGTAGGCAAGTACAAGGTAACTTTTCTGATTGCTACTCCAACCTTTCTTCAGGCATATATGCGTCGTTGCTCGCCAGAGAGTTTTGGCAGCTTGCAATATGTGCTGGTGGGCGCAGAAAAGCTGCCAGAGCGCGTTGCTTTGGCCTTTGAAGATATCTTCGGCATTCGTCCGCTTGAAGGTTATGGCTGCACTGAGTGTTCGCCAGTAGTTACTGTAAATGGCCGTGACTTCCGTGCTCCGGGCTTCAGGCAAGTGGGCGCAAGACGGGGCAAGATCGGGCATCCGCTTCCAGGGGTTTCTGTTCGAGTGGTTGATCTTGATACAGGCGAGCCTGTCGCGTCAGGCACTCCTGGAATGCTGCTGGTAAAAGGGCCCAATGTAATGAAAGGTTATCTGGGCAAGCCGGAGAAGACTGCCGAAGTTCTGCGCGATGGATGGTATACGACCGGCGATGTGGCGATGATGGAAGAAGATGGGTTCCTCACGATTACTGACCGGCTGTCGCGCTTCAGCAAGATTGGCGGCGAGATGGTGCCGCACATCAAGATAGAGGATAAGTTACACGAGTTAGCTGGAGTTACTGAGCAGGTCTTTGCAGTCACTTCCCTTCCCGATGAAAAGAAGGGCGAGCGAATCCTGGTGGTCCACACACTTACAGACGAGAAACTGGCACCAGTGTTGGAGAAGCTGACGCAATGCGATCTGCCCGCGCTGTGGAAGCCGCGTGCCAATCAGTTTATCCACACTGACGCTTTGCCTGTGTTGGGCACTGGCAAGATTGATTTGCGCGGAGTAAAAGCCCTTGCGTCGGCATCGGTATAAGCGTCGCGCGATGCTAACTCACTCAACTTCGCGAGAAAGCCTTGCCCCGCCTTATCCCAAATTCTTTTTTTTGCCCTTTGGGCTGGCGTGATACTCGTCGTCGTTCTGTGCCGGGCCCTGCGTGGAGTTCATCCAGTGCCCCACCATGAAAGCCTCCTCAGGATCGGCAATGCCTTCCAAGGACGCGCCACTCTTCATCAGTTTTTTGCGAACATCAGCGGCTCTCTGCGCGGCTGCCGCCTTCTCTGCCGCTGCGCTGTAGGGATTCACCGCATTGAGATTGATTTGATTACCGTGAATGTGCATTTTGCACCTCCAATAGGGCAGAAGCATCTAAGTCACCGAATTTGCGAGTTATCCATTAGAAATAACTCATGGATAACTCTCTGAGCCTGTGACTTCCTCAATTGACTTCGACCTGTGGACTAAGTAAACTTAGTCCATGGCTTACACTGTGCATCAAGCAAAGACCCACTTCTCGCGACTGCTGAAAGAGGCAGAGGCGGGCCAGGAGGTTGTCGTGATGCGCGGGTCCAAACCGGTGGCCAAAATTGTTGCGATACAGCAATCCGTGCCCCCGCGGAGAGTTCCGGGAGGGTTTGAGGGCTTGCACCCAGTGGACAACAGTGCTTTGGAACCGCTCACCGATGAACAATTGGTGGAATATGGTTTTGGATTTATGCTTGAAAAGCCACTAACGAACCCAGAAGATCATGCACATTCTCAATTGCGTGAGCGAATTGGATGAGGTATCTACTCGATACTCATACCTACCTCTGGTTTCGTATTTCTCCGCAGGAACTTCCGGTTTCGATTCTCGACATTCTCACAGATTCAACGATTAAGTTGGTCATCTCCATCGTTACGCCTTGGGAACTGGCGATCAAGACTGGGATCGGAAAGCTGAACGCCGCAGGACTCTTATTGGATATGGAGAGCAGAGAATCGTCCGCTGGATTTATTTTTGCTTCGATCACGACTGGTCAGGCTATTCGCTCAGGGCTGTTACCGTCTTATCATCGCGACCCGTTTGACCGATTGTTGGCTGCGCAGGCGCTGGATATGAGAGTGCCGCTGCTCAGCCGAGACAAGGTTTTTGATTTATACGGTGTGCAACGAATTTGGAATTGAACTCGACCGTTTCACTAAGCTGAGCGGCGATTGGAGTTTTTTGTGTCAAAGCATCACAGGTCGGTAGTGCCGACGAAATCCCGCGCGGGCGCGGTGCCGCTGGTGGCCATAGTCGGTCGCCCCAACGTGGGCAAATCCACGCTCTTCAACAGGCTCACCAAGAGCCGCCGCTCCATTGTGGGCGACGAGCCGGGCATTACGCGCGACCGCATCTACGGCGAGTTTGATTGGCTGGGCCGCCAGTTTCGCCTGGTCGATACGGGCGGCATTGTGCCGGACGATCCAGAGTTGATTCCGACCGAAATCTATAACCAAGCCAAGGTTGCGCTGGAAGAAGCGGACGCCCTGATTCTGGTGGTAGATGCGCGCACTGAGTTGGCCAGCCCCGACTACGATCTGGTGCGAATGCTCATGCGTGGCGGCAAGCCGTTGTTTCTTGCAGTCAACAAGGTTGAAGGCGATGCAATGGCCTATGCCGCGGAGAACTTTCGCCAGTTGGGCATTCGCAATGTTTTTGCCATCAGTTCCGAACATGGTCTGGGCATTGGCGATTTGGTGGAAGCAATTGCTGAGGCAATTCCCGCGCCGCCTGAAGCGGAGTTGACAGAAGAGGAAGCAATTGCCGCTGAACGCGCTGAAGTTGGCTCAGAAGATTTTATACAAGAAGAACCAGTGGATGAAGAGTCGGCAGAGGGTTCGAAGCTTCTGCGGACTCACGGTGAGTACGAGCAGCACGAGACAAGCATCGCGATCATCGGTCGGCCTAATGTGGGCAAATCGACGTTGCTCAACGCGCTGACTGGAACCTCACGGGCTATCGTTTCACCGATTGCTGGCACTACTCGCGATGCCGTTGATGAAGTTGTCGAGTTCGAAGGTAGCCAGTTGCGCTTTGTGGATACGGCGGGCATTCGCCGCAAGAGCAAGACGCATTTGATGGCCGAGAAGCTGAGTGTCGTGATGGCGATTCGGCATCTCGAGGCAGCCGACGTGGCTCTGTTGGTGGTGGACGCAACTGCGGGCGTAACTGGAGCGGATGCGACCATCGGCGGCTACGCGCATGAGAGCGGGCGTAGCGTCATCATTGTCGTCAACAAGTGGGATGCAGTGACAACGGGGCGCACGGACGGCAAACCGCCAGCGGATCGTGATATTTATGAGCAGCAGTTGCGTCGTGAACTGAAGTATCTGAATTATGCGCCGGTGATCTTTCTTTCAGCAATCGAGGGATCTGGGCATGAAGGCAAAAAGATGCTTCGTGTGCTGCATGAAGTTGTGACCGTGGCCACCGAGCGACGCAAGCGTGTAACCACGGGACAGATGAATCGCTTCCTCGACAAGATTGACTTTCAACGTGCGCCAGTGCCAATGGCCAAGCGTTTGCGCATCTTCTATATGACACAGGCTGCCGTCGCGCCGCCAACATTTGTGCTGTTCACGGATCGCGATATTAAACTGCACTTCAGCTTTGAACGCTTTCTGGAAAATCAGATACGTGAGGCATTCGGATTCAAGGGATCACCTATCTGGTTCAAGGTACGAGCGCGGAATGCGGCCAAGAAAGACTAGTCATCATGAAGTGACCGGCCCACTGCGCTTACCGAGCCAAAATCGACTGCACCACAGCAGGTGGTTACTCGCCGATTGCTCTCAGCCGTGTTGGCATATGGTCGCGGGACAGTTCGTGGCCGCACTGGGTGCAGAACTGATCAGTTGCGCGCACGGTGCGGAAGCAGGTGCCGCAACTGGCGGTGAGTTGATAGTCGCACTGCGGACAGAAATGGAAATCGCTTTGCACGTGGGTGCTGCAAGCGGGGCAGCGCGAAACCAGCGGCTGGCGCAAGAGAAAATACAAGACTGCACCAATGCCACCTGGCATCACAAAACAAATCAGAATCCAGAAACGTGAACTCATTGCGCGGCGTGGCGCATCTTCACTGACATAGCCAACCATGAGGAAGTAGAGCGCAAGCAGCAGGCCCCAGGTCAGGTTGAAATAGATGCGGAAGCCAAGAGGCGGCCCCTTGTGCCCCTGCCCCGGTAAAACCATCCACACGTAGTATTCGACAAGAACAAACGAAACCGCAGCGGCCACCATCGACCACACCGGAATCAGTTGTTCTTCTTCGTTGACGGCAATGGACTGTGGATCGCGCATATGCAATCCTCCCCCCTGGAGGGTAGTTCAGACGATGAAATTGGGACCCATCATTATTGATATGGACGAAAATCCGACTACAGAAGTTGCATAGGTCCAAGTTGCTGCAGAAAAATGCAGGCGACGCTAGATTTTTTTGAGACGAAAGCCATAGCAATCAGCTGCATCGCAGGTGGTCAGGATTTGCGACGGAGCCAGCCTGCCAGCAGCACAGAGGCCAGAAGCGCAGTGCCCAGGAAAAAAGCCCAGAGGCTCATTTGGCATTTCAGGCTGTTCAGATGCTCTTCTTCAATAATGGTGTTGGCTATCCACCAGACAGGCGGGCCAAGAATAAGCAGAATCACCAGCGCGGCTGCCAAAGCGAGAGCGCGAATTCTTCGCCGCCCGGCCTTTTGCTGCTGAATAACGCCTTGCGAGGCGATGACGACACGACGAGTACGCCATGCAATACTACATTCGCGGTTTGCCTCGTTCCCTGCCAAGGCTGAGAGCAATTCGCGATTTGGTCCATTGCCGTCGTCGGTTTCCATGTCTCTCGCCAAGCTAAGAACGGGCACTGGAAAGCTTGGGCTTGATCGCGGCCAAACCACGATAAAGCCTTGATTTCACTGTAGAAAGCGGGGAGCGGGTCACTTTGGAAATCTCTTCAAGCGATAGCTCTTCGTGAAATCGAAGCACAAGAACCTCTCGATAGAGCGTATCCAACTGCATCAATGCGCTGGCGATACGTTCACGATCTTCGAAATTGGAGAAACGATCAAACGGCGTCGGCTCATTGTCGGCGACCTCGAAGCTCATGGGACGGTCGTCTTCACTCTTGCCCTCGAAAAGTTCGTCGAGGCTGCTCATCGTCCGTTTGCGTCGCAGGTCAATCAATAAATTGCGAGCAATGGTGAAGAGCCAGGTGTCAAAGCGCGACAGCCCATTGAACTGCCCGCCACGCACCAGAACCCGCATCCAAACCTCTTGAAAGAGGTCTTCAGCGATCTCTCGGTTGCTGGTCAAATAGAGCAGATAGCGCATCAGCCGGTGTTGGTAGCGAACGATCAACTCATCCAAAAGACCAGCGTCCTGACGCTTGAGTCCCTCTGAGATAGCAAGGTTCTCTGCCCGCGCCTGTTGATCAACAGCCGAGGCAGTACCCAGAGCGGTAAACGGTCTAGCAAACGCGGCAGCGCTCATCTTATTAGGTTAGACGTCAACTTTGTCACCAAAGACTCGCAAAGACGGAAACTTTGAGATAAAACGTTACTTTGGCGTAAAGTATGCTGCCCAAAAACCTGCACGATTCCAGAAATTCTTTACCGTTCGTGCTTTTGCCAGTGCAGCATATGGTGATCGTCAACGGTGATCTTGGCAGGCAGGCTCAGGCCGCAGGTTTTGCAGATGAGAACCTCTTTGCCAATTTCCCAATGGGTGCAGTCCTTGCATTTACACACCAACAGTTCAATTTGTTTCTTGTCGCTCATTTACAACCTCCTGAATTCTTCTTTGACTTCGCGTACGAAATCAGTAAAGGGAGCCGTGGTAATGATCTCCGGCTGCCAACACAAATCCCGATCAATCAGATTATACTGCTTGACGATTCTGGAGCCAGGTAGCGGGATTCCTTTTTCGTCGGTAGATTTGCCCATCAGCCACAGATGATCGGCGACTGAACAGGCGGCGGTTACATCGTGAGTAACAACGATGATGGTGTTCAGATCATCCATGTTGGAAACCTTTGCAATCAGTTCGCAGGTCTTCTCCAACATGATGAGGTCGAGTCCTGAAAATGGCTCGTCCATCAGCAGAAAGTGCTCGCTGCACAGTATCTGCTGGATGATAGCGCAACGCTGCCGCTGCCCACCCGATAACTGGGCTGGATAGAGACTGTACTTGTCTTCCAGCCCGAATTCGCTGAGAAACGCCATCACCTTGTCACGAGCGACTTTGGCGTCCTTCTCTTTTTTTGTTGCGCCTAACATCAGGTTGCCCATCACGGTGCGGTGCTCAAAGAGTGGATAACTCTGCGCGACGACGCCAACTTCTCCTGCGATCACTGGACGATCAAAACCGTTGACAGAGACACGGCCAGAGGTGGGTGCGTGCAATCCGGCAATGATGCGAAAGAGCGTGGTTTTACCGCATCCCGAGGGTCCGAGAATGCCAACGACCTGACCTTGCACGCGACCCGGAACAACGATGTCACGCACCTCGGCAGTTACGCCGTTCAACACCGGACGACCATCATACTCAAGCGATACGTTATCAATCCGCAAGAGAGTCTTGCCAAAACTATAAGACGGGGCTGCCATTATTTACGCTCCAGTGTCAATGCGGCATAAGGGCAAAGCATACTCTTGAAGAGTCCGATGCTGTAGTCCTGAAAGAGGCCCAGCAACAGGATTGTCAACTGAATGGCAAAGACCGCAGAGAGACGGAAATGATGATTCTCGTCGAGCAGAATGGTTCCCACGCCACCCTCTGAGCGAACAATCCCCTCAACCATTGTGAGCATCATCCAGCCTATGGCTGCATTCTGGCGAAGCACGTCGAATGCCTGATCTATCTGGCCCAGAACGATCACTTCCCAGACTACGCGCCACTCACCCATGCGCAAAGTTCGCGCCAGATCGAACATCTCTTTGGGAATGCTGTTGATCACATCGGCCATTCCGGTGACAAAGAAGACTGAGACAGAAAAGACCAGGAGGGATAACTTGAGTTCGTGCCCGCTTCTGGCCATCAACGTAAAGAAG
>Ga0182030_10014622_pt1 | contig 15474 bp, 13 predicted proteins | sample 812S3MmetaG_FD_121299 | JGI IMG/M metagenome (GOLD analysis project Ga0182030, IMG submission 121299) | Permafrost microbial communities from Stordalen Mire, Sweden - 812S3M metaG (Illumina Assembly) | ecosystem: Environmental > Terrestrial > Soil > Wetlands > Permafrost | place: Sweden... | reverse complement strand
GGGTCGAAAAGCTCGGACAGCGGCACCGGAACGCTGGTCAACGCCGACGCTCCTGTCGTGAGCCCGTCCTCCACCGGAGGATCGACCGGATCGGGAACGCTGGTCAATGCCAACGCTCCTGTCGGGTCGAAAAGCTCGGACAGCGGCACCGGAACGCTGGTCAACGCCGACGCTCCCGTCGTGAGCCCGTCCTCCACCGGAGGATCGACCGGATCGGGAACGCTGGTCAATGCCAACGCCCCTGTCGGGTCGAAAAGCTCGGACAGCGGCACCGGAACGCTGGTCAACGCCGACGCTCCTGTCGTGAGCCCGTCCTCCACCGGAGGATCGACCGGATCGGGATCGCTGATCAATGCCAACGCCCCTGTGAGCGCCTCGGGGGCCCACGGGTCCTGACCCCGAATCCGTGAGGTCTGGCACAGCAGACCTTTCGGTGATGCGATACACCCCGCCCCTTGTTCCGGGGGCGGGGTGTATCCATCCTTGCCATGGGGCAACGGTCCTGGACCTGTAGTCGGTTTGACTCGCCCTTCAAAAGCCGTGAGGTGTAAAGCCCTGTGGGTTCGATTACCTCTCCCCCACCACTCCCGCCTATCGCCGGGGCCGTAGCTGGACCAGGTACTCGGGGTCACGGCGGTGATGGTCTGATATCGCTCGGAATCCGCTCATGAACCGATACCCTTCCAATCCTTGGGCGCCGTCGGCGCTCCTGACCCGCATTGTCCGCCTCATGGAGCGTCGCCTGCGCGTCAGGAGGGGGTGATCGTGGCCTCGAGTTCGTCGATCTGGGGTATCCAGCGCCGAAAGCCGAAGCTCCGGCAGAGGTCCGAGGCCTCCGCCAACCAGGATCGGGCCTCGAGATCCAGCTCGCCCCGTCCGCGGTGTCGGGCCTGGCTCAGGGCGAGAAGCGTGGTCGCCCGGTGATACGTCCAGCCGAAAGCGGTCGCGGTGCCCAAGGCAGCCCGCAGATGGCCCTCGGCTTCCTCGTGGCGGCCGAGCAACGAGCTCAGCTTGCCCAGGTAGGCAGCCACCGGCCCCTGGCTGGTGAGACCGCTGAACGCCACCTCGGCTGCGAAGGGCTCGATGACCGGAAGCAGGAGATGGGCGGCCTTCGTGTCGTGCAGCTCGATCGCCAAGACTGCATAGCCGATCACCTGGGTCATCCAGAGGTTGTCCGCAGGAAGGTCGGCGAATCGGCTCGCGACACCACCCTGCAGGAACTGGTGGGCCGTTTCGTGGCGGCCGACGACGGCACAGATGATGGCATAGGCGAGCTCGAAAGGTGCGACCTCGGGGTTTTCTCTGGCGGCCTGCTCGACAAGCGGGAACAGGTCCCCATACCTTCCCGCAAAGGTACCGATGACGAAGTACTGGCCGGCGAACAGCGTGAAGGCATCGGGGGCCCCGATGCCGGTCCCGAGCTCCAGATTGGCCGATGCCAGGACCTCGGCCTCGTCGAGCCGCCCGGCCATCGTTGCATCGAATATATCGTAGAGCCCTGCAATCCACCGGAGCCGCGGCTCACCGACCGATCGAGCGGTGGAGCGGATCCGGGCCAAGCTATGGGCGGCCACAGGCGCGTCCCCGGACTCGACGGCCACGTTGTAGGCCACCATACGCACGGCGAATTCGAGCCGCGGGTCTCCCGAAGCTGCCGCCGAGTTGAGCGCTCTGGCGACGACGGCATTGCGCATCGGTGCGCTCCCCGGTGCCCAGATCGCCGAAACGGCCGCTGGTGCGACGTGGGCGAGTAACGCAGGGTCTGACGCGGACTCGGCGAGGGCCAGCGCCTCATACGCCGTGGCGGTTCGGCGCGCCGCCTGGGGTGTGTAGACGAGGCACTGGGAGAGTAGGGCGAGCAGGCGTGCATACGTCGACGTGTCGGACGGATCGGCGGCCGCCACCGCCGCCTCCACTACCGCCAGGTACTCGGGTGCCCCGGCGTCCGTTCGCATGAAGCCGCGGTCTGCCGCCAGAGCAGCGCGTATCAGCGCCGGGTTGTTGCCGCTGTTCAGTGCCAGGCTGGCGGCCTGCCCGAGCGTGTCAAGAGCCGACGAATCGCCGGCGATGTGCTGGGCCTCACCCAACCGAACGAGCAGGTCGGCCCGTTCGGTTGGCGGGCATCCGAGCTCGAGTGCAGCCTCGTGGGCGCTGCTGTAGTACCGGGCGGCCTCCGTCGGTGAGAGGGACCTGAGCGCGTCGTCGCCGGCAAGCGTCGACCAATGGATTGCCTCGGTTCCCATACCTGCCAACGTGCTGTGCCTGGCGAGCTGCACCACCACGTCGGGGCTCAATCCGTCAGCGCGTTTGGAAAGGAGGCGCGCCGCACGCTCGTGTAACTGGGCCCGGGTCGAGCCGCCGATCTCGCTATACAGCGCATTGGCAATTAGCGCGTGGGCGAACCGAAGGATCCGGCGGAGCGAGGACACGTCGACCAGAACACCGGCAGTTACCGCTCTATCGATTGCATTGCGTGCTTGAACCTCTGGGAGGTTGACCATTTCGATGAGAAGGTCTTCTTGGAACTCGGGCCCGAGCACCGAGGCCGTCGCCAACACATCCGCGGCCTGCTCACCGAGAGCGTGGACGCGGCTCCACAACACCTCACGGAGGCTGGGCGGGACTGTCCGGCTACCGGTTGGACCCCCAGATTCGCCCCAGTGCCGGATGACCTCTGTCGCGTAGAGCGGGTTGCCCGCCGTCTCCTCGCGGACCTTGGCCGTGATTCGCTCCCGAGTGGTGTCGGGAGCCGACGGGAGGAGATCCGCCACCAGAGCCCTGATTTCGGCGTCGCCAAATCCAGCGAGCGGCAGGCGTCGCACTCGGCCCCGACCCAGCTCCGCGAGGGCGCCGCGGAGCTGGTCGGACGACTGCTCACCCGGCTCGCGCCTGCTCGTGACCAGGAGAACCGGTGCGCTGGCAAGGGAGCGCGCCAGGTGGCGAAGGAGCGAGAGGGCGGTGGGCTCGGTCCAATGGAGGTCGTCAAGCATGAGCACGAGCCCTCCGCATGCCGCGATCCGCCTGAAGAGGTCGGCGACCGCTTCGAAGGTAAGGAACTGCTCGGTGGCGTCGTCCGACTCGGTCGGCGGTGGAGCCGTCGGCACTCGAACGCCAAGCCGCGGGCAGAGCCTGGCGAGCTCGCCCCCGCATCGGGCCACATGCTCACTCAACAAGTCGAGGTCGGCATGATCGATGCAGGCGCCGAGGATGGTTCGGAAGGGCTCGAGGGATACCCCCGTCTCGTCTGAGGCGCCATAGAGGACGGTCACTCCCATCGCCTCGGCGGACCGCGCCAGCTCAGCGAGCATCATCGTCTTTCCCATGCCCGCCTCACCGGTGACGAATACGCAGCTCAAGCCCGTCGTGGCGATCGACGCCAGCTCGGCAAGCAGCGCCTGTCGCTGGGCGGATCGACCCAGGAAGCGATCGTTCCGAGAGAGCGATCCCGGGAGCGGAAAACGTCCCGCATGGCGAGGCTCGTCCGTGTCTGTCACCGAGCTGACCCCATCCCACCCGGTGGCAACCCTCCGCTCGATCCGCACGACCCCCGGTGAGGGCACGGTACCGAGTTCCTCGGCGAGAACCGAGTGATAGTTCTGGAACGCCCGGAGCGCGTCGGCCTGCCGGCCAGCGAGGGCAAGCGCACGGATCAAGAGACCCCGGGACCGGTCCCGGTAGGGGTACCGGGCGATCTGGCTTTCGAGCAGGGCGATCGCATCTGCCTGCCGCTGCGACGAGATGAGCTCATCAGCGAGGTCGTCGACGGCAGCGCCGTGGAGCTCCGTCAATCGGGCGATCTCGCCGCGGGCCCAGTCCTCACCCTCGAACTCCTCGAGAACTGATCCTCCCCAGACACCGACAGCCCGCTCAAGGGCCGAAACAGGGTCCGTCGCACTCGCTGCCCTTGCGACTTCATCGCAGAACATCAACGCATCGACGGGACAGGTGAGCGCGTATCCCGTGCTGGCTGTCACCAGGGCGTCCGGGCCGAGCACTGAACGCAACCGCGACACCGATCTCCGTAGCGCTCCCGGAGAGATTTTGAGCACATCGGCAAGCCGCTCCGTGCGTAGAGGCTGCGGCGCATGGATTGCAAGCAACCCGAGGAGTCTCCGTTGGCTCGCGCTCGGCACGTCGACGGTGCCACCGTCGGGCGCGACCGCTCGTACGTTGCCGAGCACACAAACGAGCTTGACCACCGACGGTTAGCCTCCCATGACGCCTATCTCTAGGTCGATTCCCGTCGATTCAACCACACCCTCGAACGTCAATCTCCCAGCTCAAGTCGCCATTTACCTGCTCTGGACACCCGACTTGACCTCCGTCGGAGGTGATCACGGCAAACGTCTGGGTATCGGTGCGACGGCCGGTCCGCAGAAGATGCATGATCGGGCCTGCAGCTCCGGGGTCCGATGTCGGTCCGGGCCGCGCCTCGTAGGCGTGCTCGGCGAAGACGTCACCAGCCGCCACGAAGATGACTGGCGCCGAAGACCTGGCGGCTCGTGCTATTCAGACCTACCTGAGCCAGGTCAGTTCACGGGCTCCGCCGTGACTCCGAAGTATTCCAGATACGGCTTCGATCGTTCGCGCAGGGCAATGCTATCGAGTGCCGTGTCAGCGAAGCAGTACCGATCGCTGCCGTCGTTGCCGGGATGAGCAGCCAGAAATGAACTCATCCGGTTCTCGACCGGTCCGTCAAGTTCACGTCCAAGCTCGGCGTAGATCTTCCGTATCACCGCCAGCGGATCGGCGACGAATTCGCTGTAGTGGACGTCGATCACATGTTCGGGTGGAAACGTCCTCTGCTGCCGCGCTTCGACGCCACGATCGAGTCCGAGGAAGATGTCGTCCGCATAGCTGGAGGCAGTTTCGGTTATGGAGACTTCGTCGCTCGCCATGCGGCGGAGATGGGTGGCCAGGGCACTCGTAGATGCAATCACCTTGAGCGGATCTCGGTGGGTCTGGATGATAACGGTGTCGGGATACTCAGCCGCCAATGCATCGAGATGCCACAGATGAGCCGGCGACTTGAGAAGCCACTGGTCGGCAGGGTGCCGGGACTGGAGATGTTGCAGATACCGACGATGCCACCGGTAGGCGGGTCGCAGATCCGCCACATGGAGGAGCCAATGGTTGTAGCTCGGGAGTCGGTACTGAGTAGGAAAGATCATGCTGCGAAAGTCGCTGGCCGTCATGCGCACGCACTCCTGGCCGAGAAGCGCCCCAACGGGATGAAAGGTGGTGAATCCGGGCATCAAGGACTCGGCCATGTCGATCGTGGCCTGCACCTCATGGATGCGGGGATCGGTGGCATACGTGGCTGTCTCCGGCGGAGGCATCGGCCGGTCGACTTCCCAGGTCAGCGGCACTCGCAAGCCCGGATCTTGACCGAGGAGGTCGTAGAGGATCGTGGTACCGGTCCGGGGTTGTCCGACGATGACGATGGGTCGCTCGATGACCTCCATGGCAATTTCGGGGTGGCTGCTTCGCCAGGCAGTGATCGTCAAACGATTGCTCAAATAGGTTGCGAGCTCAGCCAGCGCGATCTCCACACCCAACTCGTTGAGGTCCGCCTCATGCCGGAGTGAGTCGAGGAGAATATCGAGGCCCTCCTCCCAGCTCGGGTCTCCGAGGTCGACCTCGCCGGTCCGTTCCATGGCCTCGGCCACCAGACGATCCCGATCCAATCGCTCCAATGCCATTACTGCGCAACCTGCGCCAGTGGCATCACCTTGGTGCTGAGCGGCGGTGCCGTCGGGTTGTCCAGCCATCGCACGATGACGAACCCCCGGTGGCGGCCGCCGGTGTCCAACCAGTTGTCAACCCCGGGATCGGAGGCGGAGGCGACGATCCGAATGAGTCCTTCGGCATTCGGTACCGCCGCGGCATTGGTCAAGGAACTATGGCGCCGACGAGGTTCGATGCACTCGTGCCAGACGTTCTCCAAGGTCACGCTCCAGTAGCGGGTGGCGGGTGGCTCGAGGTCGATGACTAGAGCCTCATCCTCGACCAATCGGAATGTCCCGATCATGTAGAGATTGTCCGGGGTGGTATCGGCGGCACCGAGATCCGATGCTTCGGCCGTCACCAGGGTGTTGGGCGATTCGAGCAGCTCAGGCTTGATCGTCTTGTACAGGGTCACCAACTTGGCGATGGTCCACGCCATGGACGTCAGCTGCTCGGCCAAGGAATCGTCCGTCGGCCGCGCCGGGGGTGCGGGGGAATCCAGTGGCTCGATGGCGAGTTGGGCCAACACTTCCTTGGCTCGATCGGCGATGTATTCGCGTACGACGATGGCCGAGGAATCATCCGGAATCGGCACCCAGACATCACCAGCCAAGTCCTCCACCGTGGGCTCCTCGGCAGCGAGGACGAAGCTGATGCGGTCGTCGTCGCTCAGTTCCAGGTCGCGATCTGAGACATAAGCGCCCATTCGCCTCGGCGTGAGTCCAATACCGGCCAGCACCTGAAAACCCAGATAGGCGGTCGTACCCCGATGCCCACTCACCCGGTAGCGCGTCCGACCATCGATCATGGCCAGGTAATACTCGCCATCAGGAGCCGGACCCCCTAGATATCGGACTTCGGTGTTCATACTGAAGAACCATGGAGCGCCGGGGTCGACATCCAGGGATATTTCAGAGGCCAGTGCCGTGGTGCGGGCGAGGACCCTCAAGCCCTCGAGCAGTTCCATCTCGGTCTCTGCGTCGCTCTGAATGGTCTGGGTCAGATCGTCGAGCATGCGACGGACCAACTGCCATGCCTCGAGAGTCTTCGGTGCACCGTTACTTACCGTCATGATACTTACCGTCATGAGTCGTCTCTTCCCGCGGCGGCTAGCACTCCCATGTTCGATGAACTAATGGAGACCGAATTCAGATTTCTGTCGATCAGCGCCGCAAGATCCGTTTGACCTCCGGCCGCCACCCAGTCGTCGAGAGCCAAGCGGATGGACGCCATCACCAAGGCGCCCACCAGCCGCGGCCGCGGGTCATTTGCCGCGATATCCCCGAAACGGGGTGCGACGACCTCGGCGATTGCCTGCTCGTAGCCCGTATACACCTGAAGAGTCCAGGCATTGAGAGCGGGGGATGAGCGTGAAAGTTGAGCCTGCGACAGCGCAATTTCACGAAGGCCGCCGAATCCGCCGGCCAACTCAGCGAAGGCCGTCTGGACTGCATTGAGGGCCGGAAGTCCAGGCGATTGCCGTTCAAGGGCGTCGAGGATCATCTGCAGCCAGACGCCGGTGAAGCCCTCGGCAACGGCTCGTTCCTTGGTGTCGAAATAGCGGAAGAACGTAGCCCTTCCGACTTCGGCTTCCTCAGAGATCTGATCGACAGTTGTGTCCGCAAGCCCCTGCTCGAGGGCCAATCGGGCCGCGGCAGCGGTGATGCGGGAGGACGTCGCCTGACGCTTTCGCTCTCGGAAGCCAAGATCGTGGTGAGACATAGTCTCATATGATACGACATCTCACTACAAGCTGCCTCTTCGTTCCGAATTCGCGGCCGAACAAGCGGGCGTCAGGGAACGAACACGATGCGCTGACCGGCTTCGGCCGGGGCGTCCCATACCTCTCGAACGGCGCCGAGCGGCGTCGGAAGGGGATCAATGACATAGGACCCGGATGTGATCTCGGCCGCCAGGGTTGGCATGTCTGCGATGATCTCCTTGGGGCTGACCGAGCCCTGGCCACTTCCGACGATCGTGATCCGCATAGCACGAAGCCATGCGGATGGAATCGTGATCTCGAGGCCTGCCATCGACCCGATCTGAACCCACGTGAGGTTCGCAGCATCGTCGGCCCGGTGCTTAAGAACCGCGGGCATTACGAATTGAGTGACCTCGCCCCAGAGAAAATCGAGGACGACATCTGTGTCGGCCGCTGCTGCTCCGAGCTCCGCCTCGACGCCATCGGGGTCGCCAGAGAGCGACACTGCTCTGTCCGCGCCGAGGTGCGCAAGTACCTTGAGCCTGCCTGGATTGCGGCCGACCCCGATCACCTGGCCCGCCCCCAGGTGCTTGGCGATCTGAACGGCCATCTGCCCCGAATTACCAGTTGCGCCGAGCACCAGGACCTTCTGTCCTTCTTCGAAAGCGATTCGCTTACGGAGTGCGATCCACGAGCCCATGGCCGGGTTCATGGCCGCCGCCACAGTGAGGACGTCGGTCCCCGAGGGAAGAACCACGCTTGCCCGAGGGTCAATCACAACCTTTTCGGCCAGACTGCCGAAGCGGGTGTCATGCAAGACGAAGTACCGCAGTTCGCCGTCGGGCCCCGTTCCGATCCCGTCCAGCCCCGGAATCACCGGCAATTGTCCGGTACTTGTGTAGTGCGAGCCCTTAGCGCTCGTCCGCACCCGGTTATGTAGTCCGGCCGCCAGCACTTTGATCAGCATTTCTCCATCAATTGGGACGGGAGTCTCGAACTCCTCATAGGCGGGGGGCTCCTCAAATGATCGGACCACTGCTGCCTTCATCGGGACCACCCCACATATAGTTCCTACTACCAACTATTTTAGATGGTGATACGAACTGACTCCACTACCATCTCGATGTGTCGTTCACCCACTCTGTTACGGCGGATCCCGAGGTCGACCAGGAGGCGACCGCTCTCATCGATGCACTCGTACGGACGTCATTCGTGACTACGGCGATCATCAGCAAGATCGCGGCTGACCACGACCTCTCCTTGACCCAACTACGGGTACTGGCGATCCTTGAGGATCGACGGGTGAAAATGACTGACCTCGCCGACTACCTCGGGCTCGACAAGTCGACCATCTCCGGCCTCATCGACCGCGCCCAGAAGCGTGGACTGGTCGAGCGAGCACCCAATCCGCTCGATGGCCGGGGCGTGGACGTGTTTCTTACGAAAACCGGGGCGGACCTGGCCCAGGTTGGCAGGGTCGTGATCGCAAGCGCGTTATCGCCGATGACGGGCGTCCTGCATCGCGCCGAATCCGAACGTCTCACGACGCTGTTGGAGCGGATGCTTGACGGCCGTTGACGTGACCCTGCAGGAAAGAGCGCAACCCGTGGTTTTCAAGCGACAACGAAGCCATTTTTCCTCCCCGATCCTGAACGGGCAATCGCCAGCCAGGCTCTCGTCCGCCTCAGAGTCGTCAACCTGACGCGTCCGACGTCTGGCATCGGACCAGATTGCTCGAAGCGCAGGCGGGCGCACCTTGACGAAGTAAGCCCTAACCTCGTTGGCATCGACGGCGGAAGAAAGACACATGTCTAACTTCTCCCTGCACACGACAAGGAGGACTCATGTCAACGTTCAAAAGCATGTCCCGAGCCGGATACATCGTTATCGGGTTCATCATCGCCCTGTCGGTAGTTCCCACCGCTGCCGCTGCGACCTCTATCTACAACGGAATAGTCGGAACCAGCGGTCACGAGGCGAACGTTACCGGTGCCGGCCAGTTGCTGACGACTGAGGCTTCACCGGCAAATACATGGACCCATTCTTCTGAGTACGGGTCGCCGGGTGATACCGAAGTCTATTCTGACGTACCACCAAATGAGTTTCCCGTACTCACCGGAGTACAAGTTGACACTTCGCGAGACCCTTCTCCGGGTCAAGGCTCGGCCGTAACGCTTTACGATTCAGGCTGCGGAACCTGTACCGCCAAGGTGATCGCAGCTGTGAATCCGCCAACCATCGGGGACTCAACAATTCCTTTCTCACCTGGCTTGAGTACCACCCGAAATGGACGGTATTTCTCCGGACTGCAGGAACTCGGTCTGTTCGTTTCGTTGTCTGGACCGTTGCAGGTGACCATCACCCTCAATGGCTATTACGCACCGTGCAGCGACGATCCTGCAGCGTGTCCGAGCTGAGGTGCAGTTGGCTCGGCCAGTTCTGACGGACTCTCTACTTCTTCGGTCCCAATGTCCGTGTCCACCCATTGACGGCGACGGAGGGCGGAGCCGAAGCCCCGCCCTCCGCGGTCAGATCATCGATGGAAACCAGGCACCGGTCTAGAAGAGGGGGCCGATCTCCTCGTTGTCGTTCTTCGGATAGGTCGACGACGGCTTGGGCTGGACAAACGTGATGTCAGAGATCCCCGGCTTCTTGCATGCCGCAGCAGCGTTTGCCGCAGTGTAAGGGATGAGCTTTGTCGTGCCGAGCTCACTGATTTCGGAACTCTGTAGCTGCACCTTCGCGGTCCCAGCGAATGACCCGGTGGCTGTGCCGCTCCCATAGGTGATCAACCCGGCACTCGTGATGGTGCCCGCCTTGAAGCTCAACTTGGTCGCGGTGATCGGTGAGGTACCAACCCAGTTGACCGTAGCCCCGGTAATGGGAGGCGAAGTCATAGTCGCCAGACCGTCACAGCCACCCGCCTTGTTTGCGGCGATCGTGAACGTAAAGTCCTCTGTGCTGCTCTTGAGGGTCTCACCACCCTGCGTCAACTTTGTCCCCTTGATGCCGGTGCAGTCCACGTTCTTACCCTTGAAGGTAGCCCTAATCGCCGGTTGCGACACCCCGAGCTTGAGCGGCGTGCTGAAGGTGACGGTGCCGGTCAGGCTGCAACTGATATTCCCCTTGAAGGTAACGGGCGACGCAGCAGACGCCATTCCGCCGGCCGCGAACACGCCGATGGTTGTGATCGGGATCACGATCGCGATGGCGATCATGATTGCCCTCGACGAGCCCAGCTTTCTGTGACTGTGCATTTTGATTCCCCCTACTGGTTTGGTTGATGGGCCATGTATGCAGCCGGGTCATCCCGGCTCCAATGCCCCCACGCAGGGTTCCGGCCAGTCAGCAGGTTCTCCGCCCTGATTCGCCTCTGGTTCTCCGCACCAGACGACGACCAAGATGAGTATCTCACCATGCCCCAGTCAGTGCAACAGGCAATGGGGACTGGGGCTCATGCTGCAAAGTGATCGAGCCGGCCGTCGACCCTGATGCAGCCTTCGATCGAAGGCCCTAGTCGTTCGTCGCCGGCACCCATCATCTGTGGCCGGGTTCAAGCAGCCAGTCACCTTGACGAACAGGTACTGCGGTCGACCTGCCCTGCCGGCACCCGCCGCTCCTCAGAACAGCTCGCCCGAAGAGGGTGCCCGATCGACAGCAAAGATCGGGACGATGGGATCGTCCTCGCCGTGGAGGAGGAGGACGGTCAGGGCCAGGCGGGTGGGAACTCGGTGGCCAGCCACGAGCGGAGAACACGTATCACTCGGAGGCTCCAACGAACGGCATGGTTCGTCTCGGATCGAACCCGATATTGTCTGGTGGATCGCAATTATTGCCGGAGCCTTAAAGTCAACCGCGGAGTGCACCGGAGGCTGCCGTGACCATCACCGATCGTTGGGGAACCGGAATCGACACGGTGAGCGAAGACGCAGCTCGCCTGCTGGAGCAGGCCACCACGGAGTTCATGTTCTTCCGCGACGACCCTGCGGCGACTCTCGACGCGGCCATCGAGGCCGACCCCGACGCTCCACTCCCCCGCATCGTCCGGGCCGAACTCGACTTGTTCAGTCAGACCCGCCAGGCCCTGCAGTCGGCCCGCGACCGACTGGCCGAGGTGGACACCCTTTTGGACAACGCCTCTCGGAGAGAGCAGCTGCACGCCGCCGCGGCCGACGCCTGGGCCAACGGGCAGCTCGACATCGCCGCTCGTCTCTTCGACCGGGCCGTCGCTCTCGACCCTCACGACCTGCTGGCGCTGAGGATTTCGCACGATCTCTCGTTCTTCCTCGGAGACTCCAAGAACATCCGGGACGTGGTCGCCCGCGCCCGCTACGCCTGGAAGGAGACCGATCCCCTCTTCGGAGCAGTTCAGGGCATGCACGCCTTCGGACTGGAGGAAACGGCGGAGTACCGCCGAGCCGAGGACGCCGCCCGCGCCGCTCTCCGAGCCGACCAGTCGGACGTCTGGGCCATCCATGCCCTGGCCCACGTACTGGAGATGGAGGGTCGCACCGACGAGGGCATCGACTTCCTCTCCGAAAGCTCGGCCCGATGGGAAGAGAGCTTCTTCGCCGTGCACAACAGGTGGCACCTGGCGCTCTACTTCATCGAGGAGGACAAGCTGGAGTCGGCCCTGGCCGTCTATGACAACGCCATCCGCAAATCCGACAGCAGCGAGTGGCTCGATCTCGTCGATGCCGCCGCCCTGCTCTGGCGCCTCTCGCTACTGGGTATGGACGTGAAGCGGCGCGCCACGGCGCTGGTCGACATCCTCGAACCGAGGATTGACGACGCTCTGTACGTCTTCAACGACCTTCACTCGATCATGGTCTTTTCGCTGGCGGAACGGGAGGACCTGGTCCGGGCGGTCATCGACGCCAACAGACGTCAGGACAGGACAACCAACTCTTTGGTCCATGCGATGTCGGGAGCCGAGCTCTTTCAGGGCTTCAGCGAGCTCGCCCATGGCGATGCCACTGGTGCCGGCGAACGGCTGCTCCGGGCTCGTAGCCGGTCGAGTGCCATCGGTGGCAGCGTGGCTCAGCGCGACATCATCGACCAGACCCTCATCGCCGCGGTCGCCCGCTCAGGCGACGATGGCCTGGTGCGGGCGCTCCTATCAGAGCGAGTGGAGCGCAAGCCCTCGACAGCCGGCTCTGTACGGCGCCTGGTCGAGGCCAACACTCACGGAACCCGCCTTCACTGAAGGCAGTGGCTGGCCCGGGCCCCGATACCGGTCGGCTCAGCAGCAAGCGGCATCTCCCCTGATTGCCGCGTCGTCAGAGTGCGGCGGTGCGGTGGGTAGTTCCGCCGTGACGCAGAGTCCGCCGGTGGGGCGGGGGGTGAGCGTGAGGGTTCCGTCGTGCGCTTGAATAATGCTTTTCACGATGGCCAAACCGAGGCCGACACCTGCTTGGTCGGTGCGTATGCGTTCGGCACCGCGCCGGAACGGTTCGGTCAGGGTGGCAACTACCTGTGGGGTGAGGTTCTCGCCGGTGCTCTCGACAGTGAGCACCACACTCGTAGGGTGAACGGTGGTCGTGATGGACACGGTGCCATGTTCAGGCAGGTTGTAGACGATGGCGTTCTGCACAAGATTTATCGTCATCTGTAGCAGGAGCGCCTCTGAGCCGAGGGCGGGAGCAATCTCTCCAGAGGTTTCAATGGTGACGCCACGCCCCTCCGCGAGGGGGAGGAGCATTTCGGTGGCTTCTTCGGCTAGGAGGGAGAGGTCGACGTGTTCTGCGGTGAAGGACTTCTGGTCCGATCGGCTGAGTAGGAGCAGTGCCTCCGTGAGTTCGATTGCTCGGGTGTTGAGGTGGTAAAGGCGGACGACCAACCCGGTGTTCACACGGTCGGGATCGTGGCGAGCCACGTCGAGGAGCGTCTGGGTGATGGCGAGCGGGGTGCGTAGTTCGTGGGAGGCATTGGCGGCGAATCGTTGCTGTTCGGCGACGTGCGCTTCGAGCCGGGCCAGCATGGCGTCGAAGGCATCAGCGAGGTCGCGGAACTCGTCTCTGCGGCCCGGTAGCGCGATTCGGTGGGAGAGGGAGCCGGTCCCAGCCGTGCGGGTGGCGTCGGTGATACGAGCGAGGGGGGCCAGCATCCGGCCGGCCAGGAGCCACCCTCCGAGGAGACCGAATACCAGCAGGAACACCCCCAAGATGGCCGCGGCTGGAGCGAAATCACGCAAGAGAACGCCACGGCCGGGCGAGATGAAGACGGACGTGCCGCGGACGAGAACCCTCTCACCCCTGGGCACGTATCGCAAGAGGAACACCCACACCGCGCCGAGCAGCAATCCGCCCGCGATCATGAGAAAGCCGGCGTAGCTGAGGGTGAGTTTGAGGCGAATGCTCCAACCCGGGGTTCTATCCACGGCCTTCCCCCTCGCTCCCGGTGCCCGGTTTGGTGTCGATGCGGTAGCCGACGCCGGCCACGGTGGTAATGACCCATGGTTCGCCGAGGCGTTTGCGCAGCGCCGAGACCGTGATGCGCACGGCGTTGGTGAACGGGTCCGCGTTCTCGTCCCACGCCTGCTCTAGCAGCTCCTCGGCGCTGACGACGCCGCCCTCGGCCGCCACCAGCACTTCGAGCACGGCGAACTGCTTTCGGGTGAGGGCGACGTACCGCCCGTGGCGATAGACCTCGCGGCGGAACGGATCCAGGCGCAGGCCCGCGATCTCTCGCACGGGTGGCCGGTTGTGAGCTCGCCTGCGGTCGAGGGCTCGGAGACGGAGCACGAGCTCTCGTAGCTCGAACGGCTTGGTGAGATAGTCGTCGGCGCCGAGTCCGAACCCGGACGCTTTGTCGTCGAGCCGGTCGGCGGCGGTGAGCATGAGGATGGGCATGCCGCCGCCGGAGGCGACGATGCGTCTGGCAATCTCGTCGCCGGAGGGCCCGGGGATGTCGCGGTCGAGGACGGCGATGTCGTAGGCGTTGACGCTCAGCAGGCCGAGAGCGGTGTCACCGTCGGCCGCTATGTCCGCGGCGATCGCCTCCAGGCGGAGGCCATCACGGATGGCTTCGGCCATGTAGGGCTCGTCCTCGACGATCAACACACGCACATTCCGGCCAGGTTACCCCCCAGGGCATATCGTCCGCGTATCGAAAACGACATACGAGCTGGCGACATCACGTTGACTTGACTGGGAGCGTGACCCACACCGCACCGGCGCGACCAGCGGCCCGTCTCACCCCATCATCGGGGTCGTCGTACATCTCGGCCCCATCCGACGAACACGGCGCACTTCCCGAGGGAGAGGTCTTCGTCCCAGCCATGGGCATCACCGTCTATGGAAGCGGGCCGGAGGAAGCCGCATTGTTTCGAGAGATGGCACCTCGCTTCGGCTTCCGGCCGACCATCACCGACGCTGGTGTATCTGAAGCCAACGTTGACCTGGCATCTGGTACCCGGTGCATCAGCATCGGTCACAAGACAAACATCACAACTCCCACTCTGGTGGCGCTCAGTCAAGCCGGCGTAAGGTACATCTCCACGAGGAGTGTCGGATACAACCACGTCGATGTGCAATGCGCGCAGCATCTTGGCCTTGCCGTCGAGAGTGTCGCCTATTCGCCCGACAGCGTCGCTGATTACACATTAATGCTGATGCTGATGGCGGTGCGAGGCGCCAAATCCACTCTCTGCCGTGTGCAATCTCATGACTACCGATTGAACGACGCCAGCGGAAGAGAACTCCGCGATATGACTGTTGGAGTCATCGGAACCGGACGCATCGGCACAGCGGTGGTCGACAGGCTCCCAGGCTTCAGCGCCCAGGTCCTGGCGCATGACTGCATTCCCGATACGTCCGCCGAGTACGTGGCTCTCGACGAGTTGCTGCGGCGAAGCGACATCGTCACGCTCCATACGCCGCTAAACGCCGACACCCACCATCTCTTGAGTCGTCGACGTATCGAGCAGATGAAGGACGGCGCCCTCATCATCAACACGGGACGCGGCTCGCTCCTCGACACGGCCGCCCTGGTAGACGCTTTGGAAGGCGGCCGACTCGGCGGGGCGGCGTTGGATGTCCTCGAAG
>Ga0182030_10014620_pt1 | contig 15475 bp, 22 predicted proteins | sample 812S3MmetaG_FD_121299 | JGI IMG/M metagenome (GOLD analysis project Ga0182030, IMG submission 121299) | Permafrost microbial communities from Stordalen Mire, Sweden - 812S3M metaG (Illumina Assembly) | ecosystem: Environmental > Terrestrial > Soil > Wetlands > Permafrost | place: Sweden... | reverse complement strand
GGCCGGGCCCATGATATAGCGGTGCTGCAGCGTGCCGGTTGCGCTATTGCTGTACTCAGCGATTTCTTCATCGCCGTCGTGCAGATACCAGGTAACCACACCCGCCACATTCTTGCTAACTCTGCGGCCCAGGCCGTCGTAGCGTTTCCTCCGATGCATCGTACCGCCGAATATCGTCCGTCGATTGCCGAAGCACTCAAAGCTGCAGATGCCAGGATGTGCAGTGTCTTTTCGTTCTGCACCTGTTTGCCAGTTTAGTCCGCCGTACAGTGCGGAACGCGACAGACTACTGGATGGGCGGCATCTGCCACCCGACGATAGCGTCGTACCGTGGCACGCCGACGCAAACCATTACAAGCTTCAGGTCAAACTCACTGGCTGATCGTCACCGATCCCTTTCGCAAGATGGTTGAATGCTCTGTCCTGCCCCAGGGCGTCAACTTGCAGCAGGCGATGCGGGATTCAATTGAGCGCTGGGTGGCGCAGGGTTGGGAGGCCGAGGGCGATGGCAGCTACGAATTTTGCTTTATTCGGCGCGGCGGAGAACGGCTGCTGCTCAATATCACCCACACCGATCCCAATCGACCGCCCTCTACGGGTCACGCCTTTCTCGCGGGACGGGGCTCCGTCAAATAGTCGGGTCTCTCGCGCTGCGCGCTGCTCTCCTACGCTTCGATGCCGTGTCGAGTCCGAAGCATCTGCCTGAATTCGGTCTCTGAGATCTTTCGGCCGTGCAAGATTGGGTGAAACGGGTGGCTTTCCGTAATCGGATCGGTGGACCAGTTCTCCGCGTAATCCCAATCCGGCCAGACCACGAAGGGCAGTCCGTCGACTTCGAAGAATTCCGCCTCCGAGGTAAATCCCTTCGCCAGGCTCTCCCGCATCGTGGGCCGAACAAAGCCGGGAATGGGCGCGCCTTTGTAGGTGTCATCTATGATGGTTGGCATAACTGACCTCCAGCCGTAAGGCTACGCCAGCGGGAAATTGGCCGATTCGATATAATGGACAAACACCCTGCGCACCGCGATCCCTCTGACATCGCCTATTCCAAGCGGGAGTGAATCTTTCCGACACCTGCAACTACGCAGGTAATCTTAGTCGGGCACCAGGTCACCAGGACCCCGTATGAAAACCCCAGAGAAGCCTTCCCTTTCTTCCCATACAGCCCTGCCCGGCGACGAGGTCTCTGTCGACGAGGCCCTCGAGCTCGGCGCGTTCCCGGAAGATGCTCTGTCAGAGCAGGATGCGCTTGAGGCCGAGTCCTCCCCTCGCCTCCCGCCCGCCGAAGCCCTGGCTCCTCGCAGGAATTAGGCGATGGCCGCGGGCAAGGACTATCGCGAGGAGCTCACTGCCAAACTGATTGAGCAGCTCGAGGCCGGCACGGCCCCGTGGCAGAAACCCTGGGATGGCCGCTCTCGCCTACCCCACAACGCGAGCACGGATAAACCGTATCGCGGGGTGAACTCCTTATATCTGAGCCTCGTGGCCACGGCCCGAGGTTATGAGGATCCGCGCTGGGCGACGTATCGCCAGGCCGCCGAGCAGGGCTGGCAGGTGCGCAAGGGTGAGAAAGGTATCGGCATCGAGTACTGGAAGCGCACCGAGTCGCAGGCAATCCGCGATGCCAATGGGGCTCCCGTGCGAGGGAGCGATGGCAAGACCGTCATCCAGGAAATTGCGCTCGCTCGCCCACGGGTGTTTTACGCCACGGTGTTCAACCTTCAGCAGATGGAGGGCGCGCCTGAGCCCGCCCAGCGCGCCTATGCCTGGGATCCGCTGGATCGGGCGGAGAAGATCCTGCACGCCTCCGGCGCGCGCATCGTTCACGACCAGGGCGACCGTGCCTTCTATGCGCTCGGGCTCGATGCCATTCACCTGCCCGCGAGAGACCAGTTCAAGGACCAGGCCGCCTACTACGGCACTGCCCTGCACGAGCTCGGGCACTGGAGTGGACATCCAACCCGGTTGAACCGCGATCTGAGCGGAGCCTTCGGCTCGCCCTCCTATTCACGCGAAGAGCTTCGGGCAGAGCTTGCAAGTCACTTCCTCTCGGACCAGCTCGGGATTCCACACGATCCCGGGCATCACGCCAGTTACGTCCAGAGCTGGATCCAGGTGCTCTCTGGAGACAAGAACGAAATCTTCCGTGCCGCCCGCGACGCGGAGCAGATCACTGAGTACGTCATCGCGCTCGATCGCGAGCGTCCCAAGGCACAGGAGCTCACGCCCCACGCCGCTCGCGCGCAAGCCTTTGAGAAGCTTGCCGAGCACGAGGCGCTCTCCCAGCATCCGGAGCTCAAGTCGCTCTATGAGGGCTTTCATAACCTCGAGCAGGGACTGAATGCCCGATTTCCGAACGATGCCGTCAGCCGGGATAAGTATCTGGTCGCGGTCCGCACCCACATCGTCCAACGCCTCGAGGCCGGCGAGATCCTCGTCGCGCGTGCCGCACGGAAAGAAGCCGCAAACACTGAGCAGCGATTAAGCCCGCGCCCGCTGAGCTCGCAGGCTTCGCTCGATCAGGATCGCTAGGCGCTTAGCGTTCCAGATCATCGGTACCGGTCCGCCCTCTCGGTAGGGAGCGGTCCTCAAAATCACGGAAGGTTGACCGCTCGCCCCTCCCCGGCTCCGGTCGCGTCGGTGTCGGACGCTCGAGCCCGAATCGATCCGCCAGTGCGCCCGCGAGGACTCGATCTGTCGGGTCCTCCGACTGGTGGAGAATCTGCACGACTTCTGCATAGCGACGCAGGATGTCCTGTTCGGTGTGTTTGGCCTTTTCGACCCGCTCCGTGCTGGCCTTCGGCCGCCAGGCTTTCGTGAATGGCTTGCCCTGATCTTTCATGTGCCGGATTGCACTCCGATCGCCCCGGCCGCGCTCGAGCCGATGAGCACGGGAAGTCGCCACGGCATCGATGCCATGTTCCCTCAAGGCGCTCGCAAAACCTTCCCGCCAGCGCTGCAGGTCGGCTTTGCGGGGATTGAGGCGAGTGCCATCCCTGCCAGCCGACTGCACGACCAGGTGCACGTGCGGATGGGGAGAGGGCGGATCCTCCTTGTCCTGATCGAAGTGCGGTGTGTCGGCGGTGTGCAGCGCCATCGCGTACTTGTGATTGGAAAACTCCCGCGCCGCAAATTCGCGCGCTGCCTTGAGCACCGCGATGGGGTCCGTGCCTTCCGGCATCGAGAGCACCACGTTTACCGCCTCGCGTCGGGTGCTGGTCTCCTCGATGTGGACTTCGCCGTTCTGCCAATCATCGGCAAGCTCCCGAATCGCATCTCTCCCCTGGATCCGGAAACCATCCTGATCCTCTACAATCACTTGAGCGGCCTGGTCAGTCTTGTCGGCGTCGGCGACTTCGCCGGACTGACGCGCTCCGCCGGTTCGGGCGATGTAGCGCAGGTGATCGCGAATCTGCTTCATGCCGCGCCCGCCCCCGTACACCTTGACCATGACCTGGGGACTCTTGCGGACCAGGTCCGCCAATTTGCCCCGAACGGCCCGAGCTTCCAGACGGCCGCCCGCCTTCCGTATCGTTCCGCCTCTGGAACCGCCGCCCGAGAACTTGCGGCCCTTGGGACTTCCGGCCCTGACCGGTGCCGCGCGCTCGGGCGTTCCCCAGAACCTGGCTCTATTAAAGAACGTCTCGCCCCAGTCCATCAGCAGGCCATCGACGTACACCCGGGATTTCACTCGGCGTCCTCAGGCTTGTGCCCGCGCAAGCGGGTGCGCTGGTGCAGTCGGCTGCGCCAACGTTGAACGTTGTCGGTCAGGACTTCGGACACGACCGGCAGGTGACCGTCAATTCTTGTGCGAACCTACTGTACCAGATCCCGGACGTGCTGACCGCGTTGCGATCGGAGACCTTCGGCCGCGGAACCCATTCGCCCATGGGCCAGGTGATCGCTGATTGCATTCAGGGCGCGCACGAGCTGGTTGAGGTTTCGGCCGATGGCCTGCACCTCGAGGTTGGAGTGTCGAAGGGCCTCGAGGCTGAGAGAGCCGAGCTGGGGTTGGCTCGCCAGGTGCGCGCGGATCAGCGCCACAATCCAGCGTGGCACCGAAAGTCCTTCCTGCGCTGCGCGCGCAGTCACTCGCTCCCATTCCTCCTCGGTCAGCGGCACTTTGGGACGTGCATCGACCAGGGCGGCTCGATCCCGTTGCGGGAGCGGCGCCCGGGCACTCCGGGATGGCCGTGGCCATTGGCCGGGCTTCAGGCGCCCGACCAATTCGCGAAGCGCTTCACTCGGCGTCATCGAGACCGACTCGCACCAGGCCTCCCAGGTGTCCTTCGAACCCCGCAGATCGACGGAGATGCGGTTCCGGCATGAAGCACCCGCTGCCTTGCGAGGGGGCATCAATTGCTCCGCTTGAGATATCTCAAGAATCCAAAAATCGGGCTCATCAACACACCAATCGGGCAATCTTGTCAGACAACTGGCCCAGCGGGCCTATCCTGCTTCGGCTTCTTCCTCACTATTGAGCGTTCGTTCTTGAGATATCTCAAGCGCCTTCGTTCCCGCTCGTTCTTCGGAATTCGCAGAGGGGTTGCACCCCCTCTGTCCTCGCCTTCGGCTCGCGAACTCGACTCCCCGTGAGAGGGCTGCGCCCTCTCCCCGCGCCGTCGCTACGCGCCGGCGCGGCGCCCCTCTCCTTCAGAATGGTTTGGCGTGTGGAAGGATTGGGCAAGGCACAGGAACCTCGAACCCTCATCGCTCGAGGCGTGGGGATGTGCTCTGCGAATTTGCCGGACCGAACCTGCATTGGGCCGGCGGCGCTTATCTACCTGCGGGAGCGCTCGCGCAGTTTAGGCCGCACGTCATCTGGATCCTGCATTCGTCCGGCCTGAGCGTCCGCGAGGCTACCCAAAGGTTTCTCGTGTGCGTCGTCACCCGGTGGAGCTGCCGCTTTATGCCGCGCCCTCGCCTGCTCCACTTCCAACTGTCTCAGTCGCTGCCAGGTGTTCATCTTCGCTCCAGAGGCTCTGGCGTCTGACTATCGACCCTTCCTGGGAGGCGAAGAGCGAAGCGGCAGCTCCCAGCGACTCAGCAGCACTGCCTGCCCGATCTCGGCCACGCGCTCGACGTAGCGCGCATCGGCCGTGATGAACACGCCGCCGTGCACCAGCGCGAGGGCGTGGTACACCGCATCGTAAAAGGACACTTCAAAGCGCGCGGTCAATTCCAGCGTCCTCGCGAGCACGGGCCCGGAAGGCCTCACCTCCTCCAGTCCGAATTTCAGCAGCGCGCTGAGCCATGTGGATGCGTGCATCGGGAAGCGACGCGCCACGGTATTGCCAACCTCATAGATCCAGAGGGAGGGCACGAGCGCTCGCACCGACTCATCGACAATGGCCTCGCGCAGTTGTCTGGCGCGATCCGCATGGGGTTCATCGTCCGAGGGCAACACCCACTTGAGTAAAACCGAGGCATCCGGGACGACGACGGCAAGCGCCATCAGTGACCCTGCTTCCGCTCCTCGCGGATCCAGCGGGCCACCTCATCGGTACTGATCTTGGGCAGCTGCGCGCCCAGACGCTCCATGTCCTGCACGGCGTCGCTCCGCCTTCGCCGGCTCACCCAGGCGCGAAGCGCTTCGTTGATGGTGCGGCTGCGCTCCCCTGCAGGCACCCGACCCAGGACACGCCAGGTGTCCTCATCGATCATCACGTTAATGCGCTTGCTCATGACGGTGGCTCCTGCCGCTCGCGAATCGTGTGTATAGCATTACACACTGCGCCTTGCCCGTCACCCGCGCCCTGGGTGGGGCTTCTGGAGTTCGGGAACCCATTGCACAGCACTTCGTCCCGTATGACTCGCCAATTCCCGCGAGACTTCCACTTAACGGGAACATGTTCCCCTCCAAACGCCCTCCCGGACACAAAAGGCACTCGCCCGCCGCGATGTTCCACGAAAATAGGCTAGTAAAATCCTCTAACACCTTGAGTCAACATGGCTTTCCGCGAGAGATCACAGCTGAGGCGTCGGGTCGATGTTCCACGCTTTTCTTCGCGTCCGGGTTTCTCGCCGTTCTCGAATTCATTCACGGGCCGCCAGGCCCTGTGTTCTTTCATTCTTAAATCTCTCCGAATAAATCCTTCCCTTCTTTGTTATGCAGCGCCGCACATCTCGGGGCGTGCAAGCGGGCGCATCCAGTTGGAGGGCATACGGTGAGGACGCGTCCAGGCCCCTTCGCGAAGCTTCTTGAATGCGATGTTGAGCGCCAGCGGCCGATCGAATTTTTTCAGAGCCCCCTCCTCCACGGCCCAGATCACCTCGCTAAAAGTCTCGGCGAGCTGAGTCTTTGGAACGATCGTCGAGATCTGCTTTCGGGCGCGGGCCAGTTCGAGCGGCGAGAGGCAAGGCTTTGCGAGCGGTACGGCTGGGCGTGCCGGCGGAGAGCAAACCCTCACCGGGGCCGGCCGCGCCATCTGTCCGAGCTGGGTGAGCAGCTGGGCCTGATCTTCGGCCGTCAGCGCAGTGCCTGGATCGAAGGCCATTCCAGTCTTGCCATTGCGGGAAGCCGAGAAAAACCGGCCTTTTTCGGCTTGGGAGGCCCTGCCCCATAGTGATTGGTGGCTCTGACGTGTGGGCCGCGGAGGCGCTTGGGCAGGCAAGGTAGCCAGGGTTTTGTGCGGGCCAGCCGCGACCGGCGATGCCTCGTTTAAGACAGGTGGGAGCGCCGGCTGCGCTTGCTCGAGTGCCCGACGGTTAGGCGCGCGGGAGAGCTCCGCCAGAAGCGCCGGGGGCAATCGAACCTCGGTAATCGCCGTGGCCTGCTGGAAGGGATTGGCCAGGTTCCGGCCCGGGTCTGCTCGCCGGATGAGGCCCAGAGTCTTTAGCACCTGATAAGCACGCGTCACTGTCGAAGGGTCGATACAGCACAAGGCAGCGACTTGCCGGACGGGGATCTCCGAGCACCAGTCCCGGCTTCTCATGCCCTCCTCCCAATGCAGCCAGAATACCCGCTCAGTGGCCTGCGGAAGCGATTGCTGCCAGAGCCAGCGCTCCAGTGGCTTGGGCCGGAGGCTAAAGTACTTCTCCCGGACCAGGCGGTTTCTTGGGTCGTCGGTTTCGTTCAGGCACGCTGATGCCGTGCGCACGTTTTCGTTGGCCATAAGCTCCCCTTCGATATGCACGAATTCTTGAAAACCGGGCCGTTACAGGGGATTTCCGCTTGACCCGAGGATCTCGAGTCACTAACCTTGATTTACGAGAACGAGGTCAGTTTTGCGGGTTTGCCCTTGAAACTCCCTTGAATTGAGAGAGCCCCACTAGTTGGGGCTTTTTCATTTAGGCGGTGGCATGTGCGGCCTCCATAAGGTCTGATCTGCTTTTCAATACCCCAAAACGCCGAAGGGCCGGTTGAACCGGCCCTTCGTTAGGATGTTTGTAGGTAGGCGACCCTGGTGGTTCTATCAAAGTAGTGCGCGCACTACTCTCCAGAATGAGCGACCCAAAATAAGGGCGGAGTAGTGCGCGCACTACTTTGGTGGAGCGCAGTGGCATACCCCGAGGACTTCCGGCAATGGCAAGGCTTCCAGTCATTTCTTGGGCTCCCGCTGTGCCTCGATAAATTTGTGCGAATAGGCCTTAAGGCCCTCGTAGTAGTCGGCCCGTTTTTCCGGCCTGACCTGCGTGGAATCGATGGTCCAGCGATTGCCCTTCATTGCGATCTTGAACAGGACCTTGTCATCGACCCTCACGGAGTCCTGCAGCTTCGAACTGCGGGACTTCGAACCCTTCGGACTTGAACCGGCCGTCAGTGATCTGAACACCGTTTCCGCATCGGGTTGAGGCTCTTGTTTGGCAAGCTTGGCGGCTCGCTGAAATGTCTGAGTTCGGCGCTCCTCGCAAGCGCGCGTAAGATCCTTGTTCCACCGCATCGCGATAGTTCTCGGATCCCTGAATGCCGCCAACACTTCAATGGGCAGTTCCGCCAGGCCAACGTATTGCCCGATGGTCGTTTTGTGCTTTCCAGTCGCTTCGGCAATCTGAACTTGGGATTCAAATAGCCCCGTTGAGAGCCACTGAGAAAACATCCTGCCGGTTTCGAAAGGGGAGAGCGCTTCGCGCTCCTCATTTTCCCTGTACATCTTGAGAACAAGATCCTTGGCCTCGGATGCCTTGGCATCGAGTCGCGCCAGGATCTGAAATCCGCCCTCAGCCTCGCGATTTAGTTCGCGGATAACAGCGTGACGCCGATGCCCTTCGACAAGCTCATAGGGATGAGCCGCACCCGGCGCGGCCGGCCGAACTCGGACTGGCGTGTCCTGACCATTTGCTAGGATGCTGGCTTTCAGCGCCTTGAGTTTGGCGTCCGTTGTCAGAAGGCTAAGTTCATGCCGGTTGGCAAACTCAGACAGGCCAATTGACTCCGGATCAAGCCGGAGAAGCACCATTCCTTCTCGGCGCTCCTGTTCCCTGTCAGCACGTTCTTTCTCGAGCTCCTCGCGCGCCTTGTGCAATCGGGGAACCAGCGCTTGCTGGTCCTCAGCGGCGAGCCGGCCCGGGTAGGTCGTGGGTTCACCGGCACCGGTAACCGCAGCCCGCGGGCGCAGCCTCAAAACGGCCAGCGCTGGGTCATCCGGGAGCGCCGTACGGTCACCAAAGCGGGATTTACGTTCAGTCACGCCGCAACCTGCGCATCATCAGATCGCTTTTGCTGCCGTTCACGAAAGACATCAATGATGTCGGCTTCAATAAGACCGTTGACCAGATTGGCTGCTTCAAGTGCGCGCTTCAGCACGCTTCGACCTGGGCCGCGTGGATCCACTTCGTAGAGTGTCTTCCACTCGCTACCAATCTTTTGAACTGACGCCGATTGCACCATGGGCTCTTGGATACACCAGTCGCCGAATACCTCAAGTATTCGGTTCGCGATCTTCAGCTCCGCAGCCCGCCCGGTGTATTTCGTTATCAGAATCCGGAAGATGTCGAGCCGCTTGTCTGTGCCGAAATTCGTTCTGACAGCTCTCAGTATCTCCGCCGCAAGTGCCATGAAGGCGCGAGCAGACTCGAAATCAAGGGTTTCCGCCGGCGTAGGCAGAATCAACCCATCTGCGGCGAATATCGCACCGGTCGTCGAGAGCGAAAGGGCAGGGGGGTTGTCGATGATGATTACATCGTAGTCCCCTCGCACATCTTCAATGGCATCGTGCAGCGGCCGGTGAAACTCAAAGGGCCTATCAGAATTCTTTGCGCGCTCTCGCCTAAGGCCGAGTACAAACTCTCCTGTATAGAGCGCGAGGTTTGCCGCGACGATGTCCAATCCAGACCAATAAGTGTTCTGGATTGTCGTGCGGAACGAGTCTGGCCAGGTCTCACCCATTCTTTCCACTTCCTCCCTGCCATAGAGGTAAGGGAGGATGGTGTTCCAATCGCCCACGTCAGATGAACTGAGCCCGAACGAGGAGGTCAGTGAGGCCTGTGGATCGGTGTCAATTACAAGGGTGCGGTAACCGCGCATCGCCAAATACTGAGCGAGCGTTACGGCGGTAAATGTCTTCGCTACGCCACCTTTGAAATTCGCTACGGAAATGGTGATCGCGCGTTCGATTCCATAGCGCTGACGGGGCAGCTTCTTGAGATGGCCTTGAAGTTTATGAAGCTCGGCCAAGGTGAAGAGCCGCTTCCGATCGACCTTGTTTCCTTCAAATTCGGGCCTGGTGCGGATGAGTTCGTAGTAGGCAGTGGGATGCAGGTCAAGGAGCTGACATACTTCGCTCATCGTGAAGGTGCGCAGCGTCTTTTTGTTTTCCGGGCGAAGAGACTGCCTTCTGGCTTCCTCGATGACTGCCGTTGCGCGCTCGCCTAATTCAAGGAGATCCTCGATTGAGGCTGCTCGCTTAGGCCTGTTCGACAAGGGTCTCTCGTCCATATGAAAGGGCATAATACGTCACTCCGAAGACTAATACAATAAAGCAGACGATTTGGCTTCGGAACGGCCGAAGTATTCCGAGCGCCTTATTGATTTAGTGGCGAACAGCCTAACATGTGATGCTTCCTCTTCGTGCCGGCGCGGCCGGCCGATTTTCAATCCGTTGCGGCCAGTTGACAGGCTTAATTGAAGTGGCCGGCCAATGGCCGTACAATGTCTCTACTATGTATTTGAGGCTCTTGCCATGAACACTGCAAACCGGCGACGAGCTGAACGCGTAGAGGCGCGCGTGACACTTGAGCAAAAGGAGCTGCTCGAGCGGGCTGCAGCCCTGGAGGGGCGTTCTATGACGGATTTCATCATCGCGAGCGCTCAAGAGGCCGCGACAGACACGATCGCGCGCTACGAATTGCTGCGGCTATCACCGCGTGATCAACAGGCCTTTGTAGAGGCATTGGTCAACCCGCCTGCGCCCAACGAGGCCTTGCGCGCCGCCGCGGCGCGCTATCGAACGCTACGAGCCGACTAGGTGACCGACGAGGATTTGTTCGCTAGGCCGATCGTCGCGTTAACGTCCGAGCATGATCGCCAGCAATTCGATTGTGGCGCGGAGTCGCTGAACCGATACCTGCGGGAGGTTGCGAGCCAGGATCAGCGTCGCCGGATAGCAGCGTGCTTTGTCTTGACCGCACCTGAGACCAGCTTGGTGGTCGGCTATTACACGCTGTCGGCCTACACTGTGAGTGCTACTGAATTGCCGCCCGAGCTCGCGCGAAAGCTCCCCAAATACGGACAGATTCCGTGCACGCTGCTGGGTCGGCTAGCTGTCGATCGAGCAAGCAGGGGCCGTGGTGTGGGCGCCCTCTTGCTTGTGGATGCCCTGAAGCGAGCGTTACTACACGCCACTGAAGTCGCCTCATGGGCAGTCATCGTGGACCCCATAAATGATGCGGCTAGGCAGTTCTACGCCCGGTTTGGATTTCTCACGCTTCCAGATGCAGCGCCACGACAATTTCTGCCGATGGCGACTGTCGCAGTGCTATTCGCTTAACGCGCTTGGATCGAGGCGCACATAAGAGACACGCGCGCGACGATCAACGAAGTAGGGTAGGGCCACTAACAACGTCACAGAGCCGAAATGGAATGTCTGTCGAGGTGATGAGTGGCCGAAGGCACGCTACCTTAATGTTTCCAGCAACTCAACGAAGCTCTCGGCGGACTCCATGCGCTTGCCCCGCGGCTTCCACAGAGTATCGAAGGCACTCCGAAAGAAAGCCTGGTCCTCAGACACCACGACGTCGGCCCAAATCAGATGGGCAAGCTGCTCGTAGTCGGCTTGCTCGTTACCGTCGAGACGTCCATTGTGCTCGATGGCCGCGTAGTATTGGGAATAGACAAAGCCTTCTACAAATGCGGTGTAGTAAGGAAACTCACCGGGGCTTGCCTCCCACAGATCTGCAAGCTCTGCTGCACGTTCCTCATCAACGGCCCGCATCAAGGCTCGGCCATTGTGAGTAAACTGCGACCTGCGGTAGTCCGAGAATGGATAGTCTCTTAGCCTTCCTCGAAGCCTGCCTTCCCTGCGGGCCTGCGCTACAGCCTCTCGCGCCTCCCGAAAAATCGCACGCTGTTTGATCTTCTTACGACGCGTGTCCAATCTTGCGGGTTCAGATTCGGCCCACTCCTGAGACAAGTCGCCCGTATCGGCAGTCCGTAACAGCGTTCCCTGAAGCCCCACAAACGACGCGTGTGGGAGCAGGTGCCGCGAGGCGGTCCCCCACCCATCGACAAGCTCGCTGCGCCAAATATCGTCTACGGTAAAAAACATGCCGCCGTTACAGATATGCGCCGCATACCTGAGGTGCTCTCGCCACGACGAGGACGAGGCTTTGGCGGAGCCATAGCTCTGGATTAGTTCATCAAGAAACGTTGCGGTATGGAAAACCTCAACGCGCCTCTGAGCTACAAGCAGTTGCAGACGACTCGATGTCAGCAGTTCGAAGCGCTTGCCGTGAAACGAAGAGCGGTCAAAGATGATTCGCATGAGCGTGCTTCAGACTGGCGCGACTCGCCTGTGAGATGATAGCCCGATGTTCCTGCTGGAGGCGGATGCGTTGGCGCGGCCTCATCCAATTTTCCATTTGCGCTTGAGTCTTTAAAGATGGGGGAAGCGCGTCAGCGTTTGTTAGCCCTTCGACAGCAACCTTGTCGCTGCGGATCCGGACGGTTGGCGGGAGCGTGTTGTCTTCAAGGCAGCCACTGGTTCAAACCTCCAGCGGTCGTTACGTTGCAAACACCCCATACCGGGAAGGCGGTCGAGAAATGCTACATGAGTGAGGCTCGTGCATGCGACGGAGGGATTTCTGGCGAGCATCTAATCTCGGAGTCTGTGATCAGACTTCTTGCCGGCGACGGTCAGTTCACGATTGGGGGGACGCCGTGGTTACCTGAGGGCGAGTGCAAAGCGGTGGGGCCCAAGAGCTTGACGGCTAATTGCCTTTGTGAGCGACACAATGGTGCCCTCAGTCCGCTTGATGAGGCTGCGCGCTATATTTTTGGTGCTTTGAAGTCTTGCCTAGAGAAGGCGGCAGATGCCTCTAACTACATCGGCTCCGGGCACGATCTCGAGCGCTGGCTGCTGAAAACGCTGAAGGCTCTCGCGGTTTCCCAGAATCTCGCACGGGGACGCCGGCGGTTAGCCGGAACGTTCGCCAGCGACGTCCGTATATTGGAAATGTTGGAGGATATTGGGGTGTGGCCCCCGGGGACGGGTCTCTACTGCGTGATGAAGGCGGGCGACCTCACACTGAACCACAGTCGCTTTCAAATCGCGCCCGTGACGAATGGAAGCGAAGAAATATGTGCTCTCTGGGCAGATATCTTGGGCCTAAGCTTCGTCCTGGTTTTGGAGACATCTGTACTTACCAATTTGCCACAATTGGAAAGTGCAGTCTTTCGGCCCCGGTCGTTCAGCACCCGCCACCCGTCGGGGTCGCACGAGCTCCTGTTGGCTTGGGATGATGGCAATCCTCACCGTGGGGAAATGACCCTCGAGTTTTTGCGGGATTTCGAAGCCTCATAAGAGGCCGCAGGGTCATTAGGTGCATTCCCGGAAGCAGACTTGGACGAAGGACAACTCAGGGGTAAACTTTATACACTCGCGCTACCCTCCCATTCGCCGCCATTCATGGGCTACTACCTCTGCCTATCGCGTCCGAGGCCGAAAGTCCATTCAACCAATTCTGCTTCCGCACTGGCATATTGTTTGATTGCCTCGGCTACGCCACCCCTGTGAGCGGCTCCTACCAGAAAAAGGCCAGTATCAAAGGTGTTCTCTCTGCAGTATTTGTAGATGTTGGAGACCATGGCGGCATCGCGCCTTTGCGTAAATTCACGCCACATGCCGAGTGCGCGAATCAGACTTTGGTCGCCCGAGTAATTGCTAGTCCTCTCTTCAATCTCGGACATTCTTGTCATCACTCTTTCGCAGGCAAGACTGTTCAGATACGTAAAGCCCTGCAGGAGTACGGCACTGTCGTGCTCTTGTCCGAGTGCTAAATACTCGGGGCTTGTCGCAGACACGTACTTAAGCACGCTGTCCATTACGGCACGGAGATGCGGAGGCATGTCGAATTGATCAATCGGGACCCGTTGAAATGACTTGAACATGCGATACGCTGTTACCGCTCGGCCCTCCAGAATAAATTTATTGTGGGACGTGCAATCTGTCGGGCGAACTTCTTCGAAGATAGTGTCAGGCTCAAGTTCTTGGAGAATTCTCAATAACTCCCGAACGTTGCAGTGTCCGCTCTCCCGATGTGAGGAACAGATAAGAGTGATCTTATGCATGGGCGAAAATGCCGGCTTGGTATCAGGCAGGAATGGGAATAACCTGATTCGGTGCGATCGGACCATTGTGGCAGCGATATTCCATCGGGCGGCTGTACTGTATTGCTTCTGGCTCGTTAGGGTGTCTGGTTCGGCGCGCACGTGTATTTTACGTCGGTGATGGCGCCGGTAAGAGCGGCGCATACGGTCATCGGAAAACTCGCTGGCATTAGGCTTCCGATTCGAAAAACCTCGAACACGTCGAGCAGGCGCTCCTTTCCAGACGAGTCCGAGAGGTGGGCGGTGGCCACAATCTGTTCTTGGGGAAGAACGAGTGGCGTGCCGTTGGCACCTGCAGCCGTGCTTGGCGGAACTACTGCGAGATGCTTCGTATCGATATTCATAGTCGCGGTTCTGCAACCAAAGCTGAACGGCGCCAGGGTACCTCTAGCCCTGTCGTTGAAATACTTGGCGATCAATTGACATGGTTCGAGCATGTTCGTTTCGGTTCGCGAGAGGATGGCGAGCACGTCGGTGGGCTGTGATGCCGACGGTTCGCCGGCGACGGTAACCGTAAGAATTGTGAGCAGTATGTTCATCGATAAATTCTTCCTGGACGCCGCGGACGACAAACCTGACGCGAAGTCTGCTGGAACAATGTGCATGCACGGTACCCGCTTGCCACGCGAGTTCTCTGATCAAACTGCGGCGGAAATTGGGCGATAAGGCATTTTTGATGAATAATTAATTCGCGCCGCTCCAATCCTCCACATCTCTCGCCGACACGGCCTCGGGCGGCCGCCGCAGGGCCTGCGCGGTTTGCAGGACGGCATTAAGCGCCCGCGGGTGCGCGGCCAGTCGTCTACGTGTGGCCTCCAGCTCACGCTCTGCGGATAAGGGCGCGTTGTGCCCGTTCAGAAGTAGGGTCTCGATCTCGGCTTGCCTTCGGAGGAGGGCGACGATGTCAATCGTGCTGCTGTCCATGGATCACCTCGAGGTTCGATTAATTTTACGCCTGTATCGGCGGGGCTTCCTGATGTCTGTGCCTGGCTTGGGTTTTAGAGACTTCCTGGCGCGTGGCGGACTCTTGGGCTGCCTGTTCGCCAGGGCGCGGTGGCGGGTGACGGCGCGCGTGACCAGTGTCGCGAGCTGCCGGCGGCAATCTTCCACCTGACCTCCCAATTCGATAATCCTCGCCACCTGGGCCCGCATCGTCTCGCGATCGATGGCGAGTTCCTTCATCAGCGACGATACCTGCTCTCGGGTTTCAACCAGCGCTTTCTCCCGCTCCCGTCCTGCGACATCAAACTCCTTCTCCCGCATCGCATACGACTGGGCGCGAACCTCGTTTTCAAGCTGGAGTTGTTGTAGTCGCTCCCGAGCCGCGTTGTCGTCGTGCTTTGCGGACTGGCCCGCCAGAGCCAAGGCCTTCTGCCACATCCCATCAGCCAGATCCACGATGTCGGCGGGGAGCCGGGTGAGGGCAGCGGGATCGCCGGCCGCTCGAATCCCCAGATCCCTCCAGAACCGCCGCATCGCCCCGGCAATGGTGGCGGGGGATCCGCGACCCAAGCGTTTCCTGATGGTCTCGACGGAGGGCCTTTGCCCACCCGCCAGGGTGTCGAGGGCCGCGCGCTCGATGTCCTGGTAGGAGACGTTGGCGGCTCTTTCACGGGTCACGCCGTAGATGGTCGGCTTTTCCACCAACTCATTATAGTAGATCATAATGTGATAGTCATGTTATAGAAGACACTATATAAGGGTACTTAT
>Ga0182030_10014619_pt1 | contig 15475 bp, 13 predicted proteins | sample 812S3MmetaG_FD_121299 | JGI IMG/M metagenome (GOLD analysis project Ga0182030, IMG submission 121299) | Permafrost microbial communities from Stordalen Mire, Sweden - 812S3M metaG (Illumina Assembly) | ecosystem: Environmental > Terrestrial > Soil > Wetlands > Permafrost | place: Sweden... | reverse complement strand
GTCGCCCTGATCGTTCGCCCCAACGAAAAGGAAAAGCACCTTGGGACCGGAAATCGGAGCGAACCAGGCATCGATGGTCGCGGAACGGGATGAGATGGTGGCGATGCTGCTGCCGGAGACCGCGTCGTTGCCGCCCTGGGGGAACGGACTGATACCCGTTTGCGCCACATAGTAGTATTTCGATGCCGCCGCGACACCGGTGGTTGGGTCTGTGATGGAATCGCCTTCGAACGCCAGAAACTGCGACATCGCGGGGATGGTGATTCCGCGCGCCGCCATGATGGAGCGAATCGCGGACATGTTGGATGCAACTTGAGTGGTCGAGTGGGCCACGCTGTACAGCGCCGCGAAGCCGATCTGGCCGGGCCAAAATGCCGCGTTGGCGAAGTCGCCCAGAAAGAGCTGGTAAATCTGAACCGGCGCCGCCGCCCCAACGTTGTACGTGGCCACCTGCGATCCGTCCAGAAAGAGGTTGATATTCGCTCCGTCAAATTGCCCCGCCACAATGTGCCAGTTGCCGTCGTTCAGGTTGGTAGCGTACGCATAAGCAGTCAGGCTGCCGAAACGCAGGCGCGGGAATAACAACCCGCTGTCCGCGCCGGCCAAGTAGAGGTGCGGACTGGCATAGTTATCGCTCAGGATCGGTGCGTAGCCGGTCAGGACCATTGTCCCCGTCCATTTCACCGCGGCGTAGATGGTCGTCTTGTTCAGGTCGATGGGTTGCCAGCCCGCCGCGATCATATAGCTATTACCCGAGTTAACAGTGCAATCCACCCCTGCCGCGACCCAGGAACACTGGTGCGCCGTGGTTTGCGGACCGCCTCCGTTGACCATCTGGTAGACCTGCGGGATGTAAGTGGTGGGATGCGCGCCGATTTCCAACTGTACACCCCAGATCAGAAGATCCAAGTGATCGTTATTTGCGTCCTGCGCGATGGGGATGACGTAGCCCCCCGTGCCCGATGCCGTCCAAGTATAAGACAGGCGCGTCCACCCGGCAGCGGGAACGGCCATATTGCCCGAGTAATTCACGTTATTGTCGGTCATCCGGATGGTCTGCGCCGCGCCGGTGTTACTCGCGGCGTAGACACTCAGGGTATATTGCTGGCCAGCCACATACGCCACGGCATTGGTCGCGGCTAGATAGCCGCCCGAGCCAGTAGCCTGCAACCGGGACGCGACAAAGTCACCATTCGGGTCCGCCGCATAATTGTCGGCCGTGACCATCGCCGCCGTAGTCCACACAGTAGATCCGGCTGCGAACTGCTGTTCCGAGGGCCCCACTAAGTTGTAATTTGGCTGGGGCGGATAGGCGTAGTTGTAAACGTAGGGGCCGGTTCCCTCGGCAAGCGTGTACTCAGCCACCAGGTTGGCCTGCGAGATGCCCGTGGCTGCCGACGACGCGCCGCCGCCCAACGGCAGCCAGGCCGTACCTGTGCTGATACACAGCATGGGGTTCGTGCCACCGCTGCTGGTGCAGTTGCTGGTACTGCTCACCAGTTGAATCAGATTGGCATTCGACGAGGAAGCCGCGGGCAATGCGGACACCGCAACCGGCGTCAGCACTTGTCCGTTCATGCAAACGCTCCCGCCAGGAGCCCCCGAGGGACATGCTGTCCCGATCGCCGCCCGGCTTCCGGTTGGCGCGCTCAGGGTATTCGAACTGGAATCGTAGCTCCACGGGCTACCGTTGCCCATGACGCTGGTTTTCTGCGCCGCCGCTCCGCCGATCAAGACTGTCGACGCCAGTGTAAGATATGCGAGTCTTCTCATATTGGCCTCAATTCTGGTGGTATTCATAAAACACCAGATCGCCCGCGTGAGTACCGTGCACGTGGTAGGTGGATGCATCGAGCGTATTGGAATCCTGATAGGATTCCACCGACCACATGCCGCCGGCCTGCAGCGAACCGTCTTTGTTGATGCTGCTCGACGGCGCCAGGTAAGTCCCCGGAGTAGAAGTGTCCGGCGTCAGGCCAGGACCGCCAATCTTGATGGATCCGCTATCGCCAGGGGCCACCTGGAACGATAGTTTGCAGCACCTGAGCGATGTGGTTGAGATCTGAACGGGAGCCGAACCGATGGTCAGTGTTCCCCATGTTGTAGTCATTTTGTGTCCTCTTTCGGGAATGCAGGCACTCTACCGGCAGCCACCGTGAGGTAAGTGGCCGGTACGCCCTGGTTTTCGAGCAGATTTCAGCACACGTCGGTTCAGTCCCACCGCGGAGCGAGAACCAAGTCTTTTAGCTACAACCAGAAATTTGTGAAAATTCTTGTGACTCTAAACCGGCATTATGCCGAGTGCCGGATTATGCCGGGAAAAGGCCGATGAGACGCGAGGAAACAGGGCCACGAGATTCACCTGCCGATCACCGACGTGGTGATGCCGGGAATGAACGGAAAACCACTCGCGGAACGCCTGCACCAGAAACGTCCGCGGCTGAAGGTCATTTTCCTGTCAGGCTACTCGACTGACGTAATCGGACATCGTGGCGTGCTGCAACGCGATGTGGCATTCTTGCAGAAGCCGGTCAGCCCGGAGGTCTTAGCGGCCAAGGTGCACGCTGTGCTGAACGGTACTTCTGTCTGAGGGGGACATGGGCAACTACCAAATCGCGCAAGTCAATATCGGACGCATGAAAGCGCCACTGGAGAGTTCGACGATGGCCGGATTCGTCAACCGGCTCGAGCAGATCAACGCGCTCGCGGACCGGAGTCCTGGCTTCGTATGGCGCCTGCAAACCTCCCAAGGCGACGCCACCTACCTCCGGCCCTACGATGACGATCGAATCCTGGTCAACATGTCGGTATGGGAGTCGGTCGAGGCGCTCAGAACCTACGTGTATCGGACTGCCCATGCGGAGGTGCTGCGGCAACGACAAGCGTGGTTTGAACAGTTCTCCAGCGCGTATTTCGCGTTGTGGTGGGTGCCGGCCGGCCATCTTCCGGGAATCGACGAGGCCAAGAAGCGAATTGCACACCTGGACCAACACGGTCCGACGCAATTCGCATTTACGTTTAAGACGATTTTTCAGCCCGATGAAGAATATCAGCGGGCGATTGACTGGTCGTCTTTCGTATCCTGCCCCGCGGTGTAACTCACCCAGAAACTTTCGCGCCACGTTTCGCCCGGAGCGACACTCTGCAGTTCGCCGTAGACGCCGGCGTGCGCCAGATTGAAGGCGTTGGTGATGGCGGCCATCGGCTCGAAACAAATGAAGTCCTTGCCGGCGGGCGCGTAAACGATCGCGACCGTATATTTCGGACCGTAGGTAACGGTGATCCGCCGCCCGCCGCCTTCCACCCAGAATCGCGCGCGGCCGTCGGGGTCGCGAACCAGGTTGCCGAAGACATCGTCGAGTACCGCTCCCTTGAGCGGATAGGGGTCGGAGAACTCGACGGGGCGGCGCTCGCCCGTGGGGATGAGCATGTCGCTGAGCACCAAATGATCGCGAGCCGCCAGATGCGCGCTCCACTCATCGCGCGGAACGCCGGGCAGGCAGAAATAGGGGTGATGCCCCACGGCCACGGGCAGCGGCTCCACGCTGTGATTTTCAATCGTGGTCTCCACTTCCAGTTCGCCGTTGCGCAAACGATGGGTCATGGCGATCGTGTGGGCGAAGGGAAATTGGGCCATCAGGTCCGGATGCCGGGCGAATTCCAGACGGCTTGTGCTCCACGCGGAAGTTTCGTCCGCACCGGCGTCCGCCAGTTCCCAATAGGGAGAAAAATTCAGCAAGCCATGGATGGGCGACTGGTGCGCGTCGCGGCGAATGTTGCCCAGCTTCGCATTGAGCTGGTAATGCTTGCCATTGGCCCAGTAGGCGTCGCCATCCAGCCGGTTCGCCCAGGGCGCCAGAAACGGGATGCCGCAAAAGGCCGGCTTTGCTGCCATTTCAGCCGGAGCCGTATAGGGGAACCACAGAATCTCTTCGCCCCCGCTACGGAATTGGTATGCCATGTTTCCGACCGATCGGGCGATCGCGATTTCGGCGGCATGCCCGGCGTCGGACAGGCGGATGACTGCGGCTCCATCGATCGTTTTTTCTTCGACAGCGTAGTTGGCGGCCTTCATTCCTACGATTGTCCCATGGGATAATAATTCCCATGACACTCTCAGAGGGAAAACTACGGCGCATGAAGGCGCTGGCCAACGATCGGGGCGTAATCGCCGCGGCTGCCATGGATCAGCGCGGAAGCCTGCAGAAATCGCTGGCGTCGGCTCGCGGAGTCGATTCCAGGAACATCACTCCGGAAATGATGAGCGAATTCAAGGTGATTGTGAGCAAGGTGCTGACGCCGCATGCCAGCGCGATTCTGCTCGATCCCGAATTCGGCTTGCCCGCCGCCCAAGCGCGCAGTAAGAATGCCGGCCTCCTCCTGGCGTACGAGTTGAGCGGCTACGATAACACCCAGCCCGGACGCCTGCCCGACCTGCTGCCGCATGTCTCTGTGAAGCGCATCGTGGATTGGGGCGCCGATGCCGTCAAGATCCTGATCTACTACAACCATCACGAAGATACGTCGGTCAACGACATCAAGCATGCGTTCATTGAGCGGATCGGGGCGGAATGCGAGACGTATGAGATTCCGTTCTTCCTGGAATTCGTGGGTTACGACCCCAAGGGCGGCGACGAGAAGGGCCTCGAATATGCCAAGGCCAAACCGGAAATCGTCAAAGCGAGCATGAAGGAGTTTTCCCTCCCGCAATACAAAGTGGACGTGCTGAAAGTGGAAGTGCCGGTCAACGCCGAATACGTGGAGGGATCGAGCGTTTTCAAAGGTCAGAAGGCCTACTCGCGCGCCGAAGCGCTGACGCATTTCCGCGAAGCTGCCGCCATCGCCACCAAGCCGTTCATCTACCTCAGCGCGGGAGTTGGCAACTCGGTATTCACCGAATCGCTGGCGATGGCCGCTGAAGCAGGCACCGACTACTCGGGCGTCCTCTGCGGCCGCGCTACCTGGAAAGAGGGCATCCCGGTCTACGCCAAGCAAGGCGCCAAGGGCCTGGAAGAATGGCTGCAGCAGGAAGGCGTCAAGAATATCAACGCGGTGAACGACGCTATCAAGCCGGCCACCCCGTGGTACGCCAAAATGGGAATGGCCGCGGTGTGAGAAGCTTTCAGCTATCAGCTCTCAGCTGTCAGCTTTCAGCTATCAGCTCTCAGCTGTCAGCTATCAGCTATCAGCTATCAGCTGGATCGCCGCGCGAGGCGCGGACCGTGGAAATCGGAAGCTCGTTGGCAAAATATGTCACCACGGAGCGAGTTGCTTGTCTTTCCATAAATTTGAGCTCACAGAGGCTGGGGAGGCCACAGAGAAAACTGCTGGGGCCCGAAGTTTCTGAAGAGCTGCCTTCGGGCAAATTCGCGGCGTGAATTGCCCAAGAAAAGAAACAGGCCGCGCCCCTTGGTCGCAGTTCGGAAACGCCCGCCGTCGGCACCGAACCGCGACCGCAGGGAGCGGTTGACATCACCCTTCAGCTGGCTTTGGGCAAATGCTCCGGAGCAAGCCCGTAACCCGGTTTAGCTGAAAGCTGAAAGCTGAAAGCTGAAAGCTGAGAGCTGAAAGCTGATAGCTGATAGCTCTACTTCACCGATTCCAGCGCCAACGAAAAGAACGTCAGTCCGCCCGCGAAGAGCACCAGCATGAGCCCCGCAAAGGCCTTCACCCGGACGTCGCCAGCCTTGAACTCCTTCCAGATCAGCCATCCCCATAGCCCGGCGACAATCGGAGCCGCCTGACCCAGTATCAAGCTCAGAGTTCCGGTGGGATGGACGTCGCCTTTGGGCGTGTGCGCGATGAACGTTGCGAGGGCGCCAATGCCCCAGACAGCGCCGGCGAGCCCCCCGAACAGGTGATTCTTAACCGGCGTCTTGATGTAGTCCGCAATCTCCAGCGGATCGCCCTCCACCGGAAGATTCATGAAGAACAGGTTGAAAACGAAAGTGGAGGCCACCACCCCGAGGGAGAACAGAAACAGCAACGAATAAGGCCCCACACCATCTTCCGGATCCTGCGCTCTCAAGAGCAGCGGCGCGAAGGCGCCCAAAACCAGGCCACCCACCAGAGCCAGCAGGATTCCTTTTAGAGCACTGGGACGCCGTGTGCTCTTGGTCTTGCCGGCGCGCGCCAGGGTTTCGTGCTGCAGTGCTTTCAGCTGCGAATAAGACAAACTGCCCAATATCAAAGACAGCACAACCAGCAGGGTGCCGCCAAACATCAACGCCGAATTGATGCCGGGGTGTCCCAGATAATTCATCCAAGAGCCGACAAGCATTGCCACGCCGAAGGCCAGCGGGAATGCTATCGCGATCCCGGTGATGGACGACGCGGCCAGCGTCAACATGTTGCCGAAATTGAAAATCATCGCCGCCAGGACGGCGAACAGCCACTCCTGCTTGCGGGCGTTCAGCATGTCATCGCTGAAATTGAATCCGTCGAAGCCCAGGTTTCCGAATGTGAAGGCGCATAGCAACGCCGTGAGCCCGAGCCCGAAACCGAAATCGAAATAGAACAACTCGAAGCGGTACCGCTTGGCCATTTTAAGAAAGATCGGCCAGGAGCCCCAGCACAACATGCATAAAACCAGCAGTACAGTCAGCGTCGCATTAGTATGTGGCAGAATCATGAATCCACCCCGGAAACCGAGGGTACAATGCGGGGAGGCGCTGGGTCAACTCCAGGGGGTTGATTGGTACCTCGAGGACTACGGCGCGGATTTCGGCGGACCCAGAACGGGAAGCTGGCCGGCCAACTGATGCAACCACACCGGGCGAGGCTGTTGGTCGCACTTGGGGAGTGGCGGCACGAAATAATAGTCGAGAGAATACTCCATTCCGCGCGGCACCCAATCGACGCATACCGCCGCTTGCTGCGATCCGATTTGCGACCGCAGCGTGCGGGCGGACGCAATCCCGTCGAGCTCGCGTGCGGCCTCGCTCTTCATGACGACGGTCCCGATCGTGGCGCCCGCCACAATCGTCAGAACGGCCGCCAACCGATGGCCGCGATGCTCGATCGTCCAGGTGAGCGCGGCGACCGCGACAGGCACCAGCCATGTCCACTGGAAATGCGGAATTGCGGCGTGCGTCAGTCCTGTGGCGACAGCGGCCGGCAACAGCGGCGCGGCAATTGGGAAAGCGATCAGCAGCGCCGCGCAGGCCGCCAGCCAGGGTGCGGCGTTGCGAACCTCGGCCAGCGCCAATCCGAACAGGGCAGCGGCGGCCGGAATCATCGGCAGAATGTAGGAGGGCAGTTTGTTGGCGGACTTGGAGAAGAAGACCAGCCACAGCAGCGCCCAGGCGAACAGAAACAATCGGCTCGTGTCGGCATAGAAACTGCGCCGGAAGGCCAGCGGCAGCAGCGGCGTCCAAGGCAGCAGCAACGCCAGCAGGATTGGGCCAAAATACCAGATCGGCTGCCCGTGATTGCCCACCGCGGTGGAGGACACGAAGCGCTCCACGTTATGTTTCCAAAAGAAATCTTTCAGAAAGGCCGCGCCGTTTGCCCATGCGCACAGCGCATACCAGGGGACGGTCACCACCAGAAACGGGACTACTACCCGCGGCCGAAGGAAGGTGAGGATCCCGCTGCCGATCTCCGGTAACCACGGCCGCTTCCATGGAATCAGGATCGGGCACGCGAGCACCACTGCCACCGGACCTTTCGCCAGCACGGCCAGACCCAGCAGCGCGCCAACCCACGGCAGCCACGCCGCGTCGCGCCGCCGCACCCACGGCAATGCTAGCAACATCGCGGCTGAGTAGGTGGCGGCCAGCGGCAAATCCGTGGTGCCGATCTGCGAGGCGACAATCCACGCGGCCGATGTCCCCAGAATTGCGGTGGCGAATCCGGCGGGACGATCGCAGAACTCGCGGCGCAGAATCCACCAGAAGAAGCCGAGGAAAGCCACGGCTAATAGCGCGACCGGAAGTCTGGGCGCCATCTCGGCGCCAAAGCCCGCACGAAAGAATATCGCCTCCATCCAATACAGCAGCGCAGGCTTTTCAAACCAGGGCTCACCGAAAAGGCGGGGCGTGATCCAATCCCCGGATGCCGCCATCGTGCGGGCCACCGCCGCGTAGCGTGGCTCATCGGGCCCGATCAGTCCGACTGCCGCCAGATGGTAAAAGTACAGCAAATACGCGAGCGGCAGTACCAGCCACAGGGCACGCGGGAATCGGGGCATCTGCTCCATTCTAAGCCTACAACCCATTGATTTGTGTTGATTTACACCGCTTGTCGAAGGCCGGCCGACGGCGCGGACAAATGGGACCCTCGTTGACTTCGGCGCCCCTCCGTTGATAGCATTCTTGCCTATGCCTGCACCCGCCGAACTCACCAATCCACCGCTTCGCAAGACCTGGCAAGATGCCAAGAATAAATCCGAAGAAGCAGCCAAGAAGTCCAAGGAGACTTCCAAGCTAGAAGATCTGCATAAAAAGAAGATGAAGGGCGCACTCGGACCTGACCTGGAGGAGTGGCCCAAAAAGTATCCCGACTGGGCCAAGCTCACCGAGCTTAAGAAGAAGATCGACGTCACGATCCATACCTATCAGGAAGCCGTGAAGGGCTCCGGTTTGACCGATCCCGTCAAGAAGCCCATGGCAACCGCGCTGGCTGAAATCAAAACCGAAATGGATGAGCGCCTCCAGAAGGCGGAGCAGTTGGTAGGCTCGAACCTGGAGTTGGGGTTAAAACTCAGCAAGAAGACCATCACTCCCATCAAGGTGTTCCAACTGGATGTCGCCAACCAGGTCAATGCTGCGTCGAAGAAATCCAAGTACAAGGCTGACAAGATCCTCCTCGAACTAATTCTTGGTGACGACCGGGTCCTGAAGAACGTTCCCAACGACGTCGAGGACGGCACTCTGGCGGAAGAGATCCGCGACGCCGCCAGCTTTTCGACGATCATCAAAGATCTGGCAAACCTGCTCGATTCGCTGCCCGACATGAGCGAAACCGCCGCCGCCAAGAAGTTTGAGGAGGGGATGGACAAGGTCATCGAGGACGCCACGGCGCGCGCGGCGAAGCCTATCATGGAGCTCGTCAAGGTCCGCTCAGACTATACGATGTACCGCGTCAAGAAGGGCGCCACATTGACATTGTTGGTTGGCGGCATCATTGCCAGTACGGTCGCCCTGGCTGCTACGCCGTTCACCGGCGGGGTTTCCACCATCGCCGGATGCCTGGGACTTTTCAAATCGATCAACACCCTTGCCAAGGAAGTCACTATGCTGGCGCTGTCAACGGAACAGACCGTTCACAAAGTGACCGCGGACATCTCCACCCTGAACAAGCAGTACATCACGGTCAGCGGCACGGTTGTCGGCGTCGGCGAAGTCGGCAAGACTACCGTGAATTCTCTGGTGGGACCGTTCTTTACGACCATCAAGCAGACCAAGACCGATTGCGATCAGGTGACCGATAAGATCAACACGCTGGTCGTCAAGGCCCACGATCAGTCGCAGGAGCTCGAGGAATTGCTGAAGGAGCAGTCGAAAATGCAACACGAGCTCTCCAGCTTTGAGCAGATCAACAAGGCTAAGTTGACTCCCGAGGAGATCAAGACTTTCCTCGCAATCAAAGCACAAGTGGAGAAGACCACCGGGCCAGTCGATAAACTGATCAAGGGCATTCAGGTACTCAACCAGCGGGTGAAGAACAACAAGGGCGCCTATATCATGCTCAAGCGCGCCATCGATTTCTTGTCGGCAAAGGAGCCGACGTGGGCCAAAGTCGCTGAAGTGCTGATCCAAACCTGCGCGTCTGTGGGCTTTATCGTAGCTGGTAATGTGAATGCGCCGGAGCCATTGGAACTCATGAAGGTGACCCATGAGGTCGCGGAGACTATGTCTCGAGTGATCGAACCCATGGAGATCGCCAAGGACCTCGCCGAGGAGCTTGAGGAGATGATCAAGAAACACAAGAAATAGCACCGTTCGCGCGATGCAGGCCGTTTCTCATATGATGGAAGCGTGCCGGCTCGCTTCCTGCCCATAACCCCCGACGATGTCGACCGGGTGGTCGCCATGATGGCGCAACTGTACGCCCATGACGCCTCCCCGTTCGATGCCACCCGCGCGCGGCGATCCACTGAAAAACTTCTCAGCGAACCCGAATTCGGCGGCGGGTGGAAGATCGACGTCGATGGCTCGCTCGCCGGCTACATCGTCATCCTGCTGGGGTACAGCTTGGAGTTCGGTGGCCGCTTCGGCTTGCTCGACGAGTTATTCGTGGCGGAAATCTATCGAGGACGTGGAGTCGCCGCCGAAGCCCTGGAATTTGCCGGCCAGCAATGCCGCGCACACGGCTGGCAAGCTCTGCGCCTCGAAGTCGCCCAGAAGAATCACCGGGCGCAGTCCGTATATCGCCGGGCGGGGTTCCAAGTGCACGACCGTTTTCTTATGACAAAGTGGGTCTAATGCTACTCGATATCGCCAAATTACCGACGGCTGAAAATTCGGCCATTCATCTGCACCCCGCCGACAACATCGCGGTGGCGCGCGTTCCCATCATGACGGGCGCCGGATTGCGCGTCGACGGTGTGAACGTAGTGGCGCTCGAACCCGTGCCGGCCGGCCATAAGATCGCCCTGCGCGACATCCGCGCGGGTGAAATGGTAGTGCGCTACGGGCAATCGATCGGGCGCGCGACCGTCGAAATCGCGGCCGGCCGCCACGTCCACACCCACAACTTGGGATTCGAGGAGCTCTCGCTCGATTACGAGTTCCCCACAGGAGACATCGCGCTGCCGCAGCGCAGCCCGGAACCGGCCTTCCTGGGCTACGCGCGCGAGGATGGCCGCGTCGGCACGCGCAACTATATCGCCGTGGTGGCGGCCAGCAATTGCGCCGCTCACACCGCCCAATTGATCGCCGAAAGTTATCTGGGTGAGAAGTTGCCGGCTAACGTCGACGGCATCGTCGCTTTCCCGCACGGCGAAGGGTGCGCGCACGCTTTCGGCCCGGACATGGATCAACTCAGGCGCACCTTGGGCGGCGTCCTGGTGCATCCCAATGTGTCGGCGGCGCTGATCTTGGGCCTGGGGTGCGAGACCAACCAGATCGACCACTACCTGGGGTCCGGCGCGCCCCGCACTGGCCGATTGGCGGGACTCACGCTGCAAGGCAGCGGCGGCACACGCGGCACACTCGAAGCGGCCCGCCGCGAAATCGCACGCTTCATCGAACAGGCCGCCGCGGAACAACGCACGCCGGCGCCCGCGTCGAAGATCGTGCTGGGGCTGAATTGTGGTGGGTCCGACTCGTTTTCGGGGATCACCGCCAACCCTGCATTGGGATTCTGTTCGGACCTGCTGGCGGAGTTGGGTGGCACGCCAGTGCTGGCGGAAACCACCGAGATCTTCGGCGCCGAACACCTGCTGGTGCGCCGCGCGCGCAATCGCCAGGTGGCCGAAAAACTGCTGCAGACCATTCGCAACTATAAGCGATACCTGAGCCGTTTCGAGGGCAGCTTCGACGACAATCCCAGTCCCGGGAACAAGGCCGGCGGACTGACCAACATTCTGGAGAAATCGCTCGGAGCGGTGGCGAAAGGCGGAACGTCACCGCTGATGGACGTGTACGACTACGCGGAGGCCATCGTCTCACCGGGCTTCACGTTCATGAACACGCCGGGGTACGATCCGGTCTCCCTCGCCGGACTGGCGGCGGGCGGATGCAATCTGATCGCATTTACTACCGGACGCGGCTCCGCCATCGGATTCCCCACCATTCCCGTGATCAAGATCGCCACCAACTCGAACACCTACGGCCGCATGCGCGACAACATGGACGTCAACGCCGGCCGCATCGCCGACGGCGAGGCCACCGTGCAACAGGTGGGCCGCGAGATTTTCGACCTCATGCTGGAGGCCGCGTCCGGCCGTCAGACTTGCGCCGAACGCATGGGCCACAAGGAATTCGTCCCGTGGCGCATCGGGCCGGTGATGTAGGACATGCTTTAGCTTGTCCAAGAGCGTGGGGCAGGCTTCAGCCTGCGGCGGACTTCAGTCCGCCCTGCCGGAGGTTCTGACTCGTCCGCAGGATGGCGGGCTGAAGCCCGCCGCAGACTGAAGTCCGCCCCACAACTCGGCAATCGACAATTCTCACCCTAACTTATCCACGTTGATCTTCGCGTCCCAATGCTCGTTCGACTTGACTAACTCTTCCCAAGTAACTTCCCGTCCCGTATAACCGGCCCGCCGCCCTAACATAGCCGTAAGTGCCGACTCCACACCCTGCGCCGCCTGATTATGCAGTTTTCCGCTGGTAATGCTCTCGATGAACCCCTTCTGCTTCTCCGAGTCCGACTCCGCCAGGTTATCGGTAAACGCTCCGGCTGCCGAGAACTGCGCTGAGCCCTGCTTCTCGCTGCCCGCCCACATCCACTTGTCGTCGCCTTCAATTCCGAACGGCCCGGCATACGGCAATTGCGCCGCGCCGCGCGTCCCGAAAAAGCGCTCGCTCACCTCGAACGGCCCCTTCCCGAATTGCGTCGAATTGAAGCTGAGATGCACATTGTTGGGATAACGGAAAATCACGTCGAAATGCGAGAAACAGTCGTCGCCCGGCCCACTGCGGCCGGTCCGATTGCCGCGGCCGATGGCACTCACGGGATGATCCTTGAGCACCCAGTTGGCGACATCGAGCACGTGAATATTCTGCTCCACGATGATATCGCCGGAGAGCACGCGGTCCTGAATCCAGTTGCGTACGCGCAGCACATCGCCCGTTGCCCCGGTCCAAACGCGATCGTCGGGCGCCGGACAGTAGTAATGCGCTTCCGCCGCCACCACATCGCCCAGCGCGCCGGCGTGAATGCGGCGCACCAATTCGACGTACGGCGGCGCCGAGCGGATCTGAAAACCCACGTCGAGGCTGGTATGGCCTTCCGCCTTTTTGGCGATCTCCAGCACGTGCTTCGTCCCGGCGACATCCACCGCTACCGGCTTTTCCAGATACACATGCTTGCCCGCCTCCACCACCACCCGCAGATGCTCCGGATGGAAGTACGCCGGCGTGGCGATCACCACCGCGTCCACATCTTTCGACTCGGCCATCTGCTGGCAGGCGTGTGGACCCACCCACGTCTGCGCGACCCCGGAGTATCCCTTCTTCTCCGCCGCCGTGTTGACTCGCGTCTTGGCGGCGTCGATCTGGTCCTGGAACAGGTCGGCCAGCGCCGTCATGCGCGCGCCGGTGTGCTGGATGATGGTGTTGGCATGCGTGCTGCCGCGACGGCCGCAGCCCAGCAACCCCACCCTCACAGCCGAATTCGCCTCGCTGCCGCGAACCAGGCTCGGCTTCAAAATCGTAAACACGCCCATGGCGCCGGCGGCCTTCAGGAACGTGCGTCGTTCGGAACTTTCATCTCTCATTGGTCACCCGATTAACTTTTCCAGATAGGCCTTCGAGGCCAGAATGTCGGCGGTCTGCTTCTCTCCACTGATCTCGCGTTCGATGGTCAGCGGATTCCGGTACCCGATCTGCTTGAGCTTGGCGATGAGGACCGGAAAGTTAACCTTGCCTTGGCCGATCGCCACTTCTTTGCCGAGCTCCTTCGGATCGGTGGGGTAGAGACCGTCTTTCGCATGCACGCCCTGAATGTACGGGCCCAGCAAGTCCACCGCGTCCACCGGATTCGCCTTGCCGTACATGATCAGATTCGCGCCGTCAAAGTTCACGCCGACATTGTCCAACCCGATATCGCGAATCGCCCGCAGCAGCGTGATCGGCGTCTCCTGGCCGGTTTCGCAGCGGAATTTCTGGCCGTTTTGCCGGCAGTACGCGGCCACCGTGCGGATCGCTTCCACCGTCTCCCGATACGCGGGATCGTTGGGGTTTTCGGGGATGAATCCGCAGTGACCCTGCACCGCGGGAATCTTGGCCTTCACGGCGAAATCGGAAATCTCTTTCATGTGCGCGATGCGTTGCGCGCGGTACTCGCGCGGCACCAGCCCGATGGTCAGCGGACCCTGATAAAAGTCGTAGATCTCCTTTCCCGGCCCGGTCGCCACTGCCGATGTGGCTTCCACGCCGTACTTATCGAGGGCGGCACGAAGGTTGGCGGCGGACTCGCTGCCGGGGTCCTGCACCGCTACCTGACAGGTAGGAAACCCCAGATCGTGTACCCGTTTAATGGCTGCGTCCGGTTGTTTGGGAACGCCGAGAATGATGCCCAACCGCATCTTGGTGACTTGCGCGGGTTCCTGCGCATGCAATTGCCACAGACCGCCCGCGGCAGCAGCGCCCAACAAAGTTCGACGATTCAACGTCCTCATTCTGACTTCTGACTCCTCACTCCCCTGACCGACGTGGCGCAGGCACTCGTGCCTGCCGGCGCCGACACTCTTGTCGGCGCGGGCGAGCTTCGCTCGCCTGGGCAAGCTGAAATCCGTCCCACCGCGAGCCCTCGCACCGCGATTGTACTAAATCTCCGGTGCGCCTGAGGCTCGTCTACAATGGAAATAATGTTGAAACCGCTGTTTTCTTCCTTGTTGGCCGCCCTCTTGCTGGTCGCGGCCGGTTCGGCCCAAAGCGACAAGAAGTCGGCCTTCGACAAGGCCTACTTGGAGCTCTACGTCCGCCATCTCTGGATACTCCTGCCGACCGACACCGTCACCGTTGGCGATCCCAAACCGTCGGATGTGCCGGGCATGCAGGAAATCCGCGTGAAAATCGCGCGCGGTCCGGCCTCCGGGGAAGAATTGTTGTATGTCACCAAGGATGGCACCAGAATTCTGCAAGGCAATTCCTTCGATGTGACCAACAATCCCTTCAAGAAGGATCTAGACAAACTGAAGACCTCATTCCAGCCGAGCCTCGGTACCCCGGGCGCCCCTGTGGTAATCGTGCTGTTCAGCGACTTCCAGTGCCCCCACTGCAAGGTTGAGGCCACCATGCTTCGCCAGAACCTGACTTCCACCTTTCCCACACAGGTGCGCCTCTACTTCATCGATTTCCCGATCGAGAACTTGCACCCCTGGGCGAGAGCGGCGGCCAATGCCGGACGGTGTGTGTTCCATCAGGACCCCGGCTCCTTCTGGGAATATTACGACTGGATCTACGGCCACCAGGAGACCATCACGGTCGACAATTTCAAACAGATCGTGAGCATTTGGGCCAAGGACCGAAAAGATATCGACACCCTGCAACTGACCGGCTGCATGGATTCCAAGGAGACCGACAAGGAAGTAACCGCCGAGGTCGCGAAGGCCCAGGAGTTGGAGATCAACGGCACTCCGACGATTTTCGTGAACGGCCGGCGGGTTCCCAACTCGGTGGATTGGCCAAGTCTGAAAGCCATGATCGACAACGAAATCGAGTACCAGAAGGTCGCCAAGAACGCCGGGGAAGATTGCGGCTGCGAAGTGAAGTTGGATGTACCGGGGCTGCCGAAGACGGCAACGTCGCCGATCAAGAAGTGATGGTGCGTCGCCCATCGAGAAGTGACGGTGACGTCGCCATCG
>Ga0182030_10014618_pt1 | contig 15475 bp, 7 predicted proteins | sample 812S3MmetaG_FD_121299 | JGI IMG/M metagenome (GOLD analysis project Ga0182030, IMG submission 121299) | Permafrost microbial communities from Stordalen Mire, Sweden - 812S3M metaG (Illumina Assembly) | ecosystem: Environmental > Terrestrial > Soil > Wetlands > Permafrost | place: Sweden... | reverse complement strand
GCGGCGCGTACTCCAATTGCGTTGAACCCCATGGTGTCGAGCAGGATGTTGGTCTTGCAATAGTCGAATGGCGACCGCTTGTTCGTGTAAGGCTTGCCGGCCGGCGGGTTCTTGATCCCGTTGTAGTTGAGGTGCCAATTGAATTCGAGGCGTCCAACGATCGACGCGAGTCCGCCGCCCATGTGGACGATGAGCACCTGCAGCTTCGGATGACGATCGAATACGCCGGAGGCAATCATCCGGGCGACGTTAACGGTCGAGTCGAAGGGCCGGCCAACCGCCTCGTTGAGGCGGTATTGCATTAGCACTTCATGCCCGATCGACTGCATCGGCGGGTGAATATGCACTACGATGTCATTCGCTTCCGCAAACTCCCACAGCCATTCCGCCTTGGGGCTGTCGAGGAAGACCCGATCCGCGCCGTCGCCGTAGCTGGAGGCCACCGCAATGGCCTTGGCGCCCCCGTGGCGAATCATCTCCTCAACAATCGGCCGACAGGTCTCTTCGAGTGCGTGTGCGTTCGCCGTCGGTACGAACTCGCCGGGATAGTGATTCATGATATCCAGGTATTCGTCGTTGAAGAACTTGAGCCCATCGCCGGTAGTGCCTTTAAGCAGATCCTGTGCAAGCCAGGCTACCTCGCCTCCATTGGTCATGAGGCTTAAGGTGATGCCGCCCTCGCGCTGAATAGGCATGGCGTAGTCCAGATCGAAAACCTCGCGATAGGCCATCAAGTCCAGAGCGTTGGTCTGCGGGAATCCTTGCTTCGGGTCGAGCAGGCCTCGCTCCTCGATCTTGGCTTGCATTTTTTTCCCCCACGGGTGCCGGTGGGTATCGACGATGGCCCGGCGTTCAGTCTTGTTCGGCAGTGTCATGGTCGCTTCCATAATAGTCTGTGGAGTAGAGTGCGCGCGCCCGTCTTATGGAGTGTTCCTCCAGCGCTATTTGCTTGATCTTCTTGTGTGGCGGAATGACGGCGCCGTCATAACTCATGAGGCGCATCGCTTGGACGGGCAATCAAGAGATACATATACACGGTCGACTGGTCGACCTTCGGTGCGCCGCCCCACATAGCGGCAGTGTTTAAGGCGTTCTTCGTCAAGTCATCCTACCGGATGCAGTATTTCCCAATACGTAGAGCAAGGAAACGACGGCAGTCGTGGGAAAATACACGTGACTTAAGGTCGCGCCTGACTCGTACACCACTTTGCCTAAAGGCATTTGAACTGGTTCCAAGTGCGGTAACCAGCGATCCCTGATTGAGGAGGGAAGCGCGGATAGCAGGGAGTTTTTGCCCACATCAGAGGGCATGCCTCCGTGGTATGAGTTGAAAGAGTCTCTCAACCAGTCAAAAAACCCAACCCCGGACAGCGAGACCTTCGGCTAGTATGTATGATATCGTACATACGACAAGCGCCGGCCGAAGGCTCCAGTCAGCCACGCGAACGCCCGTTGGTGTGAAGGTGCACGTGTCGCCACATAACTGCTACCGAGTCTTGAGGCCGCCCTGCATGTTTTTCGCGGCTCTTGTAGAACCAAGCTCATGGGTGACTTGGGACTCCAACCGCTGGCGTCGTCGCGCCGAGGTTCCGAACTTCGCCCCACCATTTCCAGAGTACATAGATGGCCGGATAAATCAGCAGCTCTAAGATGGAACTGGTGACGATGCCTCCCACCATGGGTGCAGCGATCCGCTTCATCACATCGGATCCCGCACCGCTCGACCACATGATCGGAAGGAGCCCCAGCAGGATCGCGCATACCGTCATCATCTTGGGCCGCACGCGCTGCACGGCGCCCTCCATGACGGCGCCTTCGAGATCGCCGATGGTCTTCATCCGCCCATCGCGCTGCCGGCGCGCATAGGCTACGTCCAGATACAGAAGCATGACCATGCCGGTTTCTGCATCGACGCCGGCCAAGGCGATGATGCCCACCCAAACTGCGACGCTCAGGTGATAACCTAAGATCCACAGCAACAGAAAAGCGCCCACGAGCGAGAAAGGCACGGCGCAGAGCACGATCAATACCTTGCCGAGGGACTTACCGTTGAAATAGAGCAGCACGGCGATGATCAGGAGGGTGATGGGGATGACATACATTAGGCGTTGTCCTGCGCGCTGCATACCCTCAAAAGCACCGCTCCATTCGAGTCGGTAGCCCGCTGGCAACTTCACCATTTTGGCAACGGCTTGGCGCGCATCGTTCATGTAGCCGCCGGTGTCGCGCCCGGCGAGATCGACGTAGACGTACCCCACGAGTTGCGCGGCCTCGCTCTTGATCTGACCGGGGCCATCGACGAATCGCAGATCCACGAGTTCTCCCAGCGGTACCTGCGCGCCGTTGGGTGTGGCGACGAGCACTCGTCGCAAGGAACCCAAATCATCGCGCAGTTCGCGGCCGTAGCGAACACTCACGGGGTACCGCTCCCGACCCTCGATCGTTTGGGTGACGTTGGCACCGCCGACGGCGGCCATGATGGTGTCCTCGACATCCATCACCGAGAGTCCATAGCGGGCGATGGCCTCGCGGTTCACGTCGAAATCCAGGTAGTACCCCTGACTCACGCGTTCGGCGAAGGCGCTGCGCGTACCGCGCACCGTGCGCACGGTAGCCTCTACTTCCGAGAGTATTTGACCGAGTTCGGTCAGATCAGGGCCGAAGACTTTCACCCCGATGGGTGTTCGAATGCCCGTCGAGAGCATGTCGATGCGCCCCTTGATAGGCATCGTCCAGCTGTTGGAGAAGCCGGTCATCTTCTCGCGTAATGCCCGATCCATTTCCGCGACCAGCTTCTCGGGGGTCATGCCGCCGCGCCAAGCGGCCGGGGCTTTCAGGTTCACGACGGTCTCGACCATTTCCAAGGGCGCGGGGTCAGTGGCCGTTTCCGCTCGGCCGGTTTTCGCGAACACACTGGCCACTTCCGGAATGGCCATCAGGATTTGGTCCTGCTCCTGGATCGTCCGCGTCATCGTCTGGATGGACGCTCCCGGCAAGGTGGCGGGCATATAGAGGATGGTCTCCTCCCAGAGCGGCGGCATGAACTCGCTGCCGAGACTTAAGTAGACCGGGACGATGCACGCAATGGCGATCAAAGCGATGACGATCATCGAGTAGCGATGCTTTAACGCCAGCCTCGCGACCGGCTCGTAAACGCGGATCAGAAACCGATTGATGGGGTTCTTCTCTTCAGGCGAGATTTTTCCACGGATCAGGAGCGTCATCAGAAAGGGCGTCACCGTAATCGACAAGAGCGCCGCGAAGAACATGCTCGATGACTTGGTGAACGCGAGCGGCTTGAACAACCGTCCTTCCTGGTCCTGCAGGAAGAAAACGGGCAAAAAGCTGATCGTGATAATCAAGAGCGAGAAAAACAGCGACGGTCCTACCTCCTTGCCGGCATCGATCAAGACCTCAAGATGCGGGCGTTGTGCTTCTTTGGGTTTAACTTGCTCCCGCTCCAGATGTTTATGAGCGTTCTCGATCATCACGATAGCCGCGTCGACCATGGCGCCGATCGCGATCGCGATTCCCCCCAAGCTCATGATGTTGCTGGTGAGTCCGATCCATCGCATCGACAGCATGGCGAGGAGCACCGCGAGCGGCAGCGTGATGATGGCGACCAAGGCGCTGCGCAGTCGAAACAGAAAGACCAAGCAGACGAGGCTTACGATCAGACCTTCCTCGATCAGTTTGCCGCGCAGCGTTTCAATGGAATGCCGGATCAGTGTCGAACGATCGTAGGTGACCACGAGTTCAACGCCATCCGGGAGCGACGGCTGAACGGTCTCCTTGATGACCTGCTTGACGTGAGCCAAGACGTCGTAGACGCTCTCCCCATAGCGGACCACGACGATGCCGCCGGCAGCATCACCCAAGCCATTAGAGTCCACGGCGCCGCGACGAATATCGGGCCCGAGCTGAACGAATCCCACGTCCCTCACGAGAATGGGAGTTCCATCGAGCTGCGCCCCCAACGCCACCATCTCGAGATCCGCGGCATCGCGCAGATACCCCCGGCCCCGCACCATGTATTCCCGACCCGTGAACTCCAACACTCGCCCGCCCACCTCTTGATTGCTGCGGCGAATCTGTTCGACGACTTGATTGATCGAGATCTTGTGTGCTTGCAACTTGTTGGGGTCGATCGTCACCTGGTACTGCTTGACGAAGCCACCGACGGAGGCGACTTCGGCAACGCCCGGCACGGCACGGATTTGATACTGAACCTGCCAATCCTGGAGCGTGCGGAGCTCCGCGAGCGAATGCTTGCCGGTCTTGTCGATCAAGGCGTATTCCAACGCCCAGCCCACGCCGGTCGCATCAGGCCCCAACTGGGGTGACACACCCTGTGGGAGCTTCCCCGCCATGCCGCTCAAGTATTCGAGCACTCGGCTGCGCGCCCAATAAAGGTCCGTGCCGTCCTCGAAAATGACGTAGATCAGCGAGGAGCCGTAAAAGCTATTGGCCCGGACCGCTTTGACCTTCGGCGCCGACAGCAGCTGCGTCACGATGGGATACGTGATCTGATCTTCGATGATGTTGGGACTGCGGTCGGCCCAATCGGTGGCAACGATCACCTGGACGTCGGAGAGATCCGGGATGGCATCGAGCGGGGTGGTCAAGGTCGCCCAAACGCCGCCGCCGATGGCCACGACCACCAACATCAGCATAAGAAACGGGTTTCTCGCGCTGAACTCGATGATGCGAGCGATCATTTCTTGTTGCTTGCCTTGTCCGCTTTGGCCGGTGAGGCCATGCCCGGCATGTCCGCCATGCTGCCGGCACCCGCCTCCAATCGGCTTTCCGAATCGATGAGGAAATTGCCGGAGGTCACGACCTCATCGCCCGCGTTGAGGCCCTCGAACACTTCAAAGCGATCGGCAAATCGCGTCTGGCTGATTTTGACCGGCACCGGTGCGAACCGACCGTCAGAGAGGACTCGATACGCGACGTCACGCTCGCCGGTGCGGATAACCGCCGAGGCCGGGATCGTCAGACCAGAACCCATCGCATGCGAAATCACCACATCGCCGAACATGCCGGGGAGCAACGTGCCGCTCGGATTGGGCAGCTCGATGCGCACTTGCACCGATCGCGACATCTCATCGAGCACCGGATCGATGAATACCACCTTTCCAATCAGCGTGCGCTCTGACGATGCGGGGAATGACACGGTGGCCGACATGCCGATGGCCACATGCGGCAATTCGTACTGGAAAATCTTCGCCTGCATCCACACCGTCGAGAGGTCCGCAACCTCAAACAGATCGTTTTGAACCGTGACGTACTGACCCGCAAAGGCCGTCTTCTGCAGCACGGTGCCCGAAATCGGGCTGCGCAATAGGAGGGACTTCCCTGCATTGCCGGTCTTCTCCAACTGGAGGATCTCGTCCTTCGGGATGTCCCAAAGTTCCAAGCGCCGGCGCGCGGTGTCCACCACCGTTTTCTGATCGCCCTCGCTGTCGAGCCCGGACTTCGCCACCCGCAAGGCAGATAGAAATTCCCGCTGCGCAGCGAAGAACGTAGGGCTATAAATCGAGAGCATCGGCTCGCCGGCCCTGACCTTCTGGCCGTTGTACGCCACGAAGAGCTTCTCGACCCAACCTTCCGTTTTCAAGTGAACATGGGCGACGCGGGTTTCGTCCGGCCGCACAATACCCACCGCGCGGATCGTCATGGTGAGCGGCGTCTGCTCGACCCTCCCCACGGTCACCCCGATGCGCTGCTGAACGTCCTGATTGATTTTGATGTCCGCATATCCAGCCGGAGGCATCGAGGACATCGTTGCAGCAGGGGCCTGCTTCGGCTCTTTGGACATGTCCATGCCGGGCATCGCTTCGGGCATGCTGGGAGCCGAAGTCGCCTGTCCTTCCCCGTGAACATGGCGGGCGACCGCCGCGATCACTGCCACCAGCACGACCACTCCAAGGAGCTTTCTGATTGTGTTCGTCGGCATTTGATGCTTCCCTGAATTACTCCGCTCGAGCGCTATGGGCAGTCGGCGGGGTGTCGCTGTTTGCTTGCCGTCCGAGGGTTTCGACGTCGACGCCCGCCAGTGCCTCGAGCTCGGCGAGCCGCTGCTCGCGTTCGATCTGCGCCCCGGCCACCATCCGTCGCACCGAAATGAACATGCGCTCGCTGTAGATGAGATCGGCAAAGACGATCGTTCCTGCGGCATAGGCATTTCGCGAACTGCTCACGAGCTGTCGGGCCGCCGGCACGATTCGCGCGCGGTAAAGCTCGCTTTCGCGCTCCGAGTTACGCATGAGGTAGAGGTCGGCCACGAAACGAGCGGCGCGGTCTTGCGTGGTCTGTCGCAGCATCGCTTCCGTCGAACGAGTCATAGCGTGTGCCTCATCAATCGCGGCTCGAATCGCCGGCAGCTTCGTCGGCACCATCAGCATTGCCCCGAGCGATTGCGACACGCTGCCCGTGATGCTCGCAGAGGGGATGATATCAGGGAGATAGGCGAGCCTCGCGAGTTCCACTGCATCGCTGCGGCCAGCGACCTGTTGTGCGAGCGCAGCGAGCTCGGGATTCTGCGCAACGGCCACCGCAATGAGCGCTGCGTCGTCGGCGGTCACTGGACGAGGCGGCGGCAATTCAGGCGGCAAGCCGAGCGGCGCGGAGGCGTCCCGCCCCAGCATGCCATTGAGCTCCCCGCGCATTGATCGGGCCTTGGCTTCCAATCCAGCCAGGTCGTTTTGCGCGGTCTCTGATTCGATCAACGCCTTGAACAGATCCTGCATCGGGCCGCCGGCTTCCGCCCGATCCGAGGCGGAGTCCGAGAGAAGCTTCAAAAAAGTCAGATTGTCCCGCTCGATGCGGATGAATTCCTCGGTGAGCGCCAGGTCCAGATAGGCCTCGAGAACCCGGCGCTGCAGGTCGAATTTGACGGCGCGAAATCGATCGCCCGCTTCTCTCGCGGCGTGCAAAGCGACTTTGCCGGCAGTGCGGGTCTTGACCGGAAGCGATAAGTTCATCGACTGATCGAAACCGGCGCCGATCGTGGTCCGATCCCAGGTCTTCATGTTCCCGGGAGAGAACATGTAACCGAAGGAGAGTGCGACATTCGTATTGGGCCAGGTTGCCACCTGGTCGATCCGGGTGAACGCCGCTTTCCACTCGAAGTAGCTCGATTCCAATTCGCCGTTCGCGAGGAATGCTCGACTGAGCACGTCTTGCCAGGTGGCGACGGCCGGCAATGGAGGGATCTGACGCCCCTCGATTCGCGGCTCAAACGGCGGCGAGGCTGTGTTTAACTTCGCCTGCTCATCGCGCGTTCCGTGCGGCGCCAACACGCAGCCGCCAAGTCCCGTCGCGAGACCTACAGTGAATATCAGAATGCGGTAAGTGCGGGGCGGCGCCCTACCGCTCCAGCTTCGAGTTCGACGCGGATCGGAGGGTCTCCGCGTGCCGCGCATGCTTAAATTCGCGCCATTCGAAGACGCAGCGCATTGCCGATCACCGACACCGAGCTCAAGCTCATGGCGGCCGCCGCGATGATGGGACTCAAGAGTAGTCCAAATGCGGGATATAGCACACCGGCCGCCAGCGGTATTCCCACGACGTTGTAAACGAAGGCGAGCACGAGATTTTCACGGATATTGCGCATCGTGGCGCGGCTCAAGGCGCGCCCGCGCGCGATGCCGGCGAGATCTCCTTTGACGAGCGTGAGGCCGGCGCTTTGCATGGCGACATCGGTGCCCGTGCCCATTGCAATTCCGACATCGGCTTCGGCCAGCGCGGGAGCATCATTGACACCGTCCCCGGCCATCGCAACCACACGCCCTTCGCTCTTGAGACGCCGAACGATGGCGTTCTTTTGATCGGGCAGCACGTCCGCTTCCACCTCAGTGATGCCGAGCTTGCCGGCGACGGCCTGGGCCGTGGTGCGATTGTCGCCGGTCAGCATGACAATGCGGATGCCTTCACTGCGCAACGCATCGAGCGCCGCCATTGTCGTCGCCTTGATCGGATCGGCCACCGCGATGATGCCGGCCGGCTTGTCATCGACCGCCACAAAGAGCGCCGTGGCACCGTCCTTTCGTAGCGCCTCGGCACGCGATTCGAGATCGGCGCCGGGCACTCCGCGGTCCTTGAGGAGCGCCGCGTTGCCGACGGCAACACGGCGCCCCCCGCTGGTCCCGGTCACGCCCTTGCCCGTGATGGACGCGAAATCCGTGACGTCTTGCAGCGTCAGTTTGCGTTCCGCGGCCGCCACGAGAATCGCCGCGGCAAGCGGATGTTCGCTCGATTTTTCCAGGCTCGCGCCCAGTGAAAGGACGGTGGCCTCGTCAAAGCCCGCCGCGGCCACGACCGCCGTGACACGGGGTTTGCCCTCAGTGAGCGTACCGGTCTTATCGACCACCAGGGTATCAACCTTCTCGAAGCGCTCGAGCGCTTCGGCGTTTTTGATCAGCACTCCGGCACTCGCCCCTTTGCCTACGCCGACCATGATCGACATTGGGGTCGCGAGTCCCAGTGCGCACGGGCACGCAATGATGAGCACCGACACGGCCGCAACGACCGCCAGACCGAGCGCCGGCGCTGGCGCCCAGATCATCCAGGCGGCAAACGCGAGGGCCGCCGAGGCCATGACCGCCGGAACAAACCAGGCGGCAACCACGTCGACGAGCCGTTGGATGGGTGCGCGGCTGCGCTGCGCTTCGGCGACCATGTGCACGATCCGAGAGAGCATCGTGTCGGCGCCGATCTTCTCGGCGGTGATCACAAGCGCGCCGGTCCCGTTGATCGTGCCGCCGATCACTTTGGCAGCGACCGACTTTTCGACCGGCATCGATTCGCCGGTCACCATCGATTCATCGACTGCGCTTGCACCCTCGGCCACGGCCCCATCCACGGGAACTGCTTCACCGGGGCGCACCCGCAGCCGATCGCCCACATGGACTTCATCGAGCGGCACTTCCTCATCGGTGCCGTCGGCACGAAGACGACGCGCCGTCTTAGGCGCCAATTTCAAGAGCGCGCGAATGGCGCCGCCGGTCTTCTCGCGCGCGCGTAACTCCAAGACCTGACCCAGCAACACGAGAACCGTAACCACCGCGGCAGCTTCGTAGTAGACCGGGATCAGGCCGCCGTGCTGACGAAGACCCGCTGGGAATAACCCCGGGGCAAGAGTCGCCACCAAACTATACAAATAGGACGCCCCGACCCCTAAGGCAATCAAGGTGAACATGTTGGGCGAGCGGTTCAAAATCGACGCCCAGGCTCGTTGGAAGAAGGGCCACGCGCACCACAGCACAACGGGCGTTGCGAGCGCGAACTGAATCCACATCGAGGCCGCCATGGACACGAAGTGGTCCAAATTCAGCAGCCGCAGGTGGCCGCCCATCTCCAAGACAAAGATGGGCGTGGCGAGGACGGCGCCGATCACGAACCGCCGAGTCATATCCTTAAGCTCGGGACTTGTGCCTTCTGCCTCAGGAATGCCCTCAGGTTCCAGCGTCATTCCGCAGATTGGACAATTGCCGGGCTCGCTACCGCGAATTTGCGGATGCATCGGACAGGCGTAGATCGTGCCCTGAGCGACGGGTGTGTTCGGAGCACTCGGCGCGCTGGGCGCGGGTGTAGCGGTCGGCTTCAGATACTGACCAGGATCTGCCATGAATTTGGCTTTGCAGCCGCCGCAACAAAAGTAGTAGGTCTGGCCATCGTGCTCCGCGCGGTTCTTGGCGGTCGCTGAGTGCACCACCATGCCGCAGACGGGATCATGGGTTTGGCCCACCACGCCTGGGGGCGTGGCATCAGGATTGTTCGCGGCCGGTCCGCAGCAACACGCCTTTTGAGCGTCAGGCTTCATGGGCACACTCGGTCGCTGTACTTGATTCATGGGGCAGTCTATGCTCCGTACCTAGGTACGGAGTCAAGTCATGCCCAAAACAGCCGCCAAGCGCCGCTCAGATGCTGTCCCGTCGCGTCCCAACGATGCTGCCGTTACCATTGGGGGGCTCGCACGTGCGGCAGACGTTGGAGTGGAAACTATACGGTACTACCAGCGCCGGCATCTGTTGGCTGTCCCACATAGCGGCACCGGCGTGCGACGCTATCCGCCCGCGATGATTGACCGAATTCGGTTCATCAAGCGGTCGCAGAGCCTGGGTTTCACCCTCGATGAGATTCGTGAGCTCATGCGGCTTGAGCAAGGTGGCAGTCGTAGCGCGATCCGCAAGATTGCCGGCGACCGACTCACGAATATTCGCGGGAAGATCGTGACGCTCGAACGGATGGAACGGGTGCTCTCCGAGCTGCTCTGCGAATGTGAGCATACTGTGACAGCGGCCCCGTGCCCCATCATTGCTGCGTTGAACACGGGCCGATGAGCGGCGCGTAGAAAATGCCGGCCAGAAGTAACTTCTAAATCGCTCGATACTCTGTACGGAACCGTACAGAACTCGCGATTGTTGCGGGTTAGCTTAAAGCTTGGTGTTTTCCGTCCGGGGCGAACCAATTCGGACAAGTCGCAGGGAGACGCGTAAATGAGAAAGACCTGCGACTGGCATCGCGCCTATGCGTCAGCACGCGTGGGAGTGGTGCTGCTGGGCGTGCTGCTCGCGGCTTGCAGTGGTAGCACGGGCTAGCCGGGTGCCGCGGGCCCCGCGGGAACTCAAGGCGCGCCGGGCCCCCCGGGCCCTTCTGGAACTGCGCTCAGTGTGAGCACACCGACGTCGATAACCGCGACCATCACGAGTGTCACGGTACCGAGCGCGCCACCGATCCAACCGGTCGTCAAGTTTCTCCTGGTCAACCAGGCGGGCCAGCCGCTCCAGGGTCTTAAGGCCAGTGACTTAGGCTTCGCGATTGCCAAGCTGGTGCCCGCTGGCGCCGTCTTGAAGCCCGTCCCGCCCTCCAAAATCGCGCCGACTTCGGTGGTATCAACTCAGTGGCAGTCCTACCTCTATCAGACGGCGAGCCCAGCCCCCGGCATCGTGGGGCAGATGCCCCAGCCGCAAGCGACCACGGAGGCGGGTACAGGGGCTTTCACCGACAACGGTGACGGTACCTACCAATACACATTTACCAAGGACGTGTCGGCCGACCCGGCGGTCAGCTACGACGCGACGCTCGTGCATCGTATCGCCCTGGAGATTCGGGGTCTCGCGCCGGCCAACAGCCCCGTTTATACCTTCCAGCCCTCGACTGGCGCGACGACGAATCTGCCGCTGAGCCGCGAGATCGTCGATGACCAGACCTGCAAGAACTGCCACATGCTCTTGGGGCTCCCGACCCAAGTCGGTTATCACGGCGGTGCGCGCACCGAGATCCAGTACTGCGTGATGTGCCACAACCCGAGTTCCGCGGATCCCTCGACCGACAATACGCTCGACTTCAAGGTGATGTTCCACAAGATCCACATGGGGGTGAGCTTGCCGTCCGTGGTGGCGGGCGGCAGCTACGAGATCTACGGCTACATGAACGCGGTGAGTAACTACTCGGCGATCGTCTTCCCCACTCACGACCTGCGCACCTGCTACACCTGCCACAACGAATCGGACCCGGCAACTCCGCAGACGGTCAACTGGCGAACCGTTCCCAGTGTCGAGGCCTGCGGTTCCTGTCACGACAACGTGAACTTTGCGACCGGCGCCAACCACGGGAGCGGCATTGTCGCTAACAATACCGAGTGCAGCACCTGCCATGGCACGCCCTCCAACATCGACAACGGCGCGCTGCAGGTCGCCGCCGTCCACGCCATCCCGGAGCGGCAGTATCAGAAGAATTTTACCTACAACATCCTCCAAGTAACGAACACGGCGCCCGGGCAAACGCCGGTTCTCCGGTTCTCGGTAACCAATCCGACCAACGGCAACAAGCCGTGGAATTTACTGACGGACGAGCCGTTCACGGACTGCACCGCCACCGTCACTGGGCTCAACAGTGAGGCTAGCACCGCGAGCGACGCCATATTAATGATCGCCTGGAATACGCTCGACTATACGAACACCGGCATCGGCGCCAACGGCGGCGAGATCGACATCCCGGTGGCCTGCGCGACGCCACTGCCGACCGCGAACGGTGACGGCACGTTCTCGATCACATCGCCACAGCAGATCCCGCCGGATGTAACCGGTACGGCCGGCATCTACTTCAATGGGCATCCCAGCCACAACTTCAACGACGGCCGCGGCGTCCAAGCAATTCCGGTGCCGAACGCGACCGCGTACTCATCGATCACGGATCCGACTCCGGTGCCCCGACGCGTCGTGGTCGATCTGGCGAAGTGCGATGTATGCCACGATCAACTGAACCCCCTCGCCCATGACAGTGACCGCGTCGAGAGCGTCACGGGCTGCCCATTCTGTCACGAACCGAACGCGACCGATCAAGCGACCCGCGCGCTCCTCGGTGTGGTCACATTGGCCAACGCTGTGGCCATGGCGCCCGACCAGCTGCAAGAGCAGTCGATCGACTTCAAGATCATGATTCACGCGATTCACGATGGACCCAACCGCGGTCTTGTAGATCACTCTCCGTACGTCGTCTATCACAATGGCGCGATCTTCAACTTCACGACCATCACGCCGTTCCCGGGCGCGGTGAACAATTGCCTCGGATGCCATGAGCCGGGCACTTTCTATCCGCCGAATCCAAGCAATCCCACGACACCGCTTGCCTCCACCATTCATACGGTGGACTCGACCGGCGCGCCTCTCGTTGATCAAATAGCCGTTACCGCGGGAGCTGCCGCCTGTTCGTCCTGTCATGCCTCAGCGGTGGAGTCGGCGCACATGGTACAGAATGGTGCCAACTTTGCAGCCGTGAAAAACGCTGCAAACAATCAGGTCGTTTCGAACGAGACGTGCGTCGTTTGTCATGGTGCTGGTGCGATCGCCGACGTGCAGATGGTGCACAACCTGGCGTCATATCAATAGGCTGGGGATTTCACCTTGCAGCAGCTGTGCTGATGCGGCAACGCGGCTGATTCCCTTCCATTCCGGAGTTATTGCGACGAAATACACTTCAGCCCGAGATCATCACGACGAACTGTACGAACGCGCCAAGTTCGTCGTGCACCAGAATGAGGGCTAGCGAGCCGCGGCCGTCGAGGGCGGGCGGCCTTTTTTCGCGATGGATAGCGGTTGACAGTGAGGGAGGATTCCTTGGTGGATTCAGCAGAACGCTACGCGGCTGCGCGCCGTCGGTTGAGCGAAGTGGACAGTTTGGGACGCACAGATTAAGGCGGATTCGGGTTCTGGTAATCGCCGTGTCACTTTTCGTGCGCACATATGAGAAATCATCGGGAAAAATACGGACAAAAACGGTCGCACGGTTGGACCCATCTGTGCTAAGTTATTGAATAAGAATAGGTTCCTGCAAGAAGGCATAACTCATAATGCCGAGGTCGAGGGTTCGAGTCCCTCTCTCACCACCATAGAACCAAGGTTCGGAGGCGATCAGGCCCTCGGCACCTGAGCCGGTTGAGTCCGTCACGAAGAGTGGAAAGATTTCGGTTCGATTGTCGGATGACAATCTATAGCTGTTGCGGAGCGCGCGATATCGCGTGTGTTGACGATGGCCGCCTACGTCTCCTACCTGATCCGGTCACATCTGCGAAATCTCGTCCCGTTACCCGCGGCCGAGCTGGCGGCTCTGCGGCGCAGCGTCGCAGAGATGGGAGCTATCGGTCGGAACTTAAACCAGATCGCCCGAGCCCTTAATCGGGCGAACACTCGGACAGACCCAGCAGAGCAGATCTGCTGGCGATTCTCAAGGCGCTTACGGCACTCCGCGATCACACCACGGGCGGCCATTAATTCAAACTCATCGCCGCCAAGCGGTCGCTGGCTCGGCTCTTTTCACGAGGAAAGTATCGATACTTGACACCTATCGTCGCGCTGGGCGCCACTAATCGCGCCTTGCTGGTCAAGTGAAACTTATTGTCAATGTGTATGGAGGCGTGGGTCGGGAGGTGTTTGCATATGGAACATGGATTGTTACCGCAAGGTGCCTCGGCCCCCTTATTGTTAGGTGCCGCATGGTTCCTCGCGCTTTCTTCTTGAGCGGATGTTCGGCGTTTACTTTCGGTCCACGAGTAGCCCAGCAGTCGCGATTCGAGCCGGGGTCTCGCACGAACAGTTTTAACTGCGACGCTGGTCCAGGAAAGTACTCGGAATTGAATGCAGCTATTTCTGGCACGAACGTCTGGGTAACTGGCTCCATGCAGGTATTGAATCTACCTACAGCCTCTACGTGGCCTCCGGACGCTGGCGTGGTCCGCTCACCGATCCTTGCAGTACATATTCCAGGGGATTGCCCCCCGCCGCCGTTGCCGGAGCCGAACCCCCGCAGTCAGCGTCACCAAGGCAAGGACGGCGATCCATTTGGCCGCAGCGAAAAGCATACTCCCATGTGCGCTTGTTGAGTCGGGGCTAAGGCGACGAAACGTTTGACAGTGGCTCATCATGCGTAACGCCGATCGATTTATGGGCTCGTTGCGCAAGCTGCACTTGGCGTCGGTGATCAGCCATCGAGTCTTTTGCTATTTGGAGTTCTCTGCGCACACCGAGTGAACAGATCGTCAGCGTCGCCAGAGCGACCAGTACTGGAACGGCTATTTGAGATGGGAAACGCATGATTCTTGCTCGGTGAATGAATGAGCTTGCATAGGAGCAGTTGCCTGCGTCAATTCGGCCGGCCGTTCCGATGCGACCATTTTGATCCGCGCGAGCTTTGCCAAGGCGCTAGGGCGGAGGGCCCTGCGCGATTCGTTGATCACGGTCAGCCGCGTGAATGTTGTTAACCGGGCGATTGTTAGCTCGATAACGCCAAGTAGGCGAGGATGATCAAGCCTGCCATTGGCTTGGGTGCCCCCATTAGAACCAAGGCGAAAACTGCAACAACTGCCGCCGCAAATGTTGTGAGCGACGTCCAACTCCACTTCAACATGATTGAACCCTCCATTGATGTTCGCTTATCCAATCCAAACGCAATTCGTCGATGAAACCGCTCACCGGGAGCCGTAGAGTGGCAAAGTCACGTGAGTGTGGGACCGCCCGACCTCAGCCTCGCCTGCCCCCGCTGCAAGAACCGAATCCCGCAGTGATGGCCTCGAGGATCATGGCGGCAAGCCCGCTGATACCGGCTCGAAGCGACCACAGATTGCTGCTCGAAACCAACGCGGCAGCCCGCGAACTTCCGCTCGTCGGGACGAGGTTGATCGCGCCCAGCCTGCCGGGCTGGAGCGATGGCTTCTTGGTCAGGTAGGGAAGAATCGCCGAGATCGCGAGCACGATCGCGATGAGCGGCAGCATCCCGGCGAAAGAGCCGGTCAGATCCTTGCCTCTAGCGACGAGGATAGGGCCGATCAATCCCGCGAAGCCCCATGCTGATAGGATCAACCCGTAGTTCAATCCCATGAACTTCGTGCCGAAGCAGCGCGCGTTGAATGAGGGCATCGTCCCGAAGCCCCCGCCGCAGCAGAGCAGGATCACCGAGACCGCGGCGAGCGCGG
>Ga0182030_10014616_pt1 | contig 15476 bp, 7 predicted proteins | sample 812S3MmetaG_FD_121299 | JGI IMG/M metagenome (GOLD analysis project Ga0182030, IMG submission 121299) | Permafrost microbial communities from Stordalen Mire, Sweden - 812S3M metaG (Illumina Assembly) | ecosystem: Environmental > Terrestrial > Soil > Wetlands > Permafrost | place: Sweden... | reverse complement strand
TGGCCGCCGTGCTCGCCAAGCAAGGCCAGGCCGCCGAAGCCGCGGCAGAGCGAAAAATCTCCGCCGACCTGATGCGCGCGAACATGAACCGACAGCGCGCGGAAGTTGCCTCGAATTCCGCCAACTCCCAAATGAAAAGTGGCGACTTCCAGGGCGCCATCGAGCAATTACGTGAGGCCATCCGCTTCGATCCCGATTACCCTGAGGCGCACGCCGCCCTGGCCATCGCTCTCGAACACGAAGGAAAATCCGCCGAAGCCTACGCCGAACGACAAAAGGCCGAGCAGTTGAAATCCGTAGCCCAGTAGGCGACGCCATTCTCACGCTCACCCAATCGCCTCCAACGTCCGATGGTGTACAGTCCGCTGCACGTTCGCTATAGTAGTCCTGTCCGAACTGCCTGCACTCCGAGCTATTTTGGTGGCGATTCGTTTCATAATCATGAAATTCCTCACTCCATCGTTTCGGCGAAAAAAGCAGCTCGCACGCGTGTTCATCGGTCTTTCTCTCACCTTGTCAATTGCCTGCGCGCTCCACTTGCGCCAGGTCCACGGCGCCCAGCAATCCCCCGACCCAACGAAAGACGCCAGCAAACAGGAAGCGGAAACGCGCAAGTCCTACGCCCACCAAGTCCGTCAAACCTACAATTTCCCGTTCAGCAAAGACAGCCTTTCCATGCCCGGCAACGCCGCAGCCGTCGGCGGAGATTTCCTTGAACCCTCCGCCTTCCCCGACGCCGCCTACTGCGGCCATTGCCATCAGGAAGCCTTCCACCAATGGCGACAATCCCTGCACGCCAACTCCTTCCGCGCTCCATTTTACCGCGCCAGCGTCAACATCCTCATGCGCACCAAAGGCATCGAGTTCGCCCGCCACTGCGATAGCTGCCACAATCCCGTCGGCGTGCTTGCCGGCGCTCTCGATCCCAGCTCCACGATGGATCGCAGCTTCGATCGCGATGGCCTCACCTGCATGACCTGCCACTCCATCCAGAGCTCTTCCAGCAAACTCGGCAACGGCAGCTTCGTCATGGGAGTGCCCGCCGTCCTGGTCGACGAAAACGGCCACGGAATCCCCGGCATCGTGCCCGATTCCGAGATCCTCGCTCACCTCGATCGCCACTCCAAAGCCGTCATGCGCGACGTCCTGCACTCGCCTGAATTCTGCTCCGCATGCCACAAAGCCAACCTGCCTCCGCCGTTGAACGACTACAAATGGCTCCGCGCCTTCACCGCCTACGATGAATGGCAGGGTTCGAAGTTTTCGCATCAGAATCCCCTCACCTTCTACAACGCCGATTACACCACCTGCCAGGGCTGCCACATGATTCGCTCTGCCAACACCCTGCCCGAGCCAGGCGCCAAGGCCGGCGCCTTTGTCTCGCATCGCTGGCTGGCCGGCAATACTGCCGTCCCCTTCTACTACGGCTATGACGAGCAATTGAAAAAGACCGTCGAATTCCTCAAGAGCGGCAACATCCTCAACGTCGATCTCTTCTCCGTCCGCTCCAGCGATGAAACATCCGTCCCCACGCCCCTCACCGCCGCACCCGTCACGCTCAGGCAAGACCAGGATGTCGACGCCTACGTCGTTGTTCAGAACAAAAACATCGGCCACTCCCTCATTCCCGAAGTACGCGATCTCTACGAAGCATGGGTCCGCTTCAGCGCCACCGACGCCTCCGGCAAGACCATTTACGAAAGCGGCTTTCTCGATGCAGACGGCTTCCTCGACCCCGGCGCGCACAGCTTCACCAATCGCCCCGTCGATGTAACAGGCGACTTCGTCGACAATCACAAAGTCTTCGCCATCCACTCCATGGCCTACGACAACACCATCCAGTCCGGCCGCTCCGCACTCATCCGCTATCGCTTCCACATACCTCAGGACGTTCAAGGACCCATCAACCTCACGGCCGCCGTCGAGTATCGTCATCTCCGCCAGACCTATCTCAACAACGTCCTCGGCAAAGATCATCCCGCGTACCCAGTCGTCGAACTGGCCTCGCGCACCCAGAAGCTGAACATAGGCTTGAACCCTGCCGTCACGCCCCTCCCCAGCGACAATGCAGACTGGATGCGCTGGAACAACCTCGGCATCGGCTACCTCGATCAGCTTCAATATTCTGAAGCTCTCGAAGCCTTCCAGCACGTTACCCAATTGCGCCCCGACTACAAGGATGGCTTCATCAACATCGGCCTGACCTACATCGAGTGGGAGAAATATTCAGAAGCGCGCACACCGTTGGAGAAAGCCCTCGCCCTCAAGCCCGATGATGCCCGCGCCCTCTACTACATGGCACTAGTCGAACGCCGCGCGCGCAACTCTGAAGCCGAAGTAGCCGACCTACAGAAAGTCGTCGCTCAGTATCCCAACTCGCGCGATGCGCGCCGCGAACTGGGCATCTCCTATTACCAGCTCCATCGCGCCGACGAAGCTGTTCAGCAATTCAAGGCGCTGCAGCAGATCGATCCCGATGACCTCGCTGCTCATTACAATCTCGCCGTCCTCTATCGCCGCTTGGGCCTCAAGAAGCAGGCCACCGAAGAGGCCGCACTCTACACCATGAAGCGCATCGACCCAGGCGCGCCAACCTACTCTCTCGATTATCTTCGCAAGCATCCCGAAATTTCCAACGAGAGCGTCCCATGGCACATCCATAGCGATCTTCCCAAAACGATGAAGACAGTAGCCGCGGCCTCATCGCAACCGTAGCAAGAGGATCACTTCCCGATGAAACGCCGTTCCTTCCTTCGCTCCCTCAGTCGCACCGCGCTGGTGCTTCCCTTCGCCGATATTGTGGCCCTGGCTCAACAGACTCCCGCGCCTACCCCAAAGATCGGCACCCAGGAACGCAGCTACGACGCCAAGCCCGCTCCACCACCGCCGGGCCCCAAGTCGCCCATCGAGGGCACACCCCTCGGCATCAGCTTCGTCGACGTTGTCAAAGAAGCGGGCCTCGATGTCAAGACCATTTATGGCGGCGAACTCACCAACAAGTACCTGCTCGAAACCACCGGCTGCGGGATCGCCTTCTATGACTACGATGAAGACGGCTGGCAGGATCTCTTCCTCGTCAATGGATGGCGCCTCGAAGGCTTCCCCGCCGGACAGGAACCCCGCTGCCATCTCTTCAAGAACAACCGCGATGGCACCTTCACTGACGTCACCATCGGCTCCGGCCTCGAACACAAAACAGGCTGGGGCCAGGCCTGTTGCGTCGGCGATTACAACAACGATGGACACGACGATCTCTTCGTCACTTATTACGGACAGAACGCGCTCTATCGCAACAACGGCAACGGCAAGTTCACCGATGTCACCGAGCAAGCCGGCCTCCTCCAACCCGGCCCCAAGATTCGCTGGAACACGGGCTGCACCTTCGTCGATTACAACCGCGATGGACACCTCGACCTGTTCGTTGCCAACTACGTTGACTTCGATCTCAAAACCGCGCCCAGGCCCGAAGACGGCCCCTGCACATACAAAGGCATCCTCGTCGCCTGCGGCCCACCCGGCCTGCCCGGAGGCAAGAACATCCTCTACCACAACAACGGCGACGGCACGTTCTCAGACGTCAGCGAAAAAGCCGGCATGTGGACCGCCGTAGGCACCTACGGCCTCAGCGTCGCCGCCTCTGACCTCGACAACGATGGCTGGCCCGACATCTACGTAGCCAACGACTCCGCCCCCGCCACTCTCTACCTCAACCAGAAAGACGGCACCTTCCGCGACATCGCCATCGAAGCCGGCGCCGCCCTCTCTGCCGAAGCCAAACCGCAGGCAGGTATGGGCGTCTCCATTGGCGACTACAATCGCGACGGCAATCTTGATGTGGTCAAGACCAACTTCGCCGGCGATACAGACTCCCTGTACACGAACCTCGGAGACGCCGCCTTTGAAGATCGCACTTATCCTGGCGGTCTCGGCGTAAACACCCGTCTGCTCGGCTGGGGCGTCGGCTTCTTTGACATGGACAACGACGGCTGGCTCGACGTACTCATGTCCAACGGCCACGTCTATCCCGAAGTCGACAGGTCAAAAACCGATCTGAAATACGCCGAACACAAGTATCTCTACCGCAACTTGCGCAACGGGCGCTTCGAAGAAGTCACCAGCCAGGGCGGTCCCGGCATCCTTGAAAACGCGCCTGCACGCGGCTGCGCTTTCGGCGACTACGATAACGATGGGTCGATTGACGTGGCCGTGAACTGCATGAACACCATACCGCAGCTTCTCCATTGCAAGTCCACACTCCATCGAAACTGGATCAAGTTCAAGCTGGTCGGAACCAAGTCCAATCGATCCGGCATTGGCAGCCGGGTGCTGGTCACCGCAAACACCGATCCAGCCGCTGGCAAGCCGCTGGTGCAGATGGAAGAGCTGCGCAGCGGAGGCAGCTATTTCTCGCAAAACGATCTGCGCATGCACTTCGGACTAGACCAGGCAAAGATCGTGGACAGCATTGAGATTCGCTGGCTCAGCGGCCAGGTAGATCAGATCAAGAACCTCGCCGTCAACCAGCTTCACGTCATCCAGGAGGGCGGCAAGGTTCTTCAATCCGCGCCCCTGCCGCAGTTCAAAGCATCTTCGCGAGCTTTCAAATGATCCTTCTCGCCCTCGCCGCATACGTCTCATTCGCCCACAATGACACACTCCACTCGACGGCCTGCGCCAACGCGCTCTGCATGCAGTTGGCAGCATCAACCCCAGCCCCCGCACCGTGCCCATGGCTCACCAAAGGCACCGCCGTCGCAGCCCTCGGCGGCGAAGTCACCACCCGTATCGTCGCTCCCGAGAGCATGAAGGGTTCATGCAGTTATTCGCTGCTGACCTCACCCGCCGCATCCATCGAAGTTGTCGTCGACACCTCGCCCTTGCCCGCCTGCCCCGCAAACGCTACGGCCCTCAAGGGCATCGGCAACGAAGCCCTGCGATGCAAAATCCCTGCAAAGCCAAACGAGAGGGAGATGATCAGCGGACGCGTGCGCAATCACTACTTCACGGTAACGATCCAAGCAGCAACGCATGCGACTTCAAACAGTGAAGAATCAGACTGGCTGCAAAGAATCGCAGAACAAGTTGCTGGCAATCTCTTCTGACTCCGCACTCCAATACTGCTCGTCAGCCTGAGCGAGCGCAGCGAGTCGAAGGACCTGCTGTTGCATTTGCCCTTGCTTTTCTTTCTGTCATTCCCCTCAGGGGAAGCTGCTTTTCATCACTCTCCACATATCTTTTAGACTCAACAGGACTTCCCACTCCCTCGCTAGAAGGTGATCTTCCCCGCCAGTTCCAGACTTCGCGGCCCCGACCCTTCCGCAGTTTGCAACGCCGAGATCTGACCAAACCCAGCCTGGTCTACAGCTACATTCGGCGGCTCGTAATTGCGATGATTGAAGACGTTTGAACCCTCCAAGGCGAATTGGAATTTAACCTTCTCTGTGATGGCCAGATTCTTCATCAGCGACAACGAAAAGTTCGTTGTCTTCGGCCCTTCAAACCCGCCCACCGGCGCAGTGCCAAAGCGTCCAATTCCGATCCCTGTTGGATTTCCATTTGCATCCACCTGGGACAAGCTGGTGTAGGAGAATGCATTCGAGTTGAGCCATTGCGTCGTGTTCTGATGCGACGCGTAAGGCGACTGACCCGCAATGCGATCGGGCCTCGCGGCATACACCGTCGACAGGATGTTTGTATTAGCCGGATCATAGGTCGACTCCGTCGGTGTCAGAAACGGCCCCGACTGAGCGATCGCGACTCCGCCCAACTGCCAGCCGCCTACGATCGTATTCAAAGCCGACCCCGTCGAAAGCCACTTCTGTCCGCGTCCAAACGGAAGATCGTACAAGTATGTAGCCAGGAACCGATGCCGGCGATCGTATTCCACGTTCCCATAATCCAGGCCTGGATGAAAGCGGTCAGTAACAAAATTCCCGCCCGCCCCCACAAATGCACTGGGAATCGCGCCGCCAGCATCCGAAAGATCCCGGGTGTACATGTAGCTCAGATCAAACTGCAGGCCCTTGCCGGCATGCTTTGATAACTCCGCAGTAAGACTGTTGTAGTTACTCTCGCCAATGTTCGCCACACTCTGAATCACGCTCCACAGCGGATAAGGGCGAGACGCGGCGACGGTCGCATAGCCCACTGTATTTGGCTGCACCTGGTCCAGGTCCACAAACTCTTCCAGGTTCTTTCCGTGACTTCCAATGTACGAAAGGCGTGCCCCCATACCATGCCCGATGTCTTGCTCCGCGGTTATATTCCACTGCTGCACGGAAGGATCTTTATAGTGAATCGGAAAGGCATAATAGAAACCCGCGCTGCCCACGCCGCTTCCCGCGCTTCCGTTGAACGGATTATCGAACGATAGCAGTGGCGTAGCTCCATCCGCCCCAAGCGCGTTATAGAACACACCAACATAGCTGGCATGCACCGCCCATCCTGAGACAAGCGAGAATCCAAGCGGCGTCTCGATGAATCGTCCCCACCCTCCGCGCAACACAGTCTTATCCGTACCAAACGGCCGCCACGCGAATCCAATACGCGGACCCCAATCCGTCTTGTCCGTATAACGCAGAGTTTCCGGCAGATTCGCCTGCTTGGCAGTTAGAATCGGCGTCGGGTAGATTGCACTGACTAGATTCTGGTCCGTATACGTCAATGCCTGCGCATTGGGTACGACCACCGCTCCGTGTACCGTCGAACCATCGGTCCCAGGCCCGTTGTAATCCGGAAGGAAGAAAGCTGTGTTGTAATTGGTTTCCTTGAGCGGCGGATGTAACTCGTAACGCAAGCCGAGGTTCAGCGTCAGCCGCGGAGTGACCTTCCAGTCATCCTGCGCAAATACCGCATACGAATAGCCCACGCCGTCCATGGTCGGTTTATTTACGGTGGAGTCAACCGTGTAGTCCGGATAACCGAGCACAAACGCGGAATATGCATCCCCGATGCCCACATAACTCCCATCCAGAAAGTTATAGACACCGGACATATCATTGCCAAAGACATTATCGTCGTGATCGCTGAGACGCTTGAAGTCCGCGCCAAACTTGGCCGTGTGACTTCCCTTGGTCCAGGTCACATTGTCCAGCGCCTGGATGATCTGCCCGCGCTGTCGAGTTGTGTTGCCGCCGCCCGTCGGATTAAAGCCCGTAATCACCACGTCAGGTGACTGCGCCCACTGCGTGTCCACCTGCGGCACCGTCAATCCCGTCTCGTTCAGCAACGTCTGTGTGCTGAAGGACTCGTTCGTGGATGTATGCTGCGCGTTGTAGCCACCACGAAACTCATTTACCAGGTTGCTCGTCAGTGTGTAGTTATACGCAAAAGTCATGCCTTCATCAATTTCAGGAGTATTAAACGTACCCAGCAGAGGATCGCCCGAAGTCTGGCAGAATGACGGGCAGGCCACGTTGGGAGGGCTGATCACCTGGCGATTCTTATAAGAAAACCGCGCAAACACCGACTGGCGCGAAGAGATGATCTGGTCCAGCCGAACATCCCCCTGGTTCGCTGAAATTGGCGTGGCCATATTCACGCGATAGTTATTGGAATACGAATCAACCGATCCATAGTTCGGCAGCGGAAACAAGTACTGCAGCAGATTCGCGGAGATCTGCGAAACCGGCACGGCAGTCGTGTCCATGATCTGCGAACCATCCGGATTGTAGATCGGATAGTTCCCATTCTTGTCGCAACTCGGGGCCGGGTCGGGCGGCTGACAGTACTGCTGCGAAAGATAGTTCTGAACGTTGCCGCTGCGCATCGCAAGGTTGGGCACACTTTCCACGATCGTCGTCTCTCGGGGCAGCCGCAGGCCCTCAAAGCTTGTAAAGAAAAATGTGTGATCTTTCCCGTGATACAGGTGCGGAATACTCAGCGGGCCGCCAAACGTCCCGCCAAAGTCATTCATGATGATCTTAGGCTTGGCATTGAAGGGGTTTCCCGCATTGAACACCGTGTTCTCATGATTCTCAAACACTCCGCCGTGATATTGATTCTGGCCCGATTTCGAAACCGTCGTGATATCGGCAACGCCGGAAAACTCCGCATTGTTATTCGACTCGCTCACGCGAATTTCTTCAATCGAGTTGAAGGAAGGAAACATCTCGTTGACCGGCCCTGAATACTCAACGCCCACCGAAGAAATCCCATCAACCGTTACACTTAGCAGCGCCGGCGTCGCACCCATCACAGAGAGATTTCCGCTGTCGTCGGTCTGCACTCCGGCCTCGGTCGTCAGCGTGGAAATCGGGCTGGTCGAACCCGCCGAGCGCGAATAGATCGCAACCGGCAGGTCCACCAACTCATCGCCCATCTTAGTCTCGGCAAGATTGGACACTTCGGTTGTGATGACATTCTCCGCCTCCGCCTCCACCGTCACGGTCTGATTCTCCGCGCCCAGTTGCAGAGCCGCATCCACATGATGAGACTCACGCGCAGTGAGCGAAATCATCGGTACGCTGAATTTCTCAAACCCACCAGCCGTCACGGTCAAACTATACGTGCCTACATCAATGTTGCTGAACGTAAAGTCCCCCGCCCCATCGCTCTTCTCCGTGCGCTGCGCTGAATTGCCCGTGTTGATAAGCGTAACCGTCGCACCCGGTATCACCGCTCCTGACTTGTCATGCACCGTTCCTAAAATCGTTCCGAACGTCGATTGCGCCATTAGTTCCGGCGAAGCGGCAAGACAAAACAGCAAGCATAGTACAGAAAAAACTGGCCGGCGAAGGGAAAATAGCGTGCGTGTCAGAGGAAGTGAACATTGCATGGCTGGACCTCACTCGTATGAACAGTGTTAGCGGAGAAAGGTATAACTCTCCCGGCTCCGGCAGACTCACAGAAACTCCGCCAATGGTTCGCGGACTGTAAGTAAGCTATGAAGTTCATGACCGGGGCCGATTCTGTCTCACGCCCCGGCTCGTTCTCCATGCAGTCTTGCTCTAAGGAGTCATCGGCAGATCCATGCCTGGATTCTTAGGCAGGAATCCGAAAGGCCGCAGGGAAAAGGTATGCCACATGATCGGCATCTGCGGCCAGTCTTCAGGTCTCGGAACATGGTGGAAGCCTACCGTGTACCACGCGACAATATCCGTGTTCATGATGTTGCGATTCTGCTTGACCCATTCCGTCAATGCATCCTCGCCCTTGCTGCCCATCACGTACACTCCGGAAACATAGCGTTCCTTGGGACTGTAAGGCGTGACCCACAAGTTATGCTCAGAAAATCCAGCTCGCTTTTGTGGCCATTCACTCGACGGCAGCAAACTGATCCCTGTCTCCCCAGGCATGATCTCAAAGCTTGTGAACTGTCCCAGGTCGTTCTTCACGTTCTCATTGGCAAAGCGCCACATCGCCGGATGCTCCAGCGAGACATTGAGCTTCGCGTCCCCTTCTGTCTTCACCATCTCCGGCTTCATCGCCCAGATCCAATGCCGCCCAAGCGCCGAGTCGGGCAGCTTGTAAGGAACCAGCTTGTCCACCATCAGGCTGTTCTTCGTACCATCCACGTCCAGATCAAGCCGATAGCTGAAGTAGTGATCGTGGTCCACGGCATCCAGTCCGGGAGCAACCAGCTGGCCAAACTGCACTTCCATGCCGTCCGTATCCTTGCCTGCCAGACCTGCGGAAAGAGGCGCATCGGCACGCTGGTCCTTCACCGCCTTTACCTCGAGAATTCCCGTCGCACCTACGCCCACCGTGATCGAAGCATCCTGCTCAAATCGCCAGTCAAAGAGGTAGTCGTAGTTACCCACCGTCGCTACTGTGCGAAAGACGAGTTCCCTCGTCGGGCGCCCCGACACCGCATAGGTATCCTCATCCCAGTGCCGCCACGCTGGATCGCCCGAAACGCGCTCGAACATGCACGCCAGTTGCGGTCGCACATACGGCGCCCCGTTCTCGTGAAAGAACGTGCCACTGAAAAACGTTGCCGTCGTCGGGCAGTCCACGCCCGCCAGCAGAGGCTTGATGATGCCGCCGGAGCCGGTATTCACGAAGTATTCGCCCGCATCCAGAAAAACATGCGAGTTCCACGTCTCTTCGGGATCCTGATACGGCACATACATCTCCGATAGCCCGCCCTCATAGAGCACTGACCGCCGTTTGTCGCCATCCTGATAGCTCACCAGGTTGACCACAGGTCCGACGCGCGGGTCAAGACGAAAGCGGAAGTGCCAGTTTTGCCAGCTCACTTCGCCGTCCCTGATCACGAAACTCGGACCCTCAGGCTGGGTCGTCAAGATAGGTTTGGTCCCGGGCTGCGCCGGGCCGCCGTCCGCGTCATAGATGCTTGTCGTTGGCGGCATCGGGACAACGCCATAATCTGTAAATCGGGTAATCTTCTTCGCGTTCATATCCACAACAAAGAAAATCCCGGGAATCTCCCGGTCCCACGAATACTTCGCGTTGCCGGAATACGTGCACCCACCCCAGCCGATACGCCGGCCTTCGGTCTGCTCCGGCAGCTCCACGTGCCCAGCCGGCGTCACGTAGCAAGTCACCAGGCGCAGGTCGGTGATGCCGCGCTTCTTCAGCGCTTCCACCACCTGCGGGTCCTTCTTCAGCACATCGTCATAACCGTGCATCTCCGATTCGGTGACCGGGGCCTGATCCTTTTTCAACTCCGTGTAGGCTTCCAGCTTGCCGGTGGAGATATTGATCGTCGCTTCATACGACTTGCCCTCCGTCAGCAGAACAGCATCTGCCTTGCGAACGATCGGCATGCCCGGCTTCCAGGCAAGCACATACGCCTTATCCGGCTCCTGCAGAAGGATGCTCGAGAAGATCGTCTTCTCACCCAGCTTGCCCGCATCGTTGAGGGCGTTGTAGACCTTCCAGTATTCGTCAGGTGTCATCGCATCGAGGGGGTGATGCACGGCAGGAGGAAGTCCAAAACTAGGTGTAAGGAAAACGATGAAGAGGGAGAAGAAAAACAGCCTACAACGAGAAACCACGCACTACCTCCGAAGAAAATCAAAACAGGATGGAAAGACACCAATGGGCAGGAACCCTGATCGAAAGAAAAAGGGAAACCGCCGCTCATCAGGAACTGCAAGATGCGTTCTGGAACGATTCGATTAAGAATAAAGCTGCAAAATTGAAGACAAGGAAACCCAGGATTCAGGAACGTTGGGAACGCCCCTGCAGGATTCCTCAGCGAGGAAATTTCTCCTTTTATCCGACACTTTTCATCGCAAGTCAAGAAATGTTTGCGAATTGTGAGATTATCGGGCTGGAATCCCTGCCAGACACCCACTGGCCTCATGACATCCAGAACCCGCCGCCGGCATGCAGCAAGAGTTGGCCTATACGCGCGCGAAACTTCATCCTCCCAGGGGCAAATGACATTCACGAAAGAAGATAGCCTCGCCTCCCAACCCGATCCGAAGATGCCTGCGGAACCCGTCGATCGTCCTCGTTTCACTCGCTGGCACCTGCTCACGATTTCCCTGCTCGCCCTCGGCTACTCCGGCTACTACTTCTGCCGGTCCGATTTGTCCGTGGTGATGCCGCTTCTGATACGTGACCTCGGGCAACACGGCATTGCCGCCAATGTCGCCCAGGTCCGTCTCGGCCTCATCGCCTCGATCGGTGTCTTCGCCTATGCCATCGGCAAGTTCTTCTTCGGTTCGCTCGCCGACCTCTTTGGGGGCCGCAACAACTTCCTCGGCGGTATGGCGGGAGCCATCGCGTTCACCATACTTTTCGCCATGGGCGGGGCCTTTCCCATCTTCACCCTGGCATGGATCGGCAACCGCGTCTTCCAATCTGCCGGATGGGTAGGACTGGTCAAAGTCGCGTCGCGTTGGTTCTCCTACTCCGTGTATGGGACGGTCATGGCCGTCCTTAGCCTCAGCTACCTCTTTGGCGATGCCGCAGCGCGCGAGACCATGGCCCTGCTGCTCGGCGCCGGTATGGGTTGGCGCGGCATTTTCTACACCGGCGCTGGACTGCTCTTTTTACTGCTGATCGCCAACCTGATCCTGCTTAGAGAAACCCCACAGGAACGCGGTCTCCCCGCCCCTCTGACCAATCCGCTCAATGTCTACGCCGATCCCAAGCAACCCCCAGGCGCCGCTCAGAAGTCCGGACTGCTCTATATTCTGCGCCCGCTCCTGGCCAGTCCCTTCTTCTGGATGGTCTGCCTGCTCTCGCTTGGCACCACCCTGCTGCGAGAAACGTTCAACCTTTGGACTCCCATGTATTTCAACCAGCATGTCGGCCTCTCGATATCGCTCGCCGCCCACGGCAGCGCACTCTTCCCACTCTTTGGCGGCGTGTCCGTTCTCGCCGCCGGCTATCTCAGCGATCGCCTCGGGCTCAACGGCCGCAGCCTCGTACTCTTCGGCGGCCTGGCATCAGGAACCCTCTGCCTCTTTGTCCTCGCTCAGGTGCCGGACCATGGCAATCCATGGATACCTCTTGGACTGGTGACGCTCTTCGGCTTTCTCCTCATGGGCCCGTATTCCTATCTCGCCGGAGCCATGTCCATGGACTTTGGCGGCGAAAAAGGCAGCGCCACCGCGGCCGGCATCATCGACGGAGTCGGCTATCTTGCCGGTGTGCTTTCCGGCGACACCATGGCGCGCGTCACGGTCACCTACGGTTGGCGAAATGCCTTCATCGCACTTGCCGTAATCTGCCTTCTGACAGCGATCGTGGCCCTGGTGCTGGCCATCAGCCAGCGCCGCGAGGCCCAGGCCCGGCTGGGAGCATTGCAGAACGCCAGGGAGGGCGTATGAGCGAATTGCAGTTTCCTGAAACCCCGCTGGCTCTCTTCGCCATGATGCAAGCCCAGGGAGGCGATTCTTATTTTGGCGAACCAGTCACCGTTCTGGAGCATTGCCTGCAAGCTGCTTTCTACGCGCAACACGCTCAGAGATCTCCAGAATTGATCGCCGCAGCTCTCTTGCATGACGTCGGTCACCTGCTCCATCAGGAAGGCGAAGACGTTGCCGAGAAAGGCATGGACTCACGCCACGAGGAGCTCGGCCAAGAACTCCTTGCGCGGCATTTGCCTCCCGCCGTCACTGAGCCCATACGCATGCATGTGGCCGCCAAGCGCTATCTCTGCTCCGTTGAGCCGCAATATTTCGAAGAGCTTTCGCCTTCTTCCGTGCTCAGTCTCAAACTGCAAGGCGGTCCCATGACCGAAGCCGAGGCCGCGGCGTTTCTCGCGCAACCTTACGCCGCGGACGCGATCGCCTTGCGCCGCTGGGACGATGAAGCCAAGGCACCGAATCTGCCCGTTCCTGGCCTGCTGTCCTACTCAACCCTGGTGGCGAATCTCTGGAAGTGAGACGGCGGCAAGACACCGAACCAATCATTTGTTCTATAGTGAAGGCAGTGAAACAGGGGTGCTTCGCGAAATTGTCGCGCGGCTGAGAGAGTCCCTTTGGACCCGATCCGGATAATGCCGGCGTGGGAAGTTTTCGAGACGCAAACCGTTCCCATTGGCTTTGCGTTGCGTGAGCACCTCTTGTTTCTACTGATTGGTTCAAGAGGAACACAATGCAAACGCTCACGAGTTACTTCTCCGCATCTCGTTTTTCCCGTCGACTCATCCAAGACCTTGTCAGTCTGACGATCTTCGGCCTATGCTGCGTTCTCTGCGCCCACGCCCAGGAACAAACGCAAACTCCGAAACCTATTCAACCGGTAACCACAACCATTGAAGTGCAAGGGCACGTTGCGGATGACTATCTCCCCACGGCCATCGCTGTGGGCACTCTGGATGGCTTGCCGCTGCTGCAGGCGCCGGTCTCAGCAACCGTTGTTACGCGCGACCTGATGACCGATCAATTCACGCGCGTTCTTTCGGACGTAGTAAAGATCGATGCTTCGATTGGAGAAGACTATGCGCCCGTCGGTTATTACGGCGACTTCGAGATTCGCGGCTTTCCTGTCGACCTCGCGACCGGGTTGCAAATCAACGGCATGGTAATTGCCGGCGAACAGGATGTGCCGCTCGAAAACAAGGAGCGCGTCGAGTTTCTCAAAGGCATAGCCGGCCTTGAAAGCGGAGTTACCACCGCGGGCGGCTTGATCAATTACGTCACCAAGCGGCCGGCTTTGGTAAAAACGATGGAAGTCGCCACCGATCATCGCGGAACCACCTACGGCACCGTCGATCTCGGCCAATTGTTCGGCGCGGCCAGGCAGTTTGGGATAAGAAGCAACCTTGCTGGTGAAGAAATCAAATCCTATGTGAAATACGCCAACGGATGGCGAGCCGCCGGCACCGCCGCCGCGGATTGGAAGCTGACTAAGTCGACTCATGTGCAAGGCGATTTTGAATTTCAGCACAAAGTGGAGCGATCGGTCAGCGGCTATCAGTTGCTGGGCGGAACAACGGTGCCGGATCTGAACAGCGTGTACCCTTCGAACATGCTGGGCGAGCAATCCTGGTCCAAGCCCAATACCTTCGACGTCTTCAACACCAGCGTGCGCGTCGATCAGGATCTACACGCCAACTGGAAGGCTTTTGCCTCGGCCAGCCTGAGTCATTCCTTGATCGATGACAACGTGGCCTATGCCTACGGCTCGGGCGATAACAACGGCAACTCCATCTGCGCCGCCACGCCCAATGCGCCGATCTATTTTTTCTGCCCCGACGGAACGTATGCGGTTTCAGACTACCGCGATCCCGGAGAGCTGCGCATCGATTCCCAGGCAGAAGCTATTGTCACCGGTCATCTGAAAACAGGCCCAATTGTCCATGATCTAACTGGCGGCGGAGAGATCTTTCGCCGCAGTGTGCAGCAACCATCGGAAGCTGTCTACACTTATGTTGGCTCGGAGAACATCTACCAGACGGACATGCCGCTGGCCATCGATATCGATCCCACCACCGGCTTGCCCTTCAAGGCTGGGCCGCAGGTGCTCTATGAAGACGATCACCAGGCGGCCGGCGTCCTTCAGGATCGCGTACATCTTCCCGGGCACGTTCAGTTACTGGCCGGCGGACGTTTCGATTCGCTGCGCGATCATAACTACTCCGGCGACCTGAACACGGATAAGTCGATCTGGCTGCCGCAGTATGCCGCGACTTACAATCCCATAAGTTCGATGACGCTGTACGGCAATTACAGCGTGATGCTATCCCTTGGACCTCAGGCGCCCTTCTGGACAGAGAATGGCAGCGCGTTCCTTTCGCCTTACTTCACGCGGCAAGCGGAAGTGGGAGCGAAGTACGAGCCGGGCCAGCGCATCCTGCTCACGACTGCCTTGTTTCGCATGAAGACGCCTTTCTTCTACCCGAAAATCGATCCCGCCGACCCGACCGGACAGAGTCTGATCTTCCTCAGCCAAGGGCACGAACTGCATGACGGCATCGAGTTCGGCGCGCAGGGCAAGGCAGCGAACTGGCTGCGGCTTTCAGCTACTGCGGCAGGCATCACAGCCAGGTCGCAGAATACAGGGACGCCAAGCTTCGATAACAGGCAGGTCATCAACGTGCCTCACCTTCG
>Ga0182030_10014615_pt1 | contig 15476 bp, 10 predicted proteins | sample 812S3MmetaG_FD_121299 | JGI IMG/M metagenome (GOLD analysis project Ga0182030, IMG submission 121299) | Permafrost microbial communities from Stordalen Mire, Sweden - 812S3M metaG (Illumina Assembly) | ecosystem: Environmental > Terrestrial > Soil > Wetlands > Permafrost | place: Sweden... | reverse complement strand
GCGGCGATCGCCTGCTTCATCGGATTGATCGGATAATCCACCGCTCCCCATTGATCGGTTTTGCTCTTGAAGCCAAGCGGCGACGTGGGCGAGGTCTGCTTTTTGGTCAGGCCATAAACCCAATTGTCCATCACGCAATAGGTCAGCTTGATGTTCTTACGCGCCGTGTGGTTGAAATGATTTCCGCCAATGGAAAAGGCGTCACCGTCGCCGCCGAAAACGAAGACGTGCAGATCGGGCCGTGAGAGGGAAACCCCACTCGCAAACGGCAACGCGCGACCGTGAATAAAGTGCGCGCCATGGGCCTGCACAAAATAGGGAATGCGGCTGGAGCAGCCGATGCCCGCGACGGTCGTGATTTTTTCATGCAGCATCTTCCGCTTCTCGATCAGCTTGAAGTAAAGTGCGAGCACGGAAAAGTCGCCGCAACCCGGACACCAAGTCGGGTGGTCGGCGGCGACTTCCTTTTTGGTCAGGCCCTTGCGCTCTTCCGGGACAGGCGGGTTGATGGTCAGGGTGTCGGTCGTGGTTTGGCTCATACGATTGGTGCCTTTTTCAAGATTACATTTTGAGCAATCCGGCGGACAGGTTGCTTTGGGTGCGCTCAAGGATTTCCTTTACCATCCAGGTGAGACCGTCGGTCTTGTTGATGCCCTGAATTTTAGAGTCGCGATAGCGGGCGCGCAGAATGGCGCCTAACTGCCCGTAGCCGTAAAGTCCCTCGTCATTCATCTCGACGACAAGGATGTGTTTGAAGCCGGAGAAAATAGCCTCCAGCCCGGGCGGCAGCGGATTAATGTGCCGGATATGGATCGAGGAAACGCTGTCGCCGTTGGCCCGCGCACGGTCCACGGCCTCCTTGATCGGGCCTTCCGTCGATCCCCAGCCCACCAGCAGAATTTTGCCTTCCGGCGGACCGTAAATTTTCTTCGTGGGCAGCGTCGCGGCCAGCGCCTGCAATTTCTTGCGGCGTTTGGCCGTCATCTGCATATGCATTTTCGGCGAGCCGGAGGGATGGCCGAGTTCGTCGTGTTCCAGGCCGGTGACGACCGGATATTTGCCGTTGGCGATTTTGGTGCCGGGCGGAAGATGCCTCGAGATGCCGTCGGCGGAGGACAAGTCATAAGGCTTGTGAGCGGCGACAGTCGTGAAATCGGGCGAAATATCCTGGCATATTTTCTCCAAGTCCGGTTCAGTGAATGCCTCGATGCGCGTGGCGATGCCCTGATCGGTGAGGATGATGACCGGCACGCTGTACTTGCGCGCGATGTTGACGGCTTCAATCGCCATGTAAAAACAGTCCTCCACATTCGCGGGCGCGATGACGACGCGCGGGGAGTCGCCGTGCCCGCCGTTCACGGCGATGTTCAAATCCGACTGCTCGATATTGGTCGGCATCCCGGTCGAAGGCCCGCCGCGTTGCACGTCCACGATGACAAGCGGCATTTCCGCCATCACCGCCCAGCCGAGCGCCTCGGTCTTGAGCGAGATTCCGGGGCCGCTCGAGCCCGTGACCGCGACGCGACCGGCGTAACTTGCGCCTATCGCCATCGAAATGGCGGCGATCTCATCCTCGGTCTGCACAAAGGTCCCGCCGTATTTGGGTAGCTCGCGCCGCAGCAATTCCATGATGTCCGACCACGGCGTGATCGGATAGCCCGCGCCGAAACGCACCCCGGCGGCGATGAGGCCGTAGGCGAGCGCTTCATTTCCGTTCATGACGACCTGGTGGCCGTCCTTTTGCAGGCTATCGACGAACTTGAAAGTTTGGACGATGTTGCCGAACGAATTCGCGTAGCCCGCATGAAACGCCGCGATCGCGTTATTCAGGATGCTCGGGTCTTTGCCGGTGAAGCGTTCGCCGATGAGCTTTTCCAGCTTTGGCACATTCAAGTCGAACATTTTCGCGAGGAGGCCGAGCGCGTAAATATTTTTGCCCTTGTCCTTGGACGAACCGCCGATCGCCTCAATGGTCAGCGCGGAAATGGGAACGCCCACGTGATGATAATCGCCTTGGAATTCCGGCTTCGGCTGCACATGGCCGGAATCGTAGATCAAGATGCCGCCTTTTTTCAGCGAGCCGATATGGTCCTCGTAACTGTGCTGGTAAAACGCCAGCAGCACATCCGCATCGTCGCCGGAACTCAAGACTTCGCCACTGCCGATGCGGACTTGGAAAACGGACGGGCCGCCGGAAATCGTGGACGGAATCGTCATGAACGTCATGACTTCTTGTTCGCTGCGCCCGGCGAGACGCGCGAGGAAACCACCGATGGCCTGGATGCCGTCCTGCGAATTGCCCGCGATTTGGATCACGACTTCGTTGATGGACGAAACTTTTTGCGCGTCCTCCTTTGGTGGTGCATCTGCAGTTGTCTTACTCATGACAGCCCTCGAGATCTAAAGGGCACCATTGAACGACCGAAAGACGTATTGATGACATTTGAAGCTTAAGCATATAAAGCATTAATGGCGATGGTGTCAAACGCCAAGCAAGCTTGTATCAAATTCTCTCCCGCGATGCGGCGGATGCGGCCAAGGTCTGTGGCAAAAAAGCCGGCTACAAGGGCGCTTATTTTTGACTAAAAGTGGCAGGGCGGCAGGCAATTATTACCCCATTACAACTTGGCCTGCGGTTCATAGCTTTGCATCGACTTAAATGAGTGCACGCCAATCAACGTGCTTTCTATTAATTAGTTGCAGGTTGATTGCGCGAACTCTCGCTGTCTCAAGAAATTCGACTTCCGCCGTTACCCTGACCCCAATAATAGGATGGCAAGGTGATCGCTGTATCACCCTCCATGAAGGCCACCAGCCTGCGTCGCGCGTGACCAAACTAACCTTTGCAGGTTCCAACGTGAACTGCTAAATCTCGCTCCGTTTTTTAAGATCATGCACGTCATTCAGGCTACTTTCCTTTGGCTTTTTATTTCGTGCCTGATGATTGGGGGAGCATTTGCTTTCCGCTATTTTTTCCCTCGGGAATCCCCTTGGTTTGGCTTCATCGTTCCTCCGCTGGCCTTCGTTATTGTCCTTAACTTTATCGAGCATTTCGTCGCCTTACCGACACTTTTGCCGCTGGTCATCCCCCTTGTCGCAGTCCTTGCCTGGCTGGCTGCCAAGCCGGGATATTCCAAGCAGGAGCTTTTATTACCGTCGCTGGTCTTTCTGGGCGCGTTCGCCTTTACCTTTGGGATTCGTTGTTTGCAGCCCGATATTGTTCCGACCTCGGACGGGCTCGCCGATCTCAACAAGATCAATAACTATTGCCAGGGCGAAACTTTGCCGCCGATCGATACATGGCTTCCTCCGTATAAATACGAGTGGTATTACTCCCTGCAGCATTATGCCGCCTCGATTATCAAACGGCTTTTGAATATCAAAATCGGCGTCGCCTACAATCTGGCTCATGCCTTGTTGTCCGCGCTGACCTGCGTGGCTGGCGCAGCAGCGGCCCATCGAATTTCAGGCGGGAAAACGTGGATCACCGTGGCGGTTCCGTTTCTCATCGAATCTGCCGCGACTGGAAGCTCTGCCTATATCCAGTTGACCATGCATAATCCCAACCTCTGGTTGGCGGATAATCTTACGGGAGCTTTCGACGATCTTCCGAATAACAGCCCCGACAATCCCCTCTGGAAACTGCTGGCTGCACCCCATCACGAGCGTTTGGAACTGCAGGTGCCCGGCTTCTGGACTTGGCGGGATGAATATCATGCCAATTCGTCCGGACACTTCTTAACGCTTCTCTCCGTTTTCATCGTTGCGGAGCTAGTCTCTCTACAAAAAGCGGTCTGGCCATGGATCATGGCCGTGCTCACGCCGTGCATCGCGGTGGTGGCCAGCACTTGGGCCTATCCGCTGACCGGGTTGCTTTGCGGAGGAACGATCGTTATTGCACTGATCGGCGGCAGACGGCCCGAATCCCTCGGCCTGACCGCGTTGATGCTCTTTACCGGCCTTCTTTCACTCTGGCCCGCGTTATATGATGTGACCTCGTCACCCGAAGTTCCAGGCATCTTCTGGACGAAACCCGACGAGCGTGCGCCTCTTATTGAATTCTTAATTCAGTGGTGGCCCATTCTTCTGCTGTGGATTTACGGCTGCTTTCTTTACCGCGAACTATCCCCGGCCGGCCGCTGGACGCTCTTCGTTTTGCCGATCACGTTGATCACTCTCGAAATCGTTACGGTCGAGGGGCGCTACAACACGGTGGAGAAACTTTGGGGCTACACCTATGGCGCAGGGCTGGTCACTTTCTTTCCCGTCGTCGCTTCGCGCGTTGGCATCCCATCCCGCATCCTGACTTTGATTCTCCTTTTCGTCGCGGTGGTCAGCATGAGTGGATGGCTGAGGAATGCAAACGACTGGCTGCCCTGGGGCCGGTGGCCGGCGCATGCCGAATTTAGTTTGGAGGGGAATCATTATATCACGGCGGACGACCAGAAAAGACGGATGCTGGAAGTCATGACCCGCGTGAAGCACGCGACCTTCCTGACCGGCAAATGCGTTGATTTTAATTACTATGAATCCCCCGCGCTGGGCGTCTTTACCGAAAACAGGAGCTACGCGACTTGGACCTATTTCGAGTCGGTGGCCAACTATCGCGATGAAGCCGAGGCCAGGGAAAAGCAAAATAATGATTTCTATTCGGGAGCCATGACCAACCGTCTGCAGTTCCTGCGGACGCACGATATTACCGGAATAATGATCTGGCCGGACAATGACATCCCCAATGATTCTCTCGATGCCCTGACCAAGGAAATCGATTCCGACTACGAATACATCGATTGTAAGGGCAATGGAGACAAAAACGCGGGCGTGTTCCTGCTGCGGTCGATGTCTCAGGGCAAATAAGGGCAGGCTGACTTATGCTTCTTTTACGTGTCGCATTTTTGGAATTTGCGCTTTGCGCCCATGTTATCGGCGCGGCGATTCTCTTCCGCCGATGGTTCCCGAGGGAATCGCCGTGGTTATGCTTTCTCCTCCCCATTCTGATCCTGCTTTCCGCCCTCAATTTCATCGAGCACTTCATCGCCCTGCCCAACCTCGGCTGGCTCTTGCCGATCACGCTGGGAGGCTCGATCTGGTTGATGCTTAAATCCGGCGACGCGCGGAAGGAACTGCAGTTCCCCGCCATCCTATTTGTCTCGGTGTTTACCTTTATCTTCGTTTTGAGATGCGACGGGCCCGTGATTTCCAATGCAGATGAAGGCGTCAGTAATCTGACCCGAATTTTGAATTACAGCCTGGGGGGCACGTTGCCTCAGATCGATTGCTTCCTGCCACCTTACGACTATGGCATGTATTACAGCTTTCAGCATTATGGGGCCGCAATCCTCAAACGTCTTTTTTCCACTGATCTGGGAACGTCCTATAACGTCGCCTATGGCTTCTTGCTCGCGTGGCAATGCCTGATCGGCGCCGGCGTGGCTTATTCCATCAGCGGGAAAAAGTGGATTGCGGTTGCAAGCATGCTGGTCTTGTTGAGCGGCTGGACGGGAAGCTGTCCGCTGCTCATTCTGTTTAGTCCGCACGGAGCCGATTACGGGCTGTCGACGAACCTTAACGGCAATTGGGATCACCCTGACATTAATCCGTTTAACTGGATATGTGTGCATGACCAGTACCATCCGACGCTCCTTTTGGAGGCTCCGATGGTTAATCTTTACTGGTCGGAATTCCATTCGACCCAGGGCGGAAATTTCGTGACGATCGCGACGATGTTGGCCGTGAGCGAGGTTTTCAAAGTCGAGCGCACGAACTGGTCGTGGATAGCCTTGATGGCTCTGCCCATGGTCGTCATCGTCACTTCAACCTGGTTCTTCTTCGCGGTCGTTCTCTTTTGCGCAGGCAGTCTGATCATGGCATTGCTCGCCGGTCGCCGTCCGGAAAATTGGCGATTCGTGTGCATGGCAAGCGCCCTCTGGATGGTTTGCCTTTGGCCCTTCGTCTATTCCATCACGGGGGTTAATTCCCCCGTGGGCTTTAATTGGACCGAGATCAAAGATCACACCCCCATGTGGATGTTCCTTGTCCAATGGTGGCCGGTCTTCCTGCCGTGGTTGTTTCTTTGCTGTGTCTGGACTCGGCTGGATCTCAAGGCGCGTGGGACGCTTGTTGCGCTGCCCCTCCTATTTCTTGGAGCGGAATATCTGACCATCGGCGATCGCGAACTAACGACCGAGAAATTCTGGGCAAGTATCTATGGTCCCGCTCTGGTCACACTCATCCCCATGATCTTGATGAGAAAAGGGATACCCTTCCGTATCCTGGGCGCGATCATCGTCTTGCTGAGCCCGCTTTGCCTCGCGGAAACGGTCTCTGCGTATTATCCCAATCCACTTACCACAAAAGATTTCGCCCATCTGGAGGGTAATAGCTGGATTCTGGAGGACGCGCAGAAGAAGCGGATTTTGCAGGTCCTGCGCAGGTTGCATGGCGCAACCATTTTGCCGGGCAGATCGTACTGGAATTTCAGCCAGTCGCCCGCCGTGGTCGATTTTTCAGAGAACCGATGCTGGGTTGCCTATACCCATCACGAGTTCCACTGCGGGCGCGGAATGGAGGCTGATTTCAGAAGTCAGGTGAACAATAGTTTCTATGACGGAAAGATGGTCGACCCGATTCCTTTCCTGGACGGTAATAACATCGCTGCCGTGATGATATGGCCTGAGGACAACATCTCTGATCAACTCATCCAGCAATTTCAAAATCAGCTTCGCTCGGAGTTCTTTTATATCGATTGCAAGATGGATGGCCCGAGTAATGCCGGCCTCTTCATTCGCCAATCGGACCTGGACCCTTTCCAGGCATCGGTCGGAGTTTCTTCGCTACATCCTTCAGATTAAGAAACCATGCTTATTCTTCGCGCCATCTTTCTAGAGTTTCTTCTCTGCTTTCATGTCATCGGAGCAGCCGTGCTTTTCCGGCGACTTTTTCCCCGGGAGTCTGCTTGGATTTGCTTCATCGTGCCTCCGCTTGGGTTGGTCACCGTGCTCAACTTCCTTGAGCATTATATACCGATGACCTATCTGGGCTTGCTGCTGCCTTTCACTCTCGGCGGGTTCTTCTGGGCCATGATCCGGCCGGGCTATTCCTGGGACGACTTGCGGATGCCCTCCATTTTCTTCGTCGTCATATTCACGTTCGTCTTTATCCTGCGGTGCCTGTCGCCAGCCATTCCCAATTTCACCGAGGGCATATTCAATATGACCCGGATATTGAATTACTGCCTGAGCACCACCTTGCCACCGAAGGATTGCTGGCTGCCGCCTTACGATTACGGAGCTTACTATACGTTTCAACATTACGGCGCCGCGGTTTTGAAGCGCCTCTTCTCTTTGGACCTGGGCACGGCGTACAACCTCAGTTTTGCGTTTCTTCTATCCTGGCTTTGCCTCGCTGGCGTAGGCGCGAGTTATTCGATTACAGGTAAAACGTGGATCGCCGTTGCAACCGCAATCATCCTCCTCTCAGGCTCAACCGGGATGGTCCCGATCCTGATCCTCTTCGGCCACCATGGCGCAGACTACGAGGTGGCCACATCCATCAATGATTGCTGGAACGATCCGGACCGAAATCCATTCACGTGGCTCTGCGCGCACGATAAAATTCACCCCGTCCTGAAACTGTTGCCGCCGACCTATACGCTTTATTACTCGGAATATCATGGCAACTTGGGCGGCGCTTTTATCACCATCGTAACCGTGCTCGCCTGCTGCGAGATTTTTCAACTGAGGCGCAGCAACTGGCCGTGGATATGCCTCGCCGCCCTTCCCGGTCTGGCGGTCATAACTTCGGCTTGGTTTTTCTTCATCGTTCTCTTCCTCGCGTCTGGTGGAATGATCATTGCGCTAATCGCAGGCAGGCGACCCGAAAACTGGATTTTTGCCTGCGTCGGCGGCTGCGCGGCTCTCGCCTGCATTTGGCCCGCCTTTTATTCGCTCTCGAGTAATCCGACCGCGAACTCCTTTGCCTTGTCGTCGCCCGAAGAGCGGATTCCTTTCTGGATGTTCGTCGTTCAATGGTGGCCGATCTGGATTCCGTGGCTGGGTCTTTGCTGCATCTGGCATAAGCTCGACCTCTTGGCGCGCTGGATGCATGCCGACATCCCCGTGATGTTGTTGGGAGTCGAGTTTTGCTACTTCGGAAGCTACAGCCTCAGCGTGGAAAAAATGTGGGGCGGCGTCTATGGCGTCGCCTTGGTGACCATTTTACCCATCGCCTTCATGCAAAGGAATCTGATCTTCCGCTCTCTCAGCGTTGTGCTGGTTCTGATCTTCTCGATTTGTCTCATCACCTGGATGAACATACGGTATAGCGAACTGGATCGAACCGTCTTCTTTCGGCTTCAAGGCGATTCCATCGTTCAAGGCGATGCCCAGTCAAAAAGGCTGTTACAGGTGCTGCGAACCTTACATGGGGTCGTTGTTCTTCCGGGAAAATCTTACTGGGATTATAATCCCGCGCCAGCCGTGGTGGGCTTCTCGGAAAACTATTGCTATGTGGCCTATACCTTTCAGGAGAACCAGATTGGTCACGGCGATGAGGCCGCCTACCGAAATACCCTCAATAACATGTTTTACGACGGCAAGATGGCCGATCCGCTGCCGTTCCTGCGAGCTAATAACATCGGCGCCGTGTTGATCTGGCAGGAGGACAAGATTTCGGACGATCAACTTCAGAAGTTCCAACAACAAATCGGTTCCGATTATTACTATGTTAATTGCAAGTTGAACCAGCCTGATAACGCAGGTGTATTTATTCGCCAATCGAAAGAACACACTTCCGGCGGAACTCCTCCGACGCCGCCAGCGCCTTTGGTTTTGGGACCGACGCCCAATCCCTAGTACGTATTAAGTCGAAGTGTAGCCGCGCCCGTAAGGGCGTGGTCTTCTGCCACCGCCTCACGGCGGCGGCTACAAAGCCGTCCCGATTCAAGTCGCGGATTGGATGCCCGCGCTATTTCGCAGGAGCTCGGGCGTGTCGACGGCATAAACCCGGCCTTGCGTATTAACGCCCAAAATCTTTTTGCCAGAGGCAAGGAAGCTGGGAATAACGTCGCGGCCAAAATCGCTCATGCCCCCTGGAATCGCATTTAGCAGGTGAGGCTCCATTAAATACACTCCTGCGTTGACCCAGTGACTAGATGTCGCTCCAGGCGCTGGTTTCTCGATAAATGATTGTATCAGTCCATCTTGATTGCAGACGGCAACCCCGCTCCCGGATACATCCTCAAGTTCAAATAAAACCACGGACATGTCGGGGCGTGGATCGCGCCGGGAATGGGCCAGAATCAGCTCCTCGAAAGCGAAAGTGCAATAGTTATCTCCATAAATGACGAGAAATGGCGCATCCTGCAAATATTCAGAAAAACTTTTTACTGCGCCCGATGTGCCCATCAATTCGACCTCATATTTATATATAACCCGGAGATTCCACTTCGATCCGTCGCCAACCACATCACGAATCTGTTCCGGCAGGTAATGAAGATTAATGTAAACTTCCTCGATGCCTTGGGCAGCACAACGTTCCAAGTGATGAACCAGTAGCGGCCGACCCGCAACATTGATGAGAGGCTTGGGGATATTTAGCTTTAAACTGTCAAGCCGCTGACTTTTGCCCGCTGCCAGAATGACTGCTCGGCGCACCATCTGCGGTATCATGAGGTCATCAAAGACGAAGAGTTTCTCGCCGTGCCCGCAGGGTGGGGAGCGATGAAAGTCATCATTCTCCAGAAAGGTAGCAGCACGATACCAAATCGAACGGGGCAAACCGGCAGATCCCCTCGCTTATATTCTATGTAGGATTTTATCCATAACTCCCCAAGCGCCAATGCTGCCCTTAAAACAATGCCATAGCTACCCTTGGGCACGCAGCGCGAATCGTCGTCGTGTTTGTACCGGACAGGCACTTCTTTGACGCGATAGCCAAAAGCCATTGCCTTGACGATAATTTCGGCGCTCTTCAGGCCATCGTGTCGTAAAGTGAGAAGTGGCAATACCTGATCGAGAACCCGGGCATGGTATAACTTGAAGCCAATTTGAGGATCATGAATTCCGCCTTTAAATAAAATCGCAAACAATCGAGACATGACTGAGGAAAGTATTCGCCTATACAAGGGCTTTCCTTCGACAGAGGAAACGTCGTCCTGCAGAATTCTAGATCCCATCACGACATCAAAATCCGGAAATTTCTCGAGGAACAACTCCAAAGTTCGCGGATGCACCGGGCAGTCTGCTTCCAGCGTTGCCCGCAAGGGCCTGATTGATTTCTTTAAGCCCGTAATCGTCGCGTTCAACTGTCCAATATGGGGTACCTGCAAAAATTGGAGCTTGGGTATTCTGCCCATGTAGCTATCTACAACCTCCCGCGTCTTATCCTGGCTGCCATCATCGACAATGATAACTTCAACATCGAAGCATGAGTGAGGCATCCAATCTGAAATGAGCTGCAAAGTACCGGGCAGTCGCTTTTCCTCATTATAAGTAGGAATAACCAGAGTCAACGCGACCTTGGATTCGATCATACAGTGACCCTACGGTGCGGGATGAGAATTGCAAGGTGGAATGCGCCGCGGCTGAGAGGCGCTGAAGATAAAATCTCTACCACTAAGAATTTGATTTCTGAGATTCCATCAATTGCCTTAACCCGTCAGCGAAATTCATTTTGGGAGACCATTTCAGTAGATTCCTTATCTTGCTGATGTCGGCCAAAGTAACTTCCGCATCTCCAGCGCGACGTGGCTGGTGTGCTTGATTCGGCGAGATTAAGTCCGCTATCTCTTGAATGGAGATCGTGGTTCCGCTGCCAACATTCAGCGCCATCCCCTCAACATCGCTGGCATACGCAGCCAGATTGGCCTCCACCACATCGGAAACATGAATGAAGTCCCGGCGCTGGCTGCCATCGCCATGTATCGTCAGCGCTTCTCCACGCCCCCGCTGGTCAATAAAGATGCCCAGCACGAGTGCGTAAGCGCCGACGCTGGGCTGGCGCGCGCCGTAAACATTAAAGTAGCGCAGCGTGATGGTCGGCAGCTTGTAGAGGCGGGTAAAGACCTCGCAAAACTGCTCGCCCACATATTTGGAAACAGCATAGGGATTGAGGCAGTTCGGAAGCGCTGTTTCGGCCTGAGGTGGGGCGCCGTTACCGTAATAGGTCGATGAACCGCTATAGACCACCTTTCGTACTTTGGCATCGCGAGCAGCGATGAGCAGGTTTTGCGTGCCGATAATATTTTGCTCGGTGCAAAACTCAAATTTGTCGATGGAAGGCGCGACCTTTGACATGGCCGCGAGATGGAATACGCCGGAGATTCCATCGCACGCCCGGCGGCAGATGGATAAATTCGCGATATCGCCTTGAATAAATTCGCAGGCCGGATGGAGCCATTCGCGCCTGCCTTGACTCAGATTATCCAGCACGCGAACCTTGTGCCCGAGCCCGTGCAGGCGTTCGACCAAATGACTGCCGATGAAGCCCGCGCCTCCGGTCACAAGCATGGTTTCATTCTTCATCATAAAGGCGTTTTTTCTGCAGAAGTTGCCGCGCAAAAGCAAGATCCTCCTGCGTGTTGATGCCAATGGCCTCCGCGGGATCATGCGTCTCGTAGCGGTTGACCGTCCACTTCGCATGAGTAGAAAGGTGAACAAGAAAGGGAAGAAAATTGATTTCGCCCGTCATCTGACCCGCAACGGAGCCAGCGCGATAACGCGACCACTCTTCGCTCAATGCCGAACCGCCGCTCAGCAGAAACACTCCGACATCGGAAAAGCCGCCCGGGTCGCAGACGTCGCCTTCGCGCGACTGGCGGATATGAGTTAATTGCCCAGAGGAGTCGAATACATACTCAACATAAGGTTGCTTCGCGCGAACGACAGGAAGCGTCAGCGCTGGCTTTCTGGAATGCGCGTGCAACTCGATGCAGGCCATCAGCGTCCGAAGCGAGAGGTTGAATTGATCCCCCCAGACGACCAGCAGATCGTCGCATTCACGCCACAGATCGATCGCTCCAAAGATGGCATCGCCCATTCCCAGCGGCGAGACTTGCAAAGCCATCTCCGCTTTATCAAAGGTCTCGCCCATGAATTTCGCGCGATTGTTTTCAACGTACTTTATTCCTTCCGGTGAAAGCACGAGGATGATCCGATCAGCCACCTGGCATAGCTTACCGCGCACCGCATCCCAGATCGTGACGTCCGGGAGAATCGGCACGAAAACCTTGGGTATGTCCACGCCAAGCCGGCTTCCGCGACCAGCAGCCGGCACGATGGCGCAAAGGCGATGGCGGGACACGTTGGATGCAGTCTCTTTCATGGGAACAAAAGCGTTGCGAAGGTTTCACAATCGCGGACGTTCCGCACGCCAGGTAAATCGAGATCGGTGTGGATCAAGACAGCCTCCAAGCCTGCCTTCTGCGCGGCCACAATACCACTCTCGCCGTCCTCCACCGCCATGCTGTCCTGCTTCTCCAAGCCAAACTTAGCAAGCGTATAGAGGTAGGGCTCGGGCGCAGGTTTTCCGAATTGAACATCGTCTGCGGACGTGACCCCTTCGAAAAATCTTGCGAGCTTCGTTAGCTCCAGGACGCGTTCGACGGAAACACGGCTCGCGCCCGTGACCAGAAAGAGACGCGCTCCCTTTTCGCGCAGCCGCTCAAGCAAAGCCACCGCTCCGGCGAAGGCCACAACGTCACCACGCTCGAGTGCGTCGCGATAAAGTTGCTGTTTGCTCTTCACCAGTGCGAGTAACTCCCCTTCATCTTGTACGCCGAGCTCAAGAAATACCTCGCGGGTGGGACGGCCAGCGTAAGGAGCGTACTTAAAGCTGACAGCGAGGGCCGGATGGCCGGGTGTCAACGCGTCCACAAACGCGCGGGCATGCACCGCTGCGGAGTCGACCAAAGTACCATCAAGATCGAACAGAAAATGTCGCTTAGAAAAATATGCGTCGCGCATTGGCAAAACTCCGTGACAATCGCCACCTGGTACTCGTAAATCCTTCAAACGTGCGATACGATATCGGGATTTCCGCAATTTCGCATTTATTTTGCATCAAAATTTTCGTGATCCCGGTGGAGGAATGATCGTCAAGGCGCGTCAACTTTTTCAACACGTGGGCAAGCCCGCTTCGATTATATAACCGAAAGCCGGTGAGTGGATCGGAAAAAATCACGCCGAAACGCAACACGAACAGGAAAGAAAAAAGAAAGCCGGCCAGGAGACTGATTCCGTAGAGAAGAGGCGATTCGCCATACGCCGCATCGAGCGACTTGAAGAACTGGTTATGGCTCTGCATCCGCGACCCGTAGACTGCGGCGAAGGAATGCTGCGTCAGGATTTCCATCCCCGAAAGAATATCACAGAGCCGGTATTCTCCGTCGCCTGAAATCGTGGCCAGGTACTTCGAGCTTCTGGACGAAGCCCACTCGTTCAACTCCTCCACTTCGGAAAACATCTTACTTCGGCTAACCGACTCGATGACGAGATGCTCGGGAAGAGCTTTCATGCTCGGCAACTCCACATTATTAAAACGAAGGCGGACTTTCTTGAAATGCGTTTGCCAGGGTAGCTCGAGAAACTCCTCGATCAAATGGCTCACTGCCAGCGATCGTTTATAGAGATCGATATAGATATCAAGCTCCGGCTCGACCGGAATCAGCGCATCTTCGTACGCATTGAAGATTTCACGAACCGTGAGGTAGCCGCTGTGGACGCCGGGCTTCGATGGATTTTCGAATTCTCCGTCGATCCACCTTAGTTTTTTTCCCAATTTACTATTTTCCGCTTCGCCTCGTGGCAATAGTCGGTCAGGTTTGCCGGAGCGGTTTGTATAGAGAACGTGAGTGATGGAACGGCGAGCGTCGTCGGGATCGCGCAGCAGCTCGAGCGCCTTAGTCACGATATCCGTGGCGGAGAAGGCCTCGATGTCGTGATCACGGTGTATATTGGCGACAAAAATCTTGGCGCGGGCGTGACTCGCAGCAATGGCCTCGCCCACGCCGTCTGTCTGATAGCTGGGCAGGAGCGATGAGAACTGGGTTCCGGGGCCATAAATAATGATGTCCGATTGAGCCAGCGCTTCCCGCGCCTCAGGCGAAATTGCGACCGGGTGATGCAGGGCTTGCAGAGCAGCCCGCTTGGCCGCGATATTCGGGAGGGCCAGCAGGCGCTTCAATTCGTCCGGCAAGAGGTGATCCTCCAACAAAAAGAAATCCGTAATCTTTGCCTCATTTTGGGGTCCGACCACCTTTGCTTCACGATCCAATATGGTGCCGTCTTCCTTCAGTGCCACCAGGACACGATTCTCGCCCTGGGTGACATTCAGGAGTTTGGCCCTGGAATGAAATTCCCTGGCGAGCTCGGCGGCGGCGGCGTTAAAGTTGCGATTATTTTTCAGATAGGCGCCAGCGAAGATGAGATTTCCGATCGAGCAATCACCGAACTTAAACGTTTGGTCCTGACAATCCTGATATTCAAAAAATGTGGTCAAATAGCCGCGAACGCGCGGGCTCATCCGGTCCAGTTCAAGCAGGACGGGACGCAACTTTTCCGAGATGGTTATGTCGGCGCCGGAACCCAACGCGGCCCAATCTTTCAGGCTGGCCACTTCCTGTTCCTGCTGGAGTTCCGGTAATCTGAATTCGAGCAAGCGGGTCAGCGCGTATTGATATTTGCTGTGCCAATGGAGAAAATTAGCGAGGTTCTTGCGGAAGTCAGACGGCCCCAGCATGCCCGGAATGAAGTCTCTCAATTCACCCGTCGAGAGGCCGTCATCGTAGGCATTGATCAAGGCGTTTAGCTCAAGGTCGGGACGGCGCAGAATTTCCCGAATCAGGCTCGATCCTCCGCGACCTCCGCAGAAAATGGAAACTACAATCCGTCCTGGACGATCTGCGATTGAGGATTTCACAACGTCAAGAAGGTTCGGCGCTGGAGCAGTTCCACCTTAAGGAGAAATTGTCGACAGCCAATATAGGTGACAAAGAGAAACCGATGCAGGCTACCCCGCAAGAGCGTCCTGCTGCTGCGTCCTGCTTTGCGGGCTTGATGCAAAACCTCAATCTCCTTCATGGCGACCCCGCGCTCCAGGATTTTGGAGCTAATTTCGGTTGAATAATTCAACCCTTTGGCTTCCAAGTCCAGATCACGCAATAGTTTCCCATCAACCAGCTTCAGGGCACAGTTGAAGTCGCGATACCGCGTGCCGTGGAATAGATTGCAAGCCACTCCGCTGATCCATGATCCGAAGCGTGCAAAAGCGGAATCGGCCTTCCTCTCACGGTAGCCTATATAAGCCGGAACATGTGTGCGCTCTTCTTCCTTCATGAATAGATCGAGGTTATCGATAGGATATTGCCCATCCGAATCAAGCAGAAGAACCCAGGTCTTTGTCGTATGACGGATTGCCGTCCTGACGGCAACAGCGGCGCCCTGATTGACCGGGTGACGACATGGCTTCACCGACGGATT
>Ga0182030_10014614_pt1 | contig 15477 bp, 8 predicted proteins | sample 812S3MmetaG_FD_121299 | JGI IMG/M metagenome (GOLD analysis project Ga0182030, IMG submission 121299) | Permafrost microbial communities from Stordalen Mire, Sweden - 812S3M metaG (Illumina Assembly) | ecosystem: Environmental > Terrestrial > Soil > Wetlands > Permafrost | place: Sweden... | reverse complement strand
TCCAAGACATTACCCATGCCAACAGAGGCTAATTGCCCCCGCCAGACAGAATGTCTCAGGCCGCTTCTCTATGGCCGGTTTTGAAGTGATAACGTATGGCCGCTTTTAGGTGATCGCCAAGGGATATAGCTCGAAGACGGATGGCTTGATCTTGCGCAGGATGGTCCCGATTGTAGCGCGGGTCAGCGTGGTCTCCTCGGCAAGTTTCCCGATCAGGTCATATGGCACGGCAGAGTGAACGGACGCATTTAGCCGCGCAGTCTGCGTCTGTCCCAGTCGAAACGCCTCGCCTGCCTGAAGCGCCTCATACGTAGTCTCTGTCGTCTGCTCTCCACGCTCAACAACGTACTGGAGCGGTGCCACCTTCAACTCTGCATCCAAGGTCATCACACACTTAACAATCAATTCCGCCGTCTCGAAGTGGACCGAATAGACGGCCTTCTGATGAATGCGGCTCCACAGTTCTCTGAATGCCTTCTTGTGATAATTCGCATTCAGCGGATTATCTTTTGGAACCCGTCCATTCTCAATCTCTGGCAGTTGGTCCGTGCTGTAGACAGAATCGACAAGCCGGAAGATGTGCTCCGAATATGCAGCCAACTCCGGCGGCAACAGAGCAATAGTCCCTGCCTGCTTGGCCTCGTGATATGCAGCAGTGATCTTGTCGTCGGTGTCAGTGTAATCGTGCTTGATGAGGTAGCGCGTCAGCACCTTTGCCATCTGTGGCGTAACCGCAATATCGCCTGCCACGGTTTTGAGCACCTTGCCGGTGAAATAGGATTCATCCGCTTTTTGCGGTCGCGCCGACAGTGCCGCCGCAATATCCTTCTGCAACCCCGCCACAAAATCTTTGTAGCTTTCGCTGGCAACTACCGTGAGCACGTTCACATCATGCACCGTGGCCGGGTCGTCCATACGGTCGCCATGCTGGTTCACCGCAAGGCGCAGGCCGCGGCCAACCTCTTGCCGCCGCGACACTGTGTTGTCGCTGTGCTTCAGCATTCCGATTACAAACACGTTTGGATTGTCCCAACCTTCGCGCAATGCCGAGTGCGAAAACAGAAACCGTACCGGCTCGTCGAACTGGAGCAGCCGCTTCTTGTTCTTCAGGATCAGGCCGTAGGCGTCTACGTCGTCCGACTCGCTTGATCGCGCTGCCGTCTCTGGGTTGACCAGACGCTTGCTCTTCTTGTCGATAGAAAAGTAGCCTTCATGAGTCCGCGCTGTGGCAATCCCTCGCAGGTATTGGTTGTATGCGCTGTCTTCCAGCGTCAGAATCTCGTTGAGCCGTGCGTTGTACTCTTCTTCGAAGAGCTGCGCGTATTCGCCCTGCTTCTCCTCGCTGCCTTCATAGATGCGGTACTTGGCCACTTCGTCGATGAAGAAGAGCGACAGAACTTTGATGCCGCGAGCGAAGAGTAGTTGTTCCTTTTCAAAGTGGGCATTCACAGCCTCACGAATCTGGAGCCTGCGCAGTACCGACTCGTTCACATCGCCCATTGCATCGCCAGCGGTCAATACCACGCCGTTGGTGAAACTCAGCGTGTTGTCCAGCGCGTTGATGTCGGCCACCACGTAGCCTTTGTACTGGTCCAGTTTGCCATGCTTTTCATAGAGGTTGTCTCCCTTGCCCAAGAGGCGCATCTCCGGCTTGATGCCACCGGATCGGGGAATCTCCAGTTCCACGCGCGCCACTGGCGCTTTGTCTTTCGACACCTCGATGGATTGCAAATACAAGTAGCCGCTTGTGCCAGCCTGGCCTTTCAGAGAGATTCCGCGTACGGCAATCTTCTTCACCAGTTTTTGGTTGTAGGCGTCGAGAGCGTCGAGCCGGTAAACCTTGTTGTGCTCCTGCTTGTGCGTGGCTGAGTAGCGCAAAATAAAAAGCGGCTTGAACTCCTTCAAGGACTCGACCGTCTTTGCGCCTTCCATCTTTTGCGGCTCGTCCAAAATCAAGATGGGCCGGTTCGCCGCAATCACGTCGATGGGGCGGCGCGATTGAAAATCGTCCAACTCTTCATAGATACGGCGGGCGTCCTTGCCGCGCGCATTGAATGCCTGGGCATTGATGACCATCACGTTGATGCCCGCATCTGAACTGAAGCTCTCTAGGTTATGCAGTTCCTTAGAGTTGTAGATGAAGGGCCGCACTTTCTTGCCATACTTCTCAAGAAAGTGTTCCGATGTGTCTGTCAGCGATTGGAAGACGCCCTCGCGGATGGCGATGCTCGGCACCACCACGATGAACTTGCTCCAGCCATAGCGGCGATGCAGTTCAAAGAAGGTCTTGATGTAGCAGTATGTCTTGCCTGTGCCGGTCTCCATCTCAATGTCGAGATTCACGTCGCAAACGGTGGTGCGTTTAAGAGCCTCTGAGACGGGAAGATTTTGGCGTACCTGTATGGCCTGGATGTTCTTCAGAACGGCAGGCAGCGGCAATGCCAGGTCTGCATTGCGAAAGCCTTCGTCCATTTCCAGCCGCGCGGTCTGGCCTGCTTTGGTCAGACCTGGGTCGATGCGGTAACGCGGGCCGCTGCCGAGGGGCTGGCCCTCGAAGCAGTCCGCCACGGCGGCCACGGCTTCGGTTTGGAAGGCTTGCACTTTGAATCTGAATTTCATGGCTAGAGGCTTCTAACCTCCGTCTCAGGAGAGAGCAAGCGGAAGATCTGGTCCACGTTGATCTTGACGCTGTCATTGCCATAGCTGCTGTCGCGGAAGACGGCGCGTAGCGGCTTGCGCTTGGCAATCTCCTTGACGAGATCATCGGTAACGCCGAAATCGAAACAGGCCGCAAGGGCGTTGCCGTCCACAAAAAAAACCTTCTTGCCGGTGATCGTCTCTTCGGCAATGGGCAGAGCGAGGTCAACGCCCTGGTCTACCAATACCTGAAAGAGCAAATCCTCCGGGGTGCGATCTTGACGGATGTTGTCCACCTGCCCCAGCAGGTCTCCCTGGGCGACAGCATCCGGCGCGTAATAGACATCACGCATATTCGAGGTGTCGATCTTTAAGACGCGGAAGCCAGTATCGAGATTGGGAGCCGTCAAAGCCGTTTCGGACTTGATCTTCGCTCCTGCTTTTGTAACTCTCTCCTTCGAAAGATCCGCGATTGTCTTATATGAAACTTCTCCTGTGGGTTCCGGAAGTTGGACCAAGACAAATCGCCTGTTCCCCTGATCTTTTGCATTTGCTTGCATCAACGCATCGCCAAGAGTGCCGCTACCTGCAAAAAAATCCATAGCTATGGATTCATCACTTGCATTGGTCCCCAATTCTAGAACGCGCAGCATCAAGCGAACTGGCTTTGGAGTATCAAACACCGACGCTGAATCCTCAAAATCCATCAATTCAACAAGACGTTTTTTAGCCTCCTGCGTATGCCCAACTTCATCGTATTTCCAAAGCGTTTGTGGTACTCTGCCGTCTTTGACTTCTGAAATATATATTTTGGGCGAAGGCACGTTATTTTTATCGTTCCCCCACCATACTCTCCCTTCTTTATCGAGTTGTTCGAGCCTTTCCTTCGACATTGCCCAATACCGACCTTTTGGCGGACCCTCGATGACCCTACCGCCTGGGCACTGGATCGAATAAGTTCCCTTACTGTAGAAATTCCGAGCTGATAGATTATTGGCTTTCCATGCGCCTCGCGGATCATTATCTGGATTTTTGTAGTCAGCGTTCTGCTCGTCTGTTCGTGGCAATAGATTTGGGGACCAAATCTCAGCATTGCGCGCGTATACGATCAGATAGTCATGATCCTCGGAAAAATGTCTCGCGCTGCTTTTGGGCGCATAAACCTTCTGCCAAATTACAGTTGCGATAAAGTTACTGGAACCATACACTTCATCGCAAATAAGCCGCAATGTCGCGACTTCCACGTCATTGATCGAGATAAAAATTACGCCGTCTTCGCGAAGCAAATTCCGAGATAACTTCAACCTTGAATAGATCATTGAAGCCCAGTCAGAATGGAAACGTCCATTGGCCTCAGTGTTTGCAACCATTCGATTCCCGGACTCGTCCTTTTGATTGGACCGAAGAAGGTATGCCTCGCTGTCCTCAGCGAAGTCGTCTTCATAAATGAAGTCGTTCCCAGTGTTGTACGGAGGATCGATGTAGATGAGCTTGACCTTGCCGAGGTAGGTCTCCTGGAGCAGTTTCAACGCGTCGAGGTTGTCGCCTTCGATGAAGAGGTTCTTGGTCGTATCGAAGTCCACGCTCTCTGCGCGGTATGGGCGCAGGGTCTTGGCGATGGGCGCGTTGGCTGCCAGAATGGAGTCCCGCTTGCCGGGCCAGTCCAAATGGTAACGCTCGCGCGGCCCTTCGACGATGCTGCCGGAGAGTTCCTGGCGCAATTGGTCGAAGTCGATGGCCTGGGTGATGCGGCCCTGCTCGTCCCGCGTCTCGGTGACGCAGTTGGGGAAGAGTTGGGCCAGCTTGTCGATGTTCTGGGCAGTCAGATCGGGGGTATGCAGTTTGAGCTTTTCCATCGGACGTTCCTGGGCGCAACGTTTCTGTGATTTGTCCGCGCTTTGCGCGTCGATTCCGGGGTTCATTACTACTTTAACCCTTGGAGTCGCTGGCACGCTCCAGTTCGTCCAGTTCGGCGCTGCACTGGCGGAGCGCGCCATTGATCTCGACCTTGCGATTGAACTGGATTTCCTTTTTCAGCTTGACTTCCAGTTTTTGGCACTCGCGGCGCTTGGCTCGAATTTGGTTGCCGCGCTCGACCGTCTCTAGCAGTGTTTCCCCTGGCCTGGACACCAACCCGAGTGGGCTGGCCAGCATGTGCTGGCGGAGCATCTGCTCATAGAGGCCGCCCATGTCCAGCGCCACCGGCAACGGCTGGCGCACCGGCGCTTGCGGCCCGGATACGTCCTGCCACGGCGTCTCGTAGTAGCAGGCATCGACAACCGGCTGGCTGGAGCTGCCCTCGCTGAGCCTCTTGTAGGCGGCGGCGAAGCGAATCTGCCCCTGAAAGGTGAGTTCAAAGAAGAGCTGCGACGGAATGGCGCGGTCGATGGTGCGCAGTACGTCCTCGCGCAGTACCCCGGTTTTGAGTGTAATCTGGAAGATTTGAATCTCTTCGACGCCCGACCGGGCTGGCAGGCGGAGTGTCTTAGGCGCCAGCTTGTAGCGCCAGACGATCTCGTCAACCTCGCTGACAAATCGCTGCCGAATGCCGCGAGTGGGCTGCGCGTACCCATAGATTTTGTTCTTCGGCAGGACGCGCTCGACCTTTGCGTGTTCGGGATAGAGGAACATGGCGGCCTCAGGCGGACGGTGCAGCAACAGGTTCAACGACAAGAAATGCAATCAACTCAAAATCGTCGAGGCCGGTGGCGGGGCCGGTAAGCGCCGTTGTCTTCTGTCCGCTGAAGAGGCTATCGAGATCCTTTTCCTCCTTGACCTGGACGATGGAGCGAATGGCTGCGGTGAGCAGGTCGGAGTAGATGCCCATGTCGCGGCCATCTTGAGTGCGCTGATTGAAGGGCTGATATGCCTCCAGAATTGGCGTCTCGCAGGGCTTGGCTACGGAGCGCACGAGGTCGAGCAGCCGTTTGACCTCTGTGTGCGGCAGAATGGTTTCCCCGTCCATGCCCATATAGACCAGATAGTACGGGTGCAGGCGGTTGAGCTGGTTTACATTGACGCCCTCATTGCGATTGCGGAGCGCAAAGATCACGCCGGAAACAAGGCCGCGCTCCGGCGCTGCCGGCAAAACCGCGTGCATCCCGCTCGGCAGCCGGGAGAGATCGCCCTGGGTTTTGACGTAGTTGAGTAGGTCCATGCGGAAATCGTTGAGGCCAAGATCGGTGATGCTGACCCCGGCTTTCAGGTCCTCCAGATCGATTACCTCCTCCCGCATACGGCGCAACTGCTCCTTGCGATAGGCTAGATCGTTGGAGCGGCCGTCCAGGGGATTGTCATCGCCAGTTGCCGTCACGTCTGCGATGACCATGCGGCTCTCGACACGCTCTTTGAGGCGGATGTACTCGTCGAGCGAGATGTCTGGCCAGTAATTGACGAGCTGGATGGAGGCGTTCTTCGAGCCAATACGGTCGATGCGTCCAAAGCGCTGAATGATACGGACCGGGTTCCAGTGGATGTCGTAATTGATGAGGTAATCGCAATCCTGTAGGTTCTGGCCCTCGGAGATGCAGTCGGTGGCGATGAGCAAGTCAATCTCATCTTGCACGTCTGGAAGCAGCAGAGCCTTCTCCTTCGACACTGGCGAGAAGAGCATCAGCAATTCCTGGTAGTCGGCCTTCCGGGCGAGCGTGGACTTGGGCCTGTCTGAACCAACCACACGGGCAGTGTGGAGTCCGTGCCGCTCACGAAGAACTGGGGAGAGATGCTCGTAAAGATAGTCAGCAGTATCGGAGAAGGCGGTAAAGAGCAGAACCTTGCAATTGCCGGGATTGATGGGTGAGACGATCTTGGCGAGGATGTGCTCTTTCAGGTGCTGGAGCTTGGCATCATCGCCCGGCGAGACCTTTTCCATTTCCGCTAGCAGCGCCTCGATCACTTCCAGATCGGCCTTTAAGACATGCTCCCAGCCAGGCAGGTCCATGTCTGCAAGTTGGATGTTGATCTTGCCGCCGGTCTGCTGTTCGGAAGACGAGTCCTCTCGGGCGTCGTCCAAATCCACGAAGTCCACATCCTCGTCCGACTCGGCTTCCTCGAATACTTTGGACAGATCGGTGAAGGCGCCGCCTTTCCCGGTGCGACGATAGTTCTCGATTCTGGTCAGTGTGTTGAGGTGGATTTGCTGGAGCCTTCGGAGCGTGAGCCGAAAAGCGGCAACCGAACTCTCAAGCCTCTTGAGCAGATTGACCGTCATCAACGACCGCAGACTGTCTTCGCGGTCAATCTGCTTCAACCTTCCGCCGCCTCCGCTGACCTCGGTGTCGTAGATCTCCTCATACTTGGAGCGGCGACTAGGCAAGATGTAAGTGACCGGGGTATAGACTCCAAGCTTCAGTGTCGTGAGCTGTACGAAGATTTCGTTAAAGCCAATCACATCCGGGCGCTTGGTGAGGGGACTTTGGAAGGAGAGCGGCTTGCGGCGTGTCGGGAATTCACCAATCTCTTTGATGTCATAGAAGGTGGTGATGTGGCGGCGGGAGCGGGCGATGGTGACGGAGTCAAGCAGCTCGAAAAAGTCGAAGTCGAGAGTAGCAAGAATCGCCTGGGGTGTGCGCTCTTCGGCTGGGAGCTTGGACCAGGCATTGAAGGCGGTTTGCGCACGGCGAAATATCTGGTCGATGTTCCGGGTTGCCTTCAGCTTTGCGCTGAGGGAGGCCGGTTCCCCTTCATAGGCGAGGGCAAGCTGATTCTTGAGGTCGTTGAAGCGGTTGTTGACGGGAGTGGCTGAAAGCATCAGCACTTTGGTCCGAACGCCCTGCTTGATGATCCGATTCATGAGCCATTGGTAGCGGGTCTCACGGTCCTTGAATGCGTCATCGTTGCGAAAGTTATGGGACTCATCTATGACGACCAGATCGTAGTTGCTCCAGTTGACCCGGCTCAGCGGAATCCCCAGCGATTCTCCGCGCTCTCGCAACAGATCCGTGTGGCAAAGAACATCAAAGCTGAAGCGGTCTTTCAGAAGCGGATTATTCTTGAGGTTCTTGGTGTAAGTAACCCAGTTGTCGGACAGCTTCTTGGGGCACAGGACAAGTACGGATTTGTTGCGCAGCTCGTAGTATTTGATGACGGCCAGCGCAGTGAACGTCTTACCGAGGCCGACACTGTCGGCAAGGATACACCCGTTGTATGTCTCCAGCTTGTTGATGATGCCGGTGGCAGCATCCTTCTGGAAGTGATAGAGCTTCTGCCAGATAACGCTATCCTGGTAGCCGGTGCGCTCATTCGGCAGCACATCCTCGCTCACGTCCTCAAGGAACTCGCTGAAGATGTTGTAGAGCATCAGAAAGTAGATGCGCTGGGGCGAGTTCTCCTGGTACACGGAAGCGATGTGGTCGCAAATCAACTCTGTTACATCGGCAACTTTATCGGCATCTTTCCAAATCAGGTCGAATAACTCAATGAAGGTCCGGGTGGCAACCAGTTCATCCATGCGGTTGACGATGTTGGAAACTGCATTCCCTTGCTGGTAGCCGAGATCGACAGCCGTAAAGCCGTGCAGCGGCATATAGACGGCCTCTTGTTCGGATGACTTCACGCAGGCGAACTGCTGCATGGGTGCGCCGGTACGGTTGGAGCGAAACTTGGCTTTCCGACGAATCCAGTCCGCGCACTCTTTCGCAATGGCCCGCTGAGTGAGTCGATTCTTGAGCCGTATCTCGAATTCCGTCCCGAAGAATCCTTTTTCCTGTGCGGGCTGGGGGATGTGGAATTCGCGAACTTCTCTCCTTGCCCGGTCGGTCACTTCACTGGGAACAAAGGTCGGCGTCGTGAAGATGAACTGGAGGCAATCGACTTGTTCGAATTCTTGCTTGAGCGCCTCGAAGGCATAGATTGAAAAGCTCGATGCCGCGATTGCGACTCTGGCACTGGGGATGATCGACCGCTTCAAGTCATCCCCCAGGAAGCGATTCACATTGTCAAGGACTTCCATAGTCAGGCCCGCGAGTCTCAGATACGGCTCAGACTCTCGATCCTCCTCTGATGTGCTTATAGAACAAAAATTTTGGCGGAATCGCCTATCAGTTCTGAACCAAAATTCTAGCACTTGCTCCCGGCAACTGGCCGCGATCTGGCGGGCTGTGAAACCGCAGCCTGGGCCGGAGCGGCCAGCAGCAAGCCGCAAAAGGTTGAACTTCTTTCAGCTTTGCGGTAAATCTTGATGGCGCGTCGCATTGAGGAGCGTGCACCTTGTACAGGTAGGCGGCTTCCTTTAGCACTTTGCCAGAGTCGGTTGGCGAGTGGGTTGAGTGGAAAATGACGATCTCCACAATCAAGTGTCCGGGGGTAGACTCGTCAGCTCTGCGGATGAACGCGGCCAGCAGCTTTGCCGGGGTGTCGGCGGCGGTAGCCTTCGCTTTGTTGATGCCATGCTGACAGAATGCTGTGGGTCGTGGATGAAATACACCGGGACGATTGACGACCGCGAAGGCTCTCCATGCTGCTCTGGGCCTCCTTGCCGATGATCCGACTGTGCGATTGCCCAAACGCGAGCTGGCAGCAGCTCTCGACCGCTTCTAGGCTTTACTGTAGCCCAGCCGCAGACTCTCAATGCTATAGCAAGATGGAAAACACTTTCGTCCCGGCTAGAGGCTGATGCCCTGGTCGTTATTGTTGTTGCTGCTGACGGACTGCGCTTGGGCGTTGTCGCCCATTGAATGAGCCGAGGATTGGCTAGCTTGCTCAAGCGCAGCTTCTCGCGTTACCGGCTGCGCTTGGCGGTCGTAGAACTGGCCTTGCGGGTCGATGTGCAGCCAAGTTCCCGCGTGGGTGTGCTGGTAGCTTTGGACCTCGCCGGTCTCGCGCTTCCACTCGTAGTCTGACGCTTCCTTCGGTAGGGCTGTTTGGATTGGAGCTTTGTGCCGATGCTCGACGTCGGCAGCGATATTGATGTTTTCGGGTGGGTTAATAATTGTCTCGGCAAGAATTTGGCGGCGTGGTTCCTCTTGGGAATGCTCTTTGCTGTTGTTCATCGGTGGCTCCTTTGTTGGGGTCTGTTGGGTATGGGTCGGTTCGACCTGGGCTTTTTGAATGTCTACGGCTGAGGTTTTTGTGACGTCGGAACTTAGACGTTCACTCAGAACAGTCACGTCGTTGGTGTAGATCCGCACGTCTTCGGAAGCGCGGGATACTGAGACATAGGCGAAGCGGGTATTGATGAGTTCCGGATGAACTGTCGTGTCCATGTTCACCAAAACCCGGTCTGCTGTAAGTCCTTGAGAACTGTGCGAGGTCACGGCGTAGCCGTGATCGAAGTGCCGCATTTGCGCGGCGTCGAAAGCGATGGTGCGCTCTTTTGCGCCGTCTATTTTTACGCTGATCTGATTGGCGTCTATGCGTTCGATGGTCCCCATATCGCGGTTCGAGACGGCCAACTCGCGATTGTTGGCAGTGAACTGGATGCGGTCTCCCTGAGCAAAATCGCGGCTGATCTCGCGGTAGGCCGCGATGCCTTGCAGCCGCTTTGGGTCATAGGTGGCGTGCTGGCCGTCTGGCTTCTGGACGGTAATCTGGTTCTCTTTGTGGTTGGCGGAGACTACGGTTGCATAGCTGCCCTTTTCAATGCCATGTTCCTTGCTGCCCCGCGTGTAATGGAGAACGTCGTCGGGCTGGTATCGCGCTGCCCAGCTTCGATCAACGCTGGTCATGTCGGATCGCGGCGTGAGCACGTTCATGCAGTGATTCTCTTTGGAGACGACGCCGGATGTCTGCAATTCCGCGCGGATCGCATTGTTGATTTCCTGGCGGCTGGCGTTGTCGGGCGAGACAACCAGCGTGTTCTCAGGCTTGGTGACATAGTCCTTGGCAATGGCCTCCATGCGCTGGACAATGTCCGGTATCTCGGTGACTCGGCCCTGTTGTTGCAAGAGTGTCAAACCGATTGCGGTCTCGTTCTTTGATAGGTGTTCGACCGCGCGAATCAGCTCCGGGTCTTTCTGGCGCATGATCTGGTCAAGTTGCGAAGTTTGCATCCCAGCCTGCTGCATCTGCTCGAAGGGCTTGCCAGCATCGACGCTCTGATGCTGACGCGTGTCGCCGACAAGGAGCAGGCGGTCTTGCGGCCCGATCTTCTCAATAAAGGCTTGCATCTGGCGGGTGCTGGCAAGGCTCGATTCATCGACCATGTAGAGGTGGCGGCTATTTGGATCGCCGCTGAACTTCTCCTGGCCGCCGCGCGCAAGAAAGGCCTGCAAGGTCTCCGCAGAGATGCCAGCGTCTCGGAGTTGGGCTGCGGCGCGCCTGGTCGGGGCGAAGCCCTCGACCGCATAACCGCTACGCTCTGCGCTCTCCCGAATGGCTTCCAAGGTAGTGCTCTTGCCGGTTCCGGCGAGCCCTTGCAAGCCATGTACGCGGTCGCGGCTGGTCAGCACTTCCTCAATGGCTCTGCGCTGTGCCGGATTAAGAAATTCGCGGGTGGCCGCATGAGTTGCCGCCTGTTCTTGCGGCATGATCGGCTCGACGGTATTCCGGCCGCGTTGCATATGCTCGACGGTTGCCAACTCCGCAGCGACGGTCTCGCGAGTAGTGAACTGCCGACCTGTCTCGTGCTTCTGTCCCTCCACGATCTGAAACTCGCCGGAGCTGTGCCGCTGATCAAAGTTTGCGCGTACCTGGCTGTAGGTGAGGTCGCCCATGCCGCGCCGCAAGGCGTCGCGCATGATCGCACGTTCATCGGTTACGGCCTCGCGCTCAAAGCCGCGATCCTTGGCAAAGGTGACGGCTTCTTGCGCGCGCCGGGGCGCATCCGGCACACGATTCTGCTGCAACGTCGCAGCGCGTTGCCTTGCCTCTGCGATAACGCGGTCGGCCTGGTTGCCAAACTGATTCGCAATCTTCCGGTGAGCGGCGAGCACCTCGGAAGACGAGAGAATATCCTTCTTGTCGCGTGTGTTGTGCGCGGCAATCTGCGCGGCCTCCGGCCCGCTGAAACCGCTCCGCGCAACAGCCTCTTCAATCTGCTGGCGGCGCGGGCTGGATGCTTCCAGGTACTCTGGCGAGTATCCCTTTATGTCCGGCGCGCCACTCTTGCCGGCCTCTATCTGGTAGCCAAGATTGCGAAGCCGGAATGTCAGTTCCGATTGGTAGACAGCGGTTGCAAACTGTTGGCTATCGAAGTAGCTTTGCGGCTGAATCGCGCGCGTGGAGCCGTCTTGCCGCTCTGTCATATTGAAGATCACTGCATGGGTATGAAGCTGTGGTGCGGCATACCCATCGACCGGGCGGGCGGTGTCATGCTCGAATTTCGCGGCAATGAATTTGCCGGTGGTCTCTGCCGGATTGTTGCCGCCGATCCGCGCCTGCGTATACCGCTCCAACTCCGTGAGAGCGATGGTAACTGCCTCCCGATGTGCCGCACGAACGCGGTCATCGCCTCCGACAAGAGCAGTCAGAGAAACGGATTTGGGCGCTGAAAACGTAGCGTCCCAACCGGCCCGATGCTCCACTGGATTGACGGTGGTTCCGTCGGAATTGGTGTACTCCTGCGTCTTCCGGTGCTTTACCAGTTGTTTACCGCTATGTGGGTTCTGGCCTTCACTCAGCCGCGCAAAATGCTGTGAATCGATAGCTCCAGCAAGGCCGAACCTCTCGGCCATCCGGCCTTGCCACTCTCCGAGAATCGCGTCGCCCTGCTTCCAATAATTCTGCTCGGCAGACATGAATTCTTTTGCGTGGTACGTCTGAGCCTGGCCGGAACTGAGAGGCTTTGAAATCGTGAGCATATCGCCTCGCTATACCTGAAAAGGGAACGAAGCCTGCGGCTCTTGATCGCCCTTGACTTCGGCTATTTGATCCAGGCTATCTTGGGCAGCGGGGACGACGACAAGCTCCACTTCATTTGGGTCGTCAAGCTGCGGATCTGGCTCTGTGCACACCACCTCCAGGTCGCTATCTTCCAGTGCGAGACGAGCAAGCGTCGCCGCGCTTGGTGGCTCCGCCTCAAGGTCAATCTCCGGTACTTGGCTTTCAGAAATCTTCGGCGCCAGCGTCTTTGGGTCGAAGGGCAAGTCATCCTCACCGCCCTTGCGCGGCACGAAGCCCGGTGTGTTTTGCGGCATGTCCATGTAGTCAAAGTGAAAATGGGCCACGTTGTTTCCCAGCTTGAGAAAGGCGTGCCGATTTTCCAGCCCCGATATTTCGGAGTCCATCACAAGTGGCTCAATCTGGCGGTCAAGACCGAAGTTTCTGCCAGACCGAGAGCCGTCAAAGTGCGTCTCCTTGATACGCTCGATTTCGATCTTTCCGATTGCGTTGCTGACCCACTCTGCCGCCTTGGGTTCCGTCGTTTTGAGAAAGATTTTGGTAGCAGGTTGGGATAGCATGACCTCGGCCAGATGGCCATAAATCACTTCAAGCTGAGCCTTTCCTTGAAAGCCAAGGACAAGCGGATTCCTGCTCTTCCGGTTCTCTGTAATCGCGGTATGCAGTTGGGGCAGGCGTTGCAAGCTGGCCAGCTCATCGAGTACAAACCAGACCGGCTTCTGATTCTGTTGCGGCGCGGTCAAAAGCCGCATGACCAATAGATCAATCCAAAGACTGTGCAACGGACGCAGCGCCTCGCGCTCGGTCGCGCTGGAGGTAATAAAGATCCAACCAGCGCGGTTCTCGGACCACTCCGTGGCACTCCACGTTTTGTCCCCTGCCTGCTCCCTGGTCGGCAGCATCCGAAGGCTGTCCGCTACCAGTCCAAGCGAAGCAAGAACGCCATTGCGCTGCTGCTGCGCGCCCTTGGCAATCATGGCTTCCATCTCGGTGCCGCGTACACGCTGGTCAATCTCCGCCGGGTTTGAGAGCCACGCAACCAACTGCTCCGGTGTCGGCCCTTTGGTGAGCAGATGGGCGAAAATCTTCTGCGGTGTCTCGGTGAAAAACTCGCCCTTCTTGTCGCTGGTCGGCTGGTAAAGAGAGGCTGCAATCGCTTTCGCCTCAGCCTTGCGCCGCAACTCTTCTGACGGCCCCCAATAGGGGCAGCGGTCATCAAGCGGGTTCAAAACAATATCCCCACGCTTGGCGTCATAGAAACGCTGAATGAACTCGCAAGCCGGGTCGTAGACGATGGCCGCGTGACCGCGTCCCTGAATCTGCCGGAGTATCTGCATGATGAGCGTCGTCTTGCCCGCGCCGGTGTCGCCCATCAGCTCGATGTGTTGCGCCTCGGCCTGAAGCGGTATCCGCATCATCTGTTTTGCCTCAGTAGTTTTGAAGCCGATGCCATCTCCGTTCACCGTCTTGTTGAACTCCCTGGGCGTGAGCATGACCGGCCCTTTGAGCCGACGGCCGTACTTCATTGCCTTGCGACGCTTGATGTCCTTCGCGATGGAAAACGGAAGCTGCGCGAGGAGCGAAAGGAGGCCGAAAAGGAACGGAAGTTTATAGATGTCCCTGAGTTGTTCGCCCCCGTACACGGCATTCTGGAGGTACGTGTGCAGGCGAGCATCAACATATTTCTGTTCAGGTCCGCGATAGAGAATGTCGAGTCCGCGCGCCTGAGCTGCGTCGGACAGTGCAAGCGGAAGTTGCTTGCCTCGGGATGCCAGAGTCGTACCCGCTTGCACGTCCGCCTCAGACGCAAGTTCGACTCCGATGCTGACACCGGCAGCATAGAGTAGCTGATACTTGTCGGTCTTGCTGAAGGCGCCAGCGGCGGCACTACGAAGATATATCGGCGTGTAGAACTGCTGTAACGGAGTCTGGCCAAAGCTGAAGCGAAGGTAAATAAAGCAGCCGGTCAACACGAACGCGAGGAACACCGCGCCGTAGCTGTAGATCGGCGAATGCGGCGGGAAGATGATCGTCTCTTTGCGGCCCCAGTGAGTTGTTGCCATCACGCACGCTCCGCTTCCAGCCGCGCCTCAACTGCCACGGCTCTCTTGCGCTTCTTCACTTCGGTCATGATTCCGTCGAAGACTTCAGGCGTGATCTTCTGGCCGGTGGCGAGAGGCTTCAGAACATTCGTCAACATGAGCCGAAGCCCAACGATCTCGCTCAACTCCACGCTTGCGGTCGACTCGCCTCCGTCGCGGGATAGCTCGTCAAGAATGAGCCGCCGGATGAGTTTTCCCGGCGTAGTTCCTCGTTCGCCGCAGTACTTTGCAAGGGCAGCCAGTTCGTCGCAATTGAGCTTCGTACCGGCAGTGTTCACTCGGTAGTTTGCCTTCTGAATCACAGTTTCGTCACTTAATAACGGCATAGTCTCCTCCGAAAAAGACAGGGCGCTTCAGGGTGCTTTGGAGCGCCGTGAAGCGCCTTGTGGACTGTAAGTCAGTTCGTTTCTGTTGCTGAGTCAGAGCGCTTTATACCGCTCCAGCACGACCCTTGGAGGGGTGGAGTGTCAATAATCACCAGGTGCGCAGCACCTTGCTCGCTCCACCACAGAATTGATCGGAGAATCATGCCTTCAATACCAGCACAGAATCCGGTGACTTCGTCGCGGCATTGGGCTTCTTCGCAGGCTGCTCCGGTGCTTCAATGACTGTGCCCTTGCGAATACGAAGCGTGGAGGTAACCTTGTTGGATTGCGGAGTCTTCAAGAAGTCCTGAAAGTCGCGGTCCTTCGAGAAAACATAGTTGAGTGCCTTGTCTACGACATCATCTGCGGATGCATGGGCGAAGGCAGCATATTGATCGACCTGCGTTGCCGTGGCCTCTTCAAGCCGGATGGAAGCGCTGATCTGGCGGGTTTGTGTGATCTCAAGCAGTGGCATATTGGTCCACCTTGAGACGCGCAATCAATCGCACTCGAAAGACCGTGCCGCAGAGATTGCGGATACGGTCTTTCGAGTGCGATTGATTGCGCGTCTCAAGGTGGTTGTGGTCTCCCTTGAT
>Ga0182030_10014613_pt1 | contig 15477 bp, 14 predicted proteins | sample 812S3MmetaG_FD_121299 | JGI IMG/M metagenome (GOLD analysis project Ga0182030, IMG submission 121299) | Permafrost microbial communities from Stordalen Mire, Sweden - 812S3M metaG (Illumina Assembly) | ecosystem: Environmental > Terrestrial > Soil > Wetlands > Permafrost | place: Sweden... | reverse complement strand
TGATCCTGACGTCACTCCAGGCTCGTTGTAGAACGCGTCCGCCGACGCGTAGTAGACACCATTCCAAGGACTGGACGCGATCTTGTACCACCAGGTGTCGCCATCTTCGACTACAAAGCCGGCGACCTTGCACTCGACCTGCACCGAGTTGTAAGCGGGGATAGAGGGACCTTCGGCCCCTCCCGCATCCAGGTAGCTAGTCCATGTATGGGCCAACCCACCGGATGTCTCGGTGTAGGTGCGAGGCCCCGCAGCCGGAGGGGGCGCCGCCGGAGCTGGCGCTCCTGGCTTACTTGGTCTAGCGACGTCCGGTGGGTTCGCGGCTCGCGAAGCTCCGAGGCCGAAGATGAAGTTGGTTGCCGCTGCTAAATAGGTCGTCCTGCTGTTGGGCAGATCAGCGCTGGCGTACTTATCGTGGGGGCATGCCGGCCGTGTGCCACACCGGGCCGCGCTTGCTTTTGTCTGGAAGTTGCAGACAGGATCTCCCGCTTGGCAGTAGCTGCGTACCTTCGCAACATCAGCTGCGGGCCACAAGCGGCGATGCCCGCTGCTCACGAGTATCCCGTTAAGATGCCGGTTGTAGGAGCCAACGTCAACGGGGGGTCCCTGCGCTCCAGAGAAGGCGGGGTCCGAGAACAGGACTATCCCGCCGATTCGCGCCTGATCAGCGCGCGGCAACCTGGCTGCATACGTGGCTTCCGCGACCTGAGCGCCCTCGCCGTACCCGGCCAAGTAGATCTCGATTCCCGAGCAGCCCGCGAGGGCTGCCTCGACGTGCTTCGCGAGGACATCCATGCCCTCGCGCACGCTCGCGCGGTAGGAGCGTTGGTTGGCCTGCGGGTTCCACCACTTGAGCCCGACCGCCGGATAGGTCACGTCCGTGGCGTACAGCGCGGGATCTAGCTTGGGCGATTTCAGGCGCGCGGCCAGTGCCGCGATCAGCGTTGGTGTCCCGGCGGGTTCATCTGCGGCGCGAACGCCGATTAGCTCAGTCGCCGGACACCCGGCGATGCGCGCTGGAGCCACGCGCGCTGCAACAGCCTCACCTCCGATCGCAAGCGAAAAGATGATCGCTGCCGCCAGGGCTAGCGCGGCTGTACTGCGGCTCGCGGCACCGGGTACCGCTCCCGACGCGGACCGTGCAGCCCTCGCAATCCTGACCATGATTCCCCCCGTTGTTGGATCTCTTTCGTCTTCAGCTCGCCGCCACGTCCACCCGCCGACTACCGCACGGTGGACTTGGACTGGACGGCACGTGTGTGTGGTTCAGCGGCCCCGCGTGGTCGTCTGGAGCCATGCGACTAGCACAGCTGGACTGCGGTGTCCACGAACGGAGTCCCGATCAAGGATCCCGACGTGGCACCGTCGTTGTAGAAGGCGTCGGCCGACGCATAGTAAGCCTGGTTCCACGGTGAGGAGGCGATCCTGTACCACCAGGTATCTCCGTCTGCCACCTTGAACCCTTCGACCCGACACTTGACCTGCACCGACTGGCTGGTATTGATGCTCTGACCCTGGTTGCCACCGGCGTTCGCGTAGTTCGTCCACGTGTGGGTCACTCCGCCGACGGTCTCTGTCCAGGTGCGGTTAGCTGCTTCTTCTTCCGCCCGTCTTCTTGCCGCCGCCGCAGCTTCTTCTTCTGCTTTTTTCCGGGCCGCAGCTTCTTCTTCAGCTTTCTTTTTAGCCGCTGCTTCTTCAGCTTTCTTTTTAGCCGCTGCTTCTTCAGCTTTCTTTTTAGCCGCTGCTTCTTCAGCTTTCTTTTTAGCCGCCGCTTCTTCAGCCTTCCTCTTGGCTTCGGCTTCTTCGGCTTTCTTCTTGGCTGCCGCTTCTTCCGCTGCCTTGTTGGCACCCCCCGCAGGCAGTCCGGAGCCGGACTTGGCCGGCGGATTGCCGCCGACTACTCCGCCTCCTTTCGTCACTTCGACAACCGTGCTGGGACAGCTGACGCGCGTGCGCGTACTCATGGCGAGGCATCCATGGGACTTGTACACCAGCGAGTCATGAGCACTCGCGCCAAGCAGCAGGTAACGACCCATCTCGCCGGCATGCCTGACTTCGAGGAGGATGCCGTGTCCGAGGCTGATGAGCCAATCGACGCCGACGAACCGCTTGCTCGTCCGCGTCGGGTGCGTCTCCCTGATCGGGCCGTTGAGTCGCTGACAGGTGCCACAGCTCACTTCCATGTGAACGCCGCCTATGTTGGCGACGAGGATCGAGGTGACCAGCAGAAGACGCGTGCTGCCTAGACGGTAGGACTGCGCGTGTACTTCGATCGTCGGCAGTGGCACGACCTGCGCTTCAGCGGCAGACGCGCTCGCAGCACCCCCGAGGACCCCGGCTATGGCAAGCACGACCGGAATCGCAAGTGCGATCAGCAGGCGTCCACGCAGACCTCTCAGCACGCCGCGGCGCGCGGTGTTTGCCGGTGTCGGGTCGGGTCTGGAAGCTAGAGAGCTCATGGTCGCACCTTTCAAGTGCCTGTGTCAGGCGCGTTGGGGACAAGGTCGACGACATGCTTCATGTCATCGTCGACGGCAACTGATAGCGGGCGAGACGCGAGAATGTACCACCGATCCAGCGAGTCTGTTTGAAGTCTCAAGACCTTCGGCGCCCGAACTGATCGGCATGACCTTCCAGGGGGCTCCTTCTCGCGCATTCATGGTCATGTCAACGGATGCGCTTTTTCGATGGTGGGCCCTTTGGGGGTCGGCTGAGGTGTTGGTGTTGGCGTTGGCGTTGGTGTTGGTGTTGGCGTTGGCGTCACCGTACTCGGGGCTACTGCACTTTCAGGCGCGGCTGGGGCCGTGGTGCCGCCTCCACTGGACGGCGCGACAGCCGTGTGGACTTCAGGCAGTCCAGGGGTCGTAAGGCTTCGCAGCGCCGGTAGCGCGGTGAAGCCCGCGCCGACCAGTGCACCCCGAGCAGCTCGTATCTCGGCCTCAGTTCGTTGAGTCTCTAGCGCCGCCGTCGCGTAGGCGTGCCTGTCCTTGCGCGATGCGGCTGCAGCCATGGCCTCTAGCCTTGACACCTCAGCTTTGATCGCCGCTGTCAAGGCACCGACAAGTGCGACATTGCGGGGCTGCGGGCTGAGTGCGGAAAGAGCTTGGGCGCTGTGCTGATCTCCGGCCGCGATCGCTCGCGCCGTTGCAGCGCGGGTCGAGACGCTCGAAGAATCGAGCCCGCCAGCCTTGCCGCGACCAGCCACGGTGGGTGCCAGGCTCTGCGAGAGCTGTTGCGCCAGGTGCGGATCCGCCCCAGCTCCGACGGCTGCGACGCCGACGAGATGCAGCGTCTGGGCGAGGCGGAGGCAGGTTCCGGAGGCGGAGCCACCCGTCCCTGCGACGCACAGCACCCCGACATCACCGTGGTCAGTCGGAACCACTAGGATCGTGCTGGCCTGGACGCCTGTCTTGGCGGTCGATTCATATGCAACGGCCGTTATCGCTCCGAGGTGGACCGCGGCCTCGTGCGGGTTTGTACCGAGGTGGTCACGCGCTCCAGATGGTAGGGATCCGGGGATAGCGGTCGTGTCGTTGAGTGAACCGGCAGTCAGCGTTCCGCCCGGGCCCGTCAGAGCGATGGCGTTCCCGAAGCGCAGTCCGCTGACTGGTGCGCTAGGGGCCGCCGTCTCACGCCAGGGTGGGAGGTAGCTGAGTTCGACCTCACCCTTTCGGAGGGTGGTCGCGTGGGCGCTGCCACCATGAGCCAGCACAGCGGCCATCACGATGACAACCACAGCAACGACGCCAAGGCCGATGCTCAACAATCGTAGCTTGCCGGCTTTCGGCGTGCCGAGCGCCGATGGGGGCAATGGGACGGGCGCCCGTCGCTGATCTGCGGTCGTATGCGACGGTGATCTGACTGGCGCGAACACCTCGTCCGGTGCCACTATTTCGGTGTGTTCGACCCGGCCACCCTCTGATGGTGCCGGGTGATCATCGGCGACCGTCGGGCGCTCTCCCGGAAATGCCGGTATCGCATTGCGGATCGTGGGTGCAAGCCGACTGACGGATAGAGCCGCCGCGTTCAGCAGGTCTCCGGCATGTCCGTAGCGTGCCCCGGGGTCCTTTGCCATCCCACGAGCGAGCACCGTGTGGAAGTCGCTGTCAGCCCCCGTCAGCGATGGCAGTGATGGAGGCGACTCGTTCAGGTGGGCATGCATGATCGCGGCATCTGCCTCCCGCGGGTAGGGCACGTCTCCGGTCAAGCACTGGTAGAGCACGGCGGTGAGTGCGTAGACGTCGCTGGCGGGGGTGAGGGTCAGGCCCTTTATCTGCTCCGGAGAGGCGTAGTTGATGCTGCCAACAAAGCCGCCGGTCGCCGTCAGGCCGTACGTGTTGGATCCCTTCGCTACGCCGAAGTCGGCGAGGTACGGATGGCCGTGCGAGGTGATCAGGACGTTCTGCGGCTTGACGTCACGGTGTATCAGGCCAGCGGCGTGCGCCGTGTCCAGAGCGCTGGCGATCGGGGTGAGGATCTCAATGGTCTGGTCCGCTGTCAGCCCACGCGTTTCGAGCAGCTCGGCGAGGTTGGTGCCCTCGACGAGGCGCATCGCGAGATACAGCAGTCCTTCGTGTTCGCCGGAGTCGTACACGGGGACGATGTTGGGATGCTCTAGAGCCGCAGCATGCTTGCCCTCCCTTCGGAAGCGCTCGCGGAACATGGCGTCGTTGGTCAGCCGACTCGAGAGCACCTTCAGGGCGACTTGTCGTCCTAGCGAGACCTGCTCGGCGCTGTACACGATCGCCATGCCGCCGACCCCGATTACGTCCTCGACCCGAAAACCTCCAACCACGTCGCCGGGACGCAGGATCGTCGTTGCTGTGGCCATGTGTGTGGTCTCTGTTCGACTCTTGGGTTGGATTCGCTGGAACGACGGCGCTCGGCAGGCCCCACACATCGGGTCGTGGGGTCCTCGGAATCTCGCGTGTGTCTCGCGTATCCCGGCGCCCCCCGTGGCGGAACCCAAAAGCCGCGACATCCTAACGCTTGCCGTCGCGAGTCGCACGCACCTCGGTGCCCGCAGCCTAAAGCGGCTCCATCGCGCGAGCGGTCTTTACGCCGGCGACAGCTGCCAATAATGTCCTCGGGTCGCGAACGCCGACCACCGGAGGCCATGCCTCAGGCGCACCGGTTGCGGCAATCCTCGACTACGATGCCGTGCTCGATCCTGTACATAGGTCGCGGACTGCTATTGGCTCGGTGCCGGATTGAGTCAGGTCAGGAGAATTGCAATTGGCACGGGAGGACGCGATGCTGGGCCGTGGTGATCTGCTCGGCGGATACCGTATCGATGACATAGTCGGCGTCGGCGGCATGGCGATCGTTTATCGTGCCGAACAAATCTCACTCGGTCGCCGCGTGGCGTTGAAGGTGCTCTCGCCCCAGCTGAGCCGAGATGAGGCATTCCGTGAGCGTTTCCGGCGCGAGGGTAAGCACGCGGCTGCGCTGCACCACCCCAACGTAGTCACGATATTCGACTCCGGCGAAGCGGACGGGCGCTTGTTCATAGCCATGCTGCTGGTCGAGGGCAGCACACTCGCAGACTGGATGGCAGACGGCCTGTCGGCGGACGAGACAGTGTCCCTGCTGACGCCCGTCTCTAGCGCGCTGGACGCCGCACACGCACTGGGCCTGGTGCACCGCGATATCAAGCCTCAGAACATCCTGATCGAGGACAGCGGGCACGCATACGTCGCTGACTTCGGCGTCGCGAAGACCTCGATCGCGAGCGTCGGCCTGACCGCGACCGGCGGCTTCGTCGGCAGCCTGAACTACGCAGCCCCAGAGCAAATTCGGGGCGAGCCCGCGACCGGAGCAGCAGACATCTACGCGCTAGGTGCCGTCCTGTACCAGTGCCTGACCGGTCAGGTGCCCTACCCGCGCGACACAGACGCGGGCGTGATGTTCGCCCACCTGAACGACCCTGTGCCGACTCTCTCCAACGGGCATCCAAGCGCCTCGGCGGTGGACCGCGTCGTGGCGCGCGCCATGTCAAAGGATCCTGCCGCGCGCTACTCCGATGCCAGTCAGATGATCGCCGAGGCCACCGCCGCAATCGCCGGCATGGACTCAGGCACACGGCGAGCGAAGCCAGCATTCTCGGCGGCCCAGACCGCGGATGACGAGCATGATGCAACGCCACGACGGAGTGATGCCGGACAGGCGGCGGACGCCGCGGCGGCCGTTGCAACCGCTGACACCGCGGCCCTCCCGCTCGCTGTCGGTCGAGCCCAGACACCGAGGCAACCCGATATCACGACCGCGGACCGACGCAGGACCACAACGGACGCACCTCCGACCGCGGCCGACTCATCGACAAGACGCACGAAGATCGCAGTCGCGGTGGCCGCAGTGGCGATCCTATGCGTCGCAGGTCTAATCACCGCCGTTGCGCTCTCGTCATCGAGCTCCCACACGTCCCGACCTTCGAAGCCCATTGCGGTGTCCGCGAAAGCTGGTACACCCAAGTCCGCGGCAGCGACCGTCGACGTCACATCACCTTCGCGCGGCGCAATCACCGCGGCCGAAGACGTCGCAGTCAAGGGCACAATGACGCCGGCCGACGCCACCGTCCAGATTCAGGGCAAGACTGTCCCCAGCGGCAACGGCGTGTTCGTCGGCAACGTACCGATCCACGCGGGCGCCAACACGGTCGACATAATCGCCAGCGCACCTGGCTACACGCCTGCCACCGCCACGATGACCCTCACGGGCCAGAGCAGCACGCAGTCAGGACGGTCACTCTCCAAGAAGAGCGAGCCGAGCACAGGAACAGAACCCGCCTCACTCATGCAGGCGAGTTCATCCTCTGGTGCTTACACCATCCTAGTGCCCTCCAACTGGAGCCTGCACAGCGAAGCACCCTCGGGCCAAACCAACGACCTGTGGGTGGGGCCGAATCCGCTTGAGAAGCTCTCGGTCATCGTCAGCACCTGCTCGTCGTGCGCAACGAGCGGCGGCAGCCCGGATGCACAGGCCGTCGGGCTGCCCTCCGGGACGGTCAGCTCATTCTCCATCAACCAGTCAGCGCTCGGGTTCGAGGCCTACTCCGCCGGTAACGCTAACCCCGACAACGGCGTCATCGTCGTCACAAGCCAGGGCTCGGAAACAACAGGCTATGCGCAGGTCGACCTCTGGCTACCCAGCAGCCTCCACTCAACGGCGACCCGGATTCTGAACAGCTTCAGCCTGCTACAGGCCGCCACCGGATAGACACCAGCACAGCACGATCACCGCGGTGGGGCTAATACTCTTCGGAGGCGCCTGGCTCGTCGCATCAATAAGACGCCGCCCCCGTCGACTGTGCCACACCGCCAGCCCAGCATATGCAGATCATCTTGATGGAAGCGCATCGGCGAACCCCCTGTTCGCGAGCGCTGCGCGGCTCGGGTCGACCCTGGGCAGGCACGATATGCGTCGAGGCCGTCGAGGTCCTCATCACGAGTACGCGGGGGCACTCCTGGTCGCAGCGTCTCACCCGGTTACTGCCCAGGTTCCCTTGCTGTAGAACGCGCCGGCGACCTTGGTCGACCCTAGCGATAGCGCATCGCCGTAGGGGCTCCGCGCGTCGAAGCCAAATTCGCCCTCATGCGAGCTGCTTGCCTCGTAGATGCAGAGGTCCCCGGATTTGGCCCGTGGGTCCTTCACGCTGCCAGGACATTCGGGCGTCGACCCTTCTCCTGGAAAAATGACGTTGAGTTCCGGCGCGGCAGCGAGACGAAATTGAAACGAGATCGCGCCGCCTGCAAATGGATCCGCAGAGGCCGTCGGATTCGTACCTTCGACGTTGTATACGCCAGTCACAGTTTGGCCCACCGGCAGCGTCGACGGGAAGGGTCCAGCCTGCCCCTGGGCCCCTTCCTTGCCCTGCAGTCCCTGAGAGCCCTGCGGCCCTGGGGTACCGGGCAGTCCCGGGCGTCCAACCGATCGCAGTTGGGTGAGCACGCTCGGCTTGATCTGCTTGGTCGAGGTGATGACTTAGTGGGAAGCCGCTAGTGCCCCGCCGGCCATCGCAAATACCAAGGCCATGGTGGCGACGACGTTCGCGTAGCTCAGACGCCTGCGGAGAATCGACATCGTGACCGCGCACCTCGGCCTCACACCGGACACAGGCGCCTCACCCGTACTCGACTAGGCCGGCCGCGACCGAGGCCGATGTTGGTCTGTGGTGGATTCGGGGAGCCCAGGTTCAGGTATGGTTCGCGAGAGCGAGCCCCGATGAGCACCACGCCGACCCCACATGCGCCACTACGTGCACCCAGCGGGCATGCGAGGCTGACGCTACTCGCGATATTGCTGACCATCGGGTTCAGCACGGTCACGGCCGCGGCCTCCGCGCGAACCATCGGACGGTGCGGCTTCACGAGTTCGCCTTATGGGCGAGTCGGCGTATACGTGGTGAAGGGTCGTGTGCCTTGCGCAGAGGCCGAGTTTCTGATCGGCCGCGCGTTCTACAACTCTGGCGTGGCCACCAATCTGCCGGACGCCAGTCTCTTTCAGGACGGCTGGCTGTGCGGTGGACAGATGGGTTTCTACAACTGTGCGACGCCTACGTTTGCGAGCGCCCGCCTGGAAGTCCAAGCTATCGCTTGCCACCTCGGGAGCGTCCGCTGCCCGGCATCGACGCGTACGTCGATCAACACTGGAGCCGAACCCAAGCCACTTGGCATTGCCAAATGTATCCCCGCGTCCTATCTGGAGCAGGGATCCGCTGCCGGCTCGAGGACCGCGGCCCAGCAACTTACGCCGAGTCTTGAAGTCCGCCTTGCAGGCCATGCTGAGACTCCGGATCTCAATTTCGCGCTCCTCGCATCCAAATGCGGCTCGGCGACTGCAAAACGCGCATGGTATGTCGATCTGCATCCTCCAGGGATGGCGTGTGGCGCCTGCGACAGCCACGAGTATTGGGTCCAGCTTCGTAGCGGCGAATGGGCCACACTCGAATACTTCGGCGGCTAATGAAAACGGAATTCCGGGCGTTGTGCTTATCCGCCCCGATCATGCTCTGGCTGGCTATGGCGGCGGGGTGCGGGTCGACATCGAGCGGTCACTTGTCGGCACAGACCGCCACGACAACCGCGCACACAGCCGACGCATCTAGCCGCGCAGGCAGCGAGAGCTACCTCGACCGGCACCGCCAGAATCTGAAGCCGCTCGGGTCCGCAGGCGTCACGGCAGCGTCGGCGAGGCCCGATCAATGGTGATCTGTGACGCGTCTTGCCGCTTGACGACGTGTAGCTTCACCATCGCACTCAGGAGGTCCCGAGCCGGCGTCGTTGGACCGGCGTGCTCGCACGTGCGTTCACACCCGATCGGAGTCCCGTCGCCTCCGCGGCCATTCAAACACCGATACGCCCCAGCGCAGTGGGGCTCGTCTGTAATGGGCTGACTGGACTCGAACCAGCTACCTCCCAATCGTGAGACCGTCGCACTGTCCGCCCGCATTGATGCCTCGGCTCCCGGGGAGTCCGCTGATAGAGAGTATGGACGGCCTAGGACATCTGAAGCGACCCCTTCCTGGTCAAGCACGGGGTCACCGGTTCGAGTCCGATTGAGACCGCCACCTCAGTAGGTTGAGACCCGCCACTTGCTGAGTGTCTTTCGTCCCGGAGTGCCGGCGGCACGCTTGATGCAAGCTCAGTCGGACGACAGTGTGTAAGACGGCGCGAGCGTCTCATCGAGGACGTGCAATCCGGCCTCGAGTTCCTCGAGTTGCGGCCTGGCTTGAATCACGCTCTGCAGCGCCTGGGCGAGCGGGCCGTACCCAGCCTGCTCGAGCTGCGCGGGAAGCTCGATCCTCGCCAATGGGAACACCCCTGCTCGGAGCAGCAGTCCTCGCGCTGCCGTCGTGAGCATCGAGCGAAGCTGTTCCTGCGCCGCGCTTTGATCCTCCATCTTGATAAGCCGTTCCGCCTCTTTGCGATGCATGTCGACGCTCTCTAGCTTGCGTTGCGCGTCCGGCCAGATGTCCATCTCGACCATTAGGCGGATGCCTTCTCGCATGGGGCCGCTGTCGTGGAGTATGCAACCGCAGCGCAGGGTCCACTGCACGAAGTCATCTCTGTCTAGTAGTCGGCCGCGGAACCGTGTGGCGCTCATGGCGATCACGTCGACGTCTCCGGATAGGTCGCTTGCGTTGGGGCGCCTCCCGATGATGTGATAGTCGAGATCGCTGATGGCCGTGCGGCGCCGTCGTGCCGTGGAACCCGTGAGAGCGAAACCCGAAGCCCCTAGGTCGATTGCACGGTGCATCAGAGTAGATGTGATCGCCCGCTGCTCAGGCGTCTGACAGCGCTCGGCGCGGGCGCGGTCCTCTCGCATGCGCCGCGCCCAGCCCGCGTCGGACAGCTGCGCTGATAGCGGCCGAGCGCTCATTCGCTCGCCTCCGCGACTTCAACCAGCTCTTCGACCTCAGCCAGGATATCTTCGAGACTGCCGTCGAGCTCGGGCTCCTCGCCCTCGTACCAGATGTCCTTTCTGGCTTGATTGAGCATCCGGAGGACCGAGCCGTAGTCCTCGGACAGAACCCCTTTGTTGTGGAGCTCAGTGGCCGCGTCCGCCTTCAGGCCGTGGTGCTTCCTGGTGTCGATCCCGTGCTGGGCCGCGAGGGCAACCACAGCGGCCTCGCCCGCATAGAACAGCGCGTTCACGGCGTCATTCAAACGCCCATCCGCAACCGCGCTTTGAGCGGCTTGGAGGTGCTCCTTTGCGAGCTAGCGCTTGTCCTTCGGCGACATGCCCCAAGCGTAGACCCTGACGCGGGTGCCACAGCAGCCAGCGGCAGCCCGACGCTACGGGGGCCGCCCCATTCGATAGCGTCCGGATCGTGGAGCGTCGGGGACGCATTATTGGCCGCATGTGTGCGTGTCACGCCAGCGATACGACGGGCTGCCACGCGGAAGAGCCCCCGCGGTGACACAGCTGCTCTTCCGCCTGGAGGACGACCAGCTCGAGCATCTCGCCGACCTCTTCGCGCAGCGACTGGGCCAGCCGGCGTCCGCCGGGCGTCCACTCGTCGACGCAACGGAGATCGCGCGTCTTCTCGGGGTGAGCCGCTCCTCCGTCTACGAGAACGCGCAAAGTCTGGGCGCAATCCGAATCGGAGAGGGCAAGAGCGGACGCCTTCGCTTCGATCCGGAGGTCTCGACGCGAACTGGACGCAACTTCACCCCCGAGCCGGCGGCGGCTGCTCCCGGGCGCCCCGGTCTGCCGCGGAGGTCCAAACGCCAACTTGCCGCGGCGCGTCATCCCTTCCTCGAGCCCATGGCCGTCTGGGACGGCGAGGCCGGACTCTGGAGGGACGCCACGGGCTACCCGACGCGAGACCAGTACCGGCGGTCCCCAGGGATGGGAACGCAGGGACCGGTGGCACAGGGGCCCAGCGACGAGACGGGCGCCACCCACGCCGAATGGGAAGCGTCCAGGCGCGCATGGCGCAAAGAACATCGTCCAGCGCGCAGACCAGGCCCGCTTGACTCAGCGCTGCAGAAGTGACCTGCGCCAGCGGCTTGGACCCATCATCTCGAGGGTACTCTGAGGGCACACCTGCTCCGAAACGAGCACTCGCGTGGTCCGGTGGGCGCCCTTCGCGAAGCGCCCGCAATCCCGCTCCAGGACTGGGATTGGCCCACTTACGCTCAGCGGCGCTCCTGTCGGCCGCAACCCCACTTTTCACCATGGTAAGGAAGGGGTCATCGGTTCGAGTCCGATGCTGGGCTTGGAAAACGCCTGCAAATCGGTGGTTCGGTTCGCCCGCGTGGACCCCCTCCATACCGGAGAAGTGTCGCCAGGAGCGCTCGTTTGCGCTAACTGCGACTGCCGTGCATACCGCGTGTTTTCGGCGCGCCCTGGCGCCCTGGGACGGGTAACTGGACTGAAGGCACTCTGAGGGCACCGTCGCGGGCAGCACGGGGCCGCGCACGGTGGGCGTCCCGATCCGCCAGCGGCTTGGCCAGGCCTTGTGCCACAGGAAATCGAGTTGCCACTATTGGATTATTCTGGCATCTTCATGCTATGGTGTTCTCATGGGCGTGGTCGACCGCAAGCTTGAGCTGTTCGAGAACATCGCGCGGCTGCGTCGCGCCGGGCGCCTGACGCCCGGCAACCGCGACATTGCGGTGGTGCGGGTTGCGCTCGAGCGCCAGCTCGGCGAGACGGTCTCGCGCAGGCTCGCTGCGCGGGCGCTCGGGGTGAGCCACACCGCCCTCGACCGTTGGGTCAAGGCGGGCGATCTGCCGCTCGTCTACTCGCCTGATGGGCGCGTTGAGGTGCCGGTCCCGGCCCTGCTAGATCTCTATGAGGCAGTGCAGGCTGAAGGCGCCGAAGGATCACGTCGTTTTGTGCTGGCGCCGACGATGGCCCGTCGGCGCCGGGCTGCGCAGAGTCTGCACATCGAGGAGCCGGGTGTCCGTGACGACAGCCCGCACGGCCGCGCCAGGGCCCGCGGTCTCGCCTACCATCGTGCGGTGGCGCAGCGACTGCGCAAGCCGATGGTCGCGGAGGCTCGTCACGTCCTGCTGCGCTGGCGCGAGCAGGGGCGGATCGATGAGCGCTACGCCGACCGGTGGCAGCAGCTGCTCGCGCGTCCGGTGCCCGAGATCCGCCGCGCTCTCGCGCAGCAGAGCGAGGAGGCTGATGATCTGCGCCAGAACTCGCCGTTTGCCGGCGTGCTCAGCGAGCCTGAGCGCCGGCGCATCATGCGCGAGGCTGCATAGGTGGGACCGCAGGAGTTTGAGCACGTGATCGCGGCGGCCGCTGAGGTGACCAGCCAGGACGAGCTCGTCGTGATCGGAAGCCAGGCGATCCTCGGCTCCGTCGGGCAGCCGCCCACATCGTTGCTGCAGTCGCTGGAGGCCGACATCTATCCGCTGCACGATCCCGCCGCCGCCGACCTGATCGACGGTGCGCTCGGAGACGGCTCCCCCTTTCATGTGACCTTCGGCTACTACGCGCACGGTGTCGGCCCTGAGACAGCGAAGGCACCGAAGGGCTGGCAGGACCGTCTGGTCCGGCGAACGATCCCGCCGCGCGTCGCTTCCAGCCGCACCGCGGTCGCCTGGTGTCTTGAGGTGCACGATCTCGTCCTCTCCAAGTGCGTCGCCGGACGCGAGCGTGACTGGGAGTACGCCGCGAACGCACTCGCCGCGGAGATCGTCGACGCTGACGTACTACTCGCGCGCATCCCTGACCTGCCCGTCGATGACGCTGTACGCGACCATGTGGAGCAGATGTTGCGGGCCCTGATCACCGACCGGTGAGTTCCACGCTCGCTCAGTCTGCACGTTCACACCTCGGACGCTTCTCCAAGCATCACTCACGCGTAAAGGTGAACTGCATACCCGCGGGGTTGTCCACCTGGATGTTTGTGACCCGTGTCTGGCGAGGATGCGCTGCCCGTGTTGGGGTGCAAGGATTGCCCGGTGGCGGGTCGAGCCAAGCGTGAGCAGAGGGATCTCGGGGAGATCGTGGATAGCCTGTCGCCAGAGGAGCTGCGGGCGATCGTCGCGTCAGCGGCCGATCGCCACGATGATGTCGAGCGGCACATCCGGTTGTCCTCGGCGCGCGTGAGCGGCGACCTGTCGGAGTTGCGGGCGGAGGTTGATCGCGGACTGCGGACACGGAGGTTTCTGGGTTATCGGGAGAGCTCGGAGTGGGCTCGGTCGGCTCGGCCCGTCGTCGAGGAGCTGCGTTCGGTTGCCGTGTCATCGTCGTCGAGGGACCTCGTTGCGCTGATCGAGCGTGCGATCGGGCATGTCGTGAAGGTGATCATGCATGCTGATGACTCGAACGGGACGATCGGCGATCTCGCGCGCGAACTGCTCGACCTCCACGCGCAGGTGTGTGACGCGGGCGTGGCTGATCCGGTCAAGCTTGCCGCGTGGATGGTGCGCTTCAGCTGCGAGGACCAGGACTTCTTTGAGGTCGACCCCGTTCGCTATGCCGGCGCGCTCGGCGAAAGCGGGCTCGCGGCGTACCGTCGCGCGATCGCCGACCGTGCTGACGGAGAGCGCGTGTTCGCGGTGCGGTGGGCGCACGAGCGCTTGGCGGTGCTCGACGGCGATGAGAACGCGATCATCATCCTGCTCGGTGGGGATCTGAGCGCGCCGCACCAGTTCGTGCGGGTGTGCGAGGCAATGGCCGAGCTGGGGCGCGACGATGAGGTTCTGCGGTGGGCCCAGCGCGGCATCGCCGAGACCAGTGGCTGGCAGGTCGGCAAGCTGTTTGACCTGGCGTGCGGAGTTCACGAGCGTCGCTCTGAGCCGCTGGAGGTGCTGCGTCTGCGCCGCGAGCAGCACGAGGGGATGGCGTCCGCCGACACCTACGCTCAGCTGCACCAGTCAGCCGACGCGCTCGGCGCATGGGGCGTTGAGCGCGCCGCCGCCCGCCTGGCCCTGCGCGAGCGCGATCTCGGCGGGCTCATCGACGCGCTGCTCGCCGAGAACGATATGGAGACGGCGTGGAACGTAGCCCTCGAGGACCCCGACTGGGACCCGGGCTTGGCACGACGCCTCCGACTCGCCGAGGCCCGAGAGCCACAGCACCCGGCGGACGCCCTGTCCGGGTACATGCTCTCCGTGGATGAGCTCCTGGTCGAGACCGGCCGCGGCGCATACACGCGGGCCATCTCGGTACTCAAGCGCGCACGGCGCGCCGCCCACTCCGCCGGCCTGGCTGACTGGTTTGAGGCCCAGGTCACTTCCCTCCGCGAGAGTCACCGCCGACGCCCGACACTGATTGCGATGCTGGACAAGGCAGGCCTAAACTGACGCACAGACCACGGTGGCCCCTGAAATGCACTGGCTGGCGCAGCCGGGCGATGACCGGATGACCCTGCAACGCGCTTTACAGTCCCACCTCGTCTCTAAAGTCCAGCGGCATTTGCTTTAGAGACGGTCTTGCTCCATCTGACGCACAAGACGCCCCTCCTTCGGGCACCAAGACCGCCCAAACGACAGCCGCATCAGGCCGCGTCGAGGGTACTCAGAGGGCACATCCATCCGCCGACGAGCACCATTTCGGACTGTTACACGCCTACTCGCGAAAGACCGCACTCCCGCTCCAGTGCACGCTTTTCACCTGATTGGCCAGTCGAGTCAGACATGGGCGAGAAACCGCCTTTTCACCATGGTAAGGAAGGGGTCATCGGTTCGAGTCCGATGCTGGGCTTGGAGGAAATCGCTCGAGCCGACATCGTTTTGGCAGACGGCGAAGCTCTCAGCGGCAGGCTCGTCCGGTAGGACGCGAAGGTCCGAAAAGCCTGCAAAGGGGCCATTTCCCCGCCTCTAGTCAAGCAAGGGGTCACCGGTCCGAGTCCGGTCGAGACCGCCACCTCAATTGGTTGATGCCCGCCACTTGTCAAGGCCGGTTGAAAATGCACCCCCTTTCGCCGGGGTGGGTTCAAGTGAACGTCGCAACGGTGGCTAGTGTTGGCAGGCTATCAGCGCGTCGAATAGCTCTTGCGGCGGGCGGTCGTTG
>Ga0182030_10014611_pt1 | contig 15477 bp, 17 predicted proteins | sample 812S3MmetaG_FD_121299 | JGI IMG/M metagenome (GOLD analysis project Ga0182030, IMG submission 121299) | Permafrost microbial communities from Stordalen Mire, Sweden - 812S3M metaG (Illumina Assembly) | ecosystem: Environmental > Terrestrial > Soil > Wetlands > Permafrost | place: Sweden... | reverse complement strand
CGATTTGATCGGGCGTCGGTCCGGGCTCGGACAACTGCAGCGCCGGCACCGAGCGGCGCGACAGCAAAGCCTCCAGTGCGTCCGAACCTTCAGCGTCCATCGAGCAACCGCAGTAGCTCCGCGGTCTTGTCTTGCATCAGCGCCACATCGCCACGCGACTCCACATTGAGGCGCACGAGCGGCTCGGTATTCGAACCACGCAGATTGAATCGCCATCGGTCGAACTCCATCGACAGGCCATCGACCGTGTCGACGGCTTGAGCACGCGCCTGGTACCGTTCGCGGATCCGCAGCAGAACGCTTTTGGCATCACCCATTTCGGGCCCGAGTTCGCGATTGATCTCTCCGCTGGCCGGATAGAGGCGCTGGCGCTCACCGACCAGCTCGGACAGCGACTTACCCGACCGACTCATGATCGCCAGCACCAGCAGCCACGGGATCATGCCGCTATCGCAGTAGGCGAAGTCGCGGAAGTAATGATGCGCACTCATCTCCCCGCCGTAGATGGCATCGACCTCGCGCATCTTCTGCTTGATGAACGCATGGCCGGCCTTGCAGATGACCGGGGTCCCGCCGCAGCTTTGAACGATATCGATGGTGTTCCAGGTCAGCCGCGGATCGTGCACGATTCGCGCTCCTCCATGCTGGCGAAGGAAGGTCTCGGCCAGCAATCCGACCAGGTAGTAACCCTCGACGAAAGCGCCCTGATCGTCGAAAAAGAAGCATCGGTCGAAATCGCCGTCCCACGCCAGGCCCAGATCGGCGTGCTGCGAACGCACCGCATTACTCGTGACCGCCCGATTTTCCTCGAGCATGGGATTGGGTACGCCGTTCGGAAAGGTACCGTCGACCTCGTGGTTGATCTTGACGAACTCCACCGGCAGATACTGCTCGAGTTGGTCCACGATGAGCCCGGCGCCGCCATTGCCGGCATTGACGACCACTTGAACGGCCTGAGCGCGGCGGTATCGACATAACTGAGCAGGTGATCGATGTAGCTGCGGCTGATGTGCAGGCTCCGCACCGCGCCCGGAGCAACCTTTCCGGGCAGCTGTCTATTTTCGATCATCTGCCGCATTTGCAGGAGCCCGTTGTCGGAGCTGATTGGCTTGCTCTGCTCACGCACGAATTTCATGCCGTTGTAGTCCGGCGGGTTGTGGCTTGCCGTGACCATGATCCCGCCGTCCAGATTCTGCGAAAAAGTTGCGAAGTAGACTCCTTCGGTGCCGCACAGGCCGATGTCGGCCACGTCGACGCCCGAGTCGGTCAAGCCGCGAACCAGCGCGGACTGCAGTTTGCTGCTGGATTCACGAATGTCGCGCCCGACCGCGACACGGCCGGGCTTGATCAGAGCCGCGTAGGCCTGGCCGATCTCGTAGGCCAGCTCCTCGTTGAGCTCATCGGGAATCCGGCCGCGCACATCGTAGGCCTTGAAGCATCGAAGCATTGGCATGCAGTCCTTGCGATCGCCTTTAAGTGTTGGTGCCCTGCCGGCCGTAACGATCTTCGAAACGCACGATATCGTCCTCGGCGAAATAGCCGCCCGTCTGCACTTCGATTATAAGCAGCGGTATCCGGCCCGGGTTCTCGATTCGATGTCGCACGCCGGTGGGAATGTAGGTCGATTGATTCTCTTCGAGCAGAAAAGTTTCCTCGCCGCGCGTGATGCTCGCGGTGCCGGACACGACCACCCAGTGCTCGGCCCGGTGATGATGCATCTGTAACGACAATGCGCCGCCCGGGCGAATAACCAGGCGTTTGACCTGGAAATGCGGACCGCCATCGACGCTGTCGTAGCTGCCCCAGGGACGGAACACCTGCCGATGCAGCGAATACTCGTAGCGATTCTTCGCCTTCAGCCGTGCGACCAGCTGCTTGACCTCCTGCACCCGGTCCTTTGGCGCCACCATGACGGCGTCCTTGGTCTCCACGACGACATGGTCGCGCAGGCCGACCGTCGCGACCAGCCGGCTCTCGGCGTAGATGTAGCTGTCGTGCGTGTCCTCGACCAGGACATCGCCGCGCAGGGCATTGCCGTTCTCGTCGTGTTCGCACGCCGCGTACAGCGAGGCCCACGAACCCACGTCGCTCCAGCCCGCATCGAGCGGAATCATGACCGCATCGGCGGTCTTTTCCATGACGGCGTAGTCGATCGACTCGCTGCGGCAGGCGCCGAACACACTCGCATCGAGGCGTGTGAAGTCCAGGTCGCGCGTCGCGCCGGCAAAACTGTTGCGGCAGGCCGCGGCGATATCCGGCGCGTACTTCTCGAGTTCCTCAAGATAACGACGCGCCCGAAACAGGAACATACCGCTGTTCCAGTAGTACTCTTTCGATGCGACGTAAGCCCGCGCTCGCTCGGCATCGGGCTTCTCGACGAATTCGGCGATGCGGTAGCCCTCGCCTTGCGCCAATCCTCGCCTGATATAGCCGTAACCGGTCTCAGGGGCATTCGCCACCACGCCGAAGGTCACCAGGGCGCCATCCCTGGCCGCCACCGCGGCCGCCTCGACTGCGCGATGAAACGCGGACAGATTGCGGATCACATGGTCCGCAGGCAGCACTAGCAGCAGCACGTCGCCCTGGTCAGAGGCAAGCGATGCGTGCGCGGCCAGCGCAATCGCCGGGGCCGTGTTGCGTCCCATGGGCTCGAGCACGATGGCGCGTGGCACACAGCTGATCTCGCGCAGTTGTTCCGCCACCAGGAACCGATGCGCCTCGTTGCACACCACGGTCGGCGCGGTTGCATCCAGCCCGGCCACCCGACGCACGGTTTCCTGCAGCATTGTGTATTGGCTGGTCAGCGGCAGCAGTTGCTTGGGATATAGCTCTCGCGACAACGGCCAGAGTCGCGTACCGGCGCCCCCGGAAAGAATCACTGGGACCAGCATGGCTAGCTATTCTCTGCTTTGAGTTCTGCGGCCCGCACCGACGCCTTTGGCCGGCGTCCGCGTCCGACAGCGACGTAGTACAGACCCATTCGTTCCATCAGCGCCGGCTCATAGAGATTTCTGCCGTCAAAGATCACTGGCTCCTTGAGCAGCGTCTTGAGTCGAGCGAAGTCAGCACCGCGGAATTCCTTCCACTCGGTGGCAATGAGCAAGGCGTGCGCGCCCTGCGCGGCCTCATAGGCATCCTTGCAGAATGCGAGCTGCTGCGTCATCGGGTGCGCTGCGAACAGCCTGCGCGCCTCATTGGTGGCCACCGGATCGTAGGCGCGAACACGCGCCCCCGCCCGCAGCAGGGCATCGATGATGACCAGGCTCGGGGCCTGGCGCATGTCATCGGTGTTGGGCTTGAAGGCCAGACCCCAGAGCGCGAAGATCTTGCCGTTGAGGCCATCCGTGAAGTGGTCGCGTACTTTGGCGATCAATACGTGTTTCTGCCGTTCGTTGACGGCTTCCACGGCGCGCAGCAGTTCGGCGTCGTGCCCCACACGGGAGGCTGAATGGATCAGCGCCTTCACATCCTTCGGGAAGCACGAGCCGCCGTAGCCGACACCGGGATAGATGAAGCTGTAACCGATGCGTGGATCCGAGCCGATGCCGATGCGGACCTTCTCGATGTCCGCGCCGACACGCTCGGCAACGGCGGCGAGTTCGTTCATGAAACTGATCTTGGTTGCCAACATTGCGTTGGCCGCGTACTTGGTCAGCTCAGCCGAACGGATATCCATCACGACCAGTCGATCGTGATTGCGTGTAAAGGGTTCGTACAGGGCGCGAATCAATTCGGTGGTCCGCGGATTATCGGTGCCGACGATCACGCGGTCCGGCCGCATGAAATCCTCGATAGCGGCACCTTCCTTCAGAAACTCCGGATTCGACACCACGTCGAACTCAACCGCCGCATTGCGCGCGGCCATTGTGCTCTGCACTTGCTGCCGCACCCGGTCGGCGGTGCCGACCGGCACGGTCGACTTGGTGACCACGATGGCGTAGCGCGCGAGGTGCTCGCCTATCGAACGCGCGACCGTCAACACGTGACGCAGGTCTGCCGATCCGTCCTCGTCCGGCGGCGTCCCGACTGCGATGAGCAGGAACAGGCCGTGGTCCACGGAGCGCGCCGGATCGGTCGTGAATTCGAGTCGGCCGGCTTCACGATTGCGGCGGATCAGGACATCGAGGCCGGGCTCATGTATCGGCACCTCACCTCGATTCAGCATGTCGATGCGCGCCGGATCGATATCCACACACAGCACATGGTTGCCCGCATCGGCCAGGCAGGCGCCGGAGACTAATCCTACGTAACCCGAGCCAAAAATCGTCACTTTCACTAAATAAGGCCTTGAAATAACTGCAAATCGCAGCGTAGCGGATGCGCCCCGACAAGGCAAAGCATCCTGTCCGGGACACGTGAGGGATCCTTGCAATCGGTGCCGGATCAAGTCAAAGTCGGCCGCCACAATTATAAGTCCGCGTCGCGCCCCGCTTTCAGCAGTTTCGTCCCGCGCCGGCTCACGACTAGGGAGGGAGTTCTCGCCAAGGATGGCGACTCCCCTGCCTTTCCACGAAAGATGCAATTGATTCGACCCGGGTCAGGTGCAACCATGACCGTCATTCAAACGATTACGGGGACGCATTGCCAATGAAGATCTATGGCGCCGACAACAGAGAGATGATGAACATCACCGCGCTTGAGCGCGACGGCGGCGAACTGCTGATCCGGGGCAAGATTTTTGGTGCCATGCCATTGACCGCGAAGTTGCGCCCCGAGGAGGCGCGCGCCGCGCTCAAGCTGCTGAATTTTAGAACGGCCCTGTTCCTGCTGACGATTTTCTTCCGGCGCAAAAAACCTTGAGCATGGCGCGGTCGCCGGGCTTCCTGCAGGGCATCATGCTGCTGCTGCCGATCACGCTGGCGGTCATGGGCGTTTCGTTGCTGACCACCTTCGTGCCGATGATCAACGAGCACTTCAACGCCGTTCCGCACTATGCCTATTTGATCCAGGGCGGCATCGTGACCATGCCTTCGATCTGGATAGTGTTGTTCTCGCCCATTGCCGGCTGGCTCGCCGATCGATTCGGCCGCCGCAACATTCTCATCGCTGCGATGATCGTCTACGCCTTCGTCGGCATCGCCCCGACCTTCCTCGACAGTCTCTACGCCATCATCGTCTCGCGCATGGGCGTCGGCATCTGCGAGTCGATCGTGATGACCGTATCGACGACTCTGATCTGCGACTACTTCGACGGCAAGTCTCGCGAGCGCTGGCTGGCCGGCCAGACGGCCACAGCCTCGCTGGCCGCGCTGATCGTCATTCCGCTGGGTGGCGTGCTGGCAGGCCGCTATGGCTGGCGCGGACCCTTCTACGTCTACCTCTACAGCCTGCTGCTGGTTGCCGGCGTGGTGGCGTTTATCTGGGAGCCCAAGCCATCCGCGACCGGGGATCTTAAGGGCGAGCCACACCTCGAGGTGGCATTTCCGTGGTCGAGAATGCTGGCGCTCTGCGGCCTCACGCTCGTGGCGGCTGTTATGTTCTATTCCATCATCACGCAGAACGCCAATGCGCTGGCCGCACTCGGTGTGCACGATGCCCAGCGCGTCGGGGTCCTGACCATGATTGCGAGCCTGGGCGTGCCGATCGGCACCTTCGCTTACTGGATCGCCTCGCGACTGCGAATTGGCTGGCTGCTGTGCCTGGATTTTGCGCTTATCGGCGTCGGCTTCCTTGGCATGGGTCGGGCGGTCGACCCGGGCAGCTATGTCATGAGCGCCTTCGTCAATCAGCTCGGCTGCGGCCTGGTGCTGCCGACCATGCTGGTGTGGACCACGCGCGGCCTGCCTTTTGAAATCCGCGGACGCGGCAATGGCATGTGGCAGGGCGCCTTTGCCATCGGCCAGTTTGCCAGCGGCATGGTGCTGCAATTTCTGGGTGAGCAATCCGGTGGCCTGCTCCCGGCCTTCAGCAGGCTGAGCGTCGTGTGCTTCGCGGTAGCTGGCGGCGCGGTGCTCGGAGGAATCTACCAGGCCGTCGCACCGCCATCGATGCGGAAGTCCGCCCCTGTCACCCAGCCGGCCTCGTCGGACACCAGATAGGTCGCGAACCAGGCGATATCCTCAGGCTGTCCGAGCCGTTTGATCATGAGTTTGGCGAGAATGCCGTCCTTGTAGCCGGGCTTTTCGAGTTCCGGCCTGGTGGCGCCCGTCACGATCATGGCCGGCGAGATGCTATTGGCACGGTTGTTGTGCGGGTCGCCCTCGGCCGCCAGTTGCCGCGTCATTGCCAGCACACGGCCCTTCCCCGCGCAATGCGCGAGCGCGCCGGCGACCGGATGCGCGACATGCGCGTTGGCACTGGCGAAGTTGACGATCGAGCCGCCCCCTCGCTGGCGCAGATAAGGCCACGCCGACTGGCAACCGAGAAACACGACGTCAAGCTCGCCGCTGAGCGTGCGCTTCCAGTCGCGCAGATGGTCGAGCTGCTCGATGAAGCCGAAGGCACCGAAGGCGCCGGCGTTGACCAGCACGTCGATGCCGCCGAAGCGCTCGGCGGTGCGTCCCATCAACTTCTCGACCTGTGCGGCGTCGGTCAGGTCGCATGGATGGCAACTATCGATGCTGATGCCCTGCTGGCGGGCCTGCCCGACCGTGGCCTGCGCGGCGGCGGCGTTGATGTCGCAGCCCATGACCTGCGCGCCGTGGCGCGCGAACATCAGCGCACACCCCTGGCCGATGCCGCTGCCAGTACCCGTGACGACCGCGACCTTGCCTTTCAGCCGCTCGGACAGCAGCACTCAGGCAGCCTTGTTCTTGCCGTAACGACGCACGCGCAAGTCCGCCTGCTCCTTGTGACCGGCGAAGCCCTCGAGTTCGCATAGCCGTGAGCAATAGCTGCCGATCAGTGCACTGGCCTCATCGGTGAGCACGCGCTGGTAGGTGCAGGTCTTGATGAACTTGCCGACCCAAAGACCGCCGGTATAGCGCGCGGCCTTCATGGTGGGAAGGGTATGGTTGGTGCCGATGACCTTGTCGCCGAAGGCGACGTTAGTGCGCGCTCCCAGGAACAGCGCACCGTAATTGGTCATGCGCTGGAAGAAGAATTCCGGGTCGCGCGTCAGCACCTGCACGTGTTCGGAGGCGATCTTGTCGGCATGCGCGACCATCTCATCGAGGGAGTCGGCGAGGATGATCTCACCGCAGTTCTGCCATGCCACCCGCGCCACATCGGCCGTGGGCAGCCAGGAAAGTAGCCCCTCGATTGCGGCAGGCACTTCCTGCGCGAGCCTGGCGCTATTGGTGAGCAGCACGGCGGGACTTCCCGGCCCGTGCTCGGCCTGCCCGAGAAGATCCACGGCCGCCATCTCGGCATCGCAGCTATCGTCGGCGATGATGAGGGTCTCGGTGGGACCGGCGAGCAGATCGATGCCGACGCGCCCGAACAGCTGCCGCTTGGCTTCCGCCACGAACGCATTACCCGGGCCCACGATCATATCGACGGCGGTGATGTGCTCGGTTCCCAGTGCCATGGCGGCCACTGCCTGCACGCCTCCGAAGGCGTAGATTTCATCGGCTCCGCCCATGTGCATGGCGGTAACGATCGCTGGATGAGGTTTGCCGCCGAAGGGAGGTGCCGTGGAGATGACACGCTTGACGCCCGCGGCCTTCGCCGTAACCACGCTCATGTGCGCGCTGGCCACCATCGGGTAGCGGCCTCCGGGTATATAACAGCCGACGCTGTTGACCGGCACATTCTTGTGCCCGAGCACCACTCCCGGCATCGTCTGCACTTCGATGTCCTTGAGCGCCGCACGCTGCGCGAGCGCGAAATTGCGGATCTGTGTCTGTGCAAATTCGATGTCGCGCTTGACAGAATCGGGCACCTGATCGAGGCAGTCGCGAATCTCGCGCTCGCTCAAGCGAAAACTCTCGGGCGACCATTGGTCGAATTTCTGCGAGTACTCGCGCACCGCGCGCTCGCCGTTTTTGGCTATGTTTTCCAGTATGCCCTCGACCGTGCGGCGAACTTCGGCTTGTTTCTCGGCCGTGACTTCCGCGGTCTGTCCGGACTTCAAATAGCGAATCATTGGGTATCTCCTGGCGCGAATCGCCGCGCTCACGTTGGCGCATGACCGGCGTGCCTGAGGGCCGCCCGGTTCGAGCGAGCGTATCACAGCGCCGCAAGGCCAGTGGTGGCTCGCACGGCCCGCGCCGGAGCGACCTGCATGCGTTGCGCACCGGTGAAGCACATGCGATAAGTGGAAACATGCGTGTTCCCTCCTCCCCGAAGTCGCGCTCGCTCAAAGGAACGAAGACACGCGCTGCGCGCAACGGCCACGCCGCCAACCGGCGCGGCATCGGCCGTCCCGCCGCGGGCCCCAAGACCGTCGGGCGAGAAGCATTGATTGACCGCACCTGTGAACTGCTCACGCAGATGCCGCCCAACCGCATCACTCGTGCCGAGGTGGCGCGACACATGGGCGTCGATCCTTCGCTGATCCGCTATTATTTCCGCGATCGCTCGATGCTGCTGCTGGCGGCCATGGAGAAACTGACGGCCGAGTTCTCGCGCATGCTCGACCAGGAACTCGGACAGGCTGATCACGGTCCCGAAGGCGCGCTGCGCGCGCGAGTCTCAGCGCTTCAGAAATTCGAGACTACCTATCCCTTCTTTCATCGCCTGCTGATCGATGAATTCGTCAATCTGAATTCCCCCGCCGCCGCGCGCTTCCTGCAGCAACTGATCGCGCAGGCGGTGGCTGCCTACAGTGCCATCCTCGACGACGGTGTCTCGCAAGGGGTCTTTCGACGCACCGACAGCGCCTTCCTGTTCCTGGCGGTCATCGGCGTATGCGAATTCTTCGTCAACGGCATGCCGATACTGCGCATCGCCCTGGGCAAGAACTTCGACGAAAAAAGCCTGAGCGCCCGCTATCGCGAGTTTATCTGCGAGCTGCTGCTAAACGGCATCAGGGCGTCTCCTCCCTCGGCCTGAGGCTATATTCCCGCCCGCGGTAATTTGGGGTAGAGTGCTCCCAAGGAGAGCCCATGCCCAAGCCGGCACGCCGCATTGTCACCGGCCACGATGACACCGGGCGCTCGGTGGTGCTCAGCGATGGCATGCCGCCCAACGTCCGCGACAGGGGAACGGGCGTGGATTTCATCGAAATCTGGAACACATCCGCGACGCCCGCGCCGATCTGCTCGCATGAGCCGGAGCCCACCGACGGGCCGGTGCGGGTGCCCCCACCGCTCCACGGCACGCGCATTCGCCTCAACGATTTCTATCCGAGCCACATTCTGAAGCTGCCCGAACGACGCGACGGGCGTCATCGGATGATGCATCGCACGCGATCCATCGATTACGGCATCGTGCTCGAGGGGGAGATCTACCTGATTCTCGATGACCGCGAAGTGTTGTTGCGCACCGGCGATGTCGTCGTGCAGCGCGGCACCGACCATGCCTGGGAAAATCGCTCGGATCGGCTCGCGCGCGTGGCATTCATTCTCGTGGATGGCGCCTTCAGCACCGAACTGCGTGCCAAACTTCCGGCCGAACTCGAGTTGCGGACCTGATGGCCTTCACACCCAAACGCGGCGACTACTACCGTATGCCGGTGTTCTTCGGTCCGACACCGGGCCCCCGGCAATTCCGCGGACTCGAACGATTCGACTGGCAGGTTCAGCCGCGGCGTCGCGTACTCGGCGCGCGCTTTTTGACCGACGCTTCGAAGCTGCAGTCCTGGTTGCCGCCCGGGTTCAAGGTCTGGGGTCCGCCGATCGTGACCTGCGAAGTGACCTATTTCGATGGCTTCGGCTGGCTCGCAGGCCGCGGCTACAACATGTGCGACCTGAAGTTCAATGCCGTCTACCAGAATGCCGCGGCGCCGGTTCACGGCACGCTGCTGAACTGCCGGCGCCAACTGCCGATCCTCTCAACAAGGGCCTGCTGTCGTACAAGTACCTGCCGCGCACTGGCGAGTGGGGAACCGCCGACGCAGCCTACGCCACGCTCACCCCGCCGGCATGGAACGGCAAAGTGATACGCCGGCTCGCAGGCAGCGGCCAGGTGCAGTTCGTACGCCCGCAATGGGAAGAGCTGCCCACGATGTTCCACATGATTAATGCCTTCTGCGATCTGCCCCAGCTCGAGAGCCGGGGCGGCTATCTCTACGACATGCAGGGCGGCGCCAGCGGCAGCGAGACTCACATCGTCGACTGAATGGCCGCCGTAGAAAAAGCGCTCATCGTCGGTGGAGGAATCGGCGGACTGTCGGCGGCGATCGCCCTGTCGCGGGCTGGCATTCGCGTGGAAGTGGCGGAAATCCAGCGCGAATGGCAGATCTACCAGGTCGGCATCGTTGTGCAGGCGAATTTCATTCGCGCGATGGCGGCCTTAGGGATCGCCGATCAGGCGGTCGCTGCCGGTTTTCCCTACGACGGACTGGTGTTCGAAGACCTGCACGGCAACGTACTGCAGCGGCTGCGCGGAGCGAAGCTCGCCGGACCTGCCTACCCGGCGCATCTGGGCATGACACGACCCGCGCTGCACGAGGTGCTGTTAAACGCAGCGTGCGCGGCAGGCGCTACTATCCGTCTGGGGACCACATTTCGGGACATGCGTCAGCAGGCCGATGGCGTCCAGGTCGATTTCAACGACGGCTCCGCAGGTAATTACGATCTGGTGGTCGGCGCCGATGGAATCTACTCGCAGCTGCGCTCGCATCTCTTCGGCACACAGTATCAGCCGCGTTTCACCGGCCAGGGAACCTGGCGCTACAGCGTGCCGCGTCCCCCGGAGGTGAGCTACTCATTCTTCTGCATGGGCGAGGGACTGCCGTTCGGCAAATGCGGCTTCATTCCGCTGACGCGGGAGACCGGTTACGTCTGGCTGGTACAAAGCGAGCCGGGTAATCCGCGTCATGCAGCCGATCGGCTCGCGGATATTTTCCGCGACCGCCTGAAGGCCTGCACCGGCATCATGGGCGCGATGCGCGACCAGATCGTCGAGTCCTCCCGCGTGGTGTATCGGCCGCTCGAGGCGCTGCTGCTGCCGCCGCCCTGGTACCGCGGCCGCATCCTGCTGATCGGCGATGCCGCGCATGCCACCACGCCACACCTGGGGCAGGGATCGGCGCAGGACGTCGAGGATGCCGTGGTGCTGGGCGAGCTGCTGGCGCGCTCGGCGCCGCTACCGGAGCTGCTCGAGGAATTCATACGGCGACGCTTCGAGCGCTGCCGCTTCATCGTCGAGAGTTCGCTGCAGCTTGGCGAATGGGAACAAACCCCGATACCCACGGCCGACCCGGTTGGATTGACGGCGCGGATGCTCGCGATGGTGGCCGCGCCGATCTAGGAGCCTTGCTGGTCCAGTGTCGCCGCGTGTTGCGGATCCTGCGGTGCCTTCAGGAACTCGATCAGGTTGCCGGCGTTGTCGCGAATGAAGATGTTCGCACCGCCATGCTGAAAATGCTTTACCCACACCACATCGGCACCGCGGCGTCGCAGCTCCTGCGCGAACGCATCGACATCGGCGACACCGAAGGCGATGTGCTTGTTGCCATGGGTACGTACATCCGAGTCCGGCTCGCGCCGTTCTGGCGGCAACGGCTTTGCGCCCTCGGACTGGAACAACTCGATGTGCATGGCGCCGTGCTTGAGGATGGCCACGTCGGCGGGAATCGTCTCGATCCGCTGACGCCGGGCCAGCTCGAATCCCAGCACACGCCGGTACCAATCGATCGACGCCTCGAGATCCGGGACGCTGACTCCGAGGTGGTGATGCCAGAATTCGAGTTGACTCATAAGTCCGCCACGCTGATGAATCGCGGCTGCAGATAGGCTTCGATGGCCTCGCTGCCACCCTCGAAGCCATAGCCTGAGTCGCGCACACCCCCGAACGGTGTTTCCGGAGTGCCGAGACCGAAGTGATTGATCGACACCATGCCGCTTTGCACTCGCTCGGTGACGGCACGTGCCTGCGCCGCGGAACGCGTGAAGGCGTACGCGGCCAGGCCATAGGGCAGCCGGTTGGCTTCGGTGATCGCCTCGTCGGTACTGCCGAACGGACGCATCAGCGCAAGCGGGCCAAAGGGCTCCTCGTTCATGGCGCGCGCGGTCACTGGCACCTCGCTCAACACGGTCGGTGCAAAGAAATAACCCTTCTCCCCGATTCTCTTTCCGCCGAGCCGAAGTCTGGCACCGGCCCGCAGGGCATCGGCCGTCAGTGCCTCCATGGCTTCGAGCCGCCGCACGTTTGCCACCGGCCCCATGGTGCTTTGTGGATCGAGGCCGTCACCGACTTTTATCGCGGCGGCCGCGCCGACGAAGGCCGCAACGAAGCGCTCGTACACGCTGTGCTCAATCAGAAAGCGCGTCGGGTTGATGCAGCTCTGTCCCGAGCAGCGGAACTTGTTTCCGCACAGCGCCCTGGCGGCCGACTCGATATCGGCATCGGCGAATACCAATACCGGCGCGTGACCACCCAGTTCCATGGTCACGGGCTTCATATGCCGACCTGCCAGCGAGGCGAGGTGCTTGCCCACCTGAGTCGAGCCTGTAAAGGACACCTTGCGCACGGCCGGTTGGGGAATCAGGAATTCGGAGACCTGGGCCGGCACGCCATAAACCAGGTTCATGGCTCCGGCGAGGACTCCGGCGTCGGCGAACGCGCGCACCAGCTCGGCGCATGAGGCGGGAGTCTCCTCCGGCCCCTTGACGATGATGGCGCAACCGGCCGCGAGCGCACCCGCGAGCTTGCGAACCATTTGATTGACCGGAAAATTCCACGGCGTGAACGCGGCCACGATCCCGATCGGCTCCTTGATGACGGTCTGCGAGACATTGCCGGCGCGGCCGCCGATCGTGCGGCCATAGATGCGCTGTGCTTCGCCGGCCATCCACTCGCAGGTCTCGGCGCCGCGCTCCACTTCCTGGCGCGACTCCGCGATGACTTTGCCCTGCTCCATCGTCATGAGCTGAGCGATGTCTTCGCTACGCTCGCGCAGCAGTAGTGCCGTGCGCCGCAGGATGCGCGAGCGTTCGAAACCACTCGTGTGCCGCCAGCGATCGAGTCCGCGCTCCGCCGCCGCCAGTGCGCGCTCGAGATCCGCCGGCATGGCGCACGCGACATTGCCAATACGCTCACCCGTGGCAGGATTCAGCACGGGCAAGGCGGCGCCCTGCCCGTCGCACCAGACACCATCGATGAACAGGGACACGTTGGGGTACATAAAAGATTTTCCTGTCAGTTGCACATGACGCCGCCGTCCACCGGGAAGTTCGCGCCGGTGATCCAGCCGGCCTCGTCGGAGGCGAGGAACACGGCGCACCAGGCGATGTCCTCGGGCTGACCGAGACGTCGCATGGGCACACGCGCCAGGATGGCGTCCCGGATCGGGCCGGCAACCGAGGCGTCCGCGGCCTGCGTCGCCGGCGTGACAACCATGCCGGGAGAGATTGAATTGGCGCGAATGGCAGGTCCGCCCTCCACGGCCAGTTGGCGCGTCAGCGCCAGCACCGCGGCTTTGCCCGCGCAGTGCGGGCCCATGCCCATATGCATGCTCGCACGGAACGCCGAGACCGAGGCGAAATTGATGATCGATGCATTGGCGCTTTTTAGCAGGTAGGGCCACGCCGCCTTGCAGGCCAGCACCACGATGTCCACCTCGCCGACGATGGTCGGTATCCATTGCCGCTCGTAGTCCACATCCGCCATCCTGGCCATGTGGGGCTGGATCGCCGCCGCGTTGAGCAGCACATCGATCCGGCCGTACCGCGCGGCCCCGTGCTCGATGTAGCGCTGAACGTGATCGGGCCTGGTGAGATCGATGGGTGCGAGGCCGTCTATTTCGAGGCCCTCGGACCTTGCCGCCGCCACCGTGTCCTGAGTGCCTTTGACACTGATGTCGCAGCCCATCACCGAGGCACCGTGTCGCGCGAACATCAAGGCGCAACCGCGGCCGATGCCTGCGCCGATGCCCGTTACAAGCGCCACCTTTCCGGCCAGCCGGTTACTCAGCATCGCAACCCCCCCCCGCTCATGGCAGGTATTCGTAGATGAAACGCCCGGCCTGCGCAAACCAGCTCTCCTGCTCGAGTTGCGCGCGCCAGGGCGTGGAACGCGCGAGCGCCCTCTGCGCGGATCCCAGCACGGCAGCGTCCCGCAACTCGTGCGCAATGCCAGGTGCGTCCATTGCGGCCCACCCGCGGCCTGGATGGGCGCGTACCGCCGCATGCGCAGCCAGCCGGGCGCACGCAGCAGCATGGGAGCATGTTCCTGCCGGTACCAACGCTCGACCTCGCCGGTGCGCGCGATCGGCACGTTGAACGCGACGATCATGAGTACGCCATGTTGCTCATCGCACGGTCCACTGTCCTGCGTCTCGACGCAGGTGTAGCGGGCGACACCCGAACTCGGCGCCGCAGCCAGTGCGACAGCATCGGCACTCCAGAGCTCCTCGAGGTAATCAACCGTCGCAAGATCCTGGTGGCGCTCGAGCAAGCGGTAGCGCCGTCGGGCAGCGGGGCCAATGGTGACCGCGCGCGGTGGCTCAGCGGCAGTGGAAGGGGTGCCTGGCGCGGAATATTGGGTCAGGATGATGGCCTTGGACATTCAATAGCCGGAGCGCGCTCGAATGCGTTTATTCCCTGTCAGAAGAATTATACACCGTTCCTGGTACAGCCCATGAGCGGGCCGGTTGCCAAGCCGCGATTCCCGCCGCTTGCTGATGCCATGCTCAGCGCCGCGCAGCGGCGCGTGGTTGATGCCATTACCCAGGGACCCCGCGGTCGGCTCGGCGGCCCCTTCATTGCCCTGTTGCGCAGCCCCGAGCTGTGCCAGCGGACGCAGATGCTCGGCGAATACCTGCGCTACGATAGTGTCGTGCCGCAGCGATTGCGAGAATTGGCGATTCTCGCCACCGCGCGTCACTGGCGTCAGAGCTATGAATGGCACACACACGCTCCCATCGCGGAACGGGCGGGTCTCCCGCGCTCGCTCATCGACGCGCTCGCCGAAGGCCGATCACCCGGTCCACTGGCGGCCGAGGAAGCGGCCGTGCTCGGCTTCTGTGACGAACTGCATCAGCATCACGCTGTCGGCGATGCTGCCTACGAACGCGCGCGGGACATCCTTGGAGAGGCGGGCGTGGTCGAGCTTTGTGGGATCTGCGGCTACTACGCGCTGTTGGCGATGGTGCTCAATGTCGCTCGCACACCGTTGCCGGCAGGCGCCGCGGCACCCTTTTCGCCGCCGTAGCCGGCAGTCGCGGCGCCGCCTGGCGGAGCGAAATTTTTGCCTGACGCCTGGCGAAACCGGAAAGCATTACACGCTACTGCGCGTTGCAGCGGGCCGACGCAGCGCGAGGGATCAGCGCCCTGCGCTCCCGAGGCGGTTATTGGCGCCTGATGTAACGTAGGGAGCCTCCTACAAGGATCCGCAAGCTCCTGATTGTGCGTCCTGTTTTTATTCGGGTTTGCTGGCGCAGGTCGAAGCGGGAGTTGCCTGGCACATAGCCTGCTTTGTACTGTCCACTGG
>Ga0182030_10014610_pt1 | contig 15478 bp, 12 predicted proteins | sample 812S3MmetaG_FD_121299 | JGI IMG/M metagenome (GOLD analysis project Ga0182030, IMG submission 121299) | Permafrost microbial communities from Stordalen Mire, Sweden - 812S3M metaG (Illumina Assembly) | ecosystem: Environmental > Terrestrial > Soil > Wetlands > Permafrost | place: Sweden... | reverse complement strand
TGGTGCATGGGATTCCGTGTGCCGTTGCTCCAATCTGTATATATTCTTATACTGGCACCATGACTGGGCGTTATTGCCTTGTTCAACGTGCTCCGAAAGGTCGGCGGGTCGAATCTTTCTTGCGGATTAAGGGCGTTATGGTTTCTGACATGCTCGCCCAAACGACGTCAGACGAATCGTGTTTGTTAGGTTCAGAGGCGACGCTTGAAGGGCTTAATTGTCGGTGGTATGCCGAGCAGAAGGCGCGCTGGCTGGTTGAATTCCATTTTTCCGGTGGTTTTCGTGGCCTGTTGAACAATAATGTCGGTAATGATGTTGTTGAATGGTTGCCGAACAAAAAATGCCGATTGTGCTTTTGTGATTTTGATTCATTCAAGCTGGCGGACATTCCATCTCAACCTGTTCCTGCCTTCCTTGATGCCTTCGCCACTCAATGCTTAGTCGAGATTGTGAAAGGAAGTCTGCCTATTCTTTTTTACGTTAAAGTCCCGCTAGGCTCTGCCGAAAAAAACTGTTCGCGGTATATCGCTGCAGCATACCGGCAAAAGAGTACATTGTGGAACCTCTATAAGCAAAAAGCTTTTCTAAAAGCACATCAGCTCTCGTGGAGTTGGCCAGAACTTGATGCGGCCTTCGGACGGGCTTTCGAAACGCCTGCCTTTCTTGAGGCAGCGTGTTCTGTAATTCTTAGCGACTATGCATTACGGAGACACCACCAGCGGCATACGAGGATTTATGTGCCTCATTGAACGAGATATGTCGCTTGCTACAGACAAACCACATCGAATTGGTGCCCCTTTTCAATATGCTGACAGATTAATGCGCGGTGGTAAAATTTTCACTCTAAACCCGCGTCAGGAATGGGCTGAAGCAATTGGAATATCTGGGAACTTGATCTCCTTCGTCGGTACAAATGAAGAAGGGAAGCAATACATTGGTCCCAGAACAAACGTCGTGGATTTAGCAGGCCAATTTTTAATGCCGGGTTTCAATGATGCCCATATCCATTTCGCTCCGCATATGCTTTCGCTACTTGGAAGTTGCGGCATTACAACAGCACAAACTATTAGTGACGTTGAGGACCTATCTCGATACATCACACTTGCAAAGAGGGGTTCCCTGAGCGTAAGGCTAGAAGTTAGGATTCCGCTTGAACGATGGAGAGAGTTTAAACGATGCAAAGCGATGGCGGATGAGACATGCGGTATGGTCCGCATTATTGGATTGAAGGCGTATGCTGACGGTATGTTTCGGCATAAGTCTGCTTACCTAATTGCACCGTATGTTGATTCAAACGGCGAACGTGGAGCTTTGTCTACGTTAGCAGCAAATTGCACTATGTTTGATGAAATGTTAGATGGCGCGGTCTCTGTGGATGCAAATGTGAGCACTCATTCAATAGGAGATGCCGGTGTGCGTTTTGTTCTAGATCGTTATGAGCGCTTGATAATGAAGCACCATTTGGAAGACCACCGATTGAGAATCATCCATGCGTCGCTCGTTTCTCCGACAGATTTCGTGAGGTTTGGAGATTTAGGACTTATCGCCGAAGTGAATCCATATCATGCAGAGGCGATACCATGGCTTAAGGCAATCCTTGGCAGTGCAAGAACTCGTTGGGCATTCGCTTTTCGGAACCTTAAAACTAACGGCGCAACCCTTTGCTTTGGCTCAGATTATCCTGGGCCTTCGGGAAAACCGGAGTTCCCTATATATCCTTTGCTCGGAGTTCGGACGGCTGTTTTGCACCCTCATTCCGATGAGCGTTTGACTCTCAAAGAAGCCCTCGTAGCGTATACGGTCGCGCCTGCTTGGGCCACTAATACTGATGTTTCCAAGGGCACATTGGAGGTTGGAAAACTCGCCGACTTGGTAATCCTATCTGAAAATCCATTCGACGTAGACCCAGCTAAAATTGCGTCAATTAGAGTTATTGCAACCTTAGTCGGAGGGAAGGTTGTGTTTTGTGCTGATGTGGGCAGGCAAATGGTCGTATCAATGAGCTCGAGCTGAGATGGCTTAGTGTCAGTTTGCGGGAAAAAGCACCCACCCTTTGGACAGGATATCACCCACAATGGGGCGATGAACGATCATCGATAAACGAACTCAAAGTGACACAGCAACAGGGGGTGGATCGGCGCACTTTTCGCCGCTATTTGCCGGCGGTGGATTCAAAATCACTCACCCCGCAAGCCTAGCGCTTTGGCGTTTGCCGGCAGCAGATCCGAAATCCGAAAGCTTGTGTGAGCCCTAGAAGGAGCATATTCAATATTCAATATAGCTTGGCGTGGTGTTCGGCGATTTCCTGCGCGATCCGCTTAAAATTTTCTTCAACAAGCCTGAAGTCGCCCAACAATTCGCGCGCGGTGGACACCATCAAGGCAAACCTTTCGTTCACCTGCACCGGCGTGTAGATCGGGACGGCGCCAGTCGCCCGAATTCGGTCGATCTCCTCTTGGATGCGGGCAGCATCGGTCTGCAACTGCTGAATGCGGACGTTGACGTCAGTGGTGGTATTTTTGAGGATGTCCTCCAGTCCGGCGAAGATGCTTTCCAGCCGGCTCTCAGTACCCACGAAACCGGTGTTGCCCTGAAGCTGTTCCATCCACAGCAGCGCCTTCTCCGAACCGGAGGTCAATTCAAACACCGGCTCATTCGAATCCTCGCTGTAGAATTTCCGGAGGAACCGGTGCGCGTCATCACACCAAATTCCCAAATACTGGACCGAGGTCATCGGATAGCCCTCAGGATCATCATGGCGCAGGTCTTCCAGATAGGCATCAAGCAGCGCGCGGAGCTGGCCTTCCGGCAGCGTCGCCCGGTGCTGGGCTTTGAAGGCGTGCGAAAGAAACCCCAGCACCATCGCTGCGTTCTGACTACGCAGCAGACCCGCTGCCGGATGCTCCAGCAGAATTTTGATTTCCTGATACGTCACATGACAATTAATGAATTTGTTTCCGGCATAATTTGGAAAGGCCGGAGGCTTCCATCCGCCCAATTCTAAAACCCCATCCTATTTTGCCGTTCTCCAAGCAGCGCCGCATAACGCAGCTTTGCCTCTTCGGACAGAAAGCTTCGTCCCAGTAATTCGCGCCAGACTGGCAATGCCTTGGCGAACCGCGAAACCACGTCGTTCAAGACCGCATCGTTGATCTGCAATCGATCCCGCCCAAAATACTCCAGCACATCCCGGCGCGTGAGCCTTGATTTTTTCCCATTCAGCGGCAGGGCCAGTTCTTCCTTGGCATTTTTCAAGGCGATGGTTGTGTTCAGAAAATCATATGCGGGTGCCAGTTCAACTTTCCCGTCGCGGGTAACCAGCGAGAAGTTTTTCAAGTGCATGTCCTCGTTGCCCACCAGAAAGCTAAATAAGGTTCGCTCAACCAGCTTCACCCGCTCAATGGCGGGGAAGGTGCAGAACCGGTCTATCACGCCCGCCACTTTCTCCATGGACGAATCGTATTTGGTATCGCGGCTGGCGCCACTGAGCTGTGCAAAATCTTCCTGCGGAATGCGGCTGCGCCCGTCGCGGTCAAAACGTTTGATGAAGTAGGTTAGCGACTGATCGACCGAGCGCACCAAGCCATGGACGGGAACCTCGATTCGGACGGTCGCTGCCAGGCGCATGGTCAGATCCTCGTTCTCCGGTAGTTCCGGAAAGTCCGCACTTTGTGGTTTCAAAATAAATTGCCCGCTACGATCCACGACTTCAAACTGCCCTTCAGAGATCCGCAACACCGCGCTTAATTTCAATTGCAATCCTTGGATGGACATCTTGCCGGCCCGACTGATTGCTTCCTGGCGCTGCTCTTCGGCTGAAAAATTAAGCGGAGCTAAGGATTTCAAATTACGGTTAAGGAGCCGCAGCCCTTCCGCCGAATAATCGGCATTTTCCTGGAGCGGTTCGTAGGTGATGGGGCAATACTTCATTTGACCTCCCGCACCGTCAGCGAACCGACGACATCTTCGCCGACAATCAGCAGTTGTTGAAACAGGTCCCCTTTGTCCACTTTGTGTATCCTGAGCAAAGCCTCGAGCTGCACGCCCTCGGGCAGCAGTCCTTCAAAGACCGGCGGAAACCCATCGAACTTGTAGGTCTCTGCACGTACCGGCAGGGCCAATGAAATTGGCTCGCCCTGATAGCCCGGCGCATAGGTGAACTGGTAATGTCTCCGCTCGGATTCTTCCAAAACACCCGCCAACATGCCCTGTTGATGAACTTCGGCTTTTCTCATGGGTGCGTGGTTTGTTGGCTGGCCAATTTTCTCTGTCGCTCAAGAACCGGACTTTGCAGCACCACTTGGATATTCAATGCGGCCAGAACTTTTTTGAGGGTATCGAATTGAACAGATTCCTTCCCATGCTCAATATCGAACACGACCGTTTTGCCAACGCCGGCAAGTTTCGCAAGGGCGCTTTGGCTCAGGCCACTCACTCGGCGATGTTGCCGCACAATATCCTTTAATTCATCTTTCATTGCCGCTTTAGCAGTAAATTTTAGGTGCGACATGAACTATAGCAGCCGTTCATTGAATCTGTCAATAAAGATTACTGCCAAAGCAGTAATAGCGCCTAAGATTAATCTGTTCGTTATGGTGGAAACAAAAACTGCACTATAATTACCGCTTTGGCGGCAATTTAATGCTCAGTCGAGGCAATTCCTGGTGTTTATTACCCATCTTTGCCGCCAGCCGGCCAGCTTGGCCACTGTCGACCGCAAAGTGTTTGGGGCCGCGCGAGAAAGGCGTACGCCCGCCAACGACACTGCCTGGAATTTTCAAACCACGATTCAGGATCCACCCGCGGCACCCCAAAGACACCGCTCCTGCTTAGCTTGGCCACCCAAGAGCATGCGTTACAACACTGCCGTGGTGAGTTCCGGGCAGAAGAACCGAGTTAATTCCTTGTTCCTGTGAAGCGCTCGCCTTGCCGCCTCCGCCTGTTGGGGCGCTTCGGGGTTTACGAGGCCATCCTTCCCGTAAAAGGCATAAAGGACCTCGTCTGTACCCCGGTGGGGCGCGTGGCCGTTGGTGAGCAGAACTCCGGTCACTGCTGAAAGGAATTTCGGCTCCCAATCGTTTATACGAATACTCATCCCCTTCGTGGTGCCGATGGGCTTTATCGACGAGACACGATTCGCACGACGTTTTGGATTTGAATTGAACCAGGAGTATAGCGCCGAGCTGGACCACGCTCTCACAGCCGGCTGGTTAACACAGCAGGAGAATCGCTGGCAGATGAGGTGTGGCCAGCTTGGCCGCATGCACGCGATTCGAAGTCTGTTTTATACGGCGCAAGCACGGCGGTGGCTGATGGCCTGTGGCGGACATTGGCATCAAAATCGGAGCAGATCCAATGATCTCAGTCCTCAAATCGGACCACTTTTCTTAATCACTTTTTTGAGCGTCTCACAGGCTTCGTCAATTACCCGGTCGAGTGATTTGTTGCCGCCGAGAGAATACATGACGAAATTGGTCCCGAGGATATCCGTTGGGATTTTAAGTTTTTTGCCCCGGGGAGCGATCACGAAAGCGCGCTTTCGCTCCAATGCGCCCATGAACAATCCCAGTTCGAAGATTACATTGTCACGAGGACCTGCTTGGCGATTGCCCTTGCTGAAAATCACGTCATCTGGGCCAAAAACCATTACCGCAAAATCAGAGCGCTGGGCGTGCTCTTCAAGAGACTCAAGCGTGAATTTTCCAGGTTCGAATACGTCCTTGTGGGTCCATACGACAGCCTCCGCAATTTTTTCCAGCGACTTTTTCACCGCCAAGGCGGCCCTTTTGGATTCCGTCGAGGATCCGATGAACACACGCGGAACGATGTTCCTGGGCCGAACGCCCTCAAGTCGCTGCCGCAACCGATCGGCAACTTGTCCGACCAATCGTCTCCATAGTTCAGGATACGTGCGTGCAACCTTGGCAAAGTCGGCTTCTGAAACAACAGCCACAATGCAATCCTCCTTGGCGACGATCGAAGCGCTGCGCTTTTGCTGCACGTCAATCACCGCCATCTCTCCAACACAATTCCCGGCCGACCGCTGCGCAATTTCGCGGTTATTACGAACCACTGCGACTTTGCCCAGCAGGATGAAGGCAAGGTCGTTCGTACCATCCCCCTGTTTGATTATAATTTTACCAGTCTTGTAATAGCGGAGTTCGCGGTTTTCGCACAAAGCTCTGGCGATAGGTTCGCTCCCTTGAATAATCTTTTGCTCCTTCAACGCCTCCACACAAAGGCGATGACCATTGGCGCCGGTAAATCTCGTGTATAGTGAATTCTGCTGTTTCATGCAGTCTTTAAGGTTTTGGTCAGGGTTTCAAATTCGCGAGTCCCGTCATCTCCATGGCTCCACTGTCCCCATTGCTTGGGCCATTTTGTAATTCCGTAGCGATACCCGTGGAGATGTCGTGTGATGAGGCTGTCGATGTTGCGGATACACCAAGTGCTGCCCGCGGTGACGATCGCGTTCGACCCGGCGCGGCTGTTCCACAGTTCGTCGAGATTCCATCGCCACTCTTCGTCCAACGCATAACAGAGGTAAGGTTTGCGTGGAATATGCCAGTCCAGTTCCGGCCGAATGAATGGCGCGTCAGTAGCGGCAACCGGCAGCGCGTTCATCCAGTCGGGCCACACCAGCAACTCGATTCCGACGATCGTCTCCCCAGATTCACCATGCTCTCGCAATGGGAGCCTGCCCTTTAAAATGATCAGCGGATCGGGGTTCCTGAGCGCCTTGCAGTGGTCCCGGCACAGCGGGCGGCATGCGATTGACTTTGGGTGACCCAGCAAACCATGCAGCGCCCCGGCGAACGTCAGTCGGAATTCTTCCGTGAAGAAGCTCTTCACCGGCAATATGGCCTGGGTTGTGGAATCGAAATTGTCGCGGCTTTCTCTACGATTTCGATCTTGGATGCGTTATCGGACTTGCCAGCCTCAAGTGCAGCGTCTCGGACTTTTTTCAGCGTGATTTCCGTCCCTCGCCAAAATTCAGTTCCCGGCATTTTGGAGAATAGCGTCCGGACGATTGGATAAGCGGCTTGATAGTCGGTGTTATGGATAAGCGTCTCCCCGCCCTTGCCGAAGTTTTGGGCTTCTTCCGCAATGGCCAGCGGTGCGCCGGCACCAATCAGAAATTTTCGGGACAGCGCGGACACCGGCGCCACCATGCAACAGCCATCGCCGGCAAAGGTCATCCCAATTGACCACGAAACTTTGCTGAATATGCCGGCCCATTGATGCTTTCGACCGTCAGGGGTGTTGGCGGCAAACGATTGCCATTCTTCGACGAGGGCAATCCAGTCCTTGCCTCGAAATGCATCTAAGACGCCGGTCGGTGGTATCAGAAATGACACACAATCGCCCGCCCACGGCATGCGGACGGCACCATAGTGCCATTTCTCAAAATAATCTCCAAACTCGAGGATTTTAATAAATCCCTTGGCAATGGCCTCAACAGCTGCTTCACCTTGTGCAAACGCAGAGGCTACTAGGCTGGAAAACCCGTCGAGGTCGGCGCGCAAGCAAAAAGCCCGCATTCGCATTGGCTGGTCGGTGGAGAAATTGCCTTGGTCAATGAGATCGCTTGCCTCCACCAACGCGAAATTTTGCGTCCTGTTTGCCATGAGTGCTCGGTGGGTTCGGTAGGTGTTTAGAACGTGGCGAAGCTGGCCTTCCAACGCGGCGTTCTCAAACGAACTCAGAATTGGAAGATGATCCCGATCACGCAAATTCAAGGCAAACCATGCGTCTCTGCATGGACGCCCAAGCAGTTTCTGCACCCAACGGCCGGGGATTTCAGCGTGGCCTGCTGGAGTCTTGCCGTACAACAGTCGCTTCGCCGGCCTATTGGCCGATGGCCCAAGCGAAATCGCCGACGAGTTGGATGAACTGCCGCGGCGGACAATGACCGACTCACCATGGTCCAGACAGATGGCAAAGCCATGCCAATCTTCGCCCATGTCGTCGGCCAGCGTTTCGTTCAGGACTTTGGTGAAAATGTAACCGAACCGGAGTGCCGCCTCCGCAGCTTCCTCAACGTCCTCGCCGTCCTTGTGAAAATGAAGGACATTGCCGTGCAATTCCAGCAGTTCCAAACCGAACAGATTGGCCGCCGCCAGGCCGGCGTGGGCATATTCCTCAATTAAGCTGAGATATTTCCGGGCCGCTTCATCGGATTCCGCTGTCTGGATGCCGGCAACCGGGCGAAGTTCCGAGTACAGGTGCACCCCCTTAGCCCAGGCGTAACCATTTGCCTTCTGGCGCAGAAGGTCGCTGAGTGCAAATTTGCCGAATATCGGCCCTTGTTGGAGCACTGTTGTGCCCCCTGACTGATTCAATGTGTCTAACATATATTGTGCGATTGTGCCCGGGCGAGCTCCAAGGCTTCGTTTGCTGGTTCTGATCCGGATGGCTCGCCGTCCGGTTTCACCACTGACTACGCATCTTTGCCCTAGCTGCTAAACTTGGACTCAAACGCACAAAAAAAAACCTATTGTGGCATTCCTAGCGCCTGAACGCAACCTGTGGTGTGGTGCGGTTTAACGGGCACCTGATGGGTAATTCGCATCAGGTCGGAGAATGGAACAAAAAAATCGAATATTTATTGTTCCGTTGTCGGCTGAATTCCGAATCACAGTTGGGAGCCGGGCGGCGGCGGGGTTGTACATCTTGATATACCGGTCCAAATATGATTCACTCAACTATATGTGGGTTGCAGATGCAGATGATGAGGAACTGGATCTTCAGGCGCGCGTCGAGCTCCTCGGGACTGATGAGGACAGAGAACACGCGATTGGTTTGCTCTTTTCTCGTTATGAAAGATCCCTCATGAAATTTCTGGCCGACAGGTTTTCGGACCTTTCGTCCGATGATCGCGCATCGGCGATTCACGATGCGTTCAGAATAATCCACGCCAAAGCAGTGAACCGGACGTTGGATGTTGATTCGCCTCTGCATCCCCTGCTGTTTACAATCGCCAAAAGGCGCGCCATCGATTTGCGGCGGATGGCGTCCTGCCGGATTCGTCCGGATGTGGAATTGACCGAGGAGGTGGGAAAATATTTAGCCGGCACTCAGACTGGGCAGGATTGGCGGCTTCTGGTCACACTGGAGAAGGCCGATGAAGTTGCAGTTGAATTTCGCCAATTCGTTGGAACATTGAAGGGGCAGCAACGCCGGGTGGCTTCGGTGATGGCCGATTTTCTACCGGACTGGCTGACGGATCAAGAAATTGCAGACGAGCTGCTGGTGCGTACAAAGTTGAAAATCACAGTGATGGAGGTGAAGGGTGCGAAGAACGCCCTCATGGCCAAATTCCGCGAAATCTTGAAACGCAAACTCTTTTGACCTATGGCAGAATCTGAAACACCCTCACGCCGGGAAGAGAAGGCGGTTCAAGCGCTGATATCGGCTGCCTTGCATGTTCGCGACGCGGAGGTGACCACCGACGAAATAAACCCTTATCTTGCCCGAGAATTTGTGTTGTCGGCCGAAGATGAAGCGGCGCTCAAGCGAATAGGGTCCCGACCTTTGATTTCGGGAGCGTCAACTGGCGCAGTGCCGCTGGCTGAACTCGTCGAGAGTGAAGAGTTTATGGCCTTGCACCGCAAACAACCCGGTCAGGGATTCTCGCCTAAGACTGAGGAAGAAATTAAACGGAAACGCCAGGAACTCCTTGAAAAACTGCGAAAGAAGAAAGGCAGTAGTTGACTGAACCTCAGATAGAGATGCTGGCTGACGAGGTCGTATCGGCATTCGGCCTCGAAACACCAATTGATCTGGAACGAATTGCCCGTGAAGAGGGGATTGAATTAGTCGAGGGAGATTACGGGGACGAATTCCACGGCCGTATCGAATACCTTGCCGAGGTGGAAGCCTTTGTAATTTACCACCCCAGCCTCGTTATGGGTCAATACCCGGCGCGAGTGAGGTTTTCCATCGCGCACGAACTTGGCCACTTCTACATTCCACACCATCGAGATATCTTGCTCAAGGGCCAAGTCCACTATTCCCAAGAAGGATTTCGGAGTAAAAATCAAGTGGAGCACCAAGCGGACACATTTGCTGCGGCCCTGTTGATTCCAACAAAAATATTGAAGGACCGAATGGGACGACGCGGATTTCTAAGCCTTGATCAAATCTTGACGTTGGCCGAGGAATGTAAAGCCAGCGTTCAAGCCACAGCATTCCGCTACACCCGATTCACTCGGGAGCCACATTTGGCACTGATTTCCGAAAACGGAAAAGTGCTCTATGGTTTTGGGTCAGAACAAGCGCGTTTTTGGGGATTCGGAAGTGTTCGTGATATCCCCGTACCAGATGGAAATCCGACAAAAGAGGCTTTAGAAATCAACGGAATCCGAGAGGCCAAGACCGACGTAAAAACTTGGTTTCCACTCAAGGAGAGCAACGCTGAATTATGGGAGGAGGCAGTCCAACTGGGCAGCTCTAAACGCGTGCTGACTCTCCTGTCCTGGGCAAACTTCAAAGCCTGACGTCAGGTTTGGCCGTTGCCTATGCCAGGCAGCAGGTAATCCTGACTGAATTTGACACGATGCGACGGCGCAGGCAATGTGAGCAACACGGTATCAATTCCCCAGGCAATCGCGGTAGAATTTTCGGATCTTTGCGCGCGAACGCCAAACCGACGTATCCACGGCGGGTTTTACCGATTCCAAGGCTTTGTAGAAGGCCGGTTCGTTCTTCTTGTGCTGAGACGAGCAACGCAGCAGCGACGAAACGACCACCTTGCATGCCTTTTCCAAAAACCACTCCAAATTATACCGTTGGCAATCCCAGCGGCTCATGTCCCGCAGGAACCCAGCCTTCAACCCCGTGGATCGCAGCACCCGATTAAAAACGGTCAGGGAAGCCAACTCCGCAAGTTGCGCCCGCTTCCGGCGTTTCTGATTGGCAAACTGGTAAATCGTATCACGGAATACGGAATCCACCCGGGTCCAGGCGACCGCTTCAGCGCGGGATTTTTCCGAAGCATCATAGTCACTAAACAGCCCGTGGGCGGAATCCTCGAACAGTTCCTGTTTGCGTTTGCCCTTCACAGCGCCTTGAGCCGAAGCCACGGCGGCGAGGACTTGGGCGAGACGCTCCTTGGGGATGCCCAGCTCACCAAAGCGGAGTTTCTGTTCCCCTTTTTTGCGCTCCAGATGAACGCCCTGACGGCGAAAGTAACGCTGGAGCGATACCAGCGACGGCAACTCAATCATCAAATCGCTGGGGTCAACCTTGTTCTGATTGTTGGACCGAAACGCCACCTTGGATTCGATGTCGTTCAAAATTTCGGCGTTATCCACCTCCACGAATTTTACAATCACGCGAGCGGAGCTCTTGGCGAGGTGTTTCATCACGTTGGGATTGCCCAAGTAAGAAACCGTCTGCGCGCCATTCACAATCGTGGCGGAGCGCATGATGACGCGGTTCCCGCGCTTTTGAATCTTATCACCCGTGACCGTGATGCCATTATGGGAGAAGACAAATTCATGGGGATGCTGTTGAATTGTTTCCAACATGCCACTACGAACGCGCCGGGCCGTCTGCCCCCGCAATGCGTAACGAATGTTGCCAGCAAACAAAACATTGCCGTGACGCTCGAAAGCCAAGCCCAGCTCGCGCGCGGAAACGGTAAAAATCCAGACCGAAGTGCCGTTGGCATCCGCGACTTTTCGGGGCGGCGTGGCACTGGCAATTCTAAACTCATCCAGACGAGGGGTTCTGCCCTCAGTGTAATTGCGCTCCAAGTTAGCCAAGAGATCCGTGTCGTGAACCTCAATGTCCTGCGCCTGCAACGAACGTTTCTGGCCAGAGTCAAAGCGCGAGGGAGAAATTAGAATGTAACGATGACGGCGCCGCTCGTCGCGAAGACGCCGATACAATGCGTGAAGTTCGTCACGGCAGCCTGCCAACCAAGTTTGAAACTCATCCAGCGGACCGTTGAGCGCCTGGATGGCCGCGTGAAAACGATCCAGATCCTTTTCCGTAGGCGGCTGGCCGAAATACTTGGACTGAACGATCAAAACCTCATTGCGACTCTGGTTCTCCAGAGGCCACGCGATGGCGTCGATGCCGCCATCACGCCAGCCATCCACAAAATTAACGCGTTCCCGGCGGATTTCGTAATCGTAGCCATTCGCCGCCAGCCACCAGTAGATGAAAGCCTTCCAGGCCGGCTCACCAACATACTCTTTTTTCAGAGTCTGTTTGATTCGATCTTTGAGTTGCATGAGGCGGATGGCGAATTTATTGGTTCATCGGTTCACCCGGCGGCCGAAGACTTCGGGATGCTGGGCGATTTGAGCATCGAGGTCCCGATCGTAACGGATGGGGATGACGCGGTAGCCGCGATTGGTCAGTTCCCGGCGGAGTTCAATATCCCGCGCCGCCTGGGCCGGTTCGTCATGCACGGAGCCATCGCAGAACACACAGACATTCGGCGTGTAGAAAAAGTCCGGGAGGCAACGCGGTTCGCTGATGAGTTTTTGCGCTTCATCCGGCAAACGGTGAAAACCGTTGGCGAGCGCATCCAGAAAACGCCGTTCAATTTCCGAACGTGAATCGGTCAAGGAACGCAGCCACGCCAAGTGGGCATTCCAATCGCGACCGGCAATGCGCGGGAAGGTACGGCTGCCGGTGAGGTCAAGCAAATGCTGGCGCAGGCGATGACGATCCAGCAGCACGGATTCCTGCTGGTTGCCAAAACTCATAAGGCATTCATAGCACGCCGCCAGACAGGTGGGCCGTTGGTCGGTTCCGGCGGGATCAAAATGACACCGCTCTAGTGCCTCGACGGCCAGCCTGGAAAACGCGTCGGCTTCCTCAACGAGCCGGCGCAAGGCACCAACTCCGCCTTCGCCGGATTCATAAAACAACAACGCCCGTTGTTCGCCTTCGCCAATGCGCTCGGCACCGAGTTCGGATTCCTCCAATTGGAACAATTGCTCCATGCCGCGTTGGAGGGCGTATTGTAACGTGGCCTCCAAGCCAGCGTCGCCACGCAATTCCGGCCGGAGCAAACGCACGAGCAGCAAATTTTGCGTGGACTGGACGGATAATTGCAACCGTTCCAACCGGCGCGGGCGGGGAGCGGGACCGGTGGCGGGCGGCGGCGCATTCAATACTTCGCCACTTTCCATATCCACCAAAAAGCCGGGAGCATCGGCCGTCCGCCACCCACGGTTCACCCGGATCAAGGCAGCCGCTGGACCATACGTCAGCCGCAACACAGCCGTTTGTCCAACCATGACATCGGCCTCAACAATGCGGCGCGCTCCACCCGGCTCGTGGGCAAACTGGTAAGCGACCCGCAAGTCAAACCCGCGCCGACGCCGGTCTTCCTCATCACAAGTGATGCGTTCCCGGCGGCGGCAGCGAACATTGGGCTGATCCAAGACGGACAGCAACTCGCTGTTGACCGGGTCAAACCGGGTATCGCAATCAGGGCAGCGGTCCAGTGTCGTCTCACAGAAGCTGCCACAAACTTTGCAAAAGCGCTTCTGGCTGCGCCGTTCTTCGAGGCCACCGGGCGGTGACTGGAAGCTGACGATCTCCCATTTGGCCCCCTCGTGATATACGATGTTGTTCGGGCCGAACTCGCGCAACGCGAGAAAGCGCGGGCGGGAAATATATTCCCCTTCATCGCGGGGAATCCAAGCGCGCACGGGCAATGCCGGGAAATTGTAGCCGGGCAAGAAACCTTCACTTGCCAGATAACGGTAGGGATAGAAATCGCTTTCCTCGCGGTTGGTGGAAATCTGCCGGAGCAAATTCAACTGGCGCAAGGCTTCTTCCTCCCGGCGGCGGGCCTCTTCCTGATCATCGCGCTGGCGCGCCCGCCGGAGTGCAATCTGCGCCTCGGTAAGCTGGCGGATGGCGGCCCGGAACAGTTCACGCCAACGATTGAAGGCCCGGTCAAAATTTGCCGGCGCTTCGGAAATGACCGCCTGCAGCCACGCATCGTTAAACCAGCCGGCGTTCGCGAGACCGGCCAGATCAAAGCGCAGAATCCGGCGGGCGCGTTCGCGAACTTCCGACTGCACCGCTTCCGTGAGTTGAATCGCACTGACAACTTCGAGTTTTAGCGGAAGCAGTTGTTCGTCGTCGGTATTGATGACCTGTTCGATGCTTTCGCCGAGGGGCAGGCGCACTTGCGCGAGCCACACCGCATGGAGATGAGCCCTCACCATCGCTTCATTCGCCACATCCAAGCGCGGCGGACGCACGCTGCCGGCGACCATGTCGGTGCGGCGCTTGAAAAAATACTGATCGTGGCTGTTGATCGCCCCACAGTAAGTAAAGATAAGGCCGGGTTGGCCCTGGCGACCGGCGCGGCCGCTGCGCTGCGCGTAATTCGCCGGCGTGGGCGGAACATTGCGCATGTGGACGAGATCCAAATCGGCGATATCCACGCCCAACTCCATGGTGGGCGAACACACCAGATAGGGGAGGCGGCGAAGTCCATCCCGTTCCTTGTGGGTGTCGGTGTTTTCCCAACGGAAGCGCCGCTCACGTCGCTCGCGTTCTCCGGGCTTCACCACCTGAGCGGTATGTTCACGCGCTTCAAGCGCGGCGAGGGCGGTGGCGGAGTCGCGGTAAAAGCGCTGGAAAAACGCATTCACCGGCGGCGGCGTTTCCGCATAACCATCCGAGCCCGTGCGGCGCGCGTAAAGCGGGTCGAGCGGCGGGGCGCTGCCATCGCCGAGCCGCCAAACTAGCCGAGCGGCATCGAGCTGATAAAACTGGTGGTCTTCCAGCGGGGGCAACCGACGCAAGAAACCCTGACCGACCAGGAGGGCGAGCAAGTTATCCAAGAATGTATCGAAACTCGCTGAGTCGATGTCCAATTCCGTGGACAAGAAACGCCCGAGTTTACTGCGAGCACCGAGACTGAAGCCCTCGGCAAGCCGTTGCGACTGGCCTTCGCGCACGAACCGGTTGGCGGTGCGCAATTCGGGCGCGCTTTCATCCAGACCCCAAAATTCATTCAGGTGCTGTTCCGCGCGCCGACGAATCTGTTGCTGATTCGTCTCCTCCAGACAACGGCAGGCAATGGCGAGCTTGCGCCGGAACTGGTCCAGAAATGCGCGCAGCAAGCGCTCACGCCGGGCGGGGTCCAAAGCGGCGAGAATCGGGTTAAACTGCCAACGAGCATCATCCGTGCATAATTCCGACAAACCCCGATAGCCCACCCGAAGCAAACCCACACTTTCCAAGTTTGGCTGCACGACCCGCCAACCGCGCCGTAGGTCTTCGTAGATACGGTACTCGGTCAACTCCGTGAATACGCGCAGGACATCCGCCGCCGCCGGGGATAGGGGATCCAGTTCGGGACTCTTGGCAATCTCGTGAACTGACAAACCGCACGACCGCACGACAGCTTCGGCCACCTGATCAAAAGTCAATTCGGTATGCTGAAGGAGAGCGGCGTGCAACGCGGAGCGGAGCAGCGAGACATGAATAAAAT
>Ga0182030_10014609_pt1 | contig 15478 bp, 15 predicted proteins | sample 812S3MmetaG_FD_121299 | JGI IMG/M metagenome (GOLD analysis project Ga0182030, IMG submission 121299) | Permafrost microbial communities from Stordalen Mire, Sweden - 812S3M metaG (Illumina Assembly) | ecosystem: Environmental > Terrestrial > Soil > Wetlands > Permafrost | place: Sweden... | reverse complement strand
GCAGGCGGCCCCAAGGCTCTGGCGTCCGCCGTCGAAGTGAACGAGGATTCTGAGGAGCTTGGCCAGCGCGACATTGCCCGCCGACGCCCCACTCGCAAAGACGTGGTCATCGGGCTTTCCGCTTCGGGAAGAACACCCTACGTCGTCGCCGCAGTCGCCTACGCCCGCGCGCGGGGGGCCAAAACCGCCGCCGTGACCTGCAACTATGACACCCCCCTCGCTTCCGCTGCCGATATCGCCATCGTCGCTGATGTAGGTCCGGAAGTTATCTCCGGATCTACCCGCATGAAGGCCGGAACTGCCCAGAAAATGGTCCTGAATATGATCACCACGGGCACCATGACCCGGCTGGGCTACGTGTACGAAAACCTTATGGTCAACGTACACATGCAGAATTCCAAACTCGTCGAGCGTGGCATCCGCATCCTCATGCGCGCTTGCAATATCGACCGTGAAACGGCGGTGAACACCATCAAGAGCGCCGGCCGCAGCGTTCCCGTCGCCTTGGTCATGCTCAAAGCGAAGGTAGACAAGCCTGAAGCCGTCCGTCGCCTCGCTAAATCCGACGGCAACGTCCGCCTGGCTATTGAAGACACCGTCCTCGAGCTTTGATAGATTGCCGATTCCCCGCTGCTTATAGAACTGCGCGCTGAATTAGAACTTCATCCCGTCGCAATTGCGCCCTAAGGGCGTACCTTTCACAACAACGCTTGCCAGGTCCCGGTCCCCAACTGCGATTTACACTGGAAATTCAGGAGTAACTTCGCATCATGGATAAGTTTGTAGTTCGGGGCGGCAATCCGCTGGTTGGCACCATTCGTGTTTCCGGCGCGAAAAACTCCGCCCTTCCTTGTATGGCAGCCGCCATCCTCACCGAGGACGACGTCACCCTGGAAAACATTCCCCAGGTCCACGACATCGAAACAGAGCGCAAGCTCCTCGCCTCCATGGGCGCCGAGGTAGAGCTTGGCTACGGCCGTGCCCAGCATCGAACCACCATCAGTTGCCGCACCCTCTCCGATCCCGTTGCCAAGTACGAAATCGTCAAGACCATGCGTGCCAGTTCGCTCGTCTTGGGCCCGCTCATCGCCCGATGCGGGATGGCCCGGGTAGCCATGCCCGGCGGCTGCGCTATTGGGGGCCGTCCAATCGACCTCCACTTAAAAGGCCTGGAAAAAATGGGGGCCGTCATTACCCAGGAGCACGGATACCTCGAAGCCCGCGCTGAGCATTTGCACGGCGCCCACATCGTCTTCGACAAAATCACCGTCACCGGCACGGAAGATCTCCTCATGGCGGCCGTCCTCGCTGACGGCGAAACCGTCTTCGAGAACTGTGCCCGCGAGCCCGAGGTAACCGACCTGGCCGCCATGCTCAACGGCATGGGCGCGAAGATCGAAGGCGCCGGAACTCCCACCGTCCGGGTCATGGGAGTCTCAAAGCTGCACGGCGTTCGTCATCGAATCAATCCAGACCGCATCGAGGCAGGCACATTCCTGGTTGCCGGCGCCATCACCGGTGGAGACCTGATCGTCTCCAACTGCAACCCAGCGCATCTCGGCGCCATCCTCGCCAAGCTTCAGGAAGCGGGAGTTCGCATCGACATTCTGAATTCCGAGACTGTCCGCGTCCGAGCCGATGGGGATCTGCGCGCAACCGACATCTCCACCCAGGAATACCCGGGGTTCCCCACAGACATGCAGGCCCAGTACATGGCTCTTGCCACGCAGTCCGAAGGCGTTTCCCAAGTGCGCGAAAATATTTTCGAAAACCGCTTCATGCACGTGCAGGAGCTCGTGCGTATGGGCGCCAATATCGCGGTCGATGGCCGTACCGCCACCGTTCGCGGACGCACCTCACTCTCCGCCGCTGCCGTCATGTGTTCAGACCTGCGCGCCTCGGCGTCGCTCGTTTTGGCAGCCCTCGTGGCTGACGGCGAGTCCATCCTCGATCGCGTTTACCACATGGATCGCGGTTACGAGCGAATCGAAGAAAAGCTCCGCGGCGTGGGCGCCCAGATTCGCCGCATGGGCAACGTCTTTGCCTCACGCGAGGAAATCGTCACAGCTGGCTGAATGCTCAAATGAACGCAATCGAATGAAGGATCCGGCTCGAGCGCTGGATGATCAACCTGTTTCGGCAGAGAGCGTTACCGCTCTCTCCTGAAAATCTACCCCTTCCAAAACCCGCTGAGTTAGAATTCCTTTAGTAACCCCTCTTCGTCTCTAAACAACCGGCCAGTACCTGATACTTTTAGTACCTTCGTGCGAACAAAGGTTCTCCGGGTAACACCATTCGGGGATGAGCAATTCCGTCGAAATCAGGGATGCTTGAAGGAGCGCACCGCTAACGCTTTTTCCGTAAAGGTGTAGACCGGAGCCACAACCGCTGAGCTGATTTTTCTCAAGAAAATCAACACTCACTTGCCTTCTGGAACTTCACGCTATTTCGGAAAACGGTCTGCAGAAGTCTCTTCAGAAAGGAGGAGAGCGATGGATTGGTCAAAATTGCCGGATATCCTGGCGATCGCCGCCCTCGCGTTCGCCTTCTTCTCCATCCTGAAGCGAAGCCACACCCCCACTCACCGCCTCTGGCTCGTCGGCTGGGTGTTCATCGCCATTCATTTCGTCGGCTTTTCTGTCATGACTTTGCCGGGTCTTCCCGGTTTATTGGGAGAGATCGTCGGCGTCACCTCGCTGGTCGAAGCGGCTATTTTTTTTATGTGGGCCACCGTCCCGCAGCAGACAGTCGTCAGCTCACGGCGTATGGCCGCCCTGACTCTCTTCTCAACCGCCCTTTATATTTTCCTGGCTTGTCTTGCCGACGTCCGCACTTGGGAATATGACGCTTCCGCTGTCTTCGTCGCCTGCGGCCCACTCGGCGTTGGCCTGTATTACCGCAAATTCGGACAGCATACTCTGCGATGGCTCACTGCCGTCTTGCATTTCATGTTGGGGGTAGCCCTGGTTCTCAACAACCATCTTGCCGGCGGCAACATCGACCTGGGCGTAAACGCCGTGCTCTTCACCGTCTACTTCGAATGCTGCCTTTACTTCTGGTATACCCATCGGCAGCGTACTACCGGATCTGTCATTACCGTGCTCGGCTTTCTTGCCTGGTCTCTGGTCTTCGTACTTGGCCCGCTCAAAGACGCCTATTTCCCCTTGGTTCACCTTGAAAACGAAGTCTGGAACCTGCCCAAATATGTAGTCGCCGTTGGCATGCTGCTCCTCCTTCTTGAACGGCAGATCGAGCGCTCACAGTATCTAGCCCTGCACGATGACCTCACCGCCCTGGCCAACCGCCGTTTGTTTCAGGATAGGCTCAACAGCGCGATGGAACGCGCTCGCCGTTCCGGCACATGCATGGCGTTGCTCCAGATCGACCTTGACCGATTCAAGGAGGTAAACGACGCCCATGGCCATCACGTCGGAGACCTTTTGCTGCAGCATGTCTCCGTTCTTTTTGGTTCGCGGGTCAGACGGTCGGATACGGTCGCCAGAACAGGCGGCGACGAATTTTCTCTCATCCTCGAAGAACCGGCTACCCGAGAGGATGCCGAACTCGTCGCTGAGTCCCTGATTGACTTGCTAGCCGAGTCAGTGGAAATAGCCGGCAGGCGCATCCGTATTGGCGCCAGCATTGGTATCGCTGTTTATCCGGAAGACGCTCACAACGCCGACTCTCTTTGCATTGCAGCCGACTTGAAAATGTATGAGGTCAAGCAGCTTCAGCGCGAAAAGCCCGTCGAACAGGCGGAAGCAGCGCGCGTTCCCCGCCAAAGTCACACCATGGCAAGCTGAGTTGATTCCATTTTCATTGATGAAGAAACAGAAAGGCCGCCCATTCGGACGGCCTTCGTTTGGTCATTTGTTCAGTCAGGTTAGTTTCCTGATCCAGGACCGCGACCTCCGCCCCCAGGACCAGGACGGCCACGACGGCGACGTCGGCGATTGCTGTTTGGACCACCCGGTCCAGGACGGCCGCCACCCGCGGGAATGCCGGGTGCGCCGGCCACGGGCTGCGAAACCGGCCCATCGGCCAGGTTGAAGTTTGGCTCGTTCTCCTCATCGAACTCTTCCGCTTCGCCCTCTTCGAAGTCTTCGCCACCCTCGATCAGGATGGTGCTGGCATTCGAACTGGGCTGTCGCTCATCAAATTCATGACGAGGACGCGAGGGAGCAGATGGAGCCGAAGAAACAAAGCGCTCAGGCGCAGCAGCTTCCGGAGCAGAGTACGAGCTAGGTTCCGGGGTCGTATCCGCAATGCCCAGCTTGGCCTTCTGTTCCTTGATCAGTGCCTTGCGGCTCAGCTTGATGCGGTTGCCTTCGATGGCCAGCACCTTCACCATCACCTGATCGCCCTCGCGAAGTTCATCCTTCACTTCCTTCACGCGATGCTCAGCGATTTCGGAGATATGAAGAAGTCCATCTGTCCCCGGGAACAATTCGACAAATGCGCCAAACTCAGCCAGGCGAACAACCTTGCCCAGGTAGGTTTTGCCAATCTCCGGCACGGCGGTCAGGTTGTTGATGATAGCCAGTGCTTGCGCCAGACCCTCAGCATCGCTCGAAGCAACATTGACGCGACCGGTGTCGTCAACATCGATCTTAACGCCCGTCTGTTCGATGATGCCGCGAATCGTCTTGCCGCCGGGTCCGATCAGGTCGCGAATCTTGTCCGTCGGAATATGCACGGTGCGAATCTGCGGTGCATACTTCGAGCGCTCCACGCGAGGTCCGTCCAGGTGAGCATCCATCTTGTCCAGAAGGAAGAGACGGCCAACCCGCGCCTGCTCCATCGCCTCCTGAAGGATCTGGCGAGTCAATCCGCCGATCTTGATGTCCATTTGCAGCGCGGTAATTCCCTTCCGCGTACCGGCGACCTTGAAGTCCATATCGCCATAGTGATCTTCCGCACCGGCAATATCGGTGAGGATGGCGTAATTCTCGCCTTCCTTCACCAGACCCATCGCCACACCAGCAACAGAACCCTTCAAAGGAATGCCGCTGTCATACAACGCCAGGCTGGCGCCGCAAACAGAAGCCATCGACGAAGATCCGTTCGACTCCAGAATGTCGGAAACGATCCGAATGGTGTAAGGCGACTCATCCGGGCTGGGCAGCACGGCCGAAATGGCGCGTTCCGCCAGGGCTCCGTGACCGATCTCGCGACGCCCCGTGCCCGTCATGCGGCCCGTTTCGCCAACTGAGAACGGCGGGAAATTGTAATGGAGCATGAAGGGCTTCTTCTGCTCGCCCTCGAAACCTTCCAAGCGCTGCCCATCATCGGTCGTACCCAGGGTGGCAGTCACCAGCGGCTGGGTTTCACCGCGGGTAAACAGGGCTGAACCATGCGTGCGCGGCAAAACGCTCGTTTCAATCGTGATTTCACGGATTTCATCAAAAGCGCGGCGATCCGGGCGAATACGATCCTTGGTGACCTGCTCCCGGAAGATGCGCTCGCGAACCAGTTCGTAGTAGGTGCTCAGCTTCTTCTTGGCTGCGGGATCATCCGCCGAAAGCTCCTTGGTCAGCTCCGATTTGATCTCCTTGATCAGGCTATAGCTCTCCGTCTTGGAGTGAGCCTTGGTATCCAGCGCATCCTTGAGCCGGTCGCCAACCTTGGCAAACAGCGCGTTGTAGTATTCCGTGTCCTCGACTGGAGCCGCGAACGCCCGCTTGGGCTTGCCAGCCAGGGCAACCAGCTGGTCAATCGCAGCGGCGATCTTTTTGATCTCTTCGTGAGCGAATTCAATGGCCGCAAGAATGTTCTCTTCCGACTCTTCCTTGGCACCACTCTCGATCATCGTGATGCCGTCTTTATGGCCCACGACGATGATGTTCATGCTGCTGGCCTTGCGCTCTTCGTAGGTAGGGTTGACGATGAACTCGCCATCGATGCGACCGATGCGCACCGCGCCCACCGTGGCTCCAAAAGGAATGTCCGACAGCGCGAGCGCAGCGCCCGCCGCGTTGATGCCGACAACATCGGGATCGTTCTCTTTATCCGCTGAGAAAACCAGCGCAATTACCTGAGTTTCGTTTCGAAATCCTTCCGGGAAAAGCGGTCGGATGGGGCGATCGATCTGACGGCAGGTGAGAATTTCTTTCTCACTCGGACGTCCTTCGCGCTTGATGAACCCACCCGGAATGCGTCCACCGGCGTAGGCATATTCGCGGTAATCCACGGTAAGCGGAAAAAAATCAATGCCTTCTTTGGGATCGGGGGAGGCGACGGCGGTAGCCAGCACGACGCTTTCACCCAGCGTCACAAATGCTGCTCCTGAAGCTTGCTTGGCGATGCGTCCGGTCTCAAAGACCAGCCGCTTGCCGCCAGTTAGTTCAACTGCGACTTCATGCTTCATACAGTCCTCTTTCGTTTATTCACTTGGGAAACTTGGGATGCGGACTTCGCCGGGGAGGAGTGGCGCATAGGCAAATGTGTTCGGGAAGGAGTGTACGGATGCCTTCCTCCCTGACGCCAACAACCCGTGCAAAGCCGATAGCTCTGCACGGGTACGGGCTCATGTTGCCATTCGCCGGGTACACCTAGGCTGCCAATCCTCCGCGAGGGCGCAGCCCCGACCACTTCTCGGTCTAGGCGATTCCTTGTCAAGGTTGAATTCGCTTACTTGCGGATGCCCAGCTTGCCGATTACGTCGCGGTAGCGGTCCGTGTCGTGCGTCTTCAGGTAATCCAGCAGACGACGGCGTTTGCTGACGAGCATCAAAAGTCCACGACGCGATGCGTGATCTTTCTTGTGAGTCTTGAAATGCTCGGTCAACTCGCCGATGCGCACACTCAGAATCGCAATCTGAACTTCCGGCGAACCGGTGTCGGAATCATGGGTGCGGAAGCGTTGAATCAGGTCAGTTTTCGTTGCAGATGCCAGCACAGCTTCTTGGTACTCCTCAATCACACAATCTCAATGTCTCTTTGAAGAGTACCACGATTTGCTCTGAATCTGCCACGAGGCGACACCGCGGCTTGTGACTAGAGCACCAAAAGCGAACCCCGCGAAGGGCTTCAAATCTCCCCCACACAACCTCCAAACCAAGTCTCCGGACCTCAATCTTCCCTGTTCGCTGCCACTTGGGCAAGAAATGCCTTACTTTTTCGGCTCGGGAGGAAGCGACATGGGCGAATTCGAGCTACCCAGCACGACAAACGGTTCGTAGGGCTCTCCTGATATCTGTGCCGGAGCTGACGGTGTCGTCGAAACCAGCTGGCGAAAGGTATCTATACTGCCTTGCAGACGTCAAAGAACGGGGCATCGGCACGCACAACCGAACACCCCCCTGTTCTGCTTGCATTCGCAATGAATTCGGCCCATTAACCCAGCCTCTCGGCCAACTCTTCAGCGGCCCGGCATCTTGCGTCAGGAACCCCACGCCCGGGAGAAGCTGCAGTCATTCATCCGAATTCAAGCCTGCTCAACCGTCTCGATTCTGCCAAGAGATCTGGCATCCCAACGTTCTTCGGAGTTTTCAAGACTTTCGTCGAACTTCGCGTTCCAACTGCCCGGCCCAGGCAAGGAAACTGAGAGGCTCCAAACGAGAGTTCCAAACAAAAAGAAAAACGTCCGATGTCTCCAGTGTTTCTGCCTTCTTGCCCGAAAATGTCTCGATGCGCCACTTCAGATATTCGCTCCGCCATGGCCTCAACCGATGACCGCGAGTGGCATTCCAAACAAAGCGCAAGGCGGCAAACATTTTGGTTCCCCGACTTCCAGTATAGAACCGGCCAAAATGCCGTGTTCGGCTTGCCCTGCATTCGATTCATGTGCTGCTCGTGGCAAGCTACAACTTATCGAACAGACTCCCCGATCCAAGCGCCGCAATCACGTTGGTCAAAGCCGTCTGCTGTGACTTGGTCAAGGACAACTGGCTGGAGACAGCTGCCAAATCCGCCTGCATGAGGTTTGTCTGCACTCCGGTCAACTGCGTTTCTTCAGAACTAGCTACGTCGGACGCAGCCGAAAGACGAGTCAGCGAATTGTCGAGCGTGACACGCTGTTCGCTGACGTAGTTCAGGGCACTATTCAACTCGGATAAATCGGAAACGCTGCCGCTTGTAGTACCGCTGGCAAAATCGGCGACAAGACGATTCAACGTACCTAGCACATCTGCAGTTGAGGAATTGAAAATCTGATTTCCAGGGACATTCAATTGGATCGTTTGCCCATTTGGGGATGTCAGGGTGTTGACATCGCTGTTGCCGCTGTACGTTACGGTCGCGGGAGTCGTGCTCGTATCCAGACTGAACGGAGCCCCTGAAGTTTGACTTCCCGCAAAGATATACTGGCCTAGATAACTGCTGTTGGACAACTGCACTACCTCGTCCCTTACTCCTGCAAGCTGACTTGAAATTGCCTTGAGGTCTGCTGCGTTCAACGTCCCGTTGCTTCCTTCCGTGGCCAACGTGACAGCCTGATTCAACTGCGAAATCACGCTGCCCAACGCGGAATCCGCTACCTGCAAGGAACCCGTGGTCAGACTCGCGGTTTGCGTGAAAGAATCGTCCCGCTGTATCTGGTTCAACAACTGCACATTCTGGGCAGCTGCCACGGGATCGTCCCCAACCGAGTTCACACGCAGACCGCTCGACAATTCGTTGGTCAACAGCTCTTGCGTCGACTGCGTCTGATCCAACGCCCCACTCAGATTTACCACGTAAAACGGATCGACTCGCATCTCGTCCTCTCACTCCATCTCGCCAACGCCTTCCCCCAAGACTCAAGCACACCTCAAGAGACAGCCGTTTCAACTCCCATGTTGATTGCCGAAGCGACAATGCTGTTGAGTATCGTGAAAACCTGTGAAGCAGCCTGGTAAGAACGCTGGTATTCCTGCAAAGCACTGGCTTCGTCGTTCAAATTGACCGCTGAAAGAGAATCCCTCTGCGACTGCAACTGCGTGACGGAAGCCGTTATCGCAGCTCCCTGCGTCGTGGCCTCCGAAACACTCGCCCCCAGCGTACTCACCAGGTTCGAGTAGAAATTCAAAGGTGTTTGACCGTTAATGATCGACTGCGTCGCCAGTGCCGACGCGGCAACCGCGTTCGCATTGTCGCCCGTACCCTGCCCAAGGGCGGCGGCGGCGATCTTATTCGGATCGGTCATAACCACACTCATCGAAAGCGCACTGCCGGCGACCTGCGCGGAAGCGCTGAAAATGTTCCCGGCATTCCCATCATCCCCAACCAAATCCGAACCGGCGTTGTTGACCGCATTGACCTGCTTCGATATCCCATACGCCAATGCGTCAAGCGAGGCAACGGTCTGAGGGATGCTCTGATCCCGAGCCGTCAACTCTCCTCCGATCTGCCCTCCACCCGATGTCAGCGCACTGGTGATATCCGCGCTCCCCAGGAAGAGGTGCGTCACGCCGTTCACTGAACCCGTAGTAATCGGAATCGAGGAACCCTCACTCACCAGTAATTGTCCCGCGGCGGTGGTCACACTCAACCCGTTGGCCTCGGTCGTGATCTGATTGACCCCAATTAACTGCGAGAGTTCGGTTAAATCCGTTTGCCGCTCATCTTCCAGGGTCCCGGCATCCTGATTTGGGGAGAGAGTTTGTATCTGCCCATTTACTTGGGCCAGGGAGGCAGTGATTGAGTTCACCTGGGCCACGATCGTCGTCACCGACTGGTCCAGGGACGACTGCTGCGAATTCAGGTTGCTGGCTGTGCTGGAAATGTCTCCGGCCAGTTGATTGGCCGCCGACAGGATGCTGAGGCGCAACGGTCCACTCGAAGGCGACGCTTCCAGTTGCGTGTAGGAATCGAACAGGTTTGTGATGTCCGTCCCGATATTGCCTGCGCTCGATGTGCTGCTGGCAGGCGTGAAACTAGTTTGCAGCGTGGTGAGAGCGGTCAATAAAGCGGTCGACGAAGCGCCCAACTGCTCCTGCTGTTGCAAGCGCTGCTCCAGCACACGATCCCGCTGCGATATGCCGCCGGTGACATCCGCCCCTGCGCCATATGCAATCCCGTTGATATAGATCGGCTGATTTTCTGCCCAATTCGGGACCTCTCTGGTGTAACCGGTGTTCGAGGCGTTTGCAACATTGTTGGCCACTACGTTGAGCGCAGCCTGATCTGCATTCAATGCCCCCGTAATCAGGTTCAATGCCGAATTAACTGTCCCCACGATGCACCTCTTTCTGCGCGATCCTCGATTCTCCTGGGAATTGCCCCCGTCGCAGGACCTGCCGTTCCGAGGTCATACCCATGGCGTGCAGCCTGGACAGAATGGAGAGATTCGCCCGCGTTTCGAAAAGCACACATTCCAAAAGTCGCAATGGCTCTCGTAACCGAAAGAGATTGGTATCCTCAAATTCCAGCGCAGACCTCGGGTTGTCGCTCCTGGTCAGATCCGCACAACAGAGCGCCAGTTCCTCCAGCCGATCCGCTTCCATTAACACCAGCGCCTGGGTCGCCTGCTGAACAATCGTCGCTAAGAGTGGAGGAAGCCGTCCACTTTTCGAAAGACCCGTTGTTTCCGCCGCTGATAAGTACATACGCTCTGCTCCCATTCCGTTCCAAATGTCAAGCTAAATTTCGTTCGTTAAAAGCGATGAAATCAACTTGGCCGCAACATCTGCCGCAGGAACCTCGTAGCTGCCTTGCTGAATAGCATTCCGGATCGCTGTCACCTTCTCCAACCGCACATCCGGTTCAGAAGCGGAAATCGAGACTTGACTGGCCGCAGCACTCACCTTCGCCTGATCGGAAGAAAGAGCGCTCACGCTCGCGTTTTTGTCTGCTTTCGCGGTCGCTCCCGAATTCGAGGGCGGGGAGGGGGAAACCTGACTGAGAGCATCCATTCCGGTGTGTACATTCATCTTTGTTCTCCTATTTGTTTCATCGACGAAACTTCTAATCACTCTAGTCATTTGGACTGAGAAATGACTAGTTTTTGCATTTGAACATTCGGTACGTGGGATTTCCTATTCTGGTTACTGCCGTTCGACAGTTGTTGGATGACGCTTCTTGCGATTCCAAACCCACCCCGTTCCGAAAGAGCTTTTCCCAATGCCTCGCCGGCAAAGGAAGTCAAGGCTGCCCCGGATCCCTGGGCTTCGTCTTCCTGGCCTGACTCAAGAGGTTTGAGAATTTCCTTCATCATAGCCGCTTCAAATTCGTGCGCAGCCTTTACCAATCGAGGTTGAGGAACGTTCGCTGGCTGGCCTACAAGCGTCTCGCGCTGTTGCTGACCTACGTTCAAGATGCTCATTACATCACCTCCAGATCCGCTTCGAGCGCGCCGGTTTCCTTCATCCCCTGGAGAATCGAAATCACGTCGCGAGCCGTTGCCCCAATTTGTTGCAACTCCTGCACCAGATCCTCAACCGTGGCGCCTTCTTTCAACTCGATCCGATTGACCGGTTTGTCCTGGGCTTGAATCGTTGTTTGCTGCGTGACCTGCGTTGTTCCCTGTGCCATGGCATTTGGCTGTGACACCCTGGATTCGGTTACTACATTGATCGACAAACCGCCATGCAGGATCGACACCGGTTGCAGGCGAACCTTACCGCCAATAACAACCGTGCCAGTTCTTTCGTTTACCACCACGCGAGCTCGCGGATATGTCTCGATCTCTACCGCCTCCACCTGGTCGAGCAAGGCGGGAAGGTCCTCGTCTTTTTCGGCTACGATCTCCACGCGCCGGCTGTCGGACACATGCGCGCGATCCTCTTTTAAAGTCAGATTGATTGCCAGAGCCATTAGCTTGGCGGTGTGAAAGTCCGCGTCATTCAGCACAACTGTTACCGTGCGCATGTCTTTCAGATCGAAGGGAACCGCTCTCTCAACCATCGCTCCTCCCGGCAATCGGGCAGTCGTGGGGTGGTTCACCTGTTTTGCGCTCCCATTTCCTGAAACCTGGTAGCCTCCCAGAACCAGCGGCCCCTGCGCCTGCGCATAAATCTGCCCGTCCGGCCCGTACAGCGGTGTCATGAGCAAGATCCCCCCTTCAAGCGAACGCGCGTCACCTCCTGAAGATACCGTCACATCGATCTTCGATCCAGGTCGACTGAAGGCAGGGAGCGTAGAAACCACAAAAACACCGGCCATGTTCTTCACCTGCATATTGCTTGCGCTGTTGCTGCCTGTTTGCGGGACGGTTATGCCCATTCGTTCCAGCGTCGAGAGCAGCGTCTGCACCGGATACACCGTCTGCTGCGTGTCGCCGGTCCCCTTCAGACCCACCACAATCCCATACCCGATCAATTGATTGTCGCGAATCCCCTCGATCGATGCCACGTCCTTGATACGCGTGCGTATTTGAGCCGATTCTGAGCCAGTTGTCGCTCCATTGTCGCCCGACGAGGATGTTTTTACTTGGGCTCTAGTCTTACCTTCAACCTGCCCCACCTCTCTAGGTGCATCGCGATCTGCTGGCTGCGCCATGCCGACCTGACTGACGGAGCGAAGAGCCCGCACGTCTTTCTGAGCGGATGAAAACTGCGGCCGGTTTGGACTGGACGTTTGGCCAGGCAGTCCCCACGGTGAAATCAATAACAGAAATGTCCCCGCACCGCCCTTCCAAAGCCAACCCGCTTCGCGCATTTCGGTCTGCTTTCCAAACTTGTTTTTCACGTTCATCCATTCCTGCCTCAGAACACCAACAGCTTTTGCAAGAAGCGCCAGACCGGATTCTGTCGGTAGGTGTAATCGTTGATGATGCCTTTGCCTGTCACCTCAAGTTCAAGGTCGGTCATGGCCGTCGAAAGCACCTGGTTTTGCGCGCTCACATCTTCCGGACGAACCAGCCCGCGCAGCTTGATAACCTGGGTCTGTTGCGAAAAGGTCAGCTGTCGGGTCGCCTGAATCACCAGCATGCCGTTCGGCAAGACATCCACTACTTCTCCGCCAAACGTTGTGGAAAGGCTCGAATTGGTTGCGCTTTGTCCTTGCGCCGTCAGCGCCGAAGAAGCCGTCTGCCCAAGCAGATTCTGCAGGCGACTGGTTGCTTTCAACGACCCGAAAAGTGCAGTCAGGCCCGCGTTCGCACTGGAGCTCCTGGAGTTCTTCACCTGGCCGTCGGTCGAAGCCGCCACACTTTCCGATACGACAATGGAAAGCACATCGTGCATCCGGGCTGCCTTCGAATCGGTGGAAAGACGCACAAGTTTTCCTTGATCGCTCCACAGCGAACCTGGAGTATGCGTTTCCGAATCCCGCTGCGCGCGCACTCGCTGAACATAGGCACGCAATGCTTCCTCTGGAGGCGTGGGCTTGGTTTTCAGAATTGAACCGATCTTGCCTGGCCTCTTTGCCTCTGCAGAAAGGGCCTGCCCAGGATGACCGGCCCACCAACCGGCCATCAGCAGAACGCAAAGAAAGAGCTGGACACGGAAAGTGCGGTGCCTTCCCTTTTTTCTCTTGATTGTTGGAACTCGCGAACTCATTGTCCTTCTTCCAAAGCTGTCATCCACTGTGCCCGCCCGACCTGCGTCGCAACGACGTCAATCACAATCCCTCCATTTCGAGAAACCGTCCCAAACCGCAACCGCACACGGAACGTGTCACCGCGCGCAGCCGAGTTCAATGCGTTTCCTTCAAAGATGGCACGGACGCCCTGTGAATCCTGATTGATCAGAATCAAATCACCGGGGTGTATGACGATCCGAGATCGCTCTCGATCCTCAAGAGAAGCGACTTCCCGTTTGGCGGCAGAGCCGCTCTGGCTGTGTACAAGCCGGGCCGAAACTGGATCACCCGATTCAGCAAGAACCATGTGGGGCGGCCGTTGCGGGTGATCGGGATCTGCTGCAACGGTCCAGCGGAATCCTAGGCATGGGTCCTGCATGAACGTCTGATGGACGCCTGCTTGGTCAACTGCCCTTGCAGCATCCAGCCCATCACGATGTTCCGTTCCCACCGCAGCCAGATAAGTCGACGAGCAGACAGCGATCAGTCCGATCCACAACAAGCCTCGGGAAATCAAGGCGTCCGACGGCCGCCTGAGCTTCCCGCCGAATCGTCTCATGGTCCCATCAGTCAACATTTTCTTCTCCTTGCGATTCTGGACCCGCGAAGCTCCTTCAGATTTGCTCTGCAACTGTTCCTCGATCGTCAGTGCGTCATGTTGTTGACTTGGGAATACATGTCATCCGCCGCCTTGATCACTTTAGAGTTCGATTCATACGCCCGCTGCGCCAACACCATCTGCACGAATTCCGTGACCACATCGACGTTCGAATTTTCAAGATACCCCTGTTGGAGTGAACCCAACCCTTCAGTGCCTCCGGGGTTTCCCAGCACCGCATCCCCCGAACTGAATGTCGCACGCAGCAAGTTGGCTCCCATACTTTCAAGGCCCCCCGGATTGGCGAAGGTCGCGAGCTGAATCTGTCCGAGTTGGGCAGGATTGGTCTGCCCGGGAAGCGATGCGTTGACAACGCCGTACTGCGTGATGGTGACCGAAGTCGCGTTGGCGGGAATCGTAATCGTAGGCAGCAATGGGTCACCGTCGGTGGTGACGATCGTGCCTTGATTGTTCAGGTGAAACTGTCCAGCGCGGGTATACGCGATTGTGCCGTCCGGTCTCTGCACCTGGAAAAACCCAGAGCCTTCGATGGCGACGTCCAGGGCGTTGTTTGTCTGGTTCAGCTCTCCCTGGGTCATGATCACTTCCGTCGCTGCAGAACGCGTCCCGAGACCAATTTGCAAACCCGCCGAGACGGTTGACTGTGACTGCGCTGCACCCGGCGTAATCAGATTCTGATAAATCATGTCCTGGAACTGCAAACGAAGCTGTCGGAACCCGGTCGTCGACGAGTTAGCGAGATTGTTCGCTATCGTATCCAAATTCAACTGCTGGGCGCTCATGCCACTGGCAGCCGTGTACAGGGCTCGAATCACGTTTATGTCTCCTTTGGATGAAACAGCCGGTCACTCTTCTGGGATCTAGACACGCGGAATGTCTTCGGCCGCCGTCTTGTTGAATTCGGTGTGAAAGATGGTCAACGCCCGCTGCATGGTTTCCGCTTGTCGCTGCATCATCAAAAGGTCCAGGCTGCCCTGGATGACATCCTGATTGGCCGCCTCCAGCGCTCCCTGTTGAATTGTAAAATTCGAAGAAATTGTTGGGGTGATCCTGTCTGGCGCACGGTAGTGGTTCTTACCTTCCGGAGTGAGTTGTGCTCCGACGGGGAAAGTGAATACGCCGATCCCTCCAGCCACCGCCCCGTTCACCGATAGAGCTCCGTCCACACCAATCGAGACTTCTCCCGGAGGGACTGCGATTGGCTTTCCCTGCTCCGAGAGTACGGGCTCTCCGGAGGCGGAGACCAACTGTCCGCTTCCCGCGCGATGGAAGTTTCCATCCCTCGTATAGCGGATACCCGCGGGGGTCTGTACCGCAAAGAACCCTTGCCCCTGGATGGCAAGATCCAGTGCATTCCCCGTCGACGTCAACAAACCCTTGGCCAGATCGAGCCGTTTCACTCAGAGCACCCCGAAGCTAT